>ERZ724525.232-NODE-232-length-30489-cov-5.800256_pt1 | contig 30489 bp, 26 predicted proteins | sample MGYA00376058_ERZ724525 | MGnify/ENA primary metagenome ERZ724525 (study PRJEB28724, sample SAMN07190888) | wastewater metagenome | isolation source: influent of sewage treatment plant in Hong Hong | place: USA: Christiansburg, Virginia | collected 2016-03-01 ... | reverse complement strand
TTCTTATGAGCACGCGGGAGAGGAGTCGGGGCGTTACTGAATGCGAAGTCGACAATTGCAGTGCGCTTGGTCTTTTTTTCAGGACTGTGGGGCCCCTTGCTTTTCACATCAGGAGCTTCCGATGTGATCGTGAATCCAACGTTGGTCACAGACACAACCCCGTACCGGGCATGAAAAATTCGAGCACCTCCGTTGCGAGGATTATTTGCCCCCCAGAAGGCGTTGTCGTAATTTAGGGACTGCTCGAACAGCCGAAGCGGATACGAAGTTGTGGTCGACTTCAAAAGGGCATTGATTTTGGCTGGCTCAGTAATTTTGGCGACTCTTGCCTCCTTATAGCACTCGCTGACTAGGAAGCGTTTCGCTTCGATGAACGACAGCAGAAGGCTGGAGGTGTATCGCGCCGTACCGTACTCACGGCCCGCTGCGGTGCGACGCCTTCGAATTTCTTCTGAACTGGGAATCTTACGTTCCCCTTCCGGATGCTTGAAACTTGTTACTCGCGGTGGCGGTTTAGCGACGAGCTTCTCCGGCAACTCATATTTTCGCTTCGTTACGTTACGGATCGGTTGATTCGTCAGCAGTTCCACATCGACTGCTACCGGCTCGCCATCGCAAACTCCCTGGTGCTTGCTGTGCTGCTTAATAGCGAAGTGTGGGGCTCTGGCAGCCTCACGTTCTCCGTATATTGATTTTGCGACGTACGGGACTTCGCAGAACGCGCAACGGAAAGTTGCGTACTCGACGCCCTCTCGAAGATACTCATCAAGGCACTGAAACGATGTCACCTCATTGTCGAACTCATTCAGGGCGATATACGGCATGTTTTTCGCTTGTAAACTGTAGTACCCAATCATACATTTGTAATGCTCATGGTGGGTCTCTTTTTAACTTATCGTAGTAAATAACTGCACCCTGTTCCCTCCACCGAAGCTAAAATGAGGAATGTAGTTCCGGCTATTTTCTTAAATTTTAAGGACCATCTAGTGGAAGCGAAGCGGTTTTTGGAGTTCATTAACCTGGCCAACTCGGATACACCTGAGACGAAACAGGCCGCAGAGCAGCAACATCTCCATCATTTCCTCGCAAGTCAGCACGCTTCTACTTTCGTTATCCTGTACGGGAATGCCGATGCTCCTGGTAAGTCTCTTTATGTCACGTCTCTGTTGATCCCGGCAAGCGAAGCACACCTAAAGCGCCGCCGCCGTTTTACCGAATGGCGCAATAACCCCTTCGACAGCCCCAGTTGCGGCCTGGTGTACGGCGGTGTCGAAGGAGCTCGCGTCGAGTACAACGAACCCAACGCTTATAGTCGAGACCCAAACTTCCGCAAGGGGAAAAGGCTGGTCTTCGGTAGGATGTTTGACGGCCCGCGGGACGCCAAGTCGTACTTCGAGCTGAATCAAGAGCTAACACATGCACATGGTCTGCACTGGGTCGACGAACGTTCGGCGTGGTGTCGTCTTGACGACGCTGGCGACTTGGTTGACCTGGCAAAAGTGGACGAAATTGCACTCCCCGGCGGGGATGACGAAGCCCGAACCGTTTCCCTGAATCGCGACTTGCTGAACCTGCACATGGCTGCAACGAATACACGCCTAGTGCAGATGTTCGATTCGACAGTGACACCGTCGGAATTTCACGGTTTCGATGGCGGCGATGAAATTGAGTTCTGCGATCCTGCACGATATCTGGTCATGAAGTACTGCTTGGATAATCATGGGGCAAGCTACTTCCGAGGTGCTCAGATTGTCTTTCCCCCGCTGGATGCAAAGAACCTTGGCGCAAAGATTTATGGCGACGAAAAGGCGCCCAAGCAGTTCGCAAACTTCATCACGCACGATTTCAAGAACAAGCGGGTAGCCGAGGTAAGCTGCGCACCAGAAGAACTGGCCTCGTATTTTCAACCTGACTCGACGCTGCCGTTTCAAACTTCACCGGTATTCTTCAAGCCCGACGTCCTCGACAAGTACAAAGCTGATCCCGACAAATATACCCTTGAGTCGCGCTCAATCAGTTGCCGAAACGCCTGGACGCTTAGAACCTACGACGTAAACGAAGCCGGCCAAGTCCACACTTTGATCAGCTACCTGGGCTACCTGCCATATGCGGAGCAAGTGTACTGGAAGTCCTTTAACGAAGGACCGAAGGCGTCTATATCCAAGCGCTCCTATGTGACCGACTTCGAAGGAACTTTCGACGCCACTCCCGACGGTCTCAGGTCGTTGAAGTCAACTCTGGACGAACTGGGCCGGCGGCAGCCGGTATGGTTCACGCTGCATGAAAAGACATTGGTCGGCCAGCTGCACTACCCGCTGACAACCTCCAATAAGACGTGGAACGACGCGCTGATTGGAATTGCGAAGTGCGTAGTTGAAGGGCTTAAGAAATCATACTTCGAGACTGCCGCAAAAAAGCTTGGCCGCGTCGGCGACCCTGCTTGGGGCTCTCTCAAATGGGTGCGTGAATATTTGATCGCAATGTCGGTTGATCCCGACCGCATCGACGAGCTGGTTTTTCCGCTTGTTGAGACGCAGCGCTTGAGATCTAAACTCAGCGCACACGCTGCGGGGAACGAAGCGGCAAAAATTCGCGGAGAATTGCTCAAGCAATATGGCTCAGCAAAAGGGCACATTGAAGACCTTGCCACAAAGTTACATGAGTCCTTAGTCGCGATAGATGAAATCGTTCAGGGGTGAATGAGGCAAATGCGGCTAGACCATTGCCGGAGACCGTGCCAAGAAAGCGCGCTTCATAAAAACGACGGGCTGTCTTTGGAGCTTTGTCATACTTCCCCGCCCACACTAGTCCGAACTACGGTTCACTAAAATTATTCCCGTCCCATTTTGGAGAGAGCATGAGCGAGTTTGGCTGGATAGATTTTTCATCGACAGACCGGGAAAGAGTTTCGCAATTGCTTTCAATGCTTGCGGAGCCTGGGACCTTGGACGAACTCGGCATCGGTCAGATCCGCGATGCGTTCTCAGATAGCCTTTTCGCCGGGTTCTCGACGATCCAAACCCGAGCCAGCTACCTGATTTCGGTTCCTCAGATATTCCAAGACTACTTCTTGTTGAAGCCAAAAGAACGGGCGCGGATAGACCTTGAGACTTACCTTAAGCAAGAAGAGAACTCCCTAGCGGAGCGACTGATCACAAACCATCAAGGCCAAGATAGCGAGGAGCTTGGAATTATCGGACGAACCTTGGTCTCTAAAGGTGGCGCAGCGCGACGTCCATCGTCCATTTACTGGAACGGCTTGCGGCAGTTAGGACTTATCAGAACGACGCAGTCGCTAGCTGAATTCTGCCGCGATGCTCAAAAGTGGGATACGAATACCTTGGCTGACGGCATGCACGAAGAGGGAGACGACAATGCCGATTTGGCTCGCCGGCGGAACAAACTTTGTGTGGGTCCAAACTACACGCCCGATTGGAAGCAGCGGGCTTCGGTGCATCTTTCCAAGGCAGAGGCACTATTTCTACAGAACCAAATTCGTCATGCGAGCGCAATCCGTAACACGGTACCTGCCCAATTAATTGAACATGACTTGCTGCCAACGGCAGTCGGTCCCGATTTCGGCACGTTCGCGCAGTTGAGCTCGTGGTTGGCACAAGAAAGTCGCGTTTCAGAAGAATGCAAGAGTGCGCTGTCTCTCGCTCAAGAATTTAGTCAGGTCATGGAAGGGGCCCAAATTCGACTGGATAGCCTCATAGCGGATCGGCTGAAGGATGAAGCGCTCGTTGAGAGCTGCCACCGTACCTATGAGGCTTGGCAAGAACAAGCGTTCTCCCAAAGCCTTTTCCGCCATGACGCACCAGAAAACTGGCTTGCATTCTTGCCCGTCAACGTAAGGTTGAGAGGCTCAAGTAAGCGGTTTATACGGACTTGGAATGAGAATATGTTGAAGAACGCTCCTGCGGCCGCACTGGACGACCTTGTCCGGACGCAGGCACTCGACAACAAAAAAGGACGGTCTATTCTCAAGCGTACGCTAGACAGCCACACTTATAAACCAGGCAATCATGCCCTGCAATATCGCTGGTTTCAGGCTAAGCGAATCTTGAATGACATTCAAGCGGGCCTGGCATGCTGATCCCGAACACCGATCGCTCCGACTATGGGGTTCAGCTCCAGCCTCCGCCTGGCTATGAGCTTGACGCGGCGATCGCTACGACCTATTCCCTCAATTTGGATACCTTGCTGGTCCTACCAGTGGCCCTGTGTTTTTCAGAAACGCTTGAAGGGCATCTACACGGCGAAAAAATTGCAGTTCTCGAGGCCCTTTCACAACTTGAGGACCGCTTGGTCGTGTTTCACCAGGCCGGAAACATCCATGTACCACCTTCATTCAACCGTTTGTTTACCCTGCTTGAACCCTTTCTGTGCGCGGTAAGACCGACCTCGAATGGCGCCTACGGAGCGTTCACTTCCTTTCACCCCAAACTTTGGCTGCTTCGTTTCCGAAGTAAAGCGAGACCCGTAGAAGTTTGCTATCGATTGCTTGTGATGAGCCGCAATATCACCTTCGACCGGAGCTGGGACGTTGCAGCATGCATTGACGGGTTTCCCGATGCGAGCCGTTGGGACAGCGACGAGGCGCTCTCTGGCTTCATTCGGTCTCTCGCGCCTCATGCCGCCAAATCAAAACAGCCGATGATCGAATCGTTTGCAGACGAAATCCCAACGATAGATTGGATTTTGCCGAAGCCGTTCAGTTCTATAAAAATGCTTCCAGGAGGCGCTGCCCACTGCCTCAGCGGAAAAATTGGCTATGGCCCTCCTCTTGACTTTGGTCGAGTTATCGATGAACTCATCGTTGTCTCGCCTTTTCTAGATATTGAGGCGCTCGCCTCCCTTGCGTCCCAATCAGCAGCCCCTCGCCACCTTTTCAGTCGAGCAGCTAGTCTCGACAAATTGGGAGAAGCCGCGCTTGGAGCGTGGCAGTGCTATTCCTTGAATGATGCTGTCGTTCATGGGGAGGAGCGAACAGAGCTGCCGCAGGCCGAAGCGCAGGACCTTCACGCGAAGTTGTTTATTTCGAGGTCCGGCAAGACCACGCATTGGCATGCTGGGTCCGCAAATGCAACCAACGCAGCGCTTGGATCAAAGGACGGTTCCTCACCCAGGAATACCGAATTCATGCTCCGGCTATCAACTAACCATCCTGAAGCCTTACCCTCAGCGTTGTTAGCAGAGTGGACTAATAGCGCTACCGGAAATTTCTTCAACCGCCACACGTTCACCGTTAGCGATGACGTTGACGAAGAGGCTTACGCAACAGCACTCAGACGCCTTTGCTACGAGCTTATCTCGGCTAAATGGCGCTTGGTTGCAGAGTTGGAACCTGACCTTCGCTACTCTCTAACGATGAGCGTCGAACCACGCATCGTAATTCCTGATGGCTTCGCTGTTCAGATCGGCATGCTATGTATTCCAGGCCGCTTCGACAGTATCAACACGGCAGATAGGCATGAAATGACTTGGCATAGCCTAGCGTTGTCTCAGATCAGTGCGTTTATCCCGATTCGTATAACCAGCCCCGTACCTGAGATCGGCGCCTCGCTTGTCATGCAAGCTGCGCTCACTCTGCCTAAGAACACCGATCGCGCCGGCGCTGTTTTTCGTGAGCTAGTTGATACTCCAGACAAGCTCATGAACTACATTCGTCTCCTGTTACACGCTGACGCGTCGAAGGAGGCTTGGGAAGGCGCGGATAAGGGCAAGGTTGGTGCCGACGATGCCGATCTGTTCGGATTTGATTTGTCATCCGGGCTGCTCGAGCAGCTTATGTACGCGGTCTCGCGCAGACCTGAACAACTAGCTCGCGTCGACAAGCTCATCAAGAGACTTAAGCGGATAGGCGTGGCTGTCCCGGAGGAATTTCTGGCGCTCTGGAAGCACTTCGGTACATTCGCAAAGGAATCCCCATGAAAGACGTCAGGACTGCGATCACAGCCTCGCTTGGGCGTCTCACAGACTTCCAACGCGCCACCGTGGATGCCCTGGTAGCGATTCGTGCCAATGGAGGAGAGCCGCAACCAAGGCGCCTCGTTGCAGACGAAGTGGGTCTTGGGAAAACGGTGGTAGCGCGCGGACTCATTGCAACACTTTTGTTGCATCGTTTAGACGAATTCGAACGTGGCGAAGTAGAGAATACGGCGCCGCTTCGGGTTACCTATATCTGCTCCAACCATACGCTGGCGGTTGAAAACAGCCGCAAGCTGTCAATTTTCCCCGAAGAGCTCGCTGATCAATACGTCCAGACGCCTTCGTATGGACGTCTCGCCGAGGTAGCGATTGAACCTGCCAGCTCAACGGCCGGCAAATTGCTTGAGGTGTGCACTCTGACACCCGCAAACTCATTCACCCTCACACACGGCGATGGAAATGCGCGCGAGCGATACATCATTTTCGGTGCACTGTCGGAGCACCCTCAGCTCGCCCATTTGAAGTCCTGGCTCAGCGACTTTTTTTCGAAAGAAGTGTTGTCTTGGGATGGCCTCGAAGTATGGTTCAAGAAGAATCGACTTGTTCCTAGAATCGTCAAAGACTTTCACGAGGGGCTCAACGTGAAGCCGACGTTAGCAAAGGAAAAAGTCAGCATACTGCAAAGTGCGGGAGTGGATTGCGGCACTTGGATTAATCTACTCACTAGCCTTGCGAATACCACCGAACAAGATAGCTCTATCCAGACCTACTTGCGAACGGCGTTGCGAATTCAGTTTGTGCATGCATGCGCTCAAAACCTGCGCGCCGATCTCTTCATTCTTGATGAGTTCCAGCGTTTCGGCGATTTGATCGCAACAGGGGAACAAGACAACGAGCAAAGTCTCATCGCCAGGCAAGTGTTCGCTAAACACAACGATGGAAAGGTGCTTTTGCTCTCTGCGACGCCGTTCAAAGCTCTGACGCATATTGATGACGAGCATGAACAAGGCGCGCATCTAAACGAGTTTCGCATCTTGCTCAAGTTCCTCGCGTTTGGCGAGCCGGAACTGGTGGGAAGATATGAGGCGGCCCGTGAGCAACTACTGAGCCAAATTCTACTTCTTCGCGACCCTGCAGTAACAATCGCCCAGTTGGATGCACATCCAAAGCAACTAGTGGAAGCTGAGTTAAGGCCACTGATGTGTCGCACGGAGCGCAGCCAGATAAGTGGCGCAGTGCACGACCTGACCCGCGCAAATCACTTCATCAGCGACGTAGGGCTCTCTTCCGGGGAAATCTCGAACTACATCGCGCTCGATCAGTTGGGCGAAGCAATTAAAGAACTTGACCGCTCTGCCGTCGTTCATCAGCTAATGGACTTTCACAAATCGGCGCCGTGGCCTCTCTCGTTCATCGCTGGATACCAGTTCAAGGCGAAGCTCGAAAACAATCTTAATGACCCCTCGGTATCCCGAGCACGAAAACGTTCGCGGGATGCGTGGCTTCCTATTCAGCAGATGGCCAATTACAAATTGGATCTTCAGCGTTCGACACCTCATAGCAAGTTCCGCAGCTTGGCCGACAAGGTGTTTGGTACGGGTGGTGAGAAGCTCCTCTGGATACCGCCATCACAACCATACTACAAGCTCGCGGGCGCATTCCAAGGCCAGGAGAGCTTTACAAAGACGCTCCTGTTCTCGGACCTTGTGATTGCGCCAAGGGCGTTGAGCGGTCTTCTGTCGTACCAGGCGGAGTACTTGCTTCTGCGGCGACAACGCAAACCTGAATACTTTGGTGAACAGAAAGTTCATCCAGCGATTCGCTTCGACGGCCCCGGGCGTGCCCTATCACCGTGGGCACTAATCTATCCGAGCAAGGTCCTTGCACAGATCGAGATCAGCGCTGGAAGCTCCACCCTTGAAGAGTTAAAACTCGAAATCAAGGAGCTACTTGCGCCACGAATGCATGTCCTTCGTCGTCGCGCGAGCGGCGCTAAAAAGAGCGACAAGCAGTGGTATGCGCTTGCGCCATTTCTTCTCGATGCCAATCTTCGTAACGATCCTAACGCGACCAATGTCGATACGTATCTAGAAAACTGGCTCGACAACGGAGATGTGATGGCTGTGGGAGAGCTCGCGGCCACAGGACGAGCAGCTCAACTTCAAGCTCTATCCGAACTGCTACATGACAACGCTCTGGAGTTGGGCGAGATGCCAGCGGATTTGGACGATTACTTGGCAACCCTCGCGATTGCAGGTCCCGGTGTCTGTCTTATGAGGACGCTCATCAAGGTGTGGGGCGGGGATGTTGAAGAGCATGCGATGCTGGCGACACAAGGTGCGCACGCGCTCGTCAACATGTTCAACAATCCTGAAGCGCAGCGAATATTAGCGCAGGCTCGGTCGCCTGGCCAAGCATGGAGACAAGCCCTGCAGTACTGCGCTGAAGGGAATTTACAGGCAATGTTAGACGAGTATGCTCATCTACTCGCGTCCGACTACACCCCGTTTCTTGCGGTGGAACAGCTTGCTAGCGTGGTCTCCTTGCGAACCGGCCACGTATCTGCCCAGAGTTTTGAACGTACTCGAAACGATGTTAAGTTGCGATGCCACTATGCAGTGTCACTCGGTAATCAGAAGTCGACTGACCAGAAAGCGATGGCGCGGGTTGGGCATGTTCGTGACGCGTTCAACTCCCCCTTCTGGCCGTTCTCCCTCAACTCCACGTCTATTGGGCAGGAAGGGCTAGACTTCCACTGGTATTGCAGTCGTGTCGTTCATTGGAGCCTGCCATCCAACCCAATCGACCTGGAACAGCGGGAAGGTCGGGTCAACCGGTATAAGTCACTCGTCGTACGTCGTAGACTTGCTGAGATCTACGGCGCTCAGTACATGTCACAAGCGAAGCCGAAAGGTGATTTTTGGGATCATCTTTTTAAGTACGCAAACCAGTTGACGAAGGCCGAGCGAACCAGCGATCTTGTCCCCTACTGGCACGTTCCAGGCGGGACTGCGAAAATCGAGAGATTTGTCCCAATGTTGCCAATGAGTAGAGAAGCAACGCGCTTGAATGAAATTCTCCGAATTCTGTCCCTTTACCGTCTGGCGTTCGGGCAGCCACGGCAGCAGGAACTACTGGAATTTTTACTTAAGCGTGGGGATCTGGGCGATGAGAACGAGATGAAAATTCTTGAAAAGAACCTTTTGATCGATCTCGCACCAATAAACTACATGTAGATTTCTTAGCGGTACACGCAAACTCAATAGATAAGGTCGATACGATGGGAAAGGCATCAGCTCTCTTTTTTAGCCAGGCGCAGCAGACACTGCATGCCCGCGTGACCCCGACTCCTGATCAGCGCGATTTTTTGCAGGATCAATGGAACCGCCTAGCCGATCACTTGAAGGCCAGTCTACTTGAAAAACACAGCTTTCCGATATCGACCTGGATCCAAGGCTCGTATAAGTACGGCACACTAATTCGTCCGATTCACCTGCACGACGATTACGACGTCGACGTCGGCGTGTACTTCGAATGGGAAGATGGTCTTGTGGACGCCCCTACCCCAACCGACCTTCGAACATGGGTCCAGCTGTCGCTACTGAACTACAAGAACTCCGCTGCAGAGATTGTGGAGGTCGAAGAGCCGGCGAAAGAGCGCTGTTCGAGACTAGTGTATGCGGATCGGTTCCACATCGATACTCCGGTCTATCATCTGGCTCGGGTGAAGGACCGTCGTCGCCTTGCCTGTCTAGGTGGTGAGTGGGAGGAAAGCGATCCTAAGGCAATCTACAAATGGTTTCGTGATGCGTTCGCTGCCTTCCTCAACGCGAAGACTAACCGAGAACAAGCGCGTCGCATTATTCGTTACCTGAAAGCGTGGGCTGCAGTTGCTTTCACGTCAGCGGCGCAATCTAAGCCCTCTTCAATTCTCATTACTGTCCTAGTGTGCGAAGGTCTAGTCGCCGAGTACGGACGCCGAATGTGGGCAATGGACGACGAGGTTGCTCTGACCGCCGTAGTACGACGAATCCAGCTGCGGCTTTTAGCGAACCCGGTCGTATCAAACCCCGTGGCGAAGAAGGAAAATCTGAATCGAATCACTAGCGCCTACTGGGATGGGTTCCTAGTACGACTCCAGGCCCTGACTGACGCTGCTGATCGCGCTGAGGTAGCCGAAAACGAAACTGCAGGCGCTCTTGCATGGTCGGAGGTTTTCTCCTTCCTCATGCCGCTGCCCGATATACACGCGGTTCAGGTCGTGGACGGGGCAAGCGCGCGACGACTGATGCCTGTGCCCGACATTGAGATTCGCGTGCTCGCTAAAGATAAACACGCAGAGCTGTCGAAACACATAAACACCGTACCTATCGTTGCGGCTGGTTCTGCACTAACGTTTTCCATCATGCACCCGCACGCAGTCCCAGAGTTCTCGACAGTTGAATGGACCGTCCGTTACTGCGGCGTTGACCCGAACATGGATGGATTACTTGGCCAGCGCAAGAGTGGCGCCGCCCTACTTTCGACTACAGAGCACGCTGACCGCGAAGGCCCTTTTTCGATGGATTGCGTAATTCGCGTCAGCGGATCAGTCTATGCCGTCAGGAGAGTTCCATTCCACGTTGGAAATTCGGCGTTACCGGCAAGATCGCCTTTAGCCGAAACCACGGTGATTAGGCCATCACTGGCGTCCACTTGGACCTAGGCGCACTGCCCCTCTGGCGAGCTACCCTAGCCGGAGGCGAAGCTGCAGGGCCTCTAGGCGAGAACGCCATGCATGACGAGGTTTGTGCCATCACGATTAACGAGCTCGATATGCAGCGCTTTGCGGCCCACGACGATAGCAAGAACGGGTCTTTGATCCTGCCGTTTGTTCGCGAGCTCAATCCAGCCTGCTCTATCAACGTACGAAGGTGTTGGATAGTCTTCGGGGTGCGTGTGCCACTCGCCAACGTACCTAACCAGCCCATCGCTATCCCGCCATCTGCGTTCGGCCATCTCGCGGTGCCCTCGGGACCCGCGGTCAAAAAAATACCGCAGTCGCTTATCCCAAAAAGTGGGTTCGGACGCTTCTAAAATTTCGAGATGGGGAGTTCTGACGTGCCCGAGCAGGATGCCGCCGCTCTCAGGTGCGCTTGGACTGACTTGCGCATATTTCGCAAACACGTCAATAACTGCATCCTGTAGTAGCAGGCAAGGCTCAGCTTCAGCGGCGCGCCAGTATTTTAAGTACTGCATGCGGGGCAGTCTGCAAATTTTTGTGGTGTACAGTCTTCTGAATTCGCCGTGAACGCCCGGTTAACCACTTGAGTGCGTAAAGCGGGGCTGGCAGCTCCTGCAGACCAATCCATTATCATTTCAGAAGCTAGGCAAGCTGCTTGCATGGACACGGACGCTGGGAATGGGACGTACTCATTTTCGCAGCCCTGACCAGCATATATCTTTGGCATGTCCTCAACCGTCGCCGAGTACCTCCCCTCCCGAATGTGGCGAGTCAGGCATTGGATGCACGGCTCTTGGTCATTACGGCGAATAAGTCCGCGTACCGCAATTCCAGGCCCTTCTATCCAGGCACATAGCTGATCGGTCGTGATATGTTCAGTCGCGAGGTAATCTGAAACCGTCTGCTCTCCAGTCGCGTCAATGATGAGGTCGGCTTTAGAGAGATTCGCATCGTGCACGTCGACGGGAAGGGACCGGATATTCGCATCCGGCATACAAATCTTCAGCTCCTGCATCAATGCGTCTGACTTCTTTTTGTCAATGTAAGAAAATCCCAGCCGGTGTCGGCCAAGGTTCGACGCATGGAGGGTTTCTGAGTCCACCAGGATCAGTTCACCGTTGCCGGCACCAGCTCCGGCCTTAACGAGCATATCGGCTAGATATCCTCCTATCGTGCCGCAACCAACTAAGAATATTTTTTTGTTCTCGAGTGTCTTCATACCTGGGACATTGCGTTTCGTGATGTAGCCTTCGTCAATCCTCCAGCCACGAAGTGCGTGGATGGAGGAGCTGTCACGAATGGATTTTCTGCGAAGTTCGACTTTACTATAGCGAGCCCCTCCTACCGGTCCGAAGATAACTACAAATGCGTAGAAGAACTTGGGTGACTCAATCATGACTGCGAGGCAGTCGGCTCCTCTTTCGGTGGCCTGAGTGATGCGCTCTACAATTTTTCGGCTAGTGCGATCGTCGCGCGTGGACTGCCACTTCAGCAAATCCCCCAAGTTCTTCGGAGGCCAAGCTTCTTGGTTCGGTCTTGGTTCCACCCTTGTGTATATTCGCGCGACCGACAGGGCTAACTCACGTACGTCATAGCCAAGCAACTTGCTCTTAGCAGTGGTGCGTTGTACATCGTCCGTGATGAGCACGATTGAAAAGCAATCGGTTTTCGATCTCTTATCGACCATTGCCCGCAAGTTCTGCGTACTGCCCACTCGAAAATCAAAGAAGCAATGGCAATAGTCTTCGCCCCAGTAGGCAAAAAACTCTTCTGCGAGGTCTTCCACCAGCTCGTTGCGCAGCAACTGACCAAGCACCTTTTCCGCTCGCTCTAGGCAACCGAGCATCTGCCCAACAGGGTCAAAGATATTGATTTGGACTGACGATCGTGAGAGGTAGCAAAGCCCGCCGTCACTGTCGACATGCGGGGCTACCGGCCGAAGCACTTCGGGAATCTTACGAAGGATAACCGCAGGTGGACGGTCAAAATTCTGGGGTATCGCTACGAGACAATCGTGAGTCCCTTCGGACGTATTGAGAGGACCAGTCAGAAGATAGGCGCGGCTCGATCGCTTCAGAAACTTGAAGCCTCGAGCGCCAAAAGCCGCGACTACCGAAGCGGAAATATCCCCCTTCGAACTCATGCAGATTTGTTGCGACCAACTATCTCGGAGGCTGCTGGGACCGGTGCCACTGCAGCAATGGTTTCCTGAACAGACGAAATCTTCACCCAGCCTGGTTCATTTGGGAAGCGGCCTCCAAATTTCTCAATCATCCAATTGCATGCTTGGTTTGGGCTCGCCGAGTCCAGCGCTCCCTGAAGATATTTTTCCAAGGCCTCAAAGGCTACCGCTGCTTCTTCGACTTTTTCCGCACCCAGGCGGTCCGTCAGCGATTCGTTTTCATCGGTAGGATTCGATACGCCACTACGCAACGATTTGGCCATGCCCGACGCTACGGACAGCAAAGCCAGGTCATCTCGACCGTGCTGTGCCTCAAATAGAGGTGCCGCAGTGGCCATAATCAAAATGGACGATGGACCGCCTTCCCGCCAACGCCAATCGCGGTATGCCTTCAGGTAGCGAACGATACGCCGCAGTTGCACGCCCTTTGCCTCAACTTCGCCAACAAACCAGTCCCGCAGAGGACGCGGATCCGATTTCTTCCAATCTTCCTCGCGGTGAGCAAGTAATACTTCATCTCGAGGAAGTGCAGTCCACACGTCGCGCTCCGCGCGGGTGACAGCCTCCGAAATACTGTCAAAGCCATATTTCGCCATAGACGCCTTCAACAGAAGAAACTCTTCATCTGGGATGGCATACAACGGGATGTCAATGTGCGCAGTGCTTGAAATAACAATCCGGATACAGGTCGCCTTCTCACAGTTCATGCTCCAACTGTTTTTCTTTACGAGCGGGCCAAGCGCTTCCTCGGCTGCAGCGAAGAAAATCTGGCTCGCCGTACTTGGTCGCTTTGTTTGCTTGACGAACGTCATGGGCAGATAAACACCGTCATCCAAGTCTGCTTGTTGAGGCTGCACCGCCGGCGCATTAAGCGTCTTGTAAGACCAGGAGCCCTGAGTAAAAAACCGCGGCGTCGGAATTTCCCCAACGAAGCCATGCGCCTTCAGTACCCGAGGGATCCCCTCCCTCAAGCAATTTCGGACCTCAACGCGAGCAGTTTCCAAGTCGGCCTTGGCCGACGGCGAAAGCGTCAACTTATCCAAAAACGCTTCCTTATCCTCTGCCGAGGTATGAAACAGTGTACTTAGGTTCAACATTTATGACCCCTGATTGTTTTGGTTTGGACCATGAAAAAACGTCGCGGGCTTTGCCGTGTGGCGCCGAAACGGCAGAAAATTCGGATTTCCAAGTGCCTGCTGGAACGTGTGTGCGGCCCTGTCTTTAAGGGTGTTTGTCGAACCCTCCGTTACCCGGTCCAGTTTTTTTACGTCTTGGCTTTGATCCGGGGTCGGCTTCTCATCGAGAGAAACATAATCGTCACGAAGAATCTGCTTCAACATGTAATAGACGCTGGACTCTTGGGCAGAAATCACCAGGTCGAACAAGCTCTCTTTCCACTGGAAGATCCCTCTGTCGAGGTTGGTACCACCTGGCATCGTGGCACCATTCGTCATCGTGCCGATTGCAAGCACCCGAATCTTCACCGGGCCAGCCACATCAGCGGCAATGAACGTTTTAACTTCGTGCAGCCCGAAGAAGCCAGGCGCGTTACCGACCAACCCCCCATCCACAAAGGCTCCTCGCGAATTACGGGCAATTGGAAAATACACTGGTGCGGCCGAAGTTGCGAGCGCGACATCAACCAAGGTTAGCTTGTGGTCTAGCTCAAACGTCGGGTGATGAGGCGTTTTGAAAAACTGGCCCCTGCCAGTGCTGTAATTTACTGCTGGGATGAGCACCCGATGCCGGAGGTCACCGATTGTTCCTGCTCCAAACTTCTCAGTTAAAACCGAACGAAGTCCAGCATTCGAGTGCTTCGCACGTAGAAAAAACCCTGTCAGCCTGCGCCACCAATCGCGAGAACTAAAAATCTTTTGACCGTCTTTCTCGAACATCTCCTGAAGCTCCGCCGCTGGAATCTCAGCCGCAAGCCCTAACGCTAGAAGCCCACCTGCGGATGTCCCACAAATCAAATCAAAATGCTTCGCTAGCGGCTTACCTAATGTTTCTTCCAGTTGGCGGAGTATGGCTGCGCTGTACAAGCCGCGATAGCCACCTCCGGACAACGCCAGTACGTGGAAAACAGGAACGTCGGAGGAGGCGTCCGTGGCTTTTGGGGATTCAGCAGTCAAATTGCCTCCGGCGTTGATTTAGTGACGATTTCGAAAATGTTATCTAGATGACCAAACGCGACACAAATACAGCCACTACATATAGTGTAATTCAGCAAATTTATACCATATGTAGTGTATAGCATCGGAGGTTGGGTGAGTCAACTTTCGCGACGCGCTCTACATTCTTCGCTTGTCGGTTCCCGCGATGAGATGCCTTCACAACTTCCCATCTAAACGCCTAACTCAGTGAACTGTGTATCGAGAGATCAAAAGCCCAGTAGAGACATATGATCCAATCATATATCATTGTATCAACAGTCCCAGTCTTTTTTTGGCTAACGGGATTACGTAAAGTCGCCGTCTTAACTAGCAGCTGCATAAGCGCGGTCGTGTCTTTCCCCAATTGGAGTTATTGATGCTGGCATGTAAAAAACGTAATCGACAATTCTAATTGTTGATCGCGATGTCCAATTCCTTTGTCGGATGGTCAATCTGTTCGGCAAATATGGCTGTGAAATGGCGGTCGCAACAACCGATGAGCGGCGATAAGAGAAGCGAGGGCATTTCGTCCAGATGCAATCTACATTGGCCTGTCTTCTCCAGACTGCTCAGGTTTTGAGTTGGTGGAGGAGCTACGGAACCTGCCCTGCTTGACCCACTGCATGATGGTTGCCCTAATAGAATGCGATGAGGAACTTGCGCGTTCTCTTGATCACAAATGCGGCTTCGACCACTTCTTGCCAAGGCAGGTGTCTATTCGTGCGATATTCAACGCCGTTACTTGCAAGGATTTCAGCCAGGCGGCACAGAACACTGGGCACCCTAGAATTTCGCCCTCCTAGCGCACTTTTCGAGCTATCACGCTTGATCAGCGATGTTAATGCCAACCCGCGATGACTGTGCTCGCCGTCCGGGAGAATTGCAAGGCACACTTGGACGTTCTGTTTGATGGTCTCCCCCACGCCAGCCTTCGGCTGCGGCTGCGGCTCGCGGACAGGAGCGAATTCGTACTGCAAGATGCCCACGAAACTGCAAAACCTATATCCGCCTTTGCCAAACCTTTTCATCCGCTGGTAAGTTCGGTCTGTCCGGCGCTCGTGTAGACTGTAGACTCTTCGCATCCTTAGCGAGCACACGACAACACAGGAGCGCACATGAAAGCAATATGGAATGGCGAAGTACTGGCGGAATCGAACGATACAGTCGTGGTGGAGAACAACCACTATTTTCCGCCTGCGTCCCTGCGGCGCCAGTTCTTCAAGGACTCGGCAACCACGACGGTGTGTCCGTGGAAAGGCACAGCCAGTTATTACGATGTCGATGTAAACGGGAAGGTCAACAAAGATGCAGCCTGGCTGTATCCCGAACCGAAATCGGCTGCCGCGAATATTGCTGGGCACGTCGCGTTCTGGAAGGGCGTGGAGGTCAAGGCCTGATCGTCGGGCTGGATAGGGACGTAACCATACGGTAGCAGTGCTGCGAGGTGCACTTAGCCGCCGTGACCAGGATATCGCTGCACTTGAGCACGGCGCGTTTCGTGCCCCCTAGTTGCGCGGGTCGCGCCACAGCAGCCAGTAAGGCCGCGCTGTCAGCTCTTCGAATAGGCTGAGCTTGTTCGTGAAGCCGAGCCGTCGGTAGAATGCCAGGCTCAAGGGGTTGAATGTCTCGAGGTAGGTAGATTTGTTCAAGTGATCGGCGCGCTGCAGCGTGCGCTCCAATAATGTGTGCGCCAGACCTTGGCCACGGGCATCGGGATGCACGCCCAAAATGGAGAGATACCAAGACCCGTCGAGGCTGTCGGGAACTTTGCTGTCCATGCCCGCGCAGATAGACTGATAGTTTCCGAATCCTGCAGGACCAAGCAGCTGCCTTAGCTCGCGCTTTCGATGCGACGACAGGTCGCCTGCGGCTGCCTGGCCGATCTCGTCGGTAATCCAGAGGGCCGCACCGACACTGCCTGCCCGCTGCACTTCGCCGCGGCCTTCTGCTTCCGTCATCGCTAGCGCGAAGTATTGGGAAAGTATCGAGTGGCGTTCCTCGTCGGCGGTGCAACTTACAGTTATCGAGCGATAGAACGGATCTTCGCCCAGTGCAAGGGCCAGCGAGGCAGACACGTCCATTTTTGACACGGAGGCCATAGATTCTCGTTCGTAATTGTGATCATACCAAGGGGGCCTTTGGCGAGCCTAAACAATGTATGGTTACAGCCCAATGCCCCCTCGCTTCTCCTCGACGATTGCCTTCACAACTTGCAGACGGTTGAATCGGCTGGATTTTTCTTCAACTATCAAGCGACTCGAATAAGCTTCTAGAGTGCACCTCGCGGATAAATTCGACGCCGCGAAAAGCCTGCAGACTTGTCGCACTCAAACGTTGAAGCAAAAGTGGTGCACCACCGAGTTTTCGTAATCAGCCACAAACGCGCGGGGTCGGCCCAGGTCGGCAACGACGATTGGGTGTGGGTGGTCATTGTGCTTCGAGAACGTTGGCACGCACTGCACGAATCGCGAGGCGCCGAAATGCCCAGCGTTCCCGGTCTTCCAAGAGTGCTGCGACCCATGGTGTGGTACTTGGGTCAGCCCAATCTCGGTCCAACGTCGCAAACCGAAATGTGCCTTCATTGCTTTGAGTTCCGTTGAGCCTAGCGCCAGATCGCCGGTAAGCAAAAGCGCTTGCCTATTGCTTTGCCTTGTGCTGTAGGCGTCTATTGCAAACCCAAGATAAAGCGACCAGTAAGGGTGACGCGGCCGATCGCGGTCAAACAGCTGCCAAAAATTATCGGATGGCCAGCTGTAAACAGAAGACGCGCAGCGCGGGTACGCTCCCGCATCCACAAGAGGACGAGCCAAAACGCATAGAGAGATATTGTTGCGTTCGTTACCTAGCTTGCCAAAGTGTTTGTCGTAGCAGAGCCTAAGACTGTCTCGCCAACCCGTGCGCGGCTTACGGACGGGGTCCTGAATCCGGTAGGTACGGAAAATTACGTCAACTTCGGTCTGCACAACACTAATCGGCAGCCCGGAACGTTTTGCAAGCCCGCCCGGCAGCGCGGTATTGTAGAAAACAAACTCGAAGGGCAAACCACGCAACGCTCTCACTGGGTTGCGATGCGATAGAACCTTAACTCGAGGGTTGCCCTCCTTAGGTGTATCGAAATAACCTACTGGGTACTCTAGAGCGTCTGGCGGAATCTCGTCAGGCGTCAAATTCGCTGGGCCCTCTCGCTGGGGATTGAGCGGAAGCGCGTCACCTTCATCCACAGCTCCATCAATTGCACCGCCGCGAATCATTAGAATAGAGTCGATTCGATTCAGCAGGCCTCGGCCTCCCAAGTATTTTATTGGATCCATTGCGAAGGCTGCCATCGAAGCCGATATCGATTCCCCGTCCTGCGCCGTGAATACCTGCGCTAGCCGGGCCTGAACACCCAAAAAAGGCAGGACGAGACTTTTCACCCTATGCTGGGTCAGCAATGTCTCAAGTCCATTGATGTGATCATCGTCAAAGTGAGAGACAACTACCATGTCGAGGTCGTGATCGGATGGCCAGTCTTGAGTGTAGTCCAGTGATGCTATAGCCTCGCTAACTCGTGTCGGGCGCTTAGAACCGCAGTCGTAGGCCCACGAAAAGCTTGCTCCGCTAGAGTCGCGGATGTTCCCCGTAAAAAAAGTTCCATGGCCAACTGACTGAAATTGTTGCCACACATGAACGCGCATGAGGTCCTCAGAATTTATTTAAGCCAGTTGTAACCTACCCAGTACTAGCCTCTTGAAATGACATTCCCGAGGCACAGCACGACCATTTGTCTCCGCAAATCGTGTGTACAGACCATGCCGCCTCGATTGGAAATCGCTAACGTCAACCCGCACCGTAGGCCGGGAATAAATATATGTCCCAAGCACACAATTGAGGTAATATTAATCGAATTCGACCTTCAAGTACGGGAGGCTCAGAAAAATTTTCCAAGCGACATTTAGAAAGCATGAGCCAAGCTGCTTGATGTGTTCATGGTGATGAGCGACTTTAACTTTTCTGCTCAACAATGCCAGACCATGCCCTCATACCGCGTTTCGCCAGGCTTCCGTTAGCAAGTCGAGCACTGCACCCGAAAATACCGAACATAATCTCAACGCACTCAAAAAGGGACTGTTATGGCGCCTGCAACAATTCTATGCAGTACATGGGCTAAGCCCGTTGGAGGCCGCGAAGGTCTTGCGATCGGCAAGGATCGGGAATTTTGGGCCGAGCGTTCCTCTATCCTCAGAAGCGCAGGTGACTATGATACAAACCGGGAGCAACTTATCAGTGGCCACGCCAACTACTTCCGTCAGAAATGGCAAAAGACATGAGCGGGGCCAAAACACGAGCGCCTGAGCTGCGGGTGCAGAAATGGATTGATCAAGACGGACGGAGCATTGCAGCTCCGCTCAAGCTAGCGGATCTAGGAACGGGTCCGAAGATCTTGTTTGCTTTCCAGCACTGGTGCAATGGCTGCCATTCACATGGTTTCCCAACGCTGCAAAAATTGCATAGAGCTTTAAGCTCCAAGGGTGTTGGTTTCGCGGCGATACAAACTGTGTTCGAAGGAGGACACGAGAACACTTTCGAAAAGTTGCGAGTCGCTCAGCTCAAGTATGAGCTTCCTATCGCTTTCGGTCATGACGAGGCACCTTCTGGCGCTAGATTTCCCACCTTTATGAAAGACTACCGCACGCGAGGAACGCCTTGGTTCGCGGTGATCGACGCTAACGGTCAAATTGTTTACTCAGACTTCCATCTCAATGCTGACTGGCTTGTGACGGCATTGGAGCAAGAGTAACAGACGCAGAATTCTTGACTCTGATCGGCAAAGCAGTGTCGTGCGCCCCCCCAGTCGTGCCAAGTACCTGACGTCGCATAGGTAGTGCTGGGTGGGCTGGAGCGCTTGCCAGGTCGCGACCTCGGGTTCGGCGCCACCTTTTTATTGTCTCAACAGCGACCATGACGACGAACAATCAACTGAACCCGAAAAAATTACCCATCGTGCTTGTGTTACAGGGCGGCGGGGCGCTTGGCGCCTACCAGGCCGGCGTCTACCATGCGATGCATGAACACGATCTGGTACCGGACTGGATTGTTGGTACCTCTATCGGCGCGATCAATGCCGCACTGATCGCCGGTAACCGCCAGGAGAACCGGCTCACCCGCGTGAGGCAATTCTGGGACAGGGTGTCGCACGACGACAACTTCAATATGAACTGGGTTGGCGAAGATTTACGCCGCTCCAACATCTGGCTCAACACGGTCGACACGGTACTGAAAGGCGCACCGGGCTTTTTCAAGCCGCGCATGTTCAGTGGGTTTTCGCTGGGAATGAAAGTAGCGCCGGAACACGCGTCCTTCTACGATACCAGCCCTTTGAACGATACCATGCAGGAGCTGGTCGACTTCGACTACCTGAACCGGGACAAGGATATTCGCTTAACCATTAGTGCCGTGAATGTGGGAACAGGAGACTTGACCCATTTCGACAGCCACAGCGGCAGTCTGTGTGCCGACCACGTCCGTGCCAGCGGGAGCCTACCGCCAGCATTCGCTGGTGTGCGCATCGACGGCGAACTTTACTGGGATGGTGGCCTGTACTCCAACACCCCGCTGGAGTCGGTACTACGTGAATTGCCAAAAGGCGACACGCTTTGTTTCATGGTTGACCTGTGGAGTGCTGACGGCGCGGAGCCGGACAATATAGAGGCAGTTCGCACTCGCCTGAAGGACGTCACCTATGCCTCGCGTTCACGACGCCACATCGAGGACTATGCATTGACCCACCGCATGCAGCGCAAGTTGCGCGAGTTATATGCACGGCTGCCGCCGCAGAGCTGCACCGAAAAAGACGAAAAGGATTTACTTGAGCTGGGCTGTGCTTCGACCTTGCATATTGTGCGTCTGCCTTACAGCGGGCATGACTGGAACATGGCCGCTAAAGACATCAATTTTTCGAAGGGGTCGAACAACTGGCGCTGGGACCAGGGATACGCTGACGCGATGCGCGCCCTCAAAAGCGCGCTGTGGCTGCAGCATGTAACTGACGACACCTCCGTAGTCGTCCACGAATTACTGAGTTAATGGCCGTGCGGCGCCTGTCTCAAATGCGATCTCGAGTCCTCTCGAACGTGCACATAGATGCTGACTGGCTCGACTAGGCAATGGAGCAAGCTTAAACAATGCGACGATTTCTCTTCCTGATGACTACCCATCTCGCAATGCTCGCTATTGGATTTGTTGGCGGGGTCTACACGCTGCCGATCCTTACAGCTCCCCCAGCACCGGACTCAGCAATACTTAAGGAGATCGCGGATAAAGCGGTCTTTAAGGGACGTCTGGTGCGGAATCTTAGAGGCAGTGATTTGCTACATTGGGGTGAAGGGGTAATCGAAGTATCGCGGAATCGGATTGCCCATGTGGGACGCCTTTCCCCTGGTCCTGATTACAAGATTTACCTTGCGCCGCGTTTCGTAGACACGAAAGAAGCTTTTCTCCTCGCCAAGAAGGAGTCGATTCGCATAGGGGATGTAAAAACGTTCAACGGCTTCATCGTACAGGTGCCTGAAGGAGTAGACGTTTACGACTACACCACGGTTGTCATTTGGTGCGAAACATTCGACCAATTTATAAGTGCGGCAGAGTATCAAACCTCGCGTCAAACCCAAAAGTAAATAGCGGATGGATACTGGAAAAGCGACGTGTAGACATTACCTTGCCCGCCCACCGGGAAACGTGTCGATGTCTAGCGACCAGCTCATCGCTGGTCAACGGTCTGCTAAGTTCGCACTCGTCCTTGAGAGCCGAATGGAGATTCAGGTGGTCAGCAAATAGAGCTGAACTTATCTGCTTGGCGCACATATTTATGATAATCTAATCGTACGATTGTTCTTCCGAAACATGCTCAACTCTGCCGAAGTCTGGGGCGCCATCCCGCATGTGAATATGGCAGATTCAACCGAGTCTCGCAGTGCGATTTTGTGGGTGTCGGGATCGGTAGTCAAGTGAAAGCACCGGCGAGCTTTCTCTGGAGCGCTAAAGACTTCCTGCAGGCGCGGCAGCGGTGGGCAGGTCACTTTCCGGCGTACAACGTACAGATTGGTTCCACTAGGTTCTGATTCTAAACCGATCCATTTTGCTTTGACGATAAGGGAGTTGCTATGGCTACCAGAGGTTTCACCCGCCGCCGTCCCGGTGGCGAACAGTCCGATCGGATACCGCCAGGTCAGCATCTGGTGGAGAGTTTCCCGGTTCTGACCGCGGGTCCAACGCCACGCGTTGACACATCTGTCTGGGAATTTGCTGTCAAGGTCGGTTCGAAGACCGTCAAAGTGTGGAACTGGCGTGAGTTCAACGCCCTACCGAAGACCACGATGACCAGCGACATACATTGCGTCACATCCTGGACAAAGCTCGATACAGTGTGGGAGGGAGTACTTGTCGAAGACATTCTTGCAGATGCGGGGCTCGATCGGCCTACGGATTTCGTATCGGCGCACTGCTACGATAAATATTCGACGAACGTCCCACTTGCCGATCTGCTTTCGAGGAAAGCAATGGTCGCGATTAACTTTGCCGGCAAGCCGCTTGCTCGCGATCACGGAGGACCGGCACGCCTTCTAGTCCCCCATCTGTATTTTTGGAAATCTGCAAAGTGGGTAAATTCCTTGCAATTTACAACCAGCGACGAGCCGGGCTTCTGGGAGCGACACGGCTACCATATCTACGGCGATCCTTGGCGTGAGCAACGGCACTCGAATGACTGAGAACGGTGCCCGAATCCAGTGGCAGTTGTGCGTGATCGATGCAATCGTCCAGCAAACCCCGAGTATTAAGAGCTTTTTTCTTCGGTTGAGCGAACCTTTCGCGCATATTGCAGGTCAGCACGTGGATGTCCGACTGACGGCGCCTGATGGCTACAGTGCGATGCGCAGCTACTCGATCGCGTCAGCGTCGGTAGCGTCTGCGACCATCGAGCTCGCTATCGAGCGCCTTCCAGATGGCGAAGTATCGGCATACTTTCACGACGTCGCGTCGATCGGCGACGAAATCGAGATTCGTGGTCCCCTCGGCGGACATTTCCTTTGGCCTGAACCTGCAGTAGACGCAGCGTTATTGATTGCGGCAGGCTCAGGCCTCGTGCCGTTGATGGCAATGATCCGGCAGCGCCGTGTATTGGCCCAAGCGGTGCCTACGGCGCTTATCCTGTCCGCACGGACCGCTGAGGACGTTCTCTTCTCAGAAGAGCTTCATTCCATCGAATCGAACGATCCGGCATTCGTCCTGGCGTTAGCGATTACGCGAGAGAGACCGGCCCGAAAATCGGATTTTGCGCGACGAATCGATAGCGCCATTATCCGAGAAGTTTTAATCCGGCTTCACCGAGCGCCCACGCAAGTGTTCGTTTGCGGGTCTAACGGTTTTGTCAACATCGTCACCGATGGCGCGTTGCTAGCTGGCCTGGACCCGACCATTATCAAGACCGAGCGCTACGGTGGCTAGCACTAAAACCAATTCACGTTGCACCATCATAGACGTGACCCCAATGACTTCTTCTGGAGATCAACATGAGCCGATTTTCCCAACCTGTCTTTATAGCCGCCGGCCTTCGAACCCCTTTCGGTCGCGGTGGCGGGGCCTTGGCCGCCTATGACGCCGTGTCGTTATCTGTGCCTGTCGTGAAAGCTATGGCAGCGCAAGCGGCGCCAGACCTCCTCATATGGGGGACGGTCATGCCAAATTTAGGCTGGAGCAACATTGCACGCGAAATCTGGCTTGACGCCGCGCTCAACCCGAATGTGCCGGCATTTTCCCTCGTGCTCGCATGCTCTACTAGTATGACAGCCACGTTCGCAGCTGCGGGCATGCTGGGCGGAGGAACTGACCTCACTATGGTCGGTGGTTCTGAAGTCATGAGCCGCCCTTCAATCGCTCTGACGGCTGATGCATCCAAAAGACTCGTAGGTCTCTTCGCCCAGGATCCGACCGCGGCCCTGACCGCCCTGAAGTCTTTGACTCCAGGCGATTACGTGCTTCCCACAAAAGGTTATGCCAACCGAATCACCGGCAGAACGATGGGTGACCATATGGAGGAGACTGCCAAGGCTTGGCAAGTCTCACGCGAGGCGCAGGATGATTGGGCACTTAAGAGTCACCAGCGGTCAGTCACCGGTTGGGAAGGCGGTTTCTTTGACAATCTAGTGATACCCCTGCCGGAGCTAGCGCGGGATGCGAACCCGCGCGCCGACACTTCGGCCGAAAGACTTGCCTCACTCAAACCCGCCTTCGATCGCAAAAGTGGCCAGGGATCTCTGACGGCCGGCAACAGCTCACCAATTACCGACGGAGCTGCAGGGTGCTGGGTCGCCACCAAGGCCGGTGTGGGAAGACTGCCGGCGGAAACACCATATGCGCAGCTCGTTGACTACGAGGTGTCAGCCGTCGATCTCCACACGGAAGGCCTGCTAATGGCGCCTGCCTACGGCATTCCGCGCCTGCTCGCGCGGAACAAACTCAACTTCTCGGACGTCGCACTATGGGAAATTCATGAAGCCTTTGCAGCGCAGGTTCTGGCGAACGTCGCGGCAATCACTAATCCTAGCTGGGTGCGCGATAAAGCCGGTGTTCAGGCGGCTATGGGTGACTTCGATTGGAACCGCGTTAATCCGAATGGGGGTTCGGTGGCCATTGGCCATCCGTTCGGGGCAACAGGCGCGCGCGATCTCAGCCAAGCGGTGAAAGAATTATGGGCCCTACCGCCTGGATCCAAGGCAATCGTCAGTATCTGTGCCGACGGTGGTCAAGGCACGGTGGCACTCCTCCAACGCCCTTGATTGGAAGATAGCGACATGAAGGCAATCGCTTTCCATGAATCAGGTGCTCGAGAGGATTACCCTTTCGAAGGTGCGCCGGTGCCAGTGCATACAGGCGAGATTCAAGTCAGCGATTTGTCGTGTGACATCAGCAAAACCAATTGGTATCCGTGTGCGGGTTCCAAGGCGCCCCCGTCGGAGGGGGGATCCTCCGCAGCCTTGACGTTTATTCCCGGTCAGGGCCTACACGATAAGCTTCACGCAGGAGCAGATTACCTGGACGGCATAGCGCCAGGAGAGATAGGCTTAGGCATGATTCCATTTGAGGGATTCAGTAACGCCACATATCAAGTGGGTCAACCACGTCGCATGGCGAAGCAAACCTACCTCTCTGGCGTCGAATTTGGCACACACAAGTCGGCAACTACGCCAACGCATGGGAGGTCGAAATGGTGAAGGCCGGTTTTGGAGGCGGATGCCATTGGTGCACGGAGGGAGTGTTCCAGGCGTTGCGCGGCGTCGCCCAGGTTGAGCAGGGCTTCGTAAAATCAGACGCGCCAGCGGATACCTGGTCCGAAGGAGTGATCGTTACGTTCGATCCATCTTTAATTAGCCTAGCGACGCTTTCGGAGGTGCATCTCAGAACGCACTCTGCCACGAGGTTTCGATCGCCTCGCAGCAAGTACCGCAGCGCGATCTATATCTTCGAAGATAGCCAACGAAACGAGGCCGAACTGGCCATCACCAGTTTCGCCGATGAGTCTGGTAAAACAGTGCACACCCTCGTGCTTCCGTTTGCCAGTTTTGAGGCATCGGAAGCGCGTTACCAAAACTACTATCGGACCGACCCGAGCAGACCGTTTTGTCGGCGCTACATCGATCCCAAGCTCGAATACATCCGCACGCACTTCTCGACGCTAGCGCTCCCTGAAGCAACCTAACCCAACCACACAAGCAATTCATAAATGATGACGGCGCCAGGGACCAACGTGTCTCTGCGCTAAGTCCCAACCTGTTTGTAGTTATTTCCGACTCGAACTCTGCATACAGGTCCGTTGTTGAAGGCGCCGCAGAGCAGAAGAAGGTGACGGCATCGTTCAACCACTTCTGCCGTCAGCAATGAAGGCGACCAGGAAAGACGACAAAAGGGACTAGCGTCGAGGGCTCATCAATCGATCGCGTTTAATCTTGTGAAGCTACACTAATACCAAGGAACCCCATGCTGATTCACCGTCGCCCCAATGGCCTTGATTTACCCTACTCATCTGAAATCACCCCGCAGGCAGTCTACGAAAAGCGGCGTGAATTCATCAAGAAGATAGCGATGAATGCTACCGTCGGTGGCGCTCTGTGGGAGTTGGCCAATCGCGAAGCGTTCGCACAAACGCCTGCCATCAAATTGGCCGCCAAGCGCAACCCCGCATACTCTGCGCTCGAGAAGCAAACCTCGTTCAAGGACGCCTCCACCTACAACAATTACTACGAATTTGGCACTGATAAATCCGAGCCGGCCAACAACGCGCGTACGCTGAAAACCCGGCCGTGGACGGTGACGATTGAAGGCGAGGTCAAGAAGCCCATGACGATCGACATCGACGCCCTGGCCAAGCTTGCGCCGCTCGAGGAACGCGTTTACCGCCTGCGCTGCGTGGAAGGTTGGTCGATGGTGATACCCTGGGTCGGCTACTCATTGTCTAACTTGATCAAAAAGGTGGAGCCCAGCGGCAATGCGAAATTCATCGAGTTCGTCACCCTAGCCGATCCCAAGCAGATGCCCGGCGTGACAAGCCGCGTGCTTAAGTGGCCATACGTGGAAGGACTGCGCTTAGACGAGGCGATGCACCCGCTGACCCTTCTAACTGTCGGCATGTATGGCCAGGTCCTGCCGAACCAAAACGGTGCGCCCGTTCGAGTTGTGATCCCTTGGAAATATGGGTTTAAATCTGCTAAATCGATCGTCAAGATCCGCCTTCTAAAAGACATGCCAAAAACGGCGTGGAATATCTCAGCTCCGTCCGAATACGGGTTCTATTCAAACGTCAATCCAGAGGTGGATCACCCGCGCTGGTCGCAGGCAAGCGAGCGTCGGATCGGCGAAGACGGCTTCTTCCAGAAAAAGCGAAAGACGCTAATGTTCAACGGGTATAGCGATGTAGCGTCGCTGTACACGGGAATGGATCTGAGAAAGAATTTTTGATCGTGGCACGGCTCCCAGTTGCTTCATCATTATCGGGCATACCGAAAGGACTTCTCCATGGACGAGCCGTACGCACCAATCAATTGCTCTGATCACGACCGATTACTGGCATGCGCCACGCTGCGCCAGAACGTCCAACTGGTACTCATGCTACCGGATGGGGAAACCCAGGTGATCAGTGGCGTTATTGAAGACGTTTACTCCAGCAAAGGATGTGAATACTTGCGTTTGCGCGACGGCCCCACGATACGCCTAGATGCGATTCGCGCGCTAGACGGGAATCTGTTGGTTGGGCAGTCGTAAAGTAGCCAGCTAGACTCAGCAAGGAAGATTACTAGCGATTTCAGGACATCCCCCCGCCCTGAAGGCGAAAATTGCGGCAGTCCAGACACGCAGCGCTGTCGAGCGCGTCGACGTATAGAAATCATCGATTGTTCAGCGCTTCCCTAGCCCCCTTGGCCCCAAACAGTCTGGCATCGGTGCCAGATTTGGGTGAAGTGCGTCAGCCTATCAAGGGAGCGCCCCCTTCCACTCGCCATTGTTAGTCACGCGGGAGACTACCTGCTCGCGCCGAACTCAAAGCTTAGCAAAAGATGTTTCGAAAAAATATATGCCTCAATCATGTTGTTGGTATATATTTAGCCATCTACCTAGGCGAACATGACATCATCAACAGTAAATAAGAGCGGGGTCGGTGCGTTGACCTTGGGTGCTATCGGCGTAGTTTATGGTGATATTGGAACCAGCCCTTTGTACACCATGAAGGAGGTGTTCGCGCCAGCGCATGGTATCGCTGTGTCACCAGAGAACGTGATTGGAGTCGTGTCACTAATCTTGTGGTGTCTAATCGTAGTCATTTCCTTGAAATATGTGACGCTGGTGTTGGAAGCTGATAATCGTGGCCAAGGAGGGATCATGGCCTTGACGGCGCTGGCGTTGAAGTCGTTCACGAAAGGTTCGCGTTTTTACTACCCCGTCATGCTCATAGGTATGATCGGCGCAGGTCTCTTCTTCGGCGATGGCGTGATTACACCTGCGATTACAGTGTTGTCATCAATCGAGGGCATCGAAGTAGCGACGCCTGCCTTCAAGCCCTATGTAGTACCGGTTACGCTCACTGTTCTGGGTCTGCTGTACTGGGTTCAGCGTCATGGAACCGCTGGGATTGGCAGATGGTTTGGACCTATCGTATTGGTCTGGTTTGCGAGCCTTGCCGGCATGGGAATTGCGAACATTCTCGCAAACACCGAAATCTTGGCCGCCTTAAATCCGTTGTATGCCTTCACCTTCCTGCGGGCCAATGGTTGGTTCGCCTTTATCGCGCTCGGTGCGGTCGTCCTTGCGTTGACTGGGGCGGAAGCTTTGTACGCTGATATGGGACACTTCGGCCGCAAACCGATACGCCTGGCTTGGTTCTTGGCGGTATTTCCGGCACTCGCACTAAACTATCTCGGTCAAGGGGCAACGCTATTATCGAACCCCGCTGCTGCAGTCAATCCCTTCTTCCACCAGCTGGGCGCGTGGAGCATTTATCCGCTGGTAGCACTGTCAACACTAGCGGCCGTCATTGCGTCGCAAGCTACAATTTCCGGTGCATTCTCGGTCACGCAGCAAGCCATCGCTCTTGGATTCTTGCCGCGAATGAAGATTCTTTACACTTCAAGCCACGAGAAGGGCCAGATATACATCCCGCTCGTAAACTGGCTCCAGTTTGGAGCCGTCGTATTTGCTGTTGTTGTCTTCGGCTCATCTACTAATCTAGCGTCTGCGTACGGGATCGCAGCGACCGCGACAATGCTAATGACGACGTTGTTGACATTCTTCGTCGTACGGTACGGATGGAACTACCCTTGGTTAGTGGCGGTAGGTGCTACTTCTCTTTTTCTTGCAATAGATGTAGCACTCTTCGCTTCAACCAGCCTCAAAATTGTCAGTGGCGGCTGGTTCACACTGTTCATCAGCGTGATCATGGTGACGATCATGCTAACTTGGCGTAAAGGCCGTGAGCTAGTCTTCGACAATTTGAAGAGTCACCTCATCCCACTCCCTGAATTCCTTAAAAGTTTGCTCGACACATCGCTGCGCCGGGTCTCTGGGACAGCTGTCTTTTTCAGGACTGAGGGTGACGGTGTGCCTCATGCAATGCTACGCAACTTGCTTCACAATAAAATCCTTCATGAACGTATCGTATTTTTAACTGTCATCTCTACCGACATTCCAACCGTCCCACGCGCCGAACGAATACGGGTTGAACTGCTCGGAAATAACTGCTACCAAGTCAATCTCACGTATGGGTTTGTCGACTTCACAGACGTTCCTGCTGATCTGGTGATGTGTTCCGAGCACGGACTACATATCGACCCTGTGGAGACCTCATATTTTCTCGCACGCGAAAATATCATCGCGACACCTGGAGCAGGAATGGCGCTGTGGCGGGAAAGTCTCTATGCATCGATGGTCAAGAACGCATGCGTTGCAGCCGACCACTTCAGGCTGCCTTCTGATCGTGTAATCGAGCTCGGCACGCAGGTGGAGATCTAACCGATTACGTTAGCGGCACCCGCCAGATTTGCAGCTTCCAGTTCTGTTTCGGCAATCAGACGCGGCTTACCGTGGTCGCCGCGGTGCGCCGCCCGTGGCTTGAGGAAGTCGTGCAACGCGCGATAAACGGTGCTTGGCGACACGCCATACAGCGCGGCGCTAGCAAGAACCTGCGCCGCCCGTTCCGGACTCTTGTGCGGCAAGCGATCCAGCCGCTGCCGCAACTGCAGCAACGAGTCGGAAGGGATCTGCTTACGGCGCCCTGTTGGCATCGCTATTCGCCTTGGACAGGTAGTTATATACATTGATTTGGATATCCCCATCATCTTGCAGATGTCCTTGATGGTGTGCTTGTCCTCGTGGTGCAGGCGCAGGGCCAATGCCAGCTTGACGGGATCGAGCCGTTTCGGCCGGCCACCCATCCGACCACGCACCCGGGCGGCGGCCAAGCCCGCCTGAGTGCGTTCGCGGATCAGGCTGCGCTCGAATTCGGCGAGGGCGACAAACAGGTGGAACACCAGGCGTCCCCCACTAGACGTGGTGTCGATGTTTTCCTGCAGGCTGCGCAGTCCCACTTTGGCTGTTTCGAATCGTTCGATCAAGTTCTTGAGCGAACTGCCCAGCCGGTCCAGGCGCCAGATGACGACGGTGTCGCCCGATCGCAGCATGGCCATCAAGCTGGCTAACCCGATGCGTTCGGCCTTGGCACCACTCGCCATGTCCTCAAACGTCCGCTCGCAGCCTGCCGCTTTCAACGCGTCCAGTTGCAGGTCCAGGTTCTGGTCATCGGTCGATACCCGTGTATAGCCGATCAGCATGGCGCCAGGTCCAAGAAATCACGAAATTCGACTATAGCTGGACTTTGAATAGTGGAATGGGATGCTGGAACTCTCAACAAGGGCTGGGCATGACATTGCTGTCGTTTTCAGAAGACGGCTGCACTGAACGTCAGAAGCCGACTGCACTAT
>ERZ724525.230-NODE-230-length-30626-cov-8.335547_pt1 | contig 30626 bp, 30 predicted proteins | sample MGYA00376058_ERZ724525 | MGnify/ENA primary metagenome ERZ724525 (study PRJEB28724, sample SAMN07190888) | wastewater metagenome | isolation source: influent of sewage treatment plant in Hong Hong | place: USA: Christiansburg, Virginia | collected 2016-03-01 ... | reverse complement strand
TGATCAATGACAATCAATACGCAGAGCCAACTGCTCAAACACAAAAAACACAACGCAAGCCCATCGTTCTCGTGCCCACAGGTGCAAAAGAGCACAGCGGCCATTGGTATCAACTGATGGGTAAAAAATACTTGGATCCATTGGTTCACATTTCAGGCTGCGTACCTGTGATGCTGCCCACAGCTTACGGCGAAGATGACATCGAGCAGTATTTGGACATGGCCGATGCCATTTTTCTGTCGGGTGCATCCACCAACATCGACCCTGCGTTGTATGGGCAAGACTGGCAAACCCCCGATCAAGGTCAGGACAAAGGACGTGATCATTTCAACATCGCTTTGATCCGTGCGGGTTTAAAACGTGGCCTGCCTTTTTTTGGCATCTGCCGCGGCTTTCAAGAACTCAACATTGCTTTCGGCGGCGACCTGTACCAACAAGTTCACAACAGCCCAGGCATGATGGATCACCGTGAAAAAGACCCCAATGCGCCATTGACTGAACAATATGGCCCCAATCATTCGGTTCAACTCACACCCAATTCATGGCTCAGCACCGTGCTGGGAACAGATCACTTTATGGTCAACTCCTTACATGGACAGGGCATCAAAACGCTGGGTCAAGGCTTGAGCGCTCTGGCTCATGCTGAAGATGGGCTCGTTGAAGCGGCGCATTGCCCCGCGTTCAAACAATTCACCCTGGGCGTGCAATGGCACCCCGAATGGTTGGCCCATGAAAATCCGCTGTCGGTCAAACTGTTTCAAGCGTTTGGTGATGCGGCACGTGATTTCTCTCAGCACAAATAAGCACACCCTCATGCCAATACAAACGCCCATTTCGGGCGTTTTTTCATTTAAAAATCAGCAACATGACTCCGTTTATTTGATCGCTTTTATTTATAAAAATGTTCAAACATTCTACACAATTTACGCTTATATTTTGAGAAAGCAACATTAGCAGTCTATTGAAAAGAGTGCTAAAATGGATTCAAACTGTCATGGTTTATCATGATTTAGTCATTTACATTTTCTTATATTCAGGAGCAAATGCCCGATGAGCGCTTACGCCGTCACGCCTTACAGTAACACATACCAACAACTGCTGTCCGTCCCAACATTTGGGGACTTGGAAGCTTATGCACGCGCAGTCAACAGCGTGCCCATGCTCACACCCGAGCAAGAATACGAATTGTCGATGGCGTATCGCGCCAACCCCAATGATTTACTCGCAGCCCACACTTTGGTCATATCACACCTGCGCGTGGTGGTTGCACAAGCACGTAAATACGCGGGCTATGGTTTGCCTCAAGGTGATTTGATTCAAGAAGGCTCAATTGGCTTGATGAAGGCCGTCAAACGTTTTGACCCCACACGCGGTGTGCGCCTGGTCTCGTTTGCCATGCACTGGATCAAAGCAGAAATGCATGAATACATCATCAAAAACTGGCGCATGGTCAAAATCGCCACCACCAAAGCACAACGCAAACTCTTTTTCAATTTGCGCAGCATGAAAACAGGCGATCACCTGAGCCAAGATGAGATTCACAACATGGCCAAAGTGTTGAATGTGAAACCTGAAGAAGTTGTGGAAATGGATCAACGCCTGTCTGGACGTGACATTGCCATTGACGGCGGCATGGACGATGACGACGAGGCCATGCACATGGCGCCCATCGCCTATTTGGCCGATGAAACCCAAGAGCCCACCCATGTGTTGGCGCGCCACCAAGAAGACACGCGTCAAACCGATGGCTTACAAAATGCTTTGGCGCAACTGGATGACCGCTCACGTGAAATTGTGCAATCGCGTTGGTTGCAGGATGACGATGACAAAGGCCCGACTTTACATGACTTGGCCGCCAAGTTTGGGGTGTCGGCTGAACGCATTCGTCAAATTGAATCCGCAGCGATGAAGAAAATGAAGGCGTTTCTGGCGCTGGAATACGCTCGATAAGCAACATCCTCCTCCAGCACTTACAAAAAAAGGCGACTAAGGTCGCCTTTTTGCATGTATTTTCATTAAAATGGAGGCTCTTACATGATCGAGTCATTGATGTCTACTTTGATAAAAAACACTGCATTGTGCTGCATGCTGTTGAGCGCCCTGAGCACCCAGATGTCATGGGCACAATCACTCCCCTCCGTTCAAACCATTGATCCGCAGTTGGTCGGTGAGTGGGAAGGGGAGTTTAAACCCGTGGACGAACCCGCATGCACCGCCTATAAATGGCACATGATGCGCAAAAATGATGGCAGCTACCAATTCCGCGCCTATGACGCCACGCAAACCGTGCTCAATGATGAAGGCCATTGGTGGGTGGATGTCGATCATGGCCTCTATTTTGAGAATGTCAACGGTCAAGCAGAAGAGCCGACCACTTATCGTTACATCCTGTCACAAAACAACCTCAATGGTTCAACCGTTGAAGCCGAATACACACTAACACAACCATTGGCGGCGGGCGAATGCTCACAAACAGCCCACTTCAATGAAACCAAACTGATAAAGGAAGCCTCATGAACCCAAATTGGCAAGAGACATGGAAAGAAAATGTCGAGAAAACAGTGGAGCAATTGACCAAAAACAGCCCCTTCGCGGACATGGGTCAAAATGCAAAAACTTTTTTCACCAGCGCCTTACAAAAACTGGACGTGGTCACCCGCGAAGAGTTTGACGTACAAGCCGCCATGCTTGCACGCACACGTGAAAAACTAGACGCCCTCGAAAAGCAAGTGGCGGCACTGGAACAAGCTGCACACAAATAAAAGAAAAGGGCTGATCTTCAGCTCACATGATGGCGAGCTGTGTGCTCGCCATTTTTAATGCGCCACTCAATCAATCTGCCTTCTGACGGCCCAATCAGACCCGTCTTTTCTGTCATTCTGCATGATTCAAGTGGCAGCACGTGGTTTTTGGCGTACACTGCTCACTATTATAAAAAACAATGCAGGCTCAACCCACGCACGACATCATGCAAAAAAGTCACCGCACCGAACGTACCGATTACCGAAATACCCTTGACCGTATTTTTAACGACATCAGCCATCAACCATTGCAAGGGCACGCTGCGGATTACATCCCCGAGCTCGCCAAAGTCAACTCCTCCCAATTTGGCATCAGCCTGTGCCACGCCTCGGGTGAGGTCTACAATGTGGGGGATGCACAAACCAAATTCTCGATTCAAAGCATTGTCAAAGTGTTTTCGTTGGCACTGGCTTATCGACTCAAAGGTGAAGCGTTGTGGCAACGGCTGGGGGTCGAGCCCTCAGGTGGTGCCTTTAACTCCTTGGCTTTGCTGGAATTTGAACAGGGCATCCCACGCAACCCATTCATCAATGCAGGCGCACTGGTGATTGCCGACGTACTGGTCAGCCACTGGGTCAATCCCAAATACACCTTACTGGCCTTTGTTCGTCAATTGGCGAGCACGCCCAGCATCGACTTTAACCTGTCGGTGGCCGCCTCTGAGGCCGCACACGGACACCGCAATGCGGCGTTGGTACAATTGATGAAGTCTTTTGGCAATATCCACAATGATCCACGCGATGTGCTGGACGTGTATTTTCACATTTGCTCGATCGAAATGACCTGCCAAGAATTGGCGCAAGCTTTTTTGGTTTTTGCCCATGGCGGACTGCATCCCATCACGGGAGAAACGATTTTATCGCTCAGTCAAACCAAACGCATGAATGCACTGATGCAAACCTGTGGCTTTTATGATGAATCGGGCGATTACTCATTCCGCGTCGGCCTGCCTGGAAAAAGTGGTGTCGGCGGCGGTGTGGCGGCGGTTCACCCTGGGCATTACAGCGTCGCCGTGTGGAGCCCACCGTTGAATGCCAAAGGCAACTCAGCGCGAGGCATTGCCGCACTCGAACAACTGACCACGCAAACAGGCGTGTCAATTTTTTAGGATCACAAATGAACAATGACCTCAAACAACTGCTGGCAGAACTCGAACATTTTGGTCAACAAAACGACCTCAATGCGACACACCGTGATGAAAAAATGCTCAACATCACCCATGACACGGGTGTTTTTCTGGCTCACTTGGTGCACGCCATGGGCGCGACGCGCATTTTAGAAATCGGCACATCCAATGGCTATTCCACCCTTTGGCTCGCCCATGCAACCGCCCAATTGGATGGTCATGTCACCACCATTGAGCAAGATGTCGCTAAAATTGAACAAGCCAAAATCAACTTTAACCGCGCACATTTAACCGATCACATCATGCAAGTGGAAGCCGATGCCGGTCAACTGTTGCTGAATGTCCAAGCTTCAGCCTTTGACATCATTTTCCTCGACTCAGATCGCAGCGCCTACCTCGACTGGTGGCCTCACATTCGCCAAGCCATTCGAGTGGGTGGCGCTGTGGTCGTGGACAACGCCACATCGCATGCGCAAGAAATGCAAACCTTCATGGAAATGGTCGCAGCCGATGCCTGTTTTTCAAACAAATTGGTCGACATCGGCAATGGTGAATTCATGGCCATACGCACGGCTTGACCCCCAGATCAATGGCCACGGACGGTCGCAAAAACTTAAATGTGAGCGCTTGCTTTCAACAAAGCATCTGAAAAATATGGCGCTCAATCATTCAAGCCCAACAATGCCTCCACCACATCAATGTATTTTTGCATGGCATCGGTTGATGCCATGCCCGCCAACGCAGCCCATGCGTCGAACTTGGCACGCGCCACGAAATCCGTCATGCGGGGTCGCTCACCCGATGCATTACCCTCTGTCGCCTGCTTGAACAAGGTGTACAACGTGAGCAAATCGGTGTTGCTCGGGCGGTTGCTTAAGGTTTTAACCGCGATCTGTGCTTGATTAAACTGCTCATTCAGGATGCTGCCCATAAAGTCTCCAATCAAATGGAAGCATCGTAACACACAACAAAAGCACGGCACACACAAAAATGAACGATCGTTCTTTTTTAACGCATTTTGCAATCAAACTTGCTTGACCGATAAAATCGGTATAACCTAAGCACCCGTATTCAATCTGAATATTGATGGTCTTTTTGAGGATATATGCCATGCGTTTATTGCTGATACACCAAAACTTTCCTGGACAATTTCGCCGCATGGCCCCATTGTGGGCAAAATACCCCCATTGGGATGTCTTGGGATTGGGGCGTAAACGCTCTCAAGGCATGAGCGACATCAAATGGGTCGGCTATGACCTCCACAGGGAGCCAGACCCCAGCAAGCAACACCCTTATCTTGTCAGCATGGAAAGTGCAGTGTTGCATGGGCAAGCCACTGCACGCGCGCTGTTACAACTCAAACAAAAAGGCTATACGCCCGATACGATTTTGGCCCATCCAGGCTGGGGGGAAACCTTATACGCACGGGATGTGTTTCCCAATGCCCGTTTGATTCACTTGTGCGAATGGTATTACGGCACGGCGAACTCTGATTTTGGCTTTGATCCAGAATTTTCCAGCAGTTTTGATGCTCAAGCTCGGGTCAAAACATGGAATGCATTGCATGCACTGAATTTGGTCAACTGCGATGCAGGCATCAGCGCCACCCAATGGCAACGTTCGCGCCACCCCAAAGAGCTGCAACATAAAATTCAAGTCATTCATGAAGGGGTTGACACCCATTATCTGAAACCTGATGCCCATGCAGAACTGATTTTACCCAATGGCACGCGCCTGCGTGCAGGTGATCCGATTGTGACCTACGTCGCGCGTAATTTAGAACCTTATCGCGGTTTTCACATCTTCATGCGCGCGCTGGTGCAATTGCAACGCGAGCACCCCACATGCCACGTCGTCATCGTTGGTGGTGATGAGGTCAGCTATGGTTCACCACCAAAAGATGCGGCCAATTGGCGAGAAAAAATGCTGTCCGAGGTGAAGCTGGACATGAGCCGCGTGCACATCCTTGGAAAGCTGCCTTATGCGACCTACGCCAAAGTCCTACAAGTGTCTGCCGCGCACGTGTATTTGACCTACCCATTCGTGCTGTCGTGGTCGATGCTCGAGGCCATGGCCAGTGCTTGCGTGATGATCGCTTCGCGCACAGCCCCCGTGGAAGAAGTCATCACCGATGGTATGCAAGGTGTTTTAACCGATTTTTTTGACTCAGAACAGCTGGTGAAACGCGTGGTTCATGCGCTCAACCACCCAGAATCCTATCGAGCAATGCGCGCGGCCGCACGCGCGAAGGTGCAAGCGGACTACACTTTAGACAAAGCAGAAAAAAGCTTTAAAGGGTTGATTTTGGGTGATACCAAGCCTTAAGACATCCAAGGTTATCCGCATCTACCATGCCTCAAGCTCACCATGTCCTGATAATCATGATGGATGAGGCTTAAAAGAAAGCCAATGTTTTGAAGTGGAAGGGGGAGGTTGAAGTGTATAGCAGGTTCATCGTGAATGTGTACAGCTTGTACAGCACCAGATGCTTTGTTTCGCATTTTTTAGAAGGCATGGATTGTGCGCACATTTCCTCTCACACTCGCACCACCGATCAAGGCATTTTACCCAGCGATGAATGGTAAACAACACCATCAATGCCGCGCTTCATCGGAATCATCCATCAGACCGTGCAACAGCATGTCATCAATTTCTTGATTGTCCGCCCATAAAATAGTCAACAGCAACGCTTTGAACGTATCGGGCTGACTGATCGGATGGGGCAGCATCATGCAACGTTCAATGATGAGTTCGCGCTGAAACTCCGTGATGCTGTTGGCATGTAACAACGAATCCAACATGAGTAAGCCCTCATCACCAATTTGAGAGCGCTCACTTTGATGGTAAATGCGATGGCTTGGACTGCGTTTGGCGTTGACCTGCACGATCTCAATCGGGGTGCGCAACTGCTCAATCCACAACACCGCAGAGCGCACTTCGTGCTCCTCGAAACCTTCGTACGACAAACGACGCGCCAAAGTGAGCGCATCAGGGCATTGTGCAATGCCCACGTAGTTTTCAAACAAGTAAAAGAAAATATCGACCACGGCTAAAACCACACTTCCATCAAAAAAACCAGCGGCGCATCAAGCGCCGCTTTCATAAACACTATTTTACTTTAAAATCAAGCATCTCGCTCAGAAAAAGAAAGCGCGCACCGAGAAGCCCACACCGCTCAACCCAAAGCTTCGGTGTCATGAAACAGCGTATAGTCAATGTGTGAGACGCCATCGGCATCAACATAAATTGCATCCACATAGCGGTGCTGCCATTTCACATCGGTGTGTTCATAGACTTGACGCGCCTGCATTTGCTGAGTGGTGGACTCATCCGTGCCTTTGACGATCACCACAAAACTCATGTCTTTGGCTTTAAAATCAGCGGCGGTTAAACCAAACAAAGGACTGGACTCATCAACCACATGCATGATTGTCCACCCCATAAAAAACATGGGCTGACTTGTGCGCACCAGTTTCAAATCGATCACCCGTCGAAAACGCGCCCCTTCCAATGTCCTTTCCACCTTCAGCATGGACAGTTTCGCCGAGGCGTCGACAATGAAGTTTTGGCGGGCGTTGGCGGTGCGAATCATCAGCGTCGATTGACCATTGACCACCGTCATCACGGGCGAGTTGGCAAATAAAATGCGCGCACGTGGTTTAGAAAAACGGGCAAAAATCAAACCCGTCAAGATGGCCGAACCCGACAGCCCAATAAACATTTCAACGGTCGCAACCAGATGGGTCAACACACTGATTGGATGCATATTGCCGTAACCAACCGTGGCCAAGGTTTCCACACTGAAAAAAAAGGCCCCTAAAATATTATGGGGAAACAGATTGGCAATGCCTTCGGGTTCGATCATGTACAGGGATGCAAACAACACGTTCAACATCATAAACGCCAAGGCCACGCCACTGAAAAACCCCAACCATGTCATCGACAAACAGCTGTGATAAATGTCATGCCAAAAGTGGTTTGGGTTGCCGTGAACAATGATGTGGCGCCCGCCAAATGTGGCTTTCTTGGTGGTTTTTACTTTTGCATTAGAAGGCATGAATATAAAGAAGAGACAAAAAACGATGGGAAAGGACCAACAAAGCCCAATATTCAGGCCATGTCACGGGCTATTGTGCACAAGGCTGCGTTCAAACACAAGGTGTTTTAAACATTAACGCACCCGTTGGCTGAACACATTGCCGGGTCGTTTTTCCACTCGGCCATCCAATTCAAGCATCATCAACTCGGCGGACAACACGGCGATGGGCAAGGTTGTTCGCGCAGCAAGGGTGTCCAAATCACAGGGATCGAAACCCAGTGCGGTCAAGATGTGCTGCTGCACATCACTTGCCATTTCAACATCAATCTTCACGGCCAAGGCTGAGGAATCTGACGCAGGCACCTCAACAACAAAATCAGAGTGTGCGCTCACACTCACAGATGGCGTTATTTCTTCTAAAATGTCTTTTGCGGACTCAATCAATTTTGCCCCTTGTCGGATGAGTGCGTGACAGCCTCGCGCCAACGGCGAATGAATGGACCCCGGAATGGCGAACACTTCACGGTTCTGTTCCGCAGCCTGTCGTGCGGTAATCAATGAACCCGATTTAAGAGCAGCCTCAACCACCAAAACCCCTTGAGCCAATCCTGAAATGATTCGATTTCGACGTGGAAAATTGGCCGTCATGGCTGGGGTACCCAAGTGAAACTCACTGACAATCACACCTTCTTGTGCAATCTGATGTGCCAACTCACGATTGCGGGCAGGGTAAACAATGTCACACCCAGTACCAATGACGGCAATGGTTGAACCGCATTGGCGGTTTTTTGCCAAAGCGGCCAAAGCACCACGGTGCGCTGCGGCATCAATGCCCAAAGCCAAGCCAGAAATGATGTTCATGCCGCCCGCCGCCAACTCTTGTGCAAACTGTTCGGCATTGCTGATGCCTTGTGCTGTGGCATTGCGGCTGCCAACAATTGCCAAATTCGTCGCCCCATTGAGCAAATCAATGCGTCCTTTCGCATACAGCAAGGGCGGAGGATCTGCCGTGCTCAACAACAATTGTGGATAATAAGGTGAATCCAGTGTCAGCACATGGTTCTCAGGTGAACTCAACCAAGCCACCGTCAAATCCATTTGCTTTTGAAAAGCCTCGTTCGGCCCAGCGCGTAAATCGGTCGCGATGCGATCCGAAGTGATGCCCACCAAAGTGCCATGGCTTTGTTTGAGGATGTTATAAGGCAAACCAAAGGCGCGCAATAGCTTTTGAGCGGTCATGCTGCCCAAGCCATCCACCAACAAAAGACGCAACCAATCGGCCAAATCATCTTCCGTAATTTTCATCATGGCTGCGCCGCCTTCACAGCCCCCTGCAACGTTTTTTCTACGGGCAAAAAGCGCAAAATGGAGCCCACCTCAACCTCATGCACTGTACGATCAACATACACCACACTGGAATGCTCGAACACCTGCACCACCCGCACGCGACCAAACGCTTGTGCACTGGCCGGCTGATTTGGCAACTCATCCACCAATTGCCAAACTTGACCGACAGCCACCCCTTGATTGTGACCTTGATCGATTAAGGCCACCGCCTTGCCTGCACCGACGTGGGCGTTGTTCAAAAGCAACTTAATTTTTGCGGCTTTTGTTGGGTCTAAAGGCACAGAAGAGGGAGAAGGAAGGGGCGATGCCGAATCCACCGTCACACAACTCAAAGGCAACAAGCGATCGCTCAAATCCACCTCATCTCGCGCCGTGCGAATGACCAAAGGCACAGTGGAAACACCGTTCAGCACGGCGGTTGGGCCTGCCCCCACCCGAGCCGTGCCAATCACTTCAATGCGTCGACCGATCGCACCCCTATAAGGATTGGGTTTAATGAGGTGCTCTCGCACAATGTAAAAAGCAGCCTCAGGATCAACCGACGGTGCGTTTGAAGGGGATTTCATTTGCGTCAAAATTCGCGAATCAACACCCCACAACACGTGCTGATCCGCAGCCAGAATGGGTAAAGTCGCAGAGAAAAAATCATTTTTCGAGTCACCCGATTCATTCGATAAAAACCACCACGGCAATCCACCCATTTCATGCGGGCTCGGCAAGGTGTTTAAGCCGTACGAAGAAGCACACGCAGCGTGCGGCAAATCTGCGGTTTGCGCCCATACGGGTGCATGACTCAACAGAAAGGTGGCCGCGCTGATGCGCAGGGCTGTGGTAAAATGTCGAATATAACGTGTGCTCATGTCTGCGGTCTGGCTGTGATTTGATATGGCATGATAGTCCAAATGCATAACCCGAGTAAAAAATTATGACGATTTTGTCAATTTTAAAATTTCCCGACCCACGCCTGCACAAAATTGCAAAACCCGTCACCGCCGTTGATGAGCGCATCCGCCAAATCGCTGCGGACATGGGCGAAACCATGTACGAAGCCAATGGCGTCGGCCTTGCCGCCACTCAAGTGGACATACACGAACGCATTGTGGTGGTGGACACCAGCGAAACACGCGACCAGCTGCAAATCTTCATCAACCCCGAAATCATAGCTCAAAGCCTTGAGAAGAAAGAATGGGAAGAGGGCTGCTTGTCTGTCCCGGAAGTGTACGACATTGTGACCCGCCCAGACCGCGTGCGTGTTCGCGCCTTGAATTTAGATGGCGAGGCTTTTGAAATCGACTGCGACGAGCTGCTTGCGGTGTGTTTGCAACATGAAATCGACCACTTGAACGGTAAAGTGTTTGTGCAGCATTTATCCAAGCTGAAGCAAAACCGTTTAAAAGCGAAGCTTAAAAAGCAAGAACGCGACAATTGAACAATCGCCCTGCGCATGCGCAGGGTTTTACTTTTTGGAAACCCCATGAACATCGTTTTCGCAGGCACACCTGTGTTCGCCGCTCAAGCGCTACAAGCCATACTTGACGCAGGCTTCAATGTGCCCTTGGTACTGACCCAACCTGATCGCCCCAGCGGCCGTGGCATGAAGCTCACCCCGAGCCCCGTCAAGCAAGTGGCCTTGGCACACCACATCACCGCCGCTCAACCCACGTCGCTCAAGCTGGATGGCAAATACCCCCTTGAAGCGGCCACTGCGCGTGAGGCTCTAAAAACAGCCAACGCCGATGTGATGGTGGTTGCAGCCTATGGTTTGATTTTGCCGACCGACGTGCTTGAAACCCCCACACATGGTTGCATCAACATTCACGCCTCTTTGTTGCCTCGCTGGCGTGGTGCGGCGCCGATTCACCGCGCGATTGAAGCGGGCGATGCATCGACGGGCATCACTTTGATGCAGATGGATGCGGGTTTGGACACGGGCGACATGCTGGCAATTGAGTCACTGTCCATCACACCACAACACACCACGGCGCTGCTGCACGATGAATTGGCCGCCATGGGCGCACGCATGGTGGTGGAGTACTTAAAGGCCCTGCGCAGCAACACCGCTCCTGTGGGCATTGTTCAGCCGATCGACGGGGTGAGTTATGCCAGCAAAATTGACAAATCCGAGTCGCACTTGAATTGGCAAGACAACGCCACCACATTAGAACGTAAGATCCGTGCTTTCGATCCCGCGCCAGGCTGCGTGGCCAAAGTCGATGACAACACATCGTTCAAAATTTGGGCCGCGCAAGTCGTGCACAACAATGTGCACCCACACGCAGCAGGCACGGTGCTGGGGGTTGATAAACACGGCATTGACATCGCCTGTGGTCAAGGCGTGCTGCGCATCACTCAAGCACAAAAGGCGGGAGCCAAGCGTTTGCCCGTTGCACAGTTCATTGATGGCTTTGCTGTGTCTGCGGGCATGCGGTTTTTGTGATAACCTTGTAACAAGCATGAGACAAGCATGTAGCAGCCGTGTGGTTCTTGCGTCAACCAAACGCCATGTGCCACATTAATGTCCAGCAACATTTTTTTTCACACTTTAGAGGAAACACACCATGTGGAATATGACCAAAACCTTCATGCTGATGGCGGCGATCACCGCGTTGTTTGTTGTGATTGGACAAATGATTGGCGGTCAAAGCGGCATGATTTTCGCCGTTGTCATGTCATTGGCAATGAATTTTTTTTCGTACTGGTTTTCAGACAAAATGGTCTTGAAAATGTACAACGCGCAGGAAGTCGATGCGCAAACAGCGCCTGAGTTTTACAACATGGTCAAAGAGTTGTCGGTGCGCGCCGACATCCCAATGCCCAAGGTGTACCTCATCAACGAAGATGCACCCAATGCTTTCGCCACAGGTCGCAGCCCATCACACGCCGCAGTGGCCGCCACCACAGGCATTTTGCGCGCGTTATCGCCTCGTGAGCTGCGCGGCGTCATGGCGCACGAGCTGGCACACGTGAAGCACCGTGATATTTTGACTTCAACCATCGCCGCGACGATGGCCGGTGCCATTGCCTCTTTGGCCAATATGGCCTTGTTTTTCGGTGGGCGCAACAGCGACGATGAAGAAGGGGGCTCGAATATTTTCGCCACCATGGCCATGATGTTTCTTGCCCCGCTGGCAGCAAGTTTGATTCAAATGGCCATTTCACGCGCACGCGAATTTGAAGCCGACCGTGGCGGCGCAGAAATTGCAGGCGAACCTTTGGCCTTGGCTTCGGCTTTGGACAAAATTCAAAAATACGCGCAAGGCATTCCTTTTTCTGCGGCAGAGCATCACCCTGCGACGGCACAAATGATGATCATCAACCCCTTGTTCGGCGGCGGCATCTCCAAGATGTTCTCTACCCACCCAGCAACCGAAGAACGCATTGCGCGCTTGCAAGAAATGGCACGGACAGGCAAGTACCCCGTTTAACGCCCATACAAGCATGGCAATCAAGGCAACACCATAAAAAATGCGCGGACTGTGTCCGCGCATTTTTATTAAGGTTTCTTGTTAAGGCTTGCTCATGTCGATCGCCTCGGCAATTTCAATGGTACCACCTGCTTTTAAATGTGGGCTGCCTTTGGCTTTTTGATGCGCATCCTCCAAGCTCGTCGCCTCAATCAAACTGTAGCCGCTCGCAGGATTGCTGCCGCCACCCGCACTGAGAGAACCATCACTGTTCACTGTAGACGACAAGCCGACAGGGTGCCCACCATCAATCACCGCATCGCCCATGCTGGCAAACCATTGCACCCATGCTTGCATGATCGCCAGACCTTCCTCTGGACTGCTCGGCTGAACACTGCCACCGTGGTAAACAAAAACGTATTTGGCCATATTGATGCTCCTATGTGAAAAATCGTTGGGTATTGTTTGAAAAAATGCCTGCGACAGCTCATTTTAACGTTTCCATTATGCTTCAATTTTCACATGACCCTCGCATCAGTTCTTATTTTTTACGATTGATGTCTGGTGGATTGGTAAAATGATTGTAACGCCGAGCCAAGACCAACCAATCCACTTGCGCAATCACCGCCCCCACAAAGGCATACAAAGCAATGCCTTCCCATGTCAGTGCCTGTCCTGCCACATATTGAATGAATGTAATCAAAGCAGCCACCAGCAGGGCAGTGCCCAACACGTAACTTAATCGACCTTTGGCCAATAATTTCTCAAAACGGATGATGTGTGCGGGTTTCATGTGGCTCCTTGTGCTCAATTGGGCTGCGCCCTTGTCTGCTGCATTTTACCGTGCTTTTATTGTGTCTGAACACTGCTTTTACATGTTAAAGAAATGGCTCAAAAGCATCCAAAGGAAAGCGCTCCTTTTGGACGCAGAATGACACAGACAGGGAAATAACGATCGCTCCTTTTTAAAGGTTCATTCATAAAAGCAGGGGGATGGTATGTATTTCAGCAGTGGCAATTACGAAGCATTCGCGTAAACCCAAAACGGTCGAGGGTAAATGCGCATGACTCATCGGTTCAGGGCTGGTTTCGTTGGCGGGTGCGGCATTTTTGATTCGTGACGCGCAAATGTCTGGCGAACGCACCACCATCTTAGGCAACAACAGGTGTCTGGCGGGCATTTAACGAGGCGAAAATCCCAGAAAAAGGCTTTGAACAGCACCGAAATCGGCGTGTTGTTGCATGAGAATCAGCTCATCGATTAGGCGAAATTATTAGGCATAACGAAGGCGGCTCGTGAACCGCCCCTACATTGATAAAACCATCAAACATCGCGTTTGCTCATTTTTGGGTTGCGTTTGAAATACCGCGTGTACTCGCGGCTGAATTGCGACGTGCTTTCGTAGCCAACTTGCATGGCAGCACTTTGCACGTTGTGCCCTTGCACCAGTAAGCTGTGCGCCCTGTTCAGGCGAATTTTTTTGGCATATTGTAGCGGTGAATCGGCGGTGTGGCGCTTGAAGGCACGATGCAATGACGAGACACTCATGCCCACATGCTTGGCCAGCGCATCAAGGCGCAGGTCTTGGTTGTAATGTTGCTCAATGTAATCGACCGCTCGATGAAACTGCGCCAGCGCACCTTCTTGCGTGCCCCAATCATACAGCAACCGCGCGCCCGCGCCTGTGAGTAGGGCGTAGGTCACAGCGTTTAGACGTGCTTGCCCAAACAAAGCGGTTGCCACGGGATCAAGCAAGGTTTGCAGTAAGTGCCACACTTGTACGCGCAGCGCATCATCAACCGCAATCGATTCAATGCCCAGTGCATTGGCTTTGATGGGTTCTGGTCGAGGCGCGTGGGGCGTCAAGGCCACCACTTCACGCAGCAATTGTGCTACATCCGCGTGTTTCAAATAAATCTGCACCCCGACCAAAGGCTCGGTCGTGGACGCTTCGCTGTCATACTCAATCGGGTAGCTGGCCGTGAGCAGCAGCCCTTGCGCCGCGTCGTAATTGAACACATGCGGCCCCAAGCGACCGTGCTTGCGACCTGAGAACAGCAATACCAGACTGGGCTCGTACAGCACGGATTCATTATGCAGGTTGTGCGTGTAATAAAACACGCGCACATTGGGCACGGTCGTCGTGCGGATGCCTTCATCCATGCGCGCCTGCAGCTCTGGTGCTTGTTGTTGATACAACTGTTCGGTGACGTGTTGCAGGTGTTCGCGGGTGATGGGATTCATGATGTGCCGTTCATTTGTTGTTTAAAGCAGAATAGCATTTTTAGGTGTGAAATTAAAAGCACTTGACGACATATTGCATTTAATTGACCATTTTAGGCATGTAAAACGATTGATCTGTGATTACAACATCCATAGAAAGGCGACGCGCAGTGCGCCTTTTCAGACATCAAACCGTTGCCAAAGAGCAACTTATTTCATACAAAAAGGAGTTTCATCATGAGCAGAATGCCCAAAGAACGGATGGACAAAGCACTCGAACAACTCAAAACCATTTCCCCCGAAGACCACCAAAAAGTCAAAGGCCTCACCAACATCGTGCGCCCGCTGCGCAGCTTTATCTTTAAAACGCCCGATGACTACGGCATGACCGACTGGCAAAACTTGGTCATTCCATCCGACGACGGCACGCAGCTCGAAGCATGGTACATTCCCGCCAAAGGCGGTGAGAGCAATAAACTGGTCATCTTCAACCACGCTTTGCCGATGTGTCGCGCGGGTTTTCCGGGGCAGTTTGGCGAACCGTGGAGCGGCTTTGACGCGGTGGAAATTGACTTTGTGATTCAATACAAGCACCTCACCGACGCGGGTTACAACGTCTTGACCTATGACATCCGCAACCACGGCAACAGCGGCGCGGCGAACAACGGCCTGAGCGGCATCGGTAACTGGGAATGGCGCGACTGCGTCGGCGTCAAAAAATACGTCGACAACCACCCCACATTGTCAAAAATGAAAGTCGGCCTGTACAGCCAATGCATGGGCGGTAACTCACAATACCACGCGATTTACCAACAGCCCGAGTTGTTTGCCAACGTCGCCTGTATGTGCAGCCCAATGGTGGTGTCGATGGCCGCGATTTTCGATGCGTTTTCTGAAATTCAAGGCGTGCAGCAGTACCAAGAATTGATTGACCTCGAATTGCTCAAAATGGGCGCATTCGTCGCCGCCGAAATGACCCCGCAACTGTGGGCTGCCCGCGTCACCATGCCTGTGCTGATGGTGCAAGTGCTTGAAGACGCGTGGACGCGCAACCCTGAGGATGGGCAAAAGACCTTTGACTTACTCGGCAGTACAGATAAAGAGTTGCTGTGGATTGAACACACCACGCGTCGCTTCAAAGATGGTTACAACTACTTTGGGCGGTACCCTGAAAAGATCATTGCGTTTTTTGATAAGCACATGAAGTGATTCAAATGCGCCAATTGATGAGATTGGGATAAGCAAGTAAAGGGGCAAAATGAGTGGTTTTGCCCCTTTCTTTTTATGTCCTGAGTTCATTGGATGTTTCACTCACTGGACTCCCGCCTGCGCGGGAATGACGGGTAGCGGGAAATTCATGCTAAAACGGGAAAAGCAGACCTCTACTTTTCCCGTTTATCTTTAAATGGCAGCTGCTTTAATGCCCACCCGTCGCCACCGCGCCTTTAACAGGTTTGGCGAAGAACACACAAAACATCAACATCACAAACAAACCCGCAGACAAATACAAAATATCCAAAGTGGCCATGCTTGCGGCCTGTCCCGATATCATGCCATTGAGGGTGCTGTAACGGGCACTGTCGGTCATGCCTGAACTGGCCAATTGGTTCATGAACTGATCATACATTGGATTGCCTGGGTACATGTCTTCGGTCAAGCGAGCATGGTGAAAACTGGTGCGCCGCGACCACACCGTCACAAACACCGCCGTACCGATGGCGCCACCCAATGTGCGCAAAAAGTTGGAAAATCCAGCGGCCGCCGTGAGCTCCTCACCCTCCATGCCCTGCATGACAATGCCAGACAAAGGAATGAAAAAGAACGGGATGCCCAAACCAAACAAGAAGCGCCCCCACATGATTTCACCAATGGTGGACTGAGGGCTGAGTAAACTGCTGTACCATGCCCCGAAAGCGAACAGACCAAAACCAGTCAAGACCAACCAACGCAAATCCACCTTGTGCATGTTCATGCCAATCACAGGCGAGAAGAAAATCGAAAACATCGCCACTGGTGCAACCGCCAAACCTGAGTGAAAAGAATCATAACCCAGCACTGTTTGTAACCACAACGGCATGACCACCATGTTGCCAAAGAAGATCGTGAAACCCACCGTTTGCAGAATGGTGCCCACGGTGAAATTTCGGTTTTTGATCAACTTTAAATCAACCACGGGGTGCTTGTCATACCACTCCCAAATCGCCAAAAAGGTCAAGCCAACGACCGCCATCACCGTCAAAGTCACGACTTCTTTCGATTGAAACCAACCCAAGTCATTTGCATGCTCAAGCATGTATTGTAAAGAACCCACACCCAAGACCAGAAACACCAAACCAATGACATCAATCGGATCCGAGGAAGTCGGTGTGTCACGCCCCTTGAGCAAGGTCTTGATGCTGTACGCGCAGAAGATGCCAATCGGCACATTGATGTAAAAAATCCAAGGCCATGAGAAGTTTTCCGTGATGTAGCCACCCATGACTGGGCCCACAACCGGAGCAATCACCACCGTCATTGCCCAAAAGGCCATGGCCATGCCTCGCTTATGCGGCGGGTAACTGTTCATCATGATGGATTGCCCAAGCGGTACCATCGGTCCCGACACCAAGCCTTGCATCAAGCGGAAAAACACCAACATGTTGTAATTGGTGGCAAAACCACACAACACTGAAAACAAAGTGAACAGCAACACCGACAAGATCAATAAACGCACTTCACCCACACGGCGCGACAACCAACCGGTGAGCGGCACCGCAATTGCGGCGGCCAGTGAATACGAACTGATGATTGATGTGCCTTCATTCGCCGACACACCCATTGAGCCTGAAATGGTTGGTACAGCAACGTTGGCGATGGTGGTGTCAAGCACCTCCATGAAAGTGGCGAGCGCGGTTGCCACCGTGAGCATGGCAAGCGCTGTGCCTTGCAACGGTGGTAAAGTCACGGGCTCTGCGGCAATGGGTGCGCTGTTAGACGCATCCAATGTGCCTGCGGTTTGCGCAGAGGTCATAAAGGTCTTTCTATGGCGATTCCGAAAAGCAAACCTCTGCTTTTCGGACATTTAAGGATGAAGCGAATGGGCAATGCGGCAAAAACTTAATGCAAATTGCTTTGAACGATTTTTTGTGCTTCTGCATCCGCATCCGATTCATCTTGTGTGTACACCGTGGTTTGCAAATTAGCGGGCACTTCACTGCCCGTGACCGAACCCAATACCACGCCATCACGGCTGTGGGTATTGACTTGAGCGGTCATTGACATGCCCACACGCAAAGGGGATTTTTTCAACTGATCTTCATTCAAGACAATGCGCACAGGAACACGTTGAACGATTTTGATCCAGTTGCCCGTGGCATTTTGCGCAGGAATCACGGAGAAAGCCGAACCGGTGCCAATCGCAATGCCTTGAACTTTGCCCTCATATTTCACGTTGCTGCCATACATGTCGGCTTTGAGCTCAACAGGCTGACCGACGCGTAAATTGGCCAATTGGGTTTCTTTAAAGTTGGCATCGACCCACACTTGATTGGCGGCGACAATGTTCATCAAGGGCACGCCTTGGGTGATGTGCTGACCGACTTGGACAAAGCGTTTGGCGACAATGCCATCCATGGGAGCCACCACAGCCAAACGTTTATTGTTGATATAGGCCGAGCGGAATGCCGCTTTTGCTGCTTCAACAGCAGGGTGATTGCTCACATTCGTACCTGCGATTTGAGCCACGGCGCTGTTGCGTTGTGCTTGCGCCACACCCAAAGCCGCTTGCGCACGGGCGAGGGTGTCCTGGGCTTGTGAAAATTCTTCTTTGCTGACGGCACCCGTTTTAACCAATGGGGCACGGCGAGCGACTGCATCTTGTGCTGTTTTCACCGCCACACGGGCTTGGAAAAATTGCGCATCTGACACATTCGCCCCACTGAAGCTTTGTTGAATTTGACGAACCGCCTGTGCCAGTTGCGCACGCGCTTGTGACAAAGCCACTTGCGCATCGACGGGGTTGAGTTTGACCAGCGGTTGACCAGCTTTCACCTCTTGGTTTTCTTCAGCCAAAATCGCTTCAACCGTACCTGCTGTTTGTGCATTGATGGCCACAATGCTGCCATTCACATACGCATTGTCGGTTTCCTCTTCATAACGCAAAGTGGTCATGTAGTAGGCCGCCCAACCCAAACCCGCCAACAGGAAAGCACCGCCAACCAGCAACATTTTGCCTTTGCGTTTTTTCTCGTTACTCGTGTTGTCGGGCTGAGCGGCCGCCGTTGTGACAGGTGGCTTAACTTCGGCAGGGGCATTGTTGTGTTCAGTTGACATGATTTTCCTTATAGACTTTGTTTTGGACTTTGTTTTGACCGTTTCACCCAGTGAAAGCATGGTTGATGATGGCATTCACTGGGTTTGATTATTTATATTGATTACTGTTGCTGCCTCACATCATCAAATCCAGTACCAAGGCTGACCGCAAGTTTTGCTTCCTGTGCACGGCGGACAGCATAATCCGCCACCAAAGCATCTTTTGCACTGAGCAAATTCACTTGGCTGATCAAACTGTCCATTTGTGCAGAAATGCCTTGTGCATAGCGCGATTGCACCAAGCCCGCCAAGCGCTCTGTATTCACCAACAGGCGCTGCTGTTGCGTAATTTGCACAGAGCTGTTGCGATAGTTGGCCAATTGTTGACCAGCATCGGCCACCGCTTGATAAACGGTTTGATTGTACTGTGCCACAGCGGAATCCAAAGCGGCTTGCTGACTGCGCAATTTGGCATTCAAGCCCGCCCCGCTGAAAATAGGCAGGGTAAAGGCAGGTTCAACGGCTTGAAAGCTGCTGCCTGCTTTAAACAACTTATCCAAACCGATCGCTTGAAAACCGGCCGACACATTCAAATTGATGTTGGGGTAAAACTCTGTGCGCACCGCTTTGACATTCTCCGTCGCAGCAATGATGTAATGCTGAGCCGCAGCAATGTCGGGTCGTGCACCCAAGATATTGGCAGGCAACTCATTGGGCAAACTCAGCGCCGTCCAACGGACGGGTGCATTGATGCGCGGCATTTGCGCAGGGGTTTTACCAATCAAAGCCGCCAATTGTGCGGTCGAAATGTCGCGTTGAGCCATGAACGTGCCACGCAGTTGTTCCAATTGAGCGATCACACCATCCACTTGAATGCTGGTTTGCACAGGCTGCAAGCCCGCGCGTTCGCGCTCTGTCCAACGCTGCTTATTGGTATTTTGTAATTTGATTTGTGCATCCAACAAACCCAAACGCGCATCCAAAGCACCCAACTGACCATGTAGACCCACGATGTTCGCTGCAATGGCTTGACGAGCCGCTTCATATTCCAATTCAGCCGCAGCCGCCTGACCCAAGGCCGCACGGTATTGCATGCGATGGCGCCCCCACAAATCCAAATCCCAGGATATGGCAGCACTGACCAAGCCTGAATCTTTCCAACCATCCCACAATGAAGCGGGATAAATGTAGTTTTCTGAATACGTTTGCGCCGTTGGTGCCAAACGAATGCCACCCGAAGGATAGGACAATTTTTTCACGCCATCGGCTGTGACTTTAGCACTTTCAACACGACTTGCAAGCACCTCTAAATTGGGCGAACCTGCAAACGCTTGCTCGATCAGAGCATTCAGCTGCTCATCGCGGTATTGACGCCACCAACCATTTTTGGGCCAATTGGCACGCGCTTGTGCGCTCGCTTCGGGCAACTTCACATCAGACAACGACACCTGAGCCAAAGGCTCATGATGCCCCGTGACAGAGGCACAACCCGCTCCCAAAGCCGCCAATGCCACCATAAACGCGCCCTGACTGACGCGCGTCATCAACCGTACGGATGTTTTTTTCATATTGAACTCAATTAAATTATGGGCAAAGCCCGCCATGACGCTTCAACCGACCACACGTCTGTTTTTTTATTTTGGTGCCTTCAAACCGACACGTGTTACTGCTTTTTTTACTTTTGCTTTGATGTTTTTGACTTTGGTTTTTACCTCTGTCCAACATTCCGGTGCCTCGCCGCACTTAGATGCATTCTTTTTCTCATTTTGATCATTGAGCACCAACAACAATGAAGCCCTCAAATCTTCTTTTTGCTTATCGGACAACACCCCCAAGTACTCGTCTTCAACTTGATAGGCAATCTCGCGCGCCTGTTTAAACAACAGCTCACCTTCTGCAGTCAAGATGATGCGATACTGTCGACGATCTTCGGAATGACGGACGCGCTCAACCAAACCGCGAGATTCCAACTCATCAATCAAATTGACCATGGTTGTGCGGTCAATAAAAAAAGCCTCCGCAATGTCTTTTTGAGAAAAAGATGTGTTGTTATAAGAGGCTCCCAAAATTAAAAAACTCTTCGAGGTCAGGCCAATGCGTTCCAAGCGTGCATTAAACAAGACAAGACAGTCATGCTCTGCTCGATGAATCAAGGCGATGATCGGTTTCATGTCGTTTGGGATGCTCAAAAAAGGGCATTCATGTGAATCGGTTTTGGTGTTCATTACGTTACTCAAGGTGAAATGATTTTTAATCATTTTTAACAATCGTCAGTTTAACTGACTAATTTTAAATTCGTCAATCTCGTTTATGTGGCAACATCAGCATTCCACACAGAATGGCAAAAAAACAACAAAAAATCCGCCCAAAAATTGAGGCGGACTTTAACTGGATGTGCACATCACAACAATGGTGGCATAAAAAAAACCCCAAGTATTAAAACTTGGGGCTTAACGTCATTTCTGACCACCCCGCTTAGGGAGGAAAAGCGGGGGAGACTTGCGCCTAACCACAATGTAAAGCATCACTATAGAAAAAGCAAGTGCTTTATGCGGAAATTACTTACTCAATTGGCTTGCTGTTGAAAAAACAACATAACAAAAGTAATAAGTGTTTTTTCATCATCAAAGCCTGTGTTGGTTGAACCAACCCATTTCAATTATTTTTTAACAGCTTCGGCGGCCTTGGCGTCGCCCGCAGCAGGATCAACAGGTTCAGGGAAATTGCCACCCGATTTACCCGTCATGTAAACAATCGCTCGACCAATTTCTAAATCAGACAACTTTGGATTGCCGCCGCGAGCGGGCATTTGATTAAAGCCCTGGATGGCATGTTGAAACAAAGTTTCGTACCCTTTACCAATTCGAGGCGCCCAATCCCCTCCAGAACCAACCTTGGGTGCGCCATTGGTCCCAGCGGTATGGCAGCTTGTGCACAGCCCCTCAAACACCTGCTGACCCGTTTGAGGGCCTTTAACGGCAGGAATCAACTCAAAACCAGCGACAGGGCGCAGACGCTCTGCAATTGCGGCCGATGTCATGTTTTCACCCGTTGTGCTGGTTGATGGGTTGATGGCTTGAGCCAACAAGTACAACAACACCAGCGGTGCTGTCGCTAAACCCATGGCCACGCCTGCAATGCCCAATGCGCTTTTTGAATCCAGTTGTTCGGTCTCATCATGAATGGTGTGATTGGACGGTGTTGATTGTGTCATTTTAAGTTCCTGTGGCTTGTGGCGTGAACGCCGAGCTAATCAATGAATAGTGATATTGTAATCGTAAAACCATAATAAATAAATGGTTAAGCGACATTCAATTGCAATTTGACACACTTCATTCACAATTCAAGATGTTACTTGTCAGTGAAATCAAAACTCACCTTCCAAAATCGAAAAAGTCATTTTTAAAACCCGCCTTGTTCACATAAAAAGCCAATGTTATATTAACTCCATTCCCTCACAACAAGTCATGTGCGTTTGTTACTTTGAGAAACACATGGCAAAGACCACCAAGAGAGCACCATGACCATCAATCATTTATTCAAACAACTCAGCGGCTTGGCCAACAGCCCCGTTATGCCCGTGATGTTCATCGGACACGGCACACCAATGAACGTATTGCCCAACAACCCATATCACGACAGTTGGCGAGATTTAGGCGCATCATTGGGTAAACCACAAGCCATTTTGTGTGTTTCTGCGCACTGGACAACCCGCGAGCAAACGCAAATTGCAAGCACTGAAGCGCCCAAAACAATTTATGATTTTTACAATTTCCCCGCTGAAATGTATCAAATGGACTACCCAGCCAAAGGTGCGCCAGAGATGGCTCATGCGATTGCAGATGAGCTGATGCCAACCGATTTTCATCTTGAACTGAACAACGCGTATGGCTTGGATCATGGGACATGGTGCGTGATCAAACCCATGTTTCCCGATGCCGATGTACCTGTTTTCCAATTGTCCATCGCCATGAACAGGGAACCGATGTACCACTACCAACTTGGTCAGGCCCTCAGATTTTTGCGACGCAAAGGGGTCTTGATTGTCAGCAGCGGCAACATTGTGCACAACTTGCGTACACTTCGTTTTGATGGCCATCAGTACGATTGGGCATTGAACTTTGATGAGATTTCAAAAGAAAAAATTGAGTCGCGTGATGATGAGGCCTTGATTAACTTTGACCAGTTCGGTTCAGCCGCACAGCTCTCGATCAACAGCGCTGAGCACTACTACCCGTTGCTGTACACTTTAGGGCTGAGAGAAGACAAAGATGATACATTGCAATTCAACACCGACATCACAAGCTCGTTGAGCATGCGCAGTGTCATTTTCAGCCAGCCGGTTTAAATACAGCCAATTCATTTAAAGCAGACTCATTTTTTGCTTTCTTCGTTTTTATTTGCTTTGCATGCAATAAAAAACACATCAAGAGCGGATTTCCGCTCTTTTTTGCATTGTGACATTCAAACACGCCATGCAGTCTCTCAGCTACAATAGCGTGAAACACATTCAAACCATCACACAATCATCCATATTATGAAAAAAATACACATTATATTCACTGGCGGCACAATTGCCATGCAAACCAATGATCAAGGCCTACTTATCCCTGCGGTCACAGGCGATGAACTGCTCAAATCCATTCCAGCACTGCAACATGTCGGAGAGACCAGCACCCAACAATTCTCAAATCAACCGTCTGCACAAATGACCCCAGAGTTAATGCAGTCGTTAAGAAAAGAAATCATCTCTATTTTCTCAAAAAATGAAATTGAAGGGGTTGTCATTGTTCATGGTACAGACACCATGGAAGAAACCGCTTTTTTCCTCGACGCCTCACTCAATGAGGCGCAACTAAAAAACAACCCCGTCATCATCACCGGTGCAATGCGCAGCAATGACCAGCCTTCGGCCGACGGGATGGCCAATCTCCTTGCAGCAGCTCAAGTGGCCGCAAACAGCAACTCGAAAGGGCGAGGGGTCATGGTCGTTATGAACGACGAAATTCACAGCGCACGTTATGTGAAAAAAATGGACACCAGCAGCCTGCAAACTTTTTGCTCGCCACAATATACCGCACTTGGTAAAATTTCTCACGTCCCTTCACGAGACCCCATTCAGTACACACAACCTGCCGCTCGCCTAACAAAAACCATTGATGTTCCACGTGAAACATTTGAGCCCCCTCGAGTCGATATCGTACAAATGTACGCTGGAGCCGACTCAACCCTCCTGAACGCCAGCATTGAGGCTGGCGCACAAGCAGTGGTCATCCAAGCCGTTGGTGCGAGCAGCGTCAATTTGATCTTATACGAAGGCATCAAGCAAGCCATATCAAAAGGAACAGCCATCATCATTTCATCACGCTCACCATTGGGAGAGTGCGCTCCAGTTTATGGTTACATCGGAGGAGGGCAGTCATTAAAATCACTTGGGGCGGCTTTTTCAGCAGACTTGCCAGCACACAAAGCCCGGCTATACGCTCAATTACTATTAAACAGTAAAATAAGCAGTTCAGCAAACCATCTGGACATTATACATCGCGGATTTTCCACATTATAAAAGAAAAAGAACCCCATGGATTACATCACCCCTGAACTCATCCTGCTTTTACCTCTGGCCTTTTCAGCCGGCCTGATTGACTCAGCCGTTGGTGGAGGCGGACTCATACAAGTCCCAGGCTTATTCAGCATTTTGCCCCAACAAACACCGGCAATGCTACTGGGGACAAACAAACTGTCCAGCATTTGCGGAACAGTCATCGCCACCCATCAATACAGCAAACGAGTTCAGTTGAATTGGCGCATGTTGTACGGCGCAATCATTGCCACATTGATTTTTTCTGTCATAGGCGCAAGCGCCGTGGCTCTGCTCCCGGTTCAATACCTGCGTCCAATCATGCTGGTGCTGTTGCTGCTGATGGTGACCTACACACTTCTTAAAAAAAACCTGGGCCAGCATCCGATTGATTTAAAGCTTTCAGAAAAGCAAGAAAAAAAACGCGGCTTAGCCCTTGGGGTAAGCATAGGCTTATATGATGGTTTTTTTGGCCCAGGGACAGGATCAATTCTTGCTTTTGCATTTGTTAAGCTATTTGGCCATGATTTTTTAAAAGCAACGGCGCACTCGAAAGTTTTAAACTTGGCCGCCAATGTAGGCGCACTTGGTTTATTTGGCTTACAGCATCATGTACTGTGGGCCACCGGCATTTTAATGGGAATCAGCAATATTGCGGGTGCTTTATGCGGCACACACGCTGTAGGAAAATATGGCGCACCATTCATCAGAAAAGTGTTCATTTTTATTTTATCAGCGACAATCATAAAATTTACTTTTGACACCGTCAAACTTTTTTTAAATTAACAAAAGCCTCGAAAGAGGCTTTTATTTCACCCACATGTTTCACGTGAAACATCAAAATGCAGCAAATACGCAATTGTTTCACGTGAAACAATCAGTCAATTGAGTGGACACTGGATAGAGCGTGTATAATTTAAATATTCGCTAAAATGCAAACCAAAGCAAGCTTCACCATTTACACATCAATGCCATTCCTTCTAAAAGGAAGGCCTTTTGATCAAAAGACAACAACGCAACAAGCGTTTTGAATGAGATTATGATTTACTCTAAACATTACGACGTGATCGTCATTGGCGGTGGTCATGCAGGAACAGAGGCCGCACTGGCGGCTGCCCGCTCAGGCAGTCAGACGTTATTGCTGACACACAACATCGAAACACTCGGACAAATGAGCTGCAATCCATCCATCGGCGGCATCGGCAAAGGCCATCTGGTCAAAGAAGTCGATGCTCTCGGTGGCGTCATGGCAAAAGCAGCCGATTTAGGTGGCATACAGTTTCGCATACTCAACTCCAGCAAAGGCCCAGCGGTTCGAGCCACCCGCGCCCAAGCGGATCGCTTGCTGTACAAACAAGCCGTAAGGTACACCTTAGAAAACCAAGAGAATCTGGATTTATTCCAACAGGCGGTGGATGATTTAATTGTTGAGGCAGACAAAGTGACCGGTGTAGTCACTGAAATGGGCATTCAGTTTAATTCAACATGTGTTGTGTTGACTGCAGGCACCTTTTTAGGCGGTAAAATTCATGTCGGTCTGAACAACACCATTGGTGGACGAGCGGGTGATCCAGCCTCACTGCGACTGTCCGACCGCTTGAAAGAGTTGAATCTGGGGCAAGGTCGATTGAAAACAGGTACGCCGCCTCGCATCGATGGACGCACCATTGACTACAGTCGAATCACAGAACAACCTGGCGATCTCGATCCTGTCCCTGTATTTTCATTCATGGGGCGTGCCGAGCAACACCCTCGCCAAGTGCCATGCTGGATCACCCACACCAACGCACGAACACATGACATCATCCGCAATGGACTGTCGCGTTCACCCATGTACACGGGGGTCATTGAAGGAATAGGCCCTCGTTATTGCCCATCCATCGAAGACAAAATCCATCGTTTTGCAGATAAGGATCAGCACCAAATCTTTCTTGAGCCTGAAGGTTTGACGACGCACGAGTTTTATCCCAATGGCATTTCCACCAGCCTGCCGTTTGACGTGCAAATCGACTTGGTTCGCTCCATGGTTGGACTCGAAAATGCGCACATACTGCGTCCAGGTTACGCCATTGAATACGATTACTTTGATCCCCGCGGATTGAAAGCCACGTTTGAAACCAAGGCCATTGAAAACCTGTATTTCGCAGGTCAAATCAATGGCACCACAGGCTACGAAGAGGCCGCAGCCCAAGGTTTGCTGGCGGGTGTTAATGCCAGCCGCCGCGCGCACAACAAAGATGAATGGCGTCCAACGCGCCATGACGCCTATCTTGGTGTTTTGGTCGACGACCTGATCACAAAAGGGGTGTCCGAACCTTACCGCATGTTCACCAGCCGCGCCGAATACCGACTCAGTTTACGCGAAGACAATGCCGACACGCGACTCACGCCCATCGGCCGTGAGTTGGGCTTGGTCGGCGATGCACAATGGGCTTATTTCGAGAAGAAAATAGAGGCGATCTCCCGCGAACAAGAGCGCTTGAAATCAACATGGGTCAATCCAACCATTTTTTCAAACGAGTCAGCAACTGCGCTGCTCGGTAAAGCCATTGAACGCGAATACAACCTATCCGACTTGCTTCGTCGGCCCGAAGTCACCTATGACCGACTGGTCAAGGCAGATGACGGTCGTTTTGCGCCAAGCGAAGCATTGAGTGATGACCCCATTGACAACACCATTTTTGCCGAACAAGTGGAAATCAGCATTAAATATGCGGGCTATATTGAGCGACAAAAAGAAGAAATCAACAAGCATGCAAACCATGAAACCACGCGCATCCCGATGGATTTGGATTACATGGATGTCAAAGGCTTGTCCATCGAGGTCAAACAAAAGCTAGCTAAAGCCGCCCCTGAAACTGTGGGGCAGGCCGCACGCATGTCAGGCATCACGCCTGCAGCCATTTCCTTGTTATTGGTTCACATCAAACGCACCAACCAAGCCGCAGCGAAAAAAGTGGAGCAGGGCGCATGAGTCGACTGACTGTTTTTAACCCAAAGGCCGCTCACGCCAAACTTAACGCAGGCTTGGCAGAGACATCCATCCGCATTTCAGAAACGCAAGGCCAGCAACTGATTGCTTATCTGGGCTTGATGGCCAAATGGAATCATGTCTACAACCTGTCCGCCATCCGCGACACAGACAAAATGATCAGCCATCACTTGTTGGACTCTTTGGTCGTTTTGCCCATTTTAGAGCAATGGTTGCACGCTTCAAACCCAAATCAAAACAACCCAAGCATACTTGATGTGGGCACGGGTGGCGGCCTGCCAGGTGTGGTTCTGGCCATCATGCACCCAGAGTGGAACATCACGTTGATTGACCCCGTTCACAAAAAAACCGCATTTTTACAACAAATAAAAGGACAGTTGGCGCTCACCAACCTATCTGTCATCACAGGCAAAGTGGAAGATTTGCCCGCCACTCAACGCTACGATGTCATCACCAGCCGCGCCTTTGCCAGTGTGATCGATTTCGTCACATGGTCAGAGAATGTATTGGCTGATCATGGCTTTTTCGCCGCCATGAAAGGCATCTTTCCCATCGAGGAAATGGATGAGCTGAATGCCGTGTTTTCAGGAAAATGGCAGGCCACATCGGTTGAACTGCACGTCCCACAACTTGATGCGCAACGCCACCTCATCCAACTTCAACGCACCTCTTTTCAAAACCAAGGGTAAGACATGACCAAATTTTTTTGCATCGCCAATCAAAAGGGTGGTGTGGGTAAAACCACCACCACCATCAACCTCGCGGCCGCACTGGCCAAATTGGGCCAACGCGTCTTGCTCGTTGACCTTGATCCGCAAGGCAATGCCACCATGGGCAGCGGTGTCGATAAGCACAGCCTGCCATCGACCGTTTACCATGTCCTTCTCGGCTTGAAACCCATCCAAGCAGCCATCATCCAACCGCCCGAAGTCGGTTATTCTTTGCTCGCCGCCAACCGCGACCTCGCAGGTGCCGAGATTGAAATGGTTGATTTGGAACGGCGCGAATACCGATTAAAAGATGCATTGGCAGATGTACAAGACAACTACGATTACATTTTGATCGATTGCCCACCATCGTTGTCCATGCTCACGCTCAACGGCCTGTGCAGCGCACAAGGTGTCATCATCCCCATGCAATGCGAATACTTCGCACTGGAAGGCTTGACGGATTTGGTCAACACCATTCGCAGTCTGCACGCCCATTTGAACCCAGAACTGGAAATCATCAGCATATTGCGTGTGATGTTTGACATGCGCATCACATTGCAACAGCAGGTGGCTGAGCAACTCAAAACACATTTTGGTGACAAGGTATTCAACAGCGTCATTCCACGCAATGTACGACTCGCAGAAGCCCCCAGCTATGGCTTGCCAGGGGTTGTCTATGACCCATCATCGCGGGGCGCAAAAGCCTATCTGGCATTCGCGCAAGAGCTGCTGTCTAGAAACTTTTAAGAAAAAAGGGTAAAGCATGGTCACCAAACAGAAAAAAGGCTTGGGTCGCGGACTGGAGTCACTTCTCGGCTTATCGGACACCATGAACCAACATGCGCACGACACCGAGGACAACCCTGCGGGGAAACTGCAAATGCTGGCACGCAATGTCATTCAAGCGGGCAAATACCAGCCACGCACCCACATGGATGAAACCGCGCTCGCAGAGCTCGCTGCCAGCATCGCCACCAACGGCCTGATGCAACCCATCACCGTGCGCCCGATTGGGGCAGGGCATTATGAAATCATCGCGGGCGAGCGCCGCTATCGTGCTGCAGGCATTGCTGGTTTGAGCGAAGTCCCCGTGCTGATTGTTGAGGTTGATGACAAAACAGCTTTGTCATTGTCATTGATTGAAAACATTCAACGTGAAGACCTGAACCCCCTTGAAGAAGCACAAGGTCTACAACGCCTCATCAATGAATTTCACTACACCCACGACAGCTGCGCCTCAGCCATTGGTCGATCACGCAGCGCAGTGTCGAATTTACTGCGCCTGTTGAATCTGGCACCCGCCGTGCAAACGATGCTGCTCGCAGGCGACATTGACATGGGGCATGCACGCGCTTTACTGAGTTTAGACTCTGCCCAACAAGTCATGCTTGCTCAAGAAATCAACGCCCGTCGCCTGTCTGTGCGCGACACTGAAAAACGCGTACAAGCCATTTTAAAAGGAGAGGAAAGCTCACCCAAAGACAAAATGCGCATCGTTTCAGGCGACATCATTCGACTTGAACAACAGCTGTCCGACGCGCTGGGCGCCGTCGTGTCGCTCAAAATGGGCAAAAAAAATCAAGGCAAAATGGTGATTGAATTTGGCAATTTGGACGTTCTTGAAGGCATCATGTCAAAATTTCACCCCATGCAATAACGCAAAGCGCTTGAATGGGCCTGTCAAACCATGTCAGCATGGTATTAAAAAAACAGGCTCACCTTAGACTAAACAAACAACAAAAAGAAAGTAAGCACATACAAACATTTATTAAATTTAAGAAACCTGCTTTTAAAAATTGAGTCAAGGTGTTTCACACTGTGAATGTGCGCCATCCATAAACTCAGCCATCGCCACATCCTTGACCGTCAATCCACCAACATCAACCGTACTTAAGGTCACATGCACTTTATTCCATGCATTGCGCCAATCGGGATGGTGATTCACTTGCTCGGCATACAACGCCACGCGCGTCATGAATCCAAATGCTTGGTTAAAATTTTTAAAAACAAATGTTTTATGGATCATCGAAAACAACACGTCATGATCCCAACCATTCAAGTATTCAATCGACTTTTTCAGTTCGTCGCTCACATCAACCATCACCTCATCCCCT
>ERZ724525.227-NODE-227-length-30764-cov-9.241786_pt1 | contig 30764 bp, 18 predicted proteins | sample MGYA00376058_ERZ724525 | MGnify/ENA primary metagenome ERZ724525 (study PRJEB28724, sample SAMN07190888) | wastewater metagenome | isolation source: influent of sewage treatment plant in Hong Hong | place: USA: Christiansburg, Virginia | collected 2016-03-01 ... | reverse complement strand
CACGTCAATATGCTCAAAGAAGGCTGGGACGTGACCAACCTCTACACCATCGTGCCGCTGCGTGCGGCCAACGCCCGCACGCTGATTGAGCAGTCCATTGGTCGCGGACTGCGTCTGCCGTATGGCAAGCGAACAGGGGTGGCGGCGGTGGACCGCCTGAACATCGTGGCGCACGATAAGTTTCAGGAAATTATCGACGAGGCGAACCGTAGCGACTCGCCCATTCGTCTGAAGCAAGTCATCCTTGATCCGCCAAGCACTGACGATAAAAAGGTCAGCGTACAAGTGGGGTCGAGTGCAATGACGCGTTTGGGCCTGACCGATGCGCCCGTGGTGGCCGATGCGCCAACGAACGCCGGTACGGCTCCGGCTGCCCCAGCTCCCGCCCCCGTCTTCACCACAGAAGCGGAGCGACAGGCGGCTCGCGTTGTGATGGAGGTGATTGGTAGGTGCGAAGTCAGACGTGATCTGGTGCCCACCAGCAGCGCACTGCTCACCCCTGAGGTGCAATCAGCCATTCTGGCCGAAGTCACTGAGCGTCTGAAGCCTGCCCAAGGTGAGGTGCTGGCGGGCGACGATGACGGGATGCCTGCACTCGACCTGTCAGCCGTGGTGGCCAAGACCACGGAGATTGTCGTTCAGCAAACCATCGACATTCCCCGCATCACCGTGGTGCCGACCGGCGAAGTCACCACGGGCTTTCATCCGTTTAAGCTGGATGTGGCCCAGTTGCATCTGCAGCCGAGTGAGCGCGAAATACTCATTCACAACCTGCACACCAATAAGCAAGACACGCTGGCATCCGAGGTCGGGGTTAAAGAGCAGCGGCCAGAAGACTACATCGTCCATGCACTGGTGGATTTTGATGACATCGACTATTTCACCCATGCTGACCTGCTTTACGACCTTGCGGGGCAAATGGTTCAGCATCTTGGGTATCTGTCCGAGGCAGAGATTCACAGCGTGCTAGATCGGGATCGTCGCCTGATTGCACGCGAGATTCACGCGCAGATGATGGTGCATTTTTGGGAAGAAGCCACCGAGTACGAGGTGCAGGTTAGCCGAGGCTTTACCGAACTGAAACCCTGCAACTACACGGCCACAGCAGGGCAGACGGCACACCATTTCCGTGAAACCGTGACCGAACTGGGTCGGATCAAGCAGATGCTATTCGGTAGTTTTTCGCGATGTCTGTATCCGCTGCAGAAATTTGACTCTGACACCGAGCGCCGCTTTTCCATCCTCCTAGAGCGCGATGCCTTGAAGTGGTTCAAGCCCGCCAAGGGACAGTTCCAAATCTATTACAAGCTGGGCACGGAGCAACCAGAGTACATCCCTGACTTTGTTGCCGAAACGGATTCGACCATCTTCATGGTGGAAACCAAGGCACGCACGGATATCAATACGCCAGAGGTGCAGGCCAAAGCCAATTCAGCAGCACGTTGGTGCCAACACGCATCGGCACACGCCGTTGAAGTCGGCACAAAGGCATGGAAATACGTGCTAGTACCACACGATGAGGTATCGGAGTCGAGGCGGCTATCTGATTATCTGCGGTTTGAAGTGCAAACTTAACAAGTACTGGTGCATTAAAATGGGGTCGCGATACATCCTTGCTTCCAGCGGGGCATAGGCAAAAAAAACGGCACGCCATGGTTTGGGGTGTGCCGTTTTTTGTTTTGTATTGGGTGTGCTGATAATCCCCCCAGAAATTAGCGGCAGTTAAAAGTAGAATTTTCTCCCAAGCAGCCCGAGGACGTTTTACACGAAGACATCACGCTTTTCAGACAGCCAGATCATTGCCATTCTCAAGCAAGCAGAAGGCGGCCGCCCCATCCCCGAACGCTGCCGAGAGCACGGCATCAGTTCCGCCACGTTTTTCAAATGGCGCAGCAAATTCGGCGACATGGATGCCTCATTGATGGTACGGCTCAAGGAACTCGAAGATGAGAACCGGCGGCTCAAAAAGATGTATGCCGAAGAACGCCTCAAGACCGAAATCGTGCAGGAGGCCTTGCAAAAAAAGGGGTGAAGCCATCTTGCCGACGCGAGATGGCGCAGCGAACCGCAGAGAAAGGGATCAGCATCCAACTGGCCTGCTTGGCGTTTGGGATCAGTCACACCTGCTACCGCTACTAGGCGAAGCAATCAATACTTTTAACCCACTCTACTTTTGACCGCTGCTAAAAATGGAGGGATTACCCCCCGCCCCCCCATCCCAAACCGCGTTAAGATAAGCCCTTCCCCACCCCCCGCTGACGCTTCGTGCCCAACGCCCCTGACCGACCGCCTGACTATGCTTAAAGAAACCCTGCTTGCAATGCGCGACCTGCCCCGTCTGCGCCAAATTTCGGCGGTGCTTATCCGTCATGGCTTGGGGGAATTTGCCCAGCGGCTCAGGCTGCCCAAGGCCGTAGAACGCGCCACCGAGTGGCTGAAAATGCCGCTACCCACCCCAGAGCAGCACATTCCGACACCGGTGCGGGTGCGGCAGGCGTTTGAGGAACTCGGTCCCACGTTTATCAAGCTGGGGCAAATTCTAGCCACGCGGGTGGACGTGTTTACCCCCGAATGGATTACCGAATTCGAAAAGCTGCAAAGCGACGTGCCGCCCCTCGCCGAGCGTGATTTGCTGCCGTGGTTGGCCAAAATACTGGGTGCGCCGCCCGAAGCCGTGTTTGCTGAGTTTGATTTTGTGCCGATTGGCAGTGCCTCGATTGCCCAAGTCCACCGCGCGGTGCTGACCGATGGCACCGTGGTGGCGGTCAAAGTGCGCCGCCCGGGCATCGAAGACAAAATCGAGGCCGACTTGCGGATTTTGTCGCACATCGCCTATTTGCTGGCCTTGGAGTTCCCCGACACCCGCCGCTATCAGCCCAGCGACATCATCGAACAATTTGCCCGCTCCCTGCGCCGCGAACTCGACCTCGCCGCCGAAGCCCGCAATATGGATCGCTTCGCTGAGCACTTCGCCAACGATCCCCATGTCCGCGTCCCCAAAGTCCATTGGGACTACACCAACCCGCTGGTCAACGTACAAGACTTTGTCGAGGGCATTCCCGCCAGCCGACTCGACCTTGCCGATACCGCAGGGCTAGACCGCAAACTGCTGGCGGCACGCGGGGCCGATGCGGTGCTGAAAATGATTTTGTTGGATGGCTTTTTCCACGCCGACCCGCACCCTGGCAATGTGTTTTTTGCCGCAGAAAACCGCATCGTGTTTGTCGATTTTGGCATGGTGGGACGGCTGTCCCCTGCGCGGCGGGATGAGCTGGTGGATTTACTCGCCGCCTTGTCGCGCCGCAGCGAAAAAGGCCTGCTCGACGTGCTGATTGAATGGACCGGCAGTGCCCAAGTGGACGAAGACCGGCTGGCGGCAGACATCGGCGAATTTTTGTTTCAGTACGAACATGTGCAGGTCAAAGACCTGAATATGGCGCAACTGATTAACGACGTGATGGGCTTGATGCGCGACCACGCCATTATGTTGCCGTCTGATTTAAGCATGTTGTTCAAAGCCCTGATTACCCTAGAAGGCTTTGCCCGCCAAATTGACCCGCATTTCCAGATGGTGGCGCACCTCACCCCGTTTGTGCGGCAAATCATCCTAGACCGCTACAAGCCCGCCAATCTGCTGCACAAAGGGCGGGTCAGCGTGCTGGAGCTATTGGGGATGTTGGGCAATATGCCGCGTGGCATTGCCCGCTTTGCCAGCGAAGTGAAGCGCGGCAAGTTCCGCATCGACATCGACGTAAAGCGGCTTGACCACTTTGGCCAGCAACTCGACAAGAGCGCGAACCGCCTGACGCTGGGCATTGTGACCGGCTGTTTGATTATCGGCTCGTCGATTGTGATGACGGTCAATGCCGGCCCCAAACTGTTTGGTTTACCGCTGTTTGGGTTTTTGGGCTTTATGCTGGCACTGTTCAATAGTCTATGGATTGTGTTTTCAATTTGGCGGTCGGGTAAGGATTTTTGATTGCCGTTGACCCTCTCGGCGTGAAGCGGTAATGTAATCGGTTATCAAGCAACTGCTTGGTTGAACACGGGTCAGCCACCCCATAAAAACAACCCGATGTGGCGACCTTTTATCATTCCCCATTTTGTATGTGTGCCGGAGAGAGACAAATGGCAGGTAATTACCTCGCATTCCATCAGCGTTCTATCGAACAACCTGAAGCCTTCTGGGCAGAGCAAGCCGAATATATCGACTGGCACAAGCCGTTTGAACAGGTGCTGCGCTTTGACAATCCCCCGTTCCGCGACTGGTTTGTGGGCGGCGAAACCAACCTGTGCCATAACGCGGTAGACCGCCATTTGGCCGAGCATGGCGACAAAAACGCCCTGATTTACATTTCCACCGAAACCAATACCGAAGTCACCTACACCTTTGCAGAGCTCCACCGCGAGGTCAACCGCTTCGCTGCCGTGCTGCAAGCCCAAGGCGTAGGCAAAGGCGACCGCGTGCTGATTTACATGCCGATGATTGCCGAAGCCATCTTCGCCATGTTGGCCACGGTGCGTTTGGGCGCGATTCACTCGGTCGTGTTTGGTGGCTTTGCCGCCCACAGCCTCGCCACCCGTATTGACGATGCCCAGCCCAAAGTGATGGTCACCGCCGATGCTGGGATGCGCGGCGGCAAAATCATCCCCTACAAACACTTGGTCGATGAAGCCCTCTCCTGCGCCGAACACCCCCCCGCCACCGTGCTGATTGTGAACCGCAACCTAGACCCCGATATGGTGCGGGTTGCTGGCCGTGATGTGGACTACGCCGAGCAACGCGCCCAGCACCTTGATGCCAAAGTACCGTGCGAATGGGTCGAATCCAATCACCCGAGCTACATCCTCTATACCTCTGGCACCACCGGCAAGCCCAAGGGCGTGCAGCGTGATACCGGCGGCTACGCCGTTGCCCTCGCCGCCTCCATGAAGCACATCTACAGCGGCGTGCCCGGCGAAGCCTACTTCTCCACCTCCGACATCGGCTGGGTGGTGGGGCACTCCTACATCGTCTATGGCCCGCTGATTGCCGGCATGGCGACTATCGTCTACGAAGGGCTACCGACCCGCCCTGACGCAGGCATCTGGTGGCAAATCGTCGAAAAATACAAAGTCAGCGTGATGTTCAGTGCCCCGACCGCTGTCCGCGTACTGAAAAAACAAGACCCCGCATGGATGAAGAAATACGACATTTCCTCCCTGCGCTACCTATTCTTGGCAGGCGAGCCGCTGGACGAACCGACCGCCAGCTGGATTTCCCGCGAACTCGGCGTGCCGATTATCGACAACTACTGGCAAACCGAAACCGGCTGGCCGATGTTGTCTGCCATGCCAGGGATTGAAGACACCCCAGTTAAATTTGGCAGCCCGTCCTTCCCAACCTACGGCTTTAACCTCAAGCTGCTGAACGAAAACACCGGCGAAGAAGTGGCGACCGGCGAAAAAGGCGTGCTGGCCGTTGTGCCGCCGCTGCCACCGGGCTGCTTGTCCACCATCTGGAAGCAAGACGAACGCTTTGTCAGCACCTACTTCACCGGCTTCAAGGGGCAGCAGGTTTATTCCTCGTTTGACTGGGGCGTAAAAGACGAAGACGGCTACTACTTTATCCTTGGGCGTACCGATGACGTGATTAACGTGGCCGGCCACCGCTTAGGCACGCGTGAAATCGAAGAAGCGGTCAACGTCCACGATGCCATCGCCGAATGCGCCGTGGTCGGGGTGGCCGATTCGCTGAAGGGTCAAGTGCCGATGGCGTTTGCCGTGGTCAAAGACCCCGCTATTTTGTCTGCCTCGCCCGAAGCCAAAGAAAGACTGGCGCGTGAAGTGATTGCCATGGTGGGCAAAGAGCTGGGCGCGATTGCCAACCCTTCGCAAGTCCATTTTGTGCTGCAACTGCCCAAAACCCGCTCAGGCAAGGTGCTGCGCCGCTCCATTCAAGCAATTGCCGAAGGCCGCGACCCTGGCGACCTGACCACACTGGACGACCCCTCTGGCCTGGAACAAGTCAAACAAGCTATCGCTGACCAAGCGTAAGCTGCTGATTGCATCAGGGGGCTACCCCCCCTGACGTGCCACAAAAAAACCGCCGCCTGAGTGACCCTCAGTGCGGCGGTTTTTTTGTGCATGAATCAGGCGCGGCGAGGCAGCGGTGAACCGACTTTGAAAGGTGCAACATGCGCATTACCACACCCGCTGTAGGTCGGGTTTCAACCCGACATCGGGAGGGTAATTGAGACCCCATCGGGCTGAAGCTTAATGCGCTGTAAAAGGAATCTGCAGCCGCTTCCCGTCCACGATCAACACCATCAACCAGTCTTGGCGACCAGTGACACACACGGGCAACATGATTTTGGCTTCCCAGTGCGGGGGCGTGGTGGCGGTAAAAGTAAACCGTGCCATGCCCATTTCCATGTCCGCCATCGAAAACTCACCGACAGGAGGCAAAGACCCTGTACTGTCTACCCTTACCAAAAAAGGCTGGCCGTGGCGGGGAGGCTCGGCAAATTGGACGCGAAGCTGGGGGGAAAGTGTGCAGGGCTGGCTAAGGTCGCCGCAGTGGTGCATCACCGTGGGCGCGTCGTTTTTGTTAAGAAAATAGGAAATCGCAAAAAACTTAATGCCAGCAAAAACAAGGAGGGCAAAGGCAATCACCCCCCATTTGACTTGGGTCTTGGTCATGAAAAACCTTGTGCTGAGAGGTTAAATTTCGCGTTGTACGGCAGCCTGCAAAGCCCCCACACCATCCGGCTGGCCAAACAAATAGCCTTGGAACGCGCGGCAACCTAAATCAGCAAGGAAAGCGTACTGCTCTTCGGTCTCAACCCCTTCTGCAATCACCTCTAGCCCCAAGTTTTGTCCCAAGGCAATCAACGTTCGGGCAACCGCCGCACCATTCGGCGAGGTCAAAATATCGGCAACAAAGCTTTCACCAATTTTGAGCTGGTCTAAAGGTAGGGTATTGAGGTCAGGCAGGACGGCATACCCCGTCCCAAAGTCATCCAGTGAAAAGCGCACGCCCTCGGCACGGAGAGCGGTCATTTTGGCAATAATATCGGGCAAATCACCTTGCAGAACGCTTTCGGTGACTTCGAGCTTCAGCTTGCTTGGGTCGGCACCCGTGTCTCGCAGAATGGCTTGCACTGCGCTAACAAAGTTCGGCTGCCTAAACTCGCGGGAGCTGATATTGACCGCCAAAGTCAGGTGTACCATCTCGGTTTGCGCTGCCCAGAGCACAAGCTGCGCACACGCAGCCTCTAACACCCACTGGTCAATTTTGAGAATCAGCCCTGTTTCTTTGGCTTGGGGGATAAATTCGTTAGGGTAAATTAAGCCGCGCAGGGGGTGCTGCCAGCGCACCAAAACCTCGGCACCGGTCATCTTACCTTGCTCATCCACTTGCGGCTGGTAATGTAGCCGCAGTTGTCCCTCTTCAAGGGCTTGGCGCAGTTCTTCTTCTAGTCGCGTGTCTCCTTGCTCGGTGATTTGCATCGCCGCGTCAAAAAAGCACAGCCCATTGCGTCCTGCCGCCTTGGCTTGATACATCGCAAAGTCGGATTGCTTCAGCAACTGCTCAACCGTTTGATCCGCGCCGCTAAACAGGGTAATGCCGATACTGGGCGTGCTATGGTGCTCCATCCCCACCAAGCGATAGGGCTGGTTTAGATACGCGAGGATTTTTTCGCCGATTTTCTTGGCTTGCTTGGCCGCCACCTCTCCAGCGTCGCCGAGGTCGTCTAGCATCACCACAAATTCATCGCCCCCCAGCCGTGCAACCGTATCTGTTTCGCGCACACTGGCCAACAAGCGTTCGCCCACTTGGCGCAACAGTACATCGCCAACATCGTGCCCCATGCTGTCGTTCAGGGCTTTGAAGTTATCAAGGTCAATAAAAAACAACGCCCCTTGCCTTGGCGATCGGCTACCCGAGGCAATCCGCCGCCGTAGACGATCCAGTAGTAAGCGGCGGTTAGGCAAGCGGGTCAGGGGGTCGTAATAGGCCAGTTGCTTGATTTGTTCTTCGGCGGCTTTACGCTGGGTGACATCGGTCAGCGTGCCCACATAGTGGCTGACGGTTTCATCGTCACCGGTCACCGCCGTCATGGTGAGCCATTCGCGGTAGAGCTCGCCATTTTTACGTCGATTCCACAATTCCCCTTGCCACGAGCCGGTATCGTGGATATGCGTCCACATTTCATCGTAAAAAGAGGCGTTATTGCGGTCGCTGCCAGGCAGATACATGGTTTGCCCAACGGCTTCTTCGGTGGTATAGCCGGTGATGGTGGTAAAAGCTTGATTGACCCGCAAAATAATATAGCGGGCATCGGTGACAAAAATGCCCTCTTGGGTTTCAAAAGCCACAGCGGCAATCCGCAGATTTTTTTCGGCTTGGCGGCGTTCAATCGCCAGCTCGGCCAGCTTGGCATAGCTTTCAATTTGGGCGATATCGGTGTCTGATGGGCGTGCAGGGATGGCGTGGTAGAGCGCGAAAACCCCCAGCACCCGTCCTTCGCTATTCAGAATCGGTTGCGACCAGCAGGCGCGTAGTCCCACCCGATAGGCCAAAGCTCGAAAGGGCTCCCAGTAGGGGTGGATTTCGATGTCTTCAACAATCATCCGCTTGCCACGATAGGCCGCCGTGCCGCACGACCCTTCGCCCTCGCCCACGGTTAGCCCATTGATGGCTTGGTTGTAGAAGTCCGGCAGACTAGGCCCTGCACCGTGGTTGAGGTGGGTACCGGCATCGTCTAGCAAGGAAATAGCACAGCGCACGTCGGTATGCTGGCTTTCGACTTCCAGCACCAAGGTTTCTAGGATTTGGCGCAGGGGCAGCCCTTGGCTGACTTGCTGCAACACTTGGTTGTGCAAGGCTAGTTCTTGGGTGCGGCTTTGGAGGATAGCCTCGGTGCGTTTTCGCTCCGAGATATCCCGCGACAGCACAATAAATCGCGCAGGAATATCATGGTCGGTGGCTTTGCGCGATACCGATAGCTCAAACCACATCGCGCCCTGCGGCAGCGAAATGGCGTATTGCTTGCCATTAGACTGCCCCGTGGCTTGGGCTTCTTGTAGCGCGGCCAAGATGATTTCGGCAGATTCGGCCGGCAGCACGTCTTGCACCCGTTTGCCCACCAGATCTGCCGTGGACAATAGCGGCAAGTCATTATGCGGGGCATGAGCATCGTGGTAATAGCCCATCACGTCCAGCTCAAACAGCAAATCGGGGATGGCATCGAACGTGGCTTGCAGCTTGCTTTGCGTCGCCAAAATTTGGGCTTCGGCCTCTTTGCGTAGGGTAATGTCCTGCAAAATCCCTGCTGCTTGGGTCAAGTTTCCATTGGGGGCGTAGGATAGCCGTGCTTGGTTGTGCAGCCAACGGGTTTGCTGGTTGATGACAATGCGGTATTCCACGTCATAGCGCGTGCCATTAAGTGCCGATTTCCATGCGGCGCGGACGATTTGGTGGTCGTCGGGGTGGACATAGCTGTAAAACGTGGCACTGCTGACCGGCGAATCTTGCACCAACCCAAAAATCCGATAGATTTCTGCGGAGCACCGCACCAAGCCTGTGGGCACGTCAAGTAGCCAGCTCCCCATATGGGCAGCGGCTTGGGCGCGAGCCAGCTCGGTTTGGTAGGTGTGTGCCTCGGCGTTGCGGCGGGCGAGCTCAGCCTGCCGTCTGCGTTGTGCCAGCAGCAGATACACCAATGAAGCCAAGGCCGTGCTGCAGATAAGGCAGGCCATAATTCTCAGTAATAAACCCAGTGGGGCCCCCCAGCCTTGGGTGGGGGCGACGCTCAGCACCCATGTGCCGTTGAGGACGTCAAAGTGCCGCTCAACGGGCTCTAGTAAGGGCTGTACGGATGAGGTGGTAATCATCTGTCGGCCTTTGCTACCGGGAATTTGCCGCCACAAGGTGTAGTCGAACCCACGCTCAACCAGTTTGGGAAGTTGCACGGGGGTCAGCATGTCAGGAAAACGCATCACCACCATGGAGAAACCCCAAAAGACAGGTACGCCTTTGCGGTCATCCATAAAAATAGGCAACCGCCCCACCACTCCCAAATGCCCCTGCATAAGGGTGAGCGGCCCAGCCAAGGTGAGCTTGCCGCTTTCCCGCGATAACATAGCCTCACGGTTTTGAATCGGGTCTTTGAAGAGGTCTAGCCCCAGCGCCTTAGTATTGTCCTGATGTGGAAACACCTGCTGCACTACGCCTTTAGGGGCTAGTGATAGCGAGGAAACACCAGGGTAAAAGGGCAGCATTTGCCGTGCGATATCGTCAAATTCGGGGGGGGTACCGTGGGCTTGACGCACCAAAGCCGCCAAGGCGTAAGTGGCGGACAATGAGCGGTCAATGTGGGTTTGCAGCGTGGCTGCGTGATTGTTTACTAAGTCTGCAACCCGTGCACGCTCGGCCGCGAGGCGGTCTTGCTCTGCCTGCCAGATAAAGATGCCACCCAGCACGCTAGACAGCAAAAAAACGCAGATAATAAATAGGAACGAGGAAACCGAGCGGTGTGTATCAACAGGGGGCATTCGCTGTTTTTTGACCTTTAAAGAACGTTGGGTAAGTAAAGCAGGGTCGCTGCTCCATGTCGTAACACGGGGCAGGAGCAGGCTTTAGGCACGGCTAAATACCACTTGATTTTGGTCTAGGCGGAACACCCCAAAGCTGGTGTCTTCAGGGATAAACATGGACGCTTTACCTACATTCACTGTTGAGCCAGCATGAACGCGCACGCCAATTTCCACCTTGGCGTGCTCGGCCAATTCGGCATCGACGGTCAGGGCACGCTCTTCGACAAAGGTATCGGCGCGGCTGTCTTGGATACGGCGCAGGGTATTTTCTGCTTTTTGCATGGTATCTTGGCGGTCGGGCTTGTCAGCGAGGAATTGAATCAGCTTTTTCAAGTCCGCTTCTTCTTTTACGAGGGCAGCAATGCGCTGTTTCTTCTCTTCGATGCGCTGTTGCAGCAAGGGATTCACCCCGACCATCACCCGCGCTTGGCGGCTACCTGGTCCGCCCAAAAACTCGGCTTTGATGCCCAAGGTGGCGCGAACACGTCCCCCCATAATGTAGCCTTTGCGCCGCCCTTTTGTGCCGATGGTGACGTACTCTAGGGCGGTAATGTCACACTCAATCACCGCCTCTTCAATAAACACCGATTTTTCGGCAATCAGCACGGCATTTTCGGCGTATTTGGCACGGATGTCGGCTTTGGCGTGCAGGCTGGGGGTGGCCGCCGAGGGGGCACTGTCGCGCTGCTTACCGCCACCCTGCCCGACAATGCCGCCTTTTACGATAATGCTGCCGCCTGCTTCGATGGTCGCGGCTTCTACCGTGCCATCGACGGTGACATCGCCATCCACTTTAATGTGCATCCCTGCTTGCACATCACCGTTAATAATGACGCTGCCCACAAAGGTCACATTGCCGGAGCTGATATTGACCCCAGGCATTTTAATGATGGGCTCGACCTTGACTGAATCCCGCAGCAAAACGGGTTGCCCCACAATCGAGGCGCGTAACAAGGTGGCATCGTGCGGGTCACGCTCCACCCCTTCGAGTTTGTGTGGGTAATCGACAAATTTGCCATCGACGGTATGGACGGTGTTGCCGTAGATGTCGCGGCCAATCACGCCTTTTTCTGGCGGGTAGCGGCGCATCACAGGGTCGCCAGGGTTGACGATAGGGATGTCGCCCAAATCACGCCAATCGACCCGCCCATCTTCTTTTTCACGGGGGACCCGCTCGCGGTTGACATCGACCAGCGGTTCAAAGCGGGTGTCGCGCCCAATAATCGCCGCCACACCCTTGGCAATTTCAACGGGGCGGCCAAGCTCGCTATTCATGGCCAAGACCACTTTGGCTTTGTCTAAGCCAAACGAAATACGGGCATCGGCAACCGCCTTAAACGCATCGTCTAGGTTAAGTGCCTTGCCGCCAAAAGGCGGGTGGATTTTGATTTGTGCTATCAGCCGATCGGAGGAAATTACAACGTGATACTCAGCATCTAGGCGGGTAGCAATCGAGCCAAAAAAAGGTTCATTTTTCTGCACAGAGCGGGCGGCGTTGAGCAGGGCTTTTTCGTCAAAGCACAGCATGCCATGCCCTTGTTCGGTCGCCATGCGCCGCAGGCCTTCGGGGTCGATTTTAAAGCGCAAGTCATTGGGCGCGAAGGTTAGAAGCAGTTTGCCATCTTCGTTTTCTTGCATCGACAAGCCAAACGCATTGGTTTCTGCTGCTTCATCGTAATCAGCCATGATGGTCTATCCTTGTGTTGAGCAGATCTCCCCGTTTTTGGAACTGGCAGTGCGGGGTTATTACTGGGGTCGTGTTACACCGACCTAATAAAAAATCGAGATGAAAACTACCCACCATTATGCAATAACTTGACCCCTTCCCCCACTGCTGCGGGTCACTCTCCCTACAATTTTCGGCATGACATCCCCAAAACCGACCAAAAAACACGACGCACACGGCATGGCTCGCATTGAAACGATTGTTTGCAATGCTTGCCGACCGGTAACCTCCCCGTTACATTTGTGGTTATCGCACACAGCTGCGCTGCTTGGTGAGGGTACAACCTTGCACCACCCTCGCCTTCCCCTTACCCGTTTTGGGAGACTTGTCATGCCCGCTTATACCGCCCCCCTCCGTGATTTTGATTTTGTGCTGAATGAAGTCATTCAGGTGCAAACCGTGCTATCAACCTTCTCCAGCTACGAGGAGGCCACCCAAGATGTCTTGGCGGCTTACCTGCAAGCGGCGGCAGATTTTTGCCAGTACGAAGTCGCCCCGCTGAACCGTGCCGCAGATGAAGCTGGCTGTACCTATCACCCTGCCGACCGCAGCGTGACCACCCCAGCGGGCTTTAAGGCCGCCTATCACGCCTATTGTGAATTGGGCTTTCCTGCGCTGGATTGCGACCCCGCATTTGGGGGGCAAGGGATGCCGAAAACACTGGTGTTTCCGGTGATGGAAATGCTGTGCAGCAGCAATGTGGCATGGTCGATGTATCCCGCCTTGGCGCATGGGGTGTATGCCGCCCTCCATGCCCACGGCTCTCCTGCCCAAAAAGCCACCTATTTGCCGCCACTGGTGGCGGGGCACTGGATGGGGACGATGTGCCTGACCGAGCCCCATTGCGGCACCGACCTTGGGCTGATTAAAACCCGCGCCCATCCCCAGCCCGATGGCAGCTACACCCTCACCGGCACCAAAATTTTCATCTCGGCGGGCGAGCACGACCTCAGCGACAACATCCTGCATTTGGTTTTGGCACGGCTGCCGGATGCCCCCGAGGGGGTCAAGGGTATCTCGCTGTTCCTTGTCCCCAAGTTTTTACCCAACGTGGACGGTAGCGTGGGGCGGCGCAATGCCGTGAGTTGCGGGGCGTTGGAGCACAAAATGGGCATCAAGGCCAACGCTACTGCCGTGCTCAACTTTGACCAAGCCCAAGGCTATCTGGTGGGCGAGGCCAATAAAGGCTTGGGCTGTATGTTTACCATGATGAATACCGCCCGCTTGGCTTGTGGGATGCAGGGCTTGGGGCTGGGCGAGGCGGCATTCCAAGGGGCGTTAAGCTATGCCAAAGAACGGCTGCAAATGCGGTCTTTAACCGGCAGCAAAGCCCCCGACCTTGCGGCTGACCCGATTATTGTCCACCCCGATGTGCGCCGCATGTTGCTGACCCAAAAAGCCTATACCGAGGCAGGGCGGGCGTTTTCGGCGTGGCTGGCCTTGCAACTCGACATCGAAGCCAAATCCACCGATGCCCAAGCCCGCCAACAGGCGGCAGATTTTGTCGCTTTGCTGACACCGGTGGCCAAAGCCTTTATGACCGATAACGGCTACACCGCCACCCACCTTGGGATGCAGGTCTTCGGCGGACATGGCTTTATCCGCGAATGGGGCATGGAACAGCTGGTGCGCGACTGCCGCATCTCGCAAATCTACGAGGGCACCAATGGTATTCAGGCCTTGGATTTGTTGGGGCGCAAGGTGCTGCTCGACCAAGGGCAGAAGCTGCGGGCGTTTACCAAGCTGATACACAAATTCTGCCAAGCCAACGCGGGCAATACGACGCTAAGGCCGATGGTTGACGCGCTGACCCAGCTTCTGACCGACGTGGGCGAAGTCACCCTGCACATCGGGATGCAGGCCATGGTGAATAAGGACGAGGCAGGGGCAGCGGCCACTGATTATTTGCGGCTGCTGGGGCATCTCACCTACGGCTTTTTCTGGGCGTGGATGAGTAAAGTCGCGCTGGAAAAACGGGCAGCGGGCGGCGATACTGCCTTTTACGATGCCAAGCTGGCCACTGCGCAGTTTTACTTTGCGCGGCTTTTTCCCGAAGTACACAGCTTACTGGTGACGCTGCGGGCGGGGTCAGCTTCGTTGATGGCACTGGAAGCGGCGCATTTTGGATTTTATTAGCAGGGTAGAAAAGGGGGGGGCGACCGGCTTGCCGTACCCCCTCCAGAAGGCCGCAGAGTCTGCCTTGAGCTGGTACAGAAAATGCTCAAGTATATTCCTCGCCCATTTAGGGGGCGGTGGCTACCCAGCGTTTTATTTTGAGGATATATCCATAAAAATCAACATGTTACGCTGAAATTTTACCACTCCCAAAAAAGCCAAAACGCATAGTAAATGAAAACACTATGCGTTTTTTGATTCGGACTAGACAAAATAAACTATACCATCAGGTAAAAAAAATAGGGTGTTAGCGCCCCCCCGTGGTCATGAACCCCCTGCTGTTGGCTGGGCAGCAACAATGACGAAAATGACGAATGCTGCTATTCTTTTTCGCATGACAAATACCATTTTTAGCAAACTTAAAATGTCAAATTAAGTATATCGTAAACGCCTCATGCCTATTTGGCTCCTTATCGAGACAACCGAGAGACGGATGAACCGCTGCCTTTCCCTACCAAAACAAGACTTTCTTTCCACTCGTGAGGCGGCTTCTCGTTTGGGGGTTGCGCTGTCTACCATCCAATCATGGGTAGAAACGGGCATCTTACCTGCGTGGAAAACCGCAGGAGGGCATCGACGCATCCCTATTGAGGCGATTGACGCGATTCAAATGCGCCAGCAAGTGGTCTGTAGTACCGAGCCCGCCCCTGAGCCTTTTAAGGTCTTGGTGGTTGAAGATGACCCCGTGCAGCAAGCCCTGTATCGCCGGCAGTTTTCCGAATGGGGGCTCCCTGTTCAGCTGTTGATGGCAAATGATGGCTTTGAAGGGCTGCTACTCATTGGGCGGCATCGGCCAGACCTCATCATTGCCGACCTTGCCATGCCAGAAATGGATGGCTTCAAAATGATTCGCAGCTTAAAAAACCAAGTGGCGGCCATTCGGGGGCGGGTTATCGTGGTGACTGCCCTAACCATGGAAGCCATTCAAGCCCATGGCGGGTTGCCCCTCGGCGTGCCGGTGTATCCCAAGCCGATTCCCTTTCCTGTCTTACGCGCCGTCGTTGAGCATCTCACCAGAAAAATAGCGGCATGAAAGCGAATCTATCATGACGGAAAAACGACAAGTACTGGCACGCCAACTGGGCGATGCCATCGATAAAATAGAAGCAAGCGGCTGGAACCGTGTGCACGGCGCACAGCTTATCTATGTGGTAAAGCAATGCGCTGATGAGGCCAAGCGGCTGGCCCACCTTGAGGCCGTGGGGCGGGCGGATACGCTGGTCAAAATTTTAGGCGAATTTTTGCGGGATACCCCGCCTCAAGAGCGGCTAGAGCCCGTCCTGGCCGCCGTTCACGAGCTGGCCGAGCTGTTTCTTGAAGCGCACCTCATTGAACCCCTCAACCAAGACATTCTCCCGCCTAGCCCCAGTAGCTGGACTTTTGCCGTGGTGGGTGAGCACTTTGCGGGTAGCGTAAAGCTGCTGCGGACACTACATCTGCTGGGATTTGCAACGAACCACGTAGCAAATTGGACGGAGACCCGACACCTCCCCGACCCCATCCACACCGTCTTGCTGGCCAGTGCGACAGGTCTTGCTGCTCAACCGCCGCTGGCTTTGGCGGGAGCGACGCTGGTCGCCGTGGTGGATACCGATGATTTTGAAGTTCAAGTCGCCGCAAGACGGGTCGGTGCAAGCCTGCTGCTGGACACGCCTTTGGATGTGCCTCGGCTGATTACCGCGCTAGCAGGATTAGCATGGATACCCCGCACCCCCTACCGTGTTTTGCTGGTAGAAACCGCTGAGGAACAGCCCTCAGCCGCCTTGGCGGCATTACAAGCTGCAGGTTTTTCGGTACAGGTGGTCGAAACCCAAGCCGCCGCACGGGCATGCTTGGCGCACTTTTCTCCCGAGGTCTGCGTACTTGAGGCCGCACAGCTCGGTGGCCTCGGCATCGATATCGCCACCTCGCTGCGCCGAGATAAGCGTTTTGCGCGTCTACCAGTGGTTTATCTGTCCGCAACCGATACGATCGAGATGCAATTGGCCGCACGTCATGCCGGTGGCGAAGCATTTTTTCTTAAGCCGGTTGATGCACGCTTACTGGTTGCAGCCACGATGGCGCAAGCCAAGCAATTTCGCTTGTTTGATGCGGCCTATAGCCAGCGGCGGCTAGCATGGAATCAGCTTAAAAGCTTGAGAAGTGCGCTGGATGCCCACGCTATTGTGTCTGTGACCACACCAGACGGCAGCATCATTGATGTAAACGAAAAGTTTTGCCTGACCAGTGGCTATTGCCGAGAAGAACTGATTGGCCACAATCACCGTCTTATCAAGTCGGGCCGCCATCCGCAGTCGATGTTCGAAGAGATGTGGCAAAAGCTGTCTAGCGGACAAAGCTGGCATGGTGAAGTGCAAAACCGGCACAAAGATGGCAGTGCTTATTGGGTGCAAAGCTCCATTTTGCCTATTGTGGATGAATATGGTTTGCCCGAGCTTTATGTATCTATTCGCACCGACATTACTGAGCAAAAGCGAATACAAGAAGCTCAAGAACGTCAAGCACGCTTGCTAGATGCGCTCAGCCGCGCACTACAGCATTTTATGCTGACACATCACCTCGCCTCGACCTCTGCTTTGCTACTTGATGCCATGCTATTGCTGACAGAGAGTGCTTATGGCTTTATTGCTGAAGTCCTTTACGAGCCAGATGGCACAGCCTACCTCAAAACACATGCCCTCTCTAATGTAGAAGGGGATGCCCACACCCGCCAGCTTCATGAAGACACCCAAAAAAAAGGCATGGCGTTTCGCAATCTCGACACACTGTTTGGTGCCGTATTACGGACAGGTGAGGTGGTCATTGCCAACGACCCTACCCATGATCCCCGCAGCGGTAAGCTGCCGAAGGGACATCCTCCCCTTAATGCCTTTATAGGTCTCCCCGTTCTTCATGCCAATGTAACAGTCGGTGTCGTGGCGTTAGCGAACCGTGCGGGGGGCTACGATGCCAGCACAGAGTCTTTTCTCTCTCCTCTTACAGCAACCTACGCCACGATTTTGGAAGCCGCACGGGTACGACACCTTCAGCAGCAAGTGATTGATAGCCTGCTACGGGCAAAAGATGCCGCCGAGCAAGCCAATCGGCGCAAAACTGAGCTGCTAGCCAACTGGGCCGGCCAGCTCCGCACTCCGCTGAATGCAATTCTTGGCCACGCCCAAATTTTGCAGATGAATCCACTGCTGGATGCCGATATCGCTGAGCAAATCCAAGAGATACGTCATGGGGGCGAAGTCCTCAGCGACCAAATGAACGCGCTGGTCAAGCATATCGACACCGACGAATTTATTGCTACCCCCACCATATTGCCCAAGTCCCTGACGGTTGCCGCCGGTCAAGAAGGGACGCGGCGGCGTATTTTGGTGGCCGAAGACAACCCCGCAAACCGTGCAGTATTGCGGATGCAGCTAGATGTATTGGGCTTTGATGCCGATTTGGCGACCGATGGCACACAAGCCTTGGCGCAGTGGCAAGCCGGTGGGCATGACCTGATTTTGGCCGACCGGCACATGCCCAATATGGATGGATTGGCACTGACCCGCGCCATTAGAGCTGCCGAGCGGGACAGTGGGGGCTATGTCCCGATTATTGCTGTCAGTGCGTTAAACCACCCCGAAGACTTGGCCGCTTGCCGTGCAGCGGGCATGGATGACGCACTGCCCAAACCCATTGAGCTCGACGACTTACGCCGCCTGCTGGCGCGATGGTTGCCAAGGTCATCGCCAGTCACGCCCTTTACCGACGCGCCCCAGCCCTCTAGCAACAACCTTGGCGCGACGCTAGACACTAACTATCTTGCCCGCATTATTGGCCAAGTGCCGGTGGCGCAAACGCGTGAACTGGTGGACCTGTTTACCGTCACCGCTCACGCTGATTTGCAAACGTGCCAGCGGCTGTTGACGCACCGCGATGGCCATGGTTTATCGTTGATGATGCACAGGCTCAAATCCTCTGCCCGTATGGTCGGGGCGATGCGCTTTGCCCATTTGGCTGAGAGCCTAGAAAGCGCGGCGCAGAGCGGGCGGCTCAATACCGCCACCATGCTGCTGACCGACCTGAACTATGCCGTTCGTGATATTGAGGCCATTACCCACCATCTTGCCACCCCGTCACTGCCTGCTGTGGTCGCTGCATCGCATGTCTCCGTGCTGCCAAGACGTGTGTTGATGGTGGATGACGACCCCATAGCCCGCCGACAAGGTAGTATGTTGTTGGCCGCGCTGGGTATTCAGGACGTGCTAGCCGTAGGCAGCGGCGAAGTTGCCTTGGCAGAGCTAAATGCCTCAGACAGCACATTTGACTTGATTATTAGCGACCTCGATATGCCGAGCATGGATGGCATTGAGTTTTTAAGACAGCTGGCCAAGATGGGCTACCAAGGTGGGATTATTCTTGCCAGCGGGGTGGATGACCGGCTACTGCAAACCGCCGCCGAGCTGACCCGCGCAAAAGGACTGGCGTTGTACGGGTCGCTTAAAAAGCCCATGACGCAAGCCTCACTACTGGCCTTGCTTATCCAGCCTTGCCCGTCTCCCCGCATAGAAGAAGCGACGCTTAACACCATTACCCTCTACGACATCCAAGAAGGGATTCGACTAGACGAATTCAGTGTTCACTTTCAGCCAAAAGTGGATGCCATTACGCTCAATGTGGTGGGTGCAGAAGCCTTGGCGCGGTGGAATCATAATGGCCATATAATTCCACCTAGCGTATTTATCGACATTGCAGAGCGGCATGGCCTGATTGCCACGCTTTCTGAAGTGCTGATTACAAAAGCTTTAATTGGTGGGGCGCAGATGAGCGCGGCAGGCTTCTCGATAATGTTGGCGGTGAATATCTCGGCCAATTGGTTATCAGATATTCGCTTGCCCGAATTTATTTTGGCCAGTATTCAATCCACCAATTTTGTCGCAGAAAATCTAATTTTAGAAATTACAGAAACTGGCATTATGGCTGATATTGCTACTTCGTTAGATGTGATGACGCGGCTAAGATTAAAGGGCTTTAAGCTTTCTATTGATGATTTTGGCACGGGCTATTCGTCTATCGAACAATTACAGCGCATCCCATTTGGTGAGCTAAAACTAGATCGCAGCTTTGTGCAGGGTGCAGCCGAGAACACCGACAGACGTGCCATTTTGGCTTCGACCATTGATATGGCTCGCAAACTTAAGCTTTCTACCGTGGCAGAGGGGGTCGAAACCCAAGCGGATCTTGACTTAATCAGAGGGCTGGGGTGCGACCAAATACAGGGCTATTTTATTGCCAAACCCATGCCGCTAGAAGCTTTGCTGGTTTGGCTAAAAAAACATGATATTAGGAAAATTCTATAACAAAAAAACGCACCCCAATTTTTGTTTTTGAATCGCGTTTTTTGCCCTCCTTTGGGCAAACTATTCCTCAATAAAAAAGCAGAAATCCAGAAGAAGAAATGAACCAAAAAACATGCCATACTCCGTATTTGAATCTATATCAGATGCTGTTGTTATCTCTGATAAAGAAGGCGTAATTCGCTGGATTAACCACCAAACAGTCACCCTTTTTGGCTATCCGTACGATGAACTGGTAGGTGCTTCTATTGAAAAGCTCCTACCTTATTCTGTCCGTGCGGCACACCTCCAGTACCGTACTAAATATTTGGAAGCACCTACTATTCGGAAAATGTCTAACAGAGTGGCATTAAGTGGCATGACTAAAAGCGGGCAAGCTATTTCGATTGATGTGGGGCTAGGGCTGATTGAAATGCCCGAGGGGCAACGTGTTATTGCGACGGTTCGAAGTATTGATAGCCGTTTGGTAGCAGAGGCGGAGCAGTGGACTGCAGAAGAACGCTTTAACCTTGCGATAGAAGGCGCGGGCGATGGGATTTGGGATTGGAATCTCCAGACCCAACAGATACAGTTTTCGCCGCTTTACAGAGAAATATTGGGTTATGCAGACAATAATAACCTTTTTCTCGATTTTGATATGTGGCTAAAAAGCCTCCATCCCGACGATATTAATATGGCTCGTAGAATGCTGGACGATTATATTTCGGGAAAAAAAACCCGTTACACCGTGCAAATTCGACAGCGTTGCAAAAATGGTGACTATAAGTGGATATTATGCCGTGGCACCATTATAGCCAAAGATAGCGATGGAAAACCCACCCGTATGGTCGGTGTAAACACCGACATTACAGCACAAAAACAAACAGAAATTGCCTTGGTCTCTGCCTGCAAAGCAGCAGAAGAAGCTAATAAAAATAAATCGCTTTTCTTGGCCAAAATGAGCCACGAATTACGCACGCCGCTGAATGCTATTATTGGGTTTGCCCAAATGCTAGAAATGGGGTCTTTATCCCCGCTGCAAGAGATTCAAAAAGAGCCGGTTGGGCATATCTTAAGCAGCGGCCGACATTTGCTCAGCCTAATTAATGATTCCCTCGATTTAAGCAATATCGAACTAGGACAGCTGGACTTAAAAGAAGAAACCTTTCCGCTGACCCCGCTGGTGAATGAGATAGAAGGCACACTGAGGGACTTGGCTGCCAGCCACGGCATGGTCATTCAACATGAGCGTGACGAAACCATAAATATCACTGCCGACAAAACGAGAACGCGGCAAATTTTGTTTAACTTGGTTTCCAATGCTGTGAAATACGCCAGCTCGGGGGGGTATGTTGCTTTGAGCTATCAGCAGCTTGGTAGCATGGTTCGAATCATTGTCAGTGACAGTGGCGCAGGCATTTCCCAGTCGCATCAACTATATGTTTTTCAGCCTTTTCAACGGCTTGGCGCAGAAAACACCACCACAGAAGGCTCGGGTATCGGCTTAGCTATTTGCAAACAGCTTGCCGAGGCGATGAATGGACATATTGGCTTTGAAAGTAAAGAGGGGGTGGGCAGCCATTTTTGGGTAGAGCTTCCCGCTGCGGCAGTAGCCCTTTCGGCAGAAAGTCGCTGCATTGCAGAAAACCTACCTCTCCCCCCCAAAAACATCCTTGGCAAAGTGATTTACATTGAAGATAACCCCGTTAACTTAAATGTAATGCGCCATTTATTTAAATCCATCCCCAACGTGGAGCTTCTTACTGCACACAATGCAGAAAAAGGGCTGGTTATGATTCGGGGTAATCTACCAGACATGATTTTGATGGATATTGGCTTGCCAGGCATCAGCGGGTTGGATGCGCTGAAAATTCTAAAATCAGACTTACGCACAGCTGAAATTCCGGTCATTGCCATCAGTGGACTGGCCATGCCTAGCCATATCAAAGAGGGTATCGCGGCAGGTTTTTCGGCCTACCACACTAAACCTTTTGATGTCTCTGTTCTGTTAGCTCAAATCAAATTATTTTTAACGCTAAACAAAAAAACAGCATTGCCTTAATCTTAATAAAGCCATTAATTTACAACTCAACTTAGCAGAGAATTTTTATGCCTAACCTTAAAATACGCACCAAGCTACTTCTTTTTTCTTTAGCTATTTCCACACTATTGATTGTTTTTGGCTTCGTGGGCACGTATGGCATGAACGCCATGCTGGGGAACACAGTAGAAATTATTGATGATGCCAAAGCTGCCAGCACTAATCTAATCACAATCGAAAGCGCGCGGATTCATTTTAAAGAGCAAGTACAGGCGTGGAAAAATATTTTGGTACGGGGCAATAACCCCCCTGACTTTGAAAAATACGTAGCAGAATTTTATCTGCACGAAAGAGAAGTCCAGCACATGCTGGATGTGACTGGTAAGTCTATGCGGAAAGAAGGTATTTCTACTGAGCAGCTGGAGGTGCTCCGAAGTAAGCACACCGAGCTGGGAATAAAATATCGCATAGCACTGACATCCTTTGATCAGAGTAACCCCAATGCCGGAAAAATTGCAGATACACAGGTCAGAGGGGTTGACCGTAACGTTGCTGATGGACTCACCAGTGTGGTGCTGCAGATTGAAAAACGTGCCATTGAGAATACTGCACAGGATCTCAAGGATGCCGAAACCGTTTCTGATATGGCCAAAAATACCTTTATCGGCTTGGTGTTGGCGGGCACAGCGGTGGCCATCGTAATTACCCTTGCCATTTCGCGCAGCATTATTGGTGAGCTGGGCGGCGAACCCTCCTATGCGGCAGAAGTTACCCGCCGTATTGCAGCGGGCGACCTATCAGTTGATATTGCGATTAAGCCCAGTGACGACAGCAGCTTGTTGGTTGGCATAAAGCAGATGCAAACCGCGCTGCATGAGGCGATAGAGCACATCAGTACCGCCTCTAACCAGCTCTGCTACAAGAAGCCTCGCGCATGAGCACAACCTCACACCAAGTGCTGGCAGGCTCTACCCAGCAAAGCGAAGCCACGGCTTCGATGGCAACGGCCATGGATGAAATGACCCTGAGTATTGAGCACGTCGCAACCAGTGCCACCGATGCCCGTGATATGGCGGTTGAGGCGGGCGAGCTCTCGACCCATGGCGAAAATGCAGTCAACGGCGCGGTGGTTGAAATCAATAAAATTGCGGAATCGTTTAACCATTCCAGCGCATTGATTTGTAGCCTGAGCGAGCAATCCAACCAAATTTCTGCCATCGTCAACGTAATTAAAGAGATTGCCTGCCGATCAGACCAACCTGTTGGCACTGAATGCGGCAATTGAAGCTGCCCGCGCCGGTGAACAAGGCCGTGGATTTGCCGTAGTGGCGGATGAGGTGCGACAGCTTGCCGAGCGTACCGCCAAATCGACCCAAGAAATCGCCGGCATGATTCAGGCCATCCAAGGAGGCACACAAACCACAATGGAAGGCATGTCAGAAGGCCGTAGCAAGGTCGAAGAGGGCGTGCGGATGGCGGCCAAAGCGGGGGATTCGATGACCCAAATTAAGGGGAGCAGCCGCAAGTTGCTGAGTACCGTGGCAGAAATCTCGGCAGAGCTGCGCACCCAAAGCGCGACCAGCAGCCTGATTTCTCGCAATGTGGAGCAAATTGCCCAAATGACCGAAGAGAATAACCAAGCGGTTCGTGAGGTCAGCGACGCAGCGGGCAATCTGAAAGAACTGGCGGCTTCGCTGGACGAGTTGGTGAAAAAATTTAAGGTTTAACGTGGCTTTAAAACGGGTGGGAGGTGCCTTGCCCGCCACCCAAACCAAGACCCCCACTGCAGTGATGCATGTGGGGGTCTTGGTTTTTACGCGGCGAGCGGATTAGTGGTCTTGCCTACTCAAAACGTATCGCCCGGCACCCGTACCCAGCCTTCCATCAGCACCCGCGCACTGCGGCTCATAATGGCTTTGGTCACGGTCCAATCACCCTCGGTTTGGGTGGCTTCTGCCCCAACACGCAAGGTGCCAGAGGGGTGGCCAAAGCGCACGGCGGTGCGTTCGCCGCCACCAGCGGCCAAGTTGACCAGCGTCCCTGGAATGGCCGCAGCCGTGCCAATCGCCACCGCTGCGGTGCCCATCATGGCGTGGTGCAGTTTGCCCATCGACAAGGCGCGTACCGACAAGTCAATGTCACTGCCTGCCACCGCTTTGCCGCTGGACGAAACGTAATCCGCTGGTGGCGCGACAAAAGCAACTTTAGGGGTATGTTGGCGTTTGGCCGCTTCTGCTACGTCCTGAATCAGCCCCATCCGCAACGCGCCATAGGCACGGATGGTTTCAAACATCGCCAGTGCCTTGGTATCGCCATTGATGGCATCTTGCAGCTCGGTGCCGGTGTAGCCAATGTCTGCGGCGTTCACAAACACGGTCGGAATCCCCGCGTTAATCATGGTTGCCTTGAACGTACCCACACCGGGGACGTCCAAATCATCGACCAGATTACCGGTGGGGAACATTGACCCGCCGCCCTCGCCATCGCCTTCGTCGGCAGGGTTCAAAAACTCAACCGCCACTTCAGCTGCAGGGAAGGTCACACCATCCAGCTCAAAATCGCCGGTTTCTTGCACTTCACCGTTGGTGATAGGCACATGGGCAATGATGGTCTTGCTGATATTGGCCTGCCAGATACGGACGGTGCAATGCCCGTTTTGCGGAATGCGGCTGGCTTCTACCAGACCCGCGCTAATGGCAAACGAGCCGACAGCGGCGGTCAAGTTGCCGCAATTGCCGCTCCAATCCACAAACGCCTTGTCGATGGAAACTTGGCCGAACAGGTAGTCCACATCGTGCTCGGGCTGGCTGCTTTTGGACAGAATGGCGGTTTTGCTGGTGCTGGAAGTCGCGCCGCCCATGCCGTCAATTTGCTTGCCGTAGGGGTCGGGGCTGCCAATCACCCGCAACAACAAGGCATCTCGCGCCGCGCCAGGGACTTGGCAAGGGGCGGGCAAGTCTTGCAGGTTAAAAAACACACCTTTGCTGGTGCCGCCGCGCATATAGGTAGCAGGGACTTTAATTTGGGGAACATGAGCCATAGTGATTTTTCCTAGATAGCAGTAGGGCGGCACGTTGACCGTGCCGCCCAAAAAACACGCAGGGTAAGTGCGCGTTCAACGTCAGACGATTAAACCGCCTTGTTCGATTCTAGGAAGTCTTGGGCAAAGCGTTGCAACACGCCACCCGCTTCGTAAATCGACACTTCTTCGGCGGTATCCAGACGGCAGGTCATCGGCACGTCAACGCGCTCCCCGTTTTTACGGAGGATGACCAAAGTCAGCGTGGCGCGGGGGGTGCGGTCGCCTTCTACGTCGTAGGTTTCAGTGCCATCCAGCCCCAAGGTCAGGCGGGTGGTGCCGGGTTTGAATTCCAGCGGCAACACGCCCATCCCAATCAAGTTGGTGCGGTGGATGCGCTCAAAGCCTTCTGCGGCAATGGCTTCTACCCCTGCCAAACGCACGCCCTTGGCGGCCCAGTCCCGCGACGAACCCTGACCATAATCCGCACCAGCCACGATAATCAGCGGCTGTTTGCGGTTCATATAGGTTTCGATGGCTTCCCACATCCGCACCACGTTGCCTTCTGGCTCAACACGGGTCAGCGAACCCTTCTTCACTTGGCCATCGACCACGGCCATTTCGTTCACCAACTGGGGGTTGGCAAAGGTGGCACGCATGGCGGTCAGGTGGTCGCCACGGTGGGTGGCGTAAGAGTTGAAGTCTTCTTCTGGCAAGCCCATCTTGGCCAGATATTCGCCAGCCGCGCTGTTCAGCATGATGGCGTTGGAAGGCGACAGGTGGTCGGTGGTGATGTTGTCTGGCAACACGGCCAGCGGACGCATCCCCTTCAGTGTGCGTGGATTCGCCGCCAACGCGCCCATGCCTTCGGTGTCCCAGTACGGCGGACGGCGAATGTAGGTGCTGGTTGGCCGCCAGTCGTACAGCGGGCTTTCGGCTTCTTCTACGGTGCCAAGGTCAAACATCGGCACATAGATTTGCTTGAACTGCTCTGGCTTGACGCTGGCTGCAACGATGGCATCAATTTCTTCGTCCGAAGGCCAGATGTCGGCGAGGCGAATTTCTTTGCCATCGACCACGCCCAGTACGTCTTTTTCGATGTCGAAGCGAATCGTCCCAGCAATGGCGTAGGCCACAACCAGCGGCGGCGAAGCCAAGAAGGCTTGCTTGGCATAGGGATGGATACGCCCGTCAAAGTTACGGTTACCGGACAGCACCGCAGTGGTGTAGAGGTCGCGGTCGATGATTTCTTTTTGAATCACAGGGTCGAGTGCGCCAGACATGCCGTTACAGGTGGTGCAGGCAAAGGCGACAATCCCGAAGCCGAGCTTTTCCAGCTCAGGCAACAGACCCGAATCTTCCAGATAGAGCTGGGCGACTTTAGACCCTGGGGCAAAAGACGACTTGACCCAAGGCTTACGCACCAAGCCCAATTGGTTGGCTTTGCGTGCCAGCAAGGCAGCGGCCACCACGTTACGGGGGTTGGAGGTGTTGGTGCAGCTGGTAATGGCGGCAATAATCACGGCCCCATCGGGCATCAGGCCTTGGGCTTCTTCGGCTTGGGCTTTGTCGAGGTCAACCGCAATGCCGCGTGCGGCGAGGTCGGAGGTCGGCAGGCGTTTGTGCGGGTTAGACGGGCCGGCCATGTTGCGCACCACGGTGGACAAGTCAAAGGTCAGTACGCGTTCGTATTCGGCGTTGACAAGGCTATCTGCCCACAGACCGGTGGCCTTGGCGTAGTTTTCGACCAAGGCGACTTGCTCTGGCTCACGGCCCGTTAGCTTCAGATAGGCGATGGTTTGTTCGTCGATGTAGAACATACCCGCTGTTGCGCCGAACTCTGGGGTCATGTTGGAGATAGTGGCACGGTCGCCAATAGACAGGCTGGCAGCACCATCGCCAAAGAATTCGACATACGCCCCAACCACGCGCTCTTTCCGCAGGAATTCGGTCAGTGCCAACACGATGTCGGTGGCGGTAATGCCGGATTGACGCTTGCCGGTCAGCTTCACGCCAACGATGTCAGGCAGACGCATCATGGAGGCACGACCCAGCATGACGGTTTCGGCTTCTAGGCCACCCACGCCAATGGCAATCACGCCCAAAGCATCAACGTGTGGGGTGTGGCTATCGGTGCCGACGCAGGTATCTGGGAAGGCCACGCCGTCACGCACTTGAATCACGGGCGACATTTTTTCCAGATTGATTTGGTGCATGATGCCGTTGCCAGCAGGAATCACGTCCACGTTCTTAAACGCGGTTTTGGTCCACTCGATAAAGTGGAAGCGGTCTTCGTTGCGACGGTCTTCGATGGCGCGGTTTTTAGCGAAGGCATCGGGGTCAAAGCCACCGCATTCGACAGCCAAGGAGTGATCCACAATCAGTTGGGTCGGCACGACAGGGTTGACCTGTGCGGGGTCGCCGCCTTGGTCGGCGATGGCATCGCGCAGACCGGCAAGGTCAACCAGCGCGGTTTGACCCAAGATGTCATGGCACACCACGCGAGCAGGGAACCATGGGAAGTCGAGGTCGCGCTTGCGTTCAATCAGCTGCTTGAGGGAGTCGGTCAGGGTGGCGGGGTCGCAGCGGCGCACCAAGTTTTCGGCCAGCACGCGGGAGGTGTAAGGCAGGGTGGCGTAGGCACCGGGCTGGATGGCATCGACAGCGGCTGGGGTATCAAAATAGTCCAGCGTGGTACCGGCGAGCGGTTTGCGGTTTGCGGTGTTCATAGTATCCCGAAGAGAGCAGGTGATTTATCTGGTCGATAAAAGGCAGAAGGGGCGTTGAGCTTGTTGCCCAACGCCCCTCTTAAGTCCAATTAGCGTTGTGCGATTGGCACGAAGGTCAAATCTTCTGGACCCATGTAATTGGCGGAAGGACGAATAATCTTGCCGTCTTCACGTTGTTCGATAACGTGTGCTGCCCAGCCGGTGGTGCGAGCAATCACAAACAGCGGGGTGAACATGGCAGTTGGTACGCCCATCATGTGGTAGGACACGGCGCTGAACCAGTCGAGGTTCGGGAACATTTTCTTGATGTCCCACATCACGGATTCGAGACGCTCGGCGATGTCATACATCTTGGTGTCGCCGGCTTCAACCGACAGGTTTTTCGCCACTTCTTTGATGACCTTGTTACGGGGGTCAGAGATGGTGTAAACGGGGTGGCCAAAGCCAATAACCACTTCTTTGCGGTCAACGCGTGCCTTGATGTCGGCTTCAGCAGCATCGGGGGTGTCGTAGCGTTTTTGCACTTCGAACGCGACTTCGTTTGCACCGCCGTGCTTAGGACCACGCAACGCACCAATCGCGCCGGTGATGGCGGAGTACATATCCGACCCTGTGCCAGCAATCACGCGGCCGGTAAAGGTCGAGGCGTTGAACTCGTGCTCTGCGTACAGAATCAGCGAGGTGTGCATGGCGTTAACCCACGATTCAGAAGGTGTTTCACCGTGCAGCAGGTGCAAGAAGTGGCCGCCAACGGAGTCGTCATCGGTTTCAACTTCGATGCGCTTGCCGTTGGTGCTGAAGTGGTACCAGTACAGCAAAGCCGAACCCAAAGAAGCAATCAGGCGGTCGGCGATGTCACGCGCACCTGGGCTGTTGTGGTCGTCTTTTTCTGGCAGGGCGCAACCCAGTACCGAGACGGCTGTCCGCATCACGTCCATCGGATGGCTGGCGGCTGGCAGGGCTTCCAGTGCCACTTTCAGGCTAGCTGGCAAGCCGCGCAGGGCTTTGAGTTTTTTCTTGTAGCCAACCAGTTCGGCTTTGTTTGGCAGCTTGCCATGCACCAACAGGTAGGCGATTTCTTCGAATTCGCAGGTGGTGGCCACATCCAAGATGTCGTAACCGCGATAGTGCAGGTCATTACCGGTACGGCCCACGGTGCAGAGGGCGGTATTGCCAGCGGTCACGCCAGACAGGGCAACAGATTTTTTGGCTTTAGGGGCTTGGGGCTGAACAGCTTCGGACATCGCGTGTCTCCTGAAATAAAGTAGGGGGTGTTGAGGGCAAAAAGAGCCCCAGCCGGCGCATTGTCCTGCTGGGGGCAGTCACGATTTACTTGTTTTTGCCTTGAGCAAACAGGGAGTCCAGTTTTTGCTCATAAGCGTGGTAGTTGATCGTTTCGTACAAATCCATACGGGTTTGCATGGTATCGACCACGTTCTTTTGTGTGCCTTCTTTGCGCAGGGTTTGGTAGACGTTCAGCGCGGCCTTGCTCATGGCACGGAAGGCAGACAAGGGATACAGCACCAAAGAGACATCGGCTTCGGCCAGCTCTTGGGTAGTGAACAGCGGGGTGGAGCCAAATTCGGTGATATTGGCCAACACAGGCACTTTGACCGCTTCGGCAAACTGCTTATACATGGCGAGGTCGGTAATGGCTTCTGGGAAAATCATGTCGGCACCGGCTTCAACGCAGGCGCACGCACGGTCGATGGCGGATTGCAGGCCTTCGACAGCCAAGGCATCGGTACGCGCCATAATCACAAAGCTGTCATCGCGGCGGGCATCTACGGCGGCTTTGATGCGGTCAACCATTTCTTCTTGGGTGACGATGGCCTTGTTAGGACGATGGCCGCAGCGTTTTTGCTGCACTTGGTCTTCGATGTGCACAGCGGCCACACCGGCACGTTCTAGGCCACGAATAGCGCGGGCAATGTTAAACGCCCCACCCCAACCGGTGTCGATGTCCACCAGCAAAGGCAGGTCGGTCACGTCGGTGATACGGCGTGCATCAATCAGCACGTCTTCTAGTGTGGTGATGCCGAGGTCAGGAATACCGCAAGAGCACGCAGCAACGCCGCCGCCAGAAAGATACAGGGCTTTAAAGCCAGACTGCTCGGCCAGCAAGGCGGCGTTGGCGGTGACTGCACCCACCACTTGCAAAGGTTTTTCGGCTGCTACGGCTGCTCTGAAACGTTGTCCGGCTGTCATCATTGTTGCGTCTCCATGTGTCGGGGTTATGCGCTTGTTTATACGCTGACATCTTCAATCAAAGATTGATTCTAGCAAGTGCTTGGTTGAGCCGCAAATACAATTTTTGCGCCATCCCGCGCTATAATCGGCGGCATATTACCTGCCCATCAAGGGCTATTTTTCACGATGTAATCCACTACACAGGCAGAGGCCTCCACAGCGCATGAGCGAGAGGGAAATCGACCAAGAATGGGTGCGGCGTGTCCAGCATGGCGACAAGCACGCTTTCGATTTTTTGGTCAAAAAATACCAACGCCGTCTAGCACGTCTGCTGTCTCGCTTTGTGCGGGACCCCGCCGAAGTGGAAGATGTCACCCAAGAAGCCTTTGTTAAAGCCTACCGCGCCTTGCCTAGCTTTAGGGGGGAGAGCGCGTTTTACACTTGGCTATACCGTATTGGCATCAATACAGCCAAAAACTACTTGGTCGCAGCCAAGCAACGCCCGATTCTTTCTGCGGACTTTGAAGACGAGGATGGTGACAAAACCAGTGCGGGCGAGCAAATCCCCGACCTCAACACCCCCGAAACCGAATATATGAACCGGCAAATTGTAGAAACCGTGAACCAAGCGGTGGCTACCTTGCCTGAAGACTTAAGAACCGCAATTACCCTGCGCGAAATGGAGGGTTTGAGCTACGAGGATATCGCGATTGCGATGGATTGCCCCATTGGCACGGTGCGTTCGCGCATTTTCCGTGCACGGGATGCCATCTCTGCCCAGCTCAAGCCTTTGTTAACCCCTGCCCAGAACAAACGATGGTGAGTGCCTGATGAAAGAACAACTCTCTGCATGGATAGACGGCGAACTAGACCCCGCTGCAGTTCAACACCTTTCTGGGCAGCTTAAAACCGACCCCGAACTCTCCGACGCGTGGCACAGCTACCACCTGATTGGTGATGCACTGCGCCAGCCCAACCATCTTGCGGTGTCCGT
>ERZ724525.224-NODE-224-length-30867-cov-6.462028_pt1 | contig 30867 bp, 28 predicted proteins | sample MGYA00376058_ERZ724525 | MGnify/ENA primary metagenome ERZ724525 (study PRJEB28724, sample SAMN07190888) | wastewater metagenome | isolation source: influent of sewage treatment plant in Hong Hong | place: USA: Christiansburg, Virginia | collected 2016-03-01 ... | reverse complement strand
ATGCAAACCTTAAAAGCCGCACTCGCCACATGTAAAATCGTCCCCGTCGTTGTCGTGCATGATCTGGCTCATGCAGTCCCACTCGCCAATGCACTGGCCAATGGCGGTTTAACGGTCGTGGAAGTGACCATGCGCACCCCCGCCGCACTGGATGTCATCAGCGCAATGGTCAAAGCCCGCCCTGACCTCGTCACAGGTGCGGGCACTGTGCTCAACGCCACTCACCTCCAACAAGCACGCGATGCGGGGGCACATTTTGGGGTTTCTCCAGGCACCAGCCCCGCTTTACGTGAAGCCATTTTGGCTTCTGGTTGGACATTCATCCCTGGTTGCGCCACGCCTTCTGAAGCCATGACTTTGGCGGACGCTGGTTTTGAAGTGGTGAAACTATTCCCTGCTGAAGTCGTCGGTGGTTTGAACATGCTCAAATCACTCGCTTCACCGTTGCCACACATCAAATTCATGCCAACAGGTGGTGTGCGTCTTGATAAAGTCGCCGAATATGTGGCACAGCCAAACGTCGCTGCGCTGGGCGGCACATGGATCGTGCCCCCTGCATTGCTCGAAGCAGGTGATTTTGCTGGCATCGAAAAATTGGCACGTGAAGCGTATGAGGCAGCCAATCAGGTGTAATATAACGGCATAACAATTGATTTTGTATCAATTTTTGCACCAACAGTTGAGTAACAGTTAAGCTTGTTTAAAGACTAAAGGGAAGCCCATTCACAATCGCTTCCCTTTGTTTGATTTCAAACCTTCTTTGATTCATCAACCATGCCCCTGCACATCAGCCCACTCGCCAAATCCCATTTTGAAGGCTTACGCCGCGTATTGGACGTGATTGCCCGTGAAAAACATTACCTCGCATTTTTTGTCGCTCCTGCGGCTGAAGAGGCGTATGCGTTTTATCGAGACATCCTCGCTCACAACGACAGCCATTATGTTGCTTTATTTGAGAATAAGGTCATCGGCTGGTGTGATGTGATTCGCAAGCCTCAGGCCGCCGTTCAGCATGTTGGTGTACTTGGCGTGGGCGTGCACCCAGACCACCGTGGGCAAGGCATTTCCACTCAACTGATGCAAACAGCGATTGCCAAGGCTTGGGACAATGGATTGACTCGCATTGAGTTGACCGTGCGCTCAGACAATGCGGCCGCCATTGCACTGTATCAACATCATGGATTTGCTCAGGAAGGACTGCTTCGACAAGGATTTTTAGTGGATGGTGCGTATTTTGATGTCATCAGCATGGCACTTTTTAATGAAACAGCCATGAGTCAAGCACAAGTCAAGCCCTTGTGACGACTTGATGGCGTTAAACACACCCTGATTGCTTACACGGTATGTCTGATGCCCATCACCACCCTATTTTTGCACCCAGTGAACAAGCCAGTCAACCGCACACTTTTTTAAAAAACTTCAACAGGATGCATCATGACAGCACACATTCAAACACTGTACGGCACGCCCAACACACGCTCAGGCCTCGCCGAATCACCCCTATGGGATGATGCCAAACAATGTTGGTATTGGATTGACATCCCAAAACGTCAAATTCACCGCCACACCGCAGCAGGGCTTCATACCGAGTGGCAATTGCCTCACAACGAGGCCAACGATCCTGGCGCGATGTGCATTGCAGAAGAGGGATGGCTCATTGTGGCATTGCGCGCTGGTTTAGCGCGATTTGATCCAACCACACCAGCAGGAGAAGTGGTGCCCTCCCTATTTTTAGACGCCCCATATGACACGACAACCACGCGCTTCAACGATGGCGGTGTTGATGCACAAGGGCGTTTTTGGATAGGCTCTTTATTTTCACCGAAAACCCATGCAGGCGCCACCTTGTTCTGCTTGGAAAAAGGCATTTTGCATGCGGTTGTCGGTGAACTGGCGGCTCACGCTCCCCACAACGGTTGGGGTGTCACCACCTCAAATGGCTGGGCCATGGCACTCGATGGTGCGCACATGTACCATGCCGATACACAAGCACATGAACTCTATCGTTATGATGTGGATGCCAGCAAACCCGTGACTGAAATGCTGTCAAACCGCGAAGTGTTTTACAGCACACTCAATCAACAAGCTTCCAAAGAGGCCAACATCGCCTATCAAGGCCGCCCCGATGGTGCGGCGGTGGACAGCGCAGGCAACTTTTGGAATGCCCAGTTTGAAGGGGGTCAAGTGATTCAGTTTTCAGCCGATGGCGAAATTTTACAACGCATCATGTTGCCTGCACGTTGCCCCACCATGGTTTGTTTTGGTGGGACCGATTTGCGAACCATGCTCATCACCACCACAGGCAATCGCCCCGAAGAAGAGTTGAAAGACTTCCCTGACAATGGCTATATATTGACCCTGCGTGTTGAACACCCCGGTTTGCCCACACGTCGTTATGTGCCTTAAAATCGACGAAACCATTTAGAAACCATTCAAATTCACAAAAAAAGATGCTTAATTAAGCATCTTTTTTTGTCATTTCATGTATTGATCACTGCATTATTGACCACAAGCATAAAACCCAATCCACAGATCAACGATTTATTTTTGATACCTATTGCGATGCCTCAGGATAAATCCCCTCCACATAAAACCAACGCCCATCTTCACGGACAAAATCACTGACTTCATGTAATTTATGCGCTCGTCCTTGCACCTTATACAAGGCAACGAACTCCACTTGAGCCACCTCAGCCCCCTCTTCCCATGCATGCGTGCGAACATCCAAACGCGTCCATTTGATGTTTGAATCATCGCCTAAAATGGCGTCGGTCGGTCGAGTGCTGGGATGCCAAGTGGCTTGCAAATACGCCTCATCACCCAACACATACGCGCTGTAACGCGAGCGCATCAACGCTTCAGCGGTTGGGGCTGGATGCCCTTGCTCAATATAAAGTCCACAACAGCGTGCAAAATCGGCGCCACCACATGGGCAAGCGGTGTGTTGATGTTTTCCCATCATCACACCTTGGGCGACAGCACTGTTGGCATGGCTTTGGGTGCTGTGTTTGGGTAATCCAAACTGTAATGCAAACCACGCGACTCATGACGATAGCTGGCGCATTTGACGATTAAGTCTGCACATGTGACCAGATTGCGCAATTCAATCAAGTCGGCGGTCACGCGAAAATTTTTGTAAAACTCATTGATCTCACCTTTGAGTAACTCGATCCGATGACCCGCGCGCTCAAGGCGCTTGTTGGTGCGCACGATGCCCACATAATTCCACATGAAACGGCGCAGCTCATCCCAATTGTGCGAAATCACCACTTCCTCATCAGCATTGGTCACGCGCGATTCATCCCACGCGGGCAATGGACGCGGCTCACTCGCGGTTTGCGCAAGAATGTCACGCGCGGCGGCTTGACCAAAGACCACACATTCGAGCAAAGAATTTGAGGCCAAACGGTTTGCCCCGTGTAAACCCGTGTAAGTGACTTCACCAATGGCATATAAATTGGCAAGGTCGGTTTTACCTGATAAATCGGTCACCACACCGCCGCAGGTGTAATGCGTTGCAGGAACGACTGGAATCGGCGTGGTGCGCATGTCAATACCGAGCTCCAAGCAGCGTGCAAAAATCATTGGAAAATGCTCTTGTAAGAACTCGGGTTCTTTGTGCGTCATGTCCAGCACAACACAATCCAAGCCATGTTTTTTGATTTCAAAGTCAATCGCGCGCGCCACCACATCGCGCGGTGCAAGCTCGCCACGCTCATCGTGGTCAAACATAAAACGATAGCCGCTGTTGCTTGGCTCACCCATTTTGGCAGGCAAACGCAAAATACCGCCCTCGCCCCGCAACGCCTCGCTGATTAAAAACGATTTGGCATGCGGATGAAACAAACATGTTGGGTGAAATTGCATGAACTCCATATTGGCCACGCGGCATCCCGCACGCCATGCCATGGCAATGCCGTCGCCCGACGCACTGTCAGGGTTGGTGGTGTACAAATACACCTTACCCGCTCCACCCGTTGCCAACAACGTGTGCGCTGCACCCAGAGCATGTATTTGCCCCGTCGCATTGTCCAAAGCATAAACGCCATAACAGCGGTGCATGTCACTGCCTGACAGCACTTCCCCCTGAGATGCGACGTGTTTGCCTGTGACCAAGTCAACAGCAATGTGGTGTTCTAAAACAGTGATGTTCTGGTGCGCCCGCACCTTTTCAATCAAAGTCGATTGAATCGCATGACCCGTCGCATCAGCCGCATGCACAATGCGGCGATGGCTGTGCCCACCTTCACGGGTCAGGTGCAAATGACCTTCTTCGCGCGTGAATGGCACGCCTTCGTCGATCAGCCAATTGATGGCAGCGGGTGCATTCTCCACAACAAAGCGGACAGCATCGGCTTCGCCCAACTGAGCACCGGCAACCATCGTGTCGTCATAATGATTGTCAATGCTGTCATCAGCGCCCATCACGGCAGCAATGCCTCCTTGCGCCCAATCGCTTGAGCCGCTGAGCAATTGACCTTTTGACAACAGCGCCACTTTCAAAAAGGGCGCGAGCGATAACGCCGCGCTCATCCCCGCTAAACCTGAACCCACGATGACCACATCGTACTGTTGTTGCATGCCCATACTGTCCTTTTTTAAAAGTAAAAATTTACTTTTGATCCAATTGTATTTGAAGTTATTTTGTGGCCAAAGCGAAAACCGAGGCCGTTTTTGAATGCACACACAGTGCCCTGCACATCCATTTAAATATTTTTAAGACAATAGCAGATTCACCATTGCTTTGCAAAACCAGAATGCCCCTCAATCGCTTAACCTGCTTAGTTATTTAATCACCGTGCTTAATAACGGTGCTTAATAACTGACGTTACGCAGAACACATAAAAAGTCTTTTTGCAGAGGTTCTCGCTTTCGCATTCAAAACCGTCGTTCCCTCGTAGGTAGAATTCATGTTTTAATCCCAACCATACCAACGCCCAGACTCTCGCCAATGATCCGCTTCTGAAGTGGCGCAACCGAGACAAAAACTCAATGCACCAGAATGCACCGTATTTGACACTTCAGCGCCTGCCGCTTGATAGCGCGCCCACACAAGCGGATGTGGATGATGAAAGGGATTGAGGTAACCCGATTGTGCGATCGCCCATCGAGGCGAGCTTGCTTCAATGAAGGGTGCACTGGAACTGCCGCCACTCCCATGGTGCGGCATCAGCAACACATCGGCATGCCAATCGCGCACACCACCTGCTGGCGACACCACCAATTTTGCCTCCTGTAAAGCATCAATATCGCCCGTGAGCAACAGGCTCTTCAAAGCCCCTGAGTCTGCATCAACACGCAGCACACAGCTTTTGGGATTATCCGCCAACTGAGCATCCTGCACTGTCGCTTGGTCGGGACTGAGGATGCTCAATCGCACGCCATCCACTGTCCAAGTCTGCCCAGCCAAACACAATTGTACCGTTGACGCTTTCACCCCCATCTCTGCAATGCGAGCTGCTGGCATCGAAGCCAGCAGCTGATCAACCTGTACCGCACGCGACACACTGCCCGCACCACCCGTATGGTCGGCATCGTTGTGGCTCAACACCAAACCATCCAAACGCTCAACACCCATTTCGCGCAAATACGGCACAATCACGCGCACACCCGCATCTGAGTCCTCACCATACTTTGGCCCCGCATCGTACAGCCAATTGTGATGCGCGGTTTGTAACAACACCGCGCTGCCTTGCCCAATATCCAACACATGCACGCGCACCTGCCCATTCGCAATCACGCCATCCAAACGAGGCATCGCTAAAACAGCAACCACTGCGGCCGCACAGCCACTTGACCAGATCCAACGTTGTTGGCGCATGGCAATCACCCATGCAATGCTCAACCCAGCCAAGGCAATCACTTGCCACCACGTTAATGCATGCGTCCAAAGTCCATCTGGGCTCACATCCGCCAACCATGACAACGCCGTTAATGCCTTATTCAACAAGGCATGTGCCCAAAGCAACGGCCATGTCCAGCCCAAACCAAAGCTCAATGCACAAGCCAACAGCAGCAAAGGCGTGAGCACACCACTGACCAATGGGATCGCAATAAGATTGACCGCCACCCCCAACAATGATGCTTGATGAAAAAAATACAGCGTGGCAGGCAACAAAGCCAAACCAATCGCCAATTGCCCACCCACAACAGACAACCATTTGTGTGTGCCGTTTGTTTCAGCCCGTGATCCGCTCAAGCCATCCGCTTGCTCACCACCATTTAAAGCCAAAATCAACCACGCCACCGCGCCAAACGACAACCAAAAACTGATCGATAACACAGCAAAAGGATCAAACCACAGCACACCCCAGAGCGCAAAGCATAACACCCGCGCCCCAGAACTCGCGACCCCCAACCGTGACAGTAGCAACCAAATCGCCAACATCACCACCGTTCGTTGTGCGGGCAATGCCCAACCAGCCAGCAAAGCATACGCCCATGCCACGGCCAAACCCAGCCATTGCGCTGCGTACAAACTCGGCATCCACGCACACAACGTTAACGAACGCCGCCATAACTGCTGAGTCAACCAAGCCACCAACATCGCCAGCATCGTGATGTGCACACCTGAAATGCTCACCAAATGAGTCACACCCGTTTGCTGAAACAGCATCCATTGAGTGTTTGAAATCTCACTTTGATCACCAAATGTCAAGGCTTTCAATACCGCTGTGACCGCCTCATCATGCCCAATCAATCGGGCATCCAACTGATGCAAAGCCCACGCACGTGTATTTTGCAGAGCACTCCAAAAGGTCGTTTCCATGCCCATGGCTTTGGGATGCGCATCCAAAGCCGTTTCCTGATTGACCCGCACCGTCGCCAAACCGCGCACATCGTTTGCAAACCAATAGCGCTCCTGATCAAACACACCTGGATTTTGTGTTGCGTGAGGGGGCTTCAAACCCAAAGGCAAAGACCAAACTTGCCCCACACGCAGTGCGCCCGCTCCCGTCACAGGCAGATCATCCTCGTACCACGCCGTACTGATTTGGCTTGGCAATGTACCTTCACTCACCGCCGATTGCACCTCGACATTCTGCTGAGAGGCAATTGGTTTAAAAAGAAAACGCACACCAAATGGCGTGCGTGTGGGGATGCTGTCAATGCGACCTTGCACCGACACCGTGTGCCCAACCCATGAGGGTTGAATGGCTTCATGTAAACGGTGCCATGCCCGTGCTTGGGCATAAGCCACCGTCAAGCACGTCACAGCCAACAAGACAACGGGGAAATGAATCCATTTGGATTTTTTAAGGAATAGAAATACGTTTGAACAAAGCAATAAGACACACAACACAGCCACGGCCAACAACACCCACAATGTCTCGATTGAGAACAATGCCCGCACTTGGTGCGCTGCAGTTAAACACGCCACCATCCACAACGTCACCAACACCAAACGCCATTGAGCCCGCATATTTCACTTTTCAAAAAATAGAAGCCTGTTGACACATCATTCAAACAACACAAAAGCAGCAAAAAAATCCATCATTCCGCGCAAGTGGGAATCCAGTGGCCGTTTAGCACGCCATCGGAGCGAGATGAGTCAAACTTCAATCATTGCAGTCAATCTTGGCAACACTTGCACAGTATTGCGCCTCAGTTGCTCACTCAGTGCCTCCGCCTCCAAACCACGCAAGTCCATCAGGCTTTCAGCAATCCGTGGCAAATAATGCGAATAATTATTCTCTTTATACGCCCATGATGGTGACATATCGGGGGCATCGGTTTCAAGCACCATGCATTCAATCGGCAACTCCGCAGCCAAACGACGGATTTGCAATGAGCGTGAAAACGTCATCATGCCGCCAAAACCAAGATGTAAGCCTTGCTTCAGATAGGCCTCAGCCTGCGAAAAGCTGCCATTAAAAGCATGGGCAATGCCTTGCCGCACATTGAACTGACGCAGATATTTAATCACCGTGTCCTGCGCATGACGTACATGCAACAACACGGGCAAATCAAACTCTCTCGCCAATTTCAACTGTGCTTGAAAAAAATAAAGCTGTTTCTCTTGATCAATGGTTTTAACAAAACCATCCAAACCCACCTCACCAACCGCCACCAACCGCGAATCATGGATGTTCTTTTCCAAAGCCACACGCAAAGCAGAGAGTGCCTCAGTGGGATCCAAGGGGTTCACATACATTGGGTGAATCCCCAGCGCATACGCCGTCCCCGCATGAGCATCCGCCATGTCGCGTACGGTATTAAAGTTAAATGGCGCGACAGCCGGCACCACTTGAGCCACCACGCCAGATGCCCGTGCGCGCACCCAGTCATCGGTGCGTGTCGCATCGAACTCTGGGGCATCAAAATGCACATGGGTATCGATCCAGCTCATCTTTTCCTGACCATAAAAAACCAACAACGAACGCTTTTTTGCGATGCTTCAACGAACGATGCTAAAAAAAACATCCAAATGTAAATCTCATTGCAGCGCCACGAACATCCAATGTGGGGTGTACATCTACGCCAAAAGGGTGTCCTGCAACACACCTGCATCCAGCTGCAACACACGATCGCACTCTGCCGCCAGATTTAAATCATGCGACACCAATACAAACGCAATGCCCAAATCACGTGCCAATTGGCGCACCAGTGCAAAAACTTGTCCCGCCGTGCCACGATCCAAATTACCAGTCGGCTCATCGGCGAGGACACATGCAGGCTCAGTCACGAGCGCACGTGCGATGGCGACACGCTGCCGCTCACCGCCTGACAACTGACTCGGTAAATGCGTGGTGCGTTCACCCAGCCCCACTTGAGCCAACATGGCTTGTGCGCGGACACGGGCATCGGTTTTGCTCATGCGACGGATCATCAAAGGCATGGCCACATTATCCAACGCCGACAACTCTGGCAACAAATGATGAAACTGGTAGACAAAACCAAGGTGCAAATTGCGCACACTGTTGCGTGCATCGTCAGATAAACTCGAATACGATTTCCCCAACAAACTCACCTCGCCAGCATCAGGCACATCCAAACCACCCAAAACATGCAACAAGGTCGATTTACCTGAACCCGATGCACCAATGATGGCAACGCATTCCCCGCGTTTGACATCGATGGACACATCACGCAACACCTCAACATCCAGCGCATTGTCTTTAAACTTTTTCGCCACACCACTGGCGTGCAAAACTGTGGATTCAAACATATTCCATCGTCCAATTCATTGTGTATTCATTTTATATTTCAGCTGTTTCCCGCCACATGATTGATGCATGGGTGATGCATGATCAATGAAGGGGCTTGAAAGTGCATTGTGTCAGTTTTTGATTGCCAACATCATTCAATGTTTTTCAATGTCATTCTGCAATGTCACTCTAACTCACTCATACCGCAAAGCTTTCGCAGGCTCAACCGCCGCCGCTTTGCGACTTGGGTAAATCGTTGCCAATAGGCTCAGAACAAAACTCATCAGCGCAATCGACACCACTTCACTCAAACGCACTTCCGATGGCATGCGACTGATGAAATACTGCCCTTGAGGTAAAGCTTCAAAATGAAACAGCAATTCCAAACCATGCACAATGGAGCCAATATTCCACGCCGCCAACACACCGAGCACCACACCAATCAGCGTCCCCAGCCCGCCAATCAATGCCCCTTGGATCATAAAAATCTGCATGATGCTGCGACGTGATGCGCCTTGGGTTCGCAAGATGGCAATATCAGCCTGTTTCTCATTGACCGTCATGACCAACATTGACACCAAATTAAAACCCGCCACAATCGCGATGATGAGCAGAATGATGGTCATCATGGTTTTTTCAGTTTTCACCGCAGAGAACCATGTTGGGTTAATCGATGTCCAATCCTGCGTGAGCACGGGCTGACTGGCATTGTCTTCAATCCAACGCCCAACAGCCTTCGCTTGATCCATGTCTTTGATTTTCACACGCAAGCCCATGTTGCCTTCGTGAAACAGTTTTTTGGCATCATTCACATTGACGTAAGCATATGAATTGTCGATTTCAAAATGCCCTGCTTTGATGATGCCCACCACGTTAAATGGACGCATGCGCGGCATCGCGCCCGCCACCGTGATGTTGGCTTCGGGTGCCAGCAAAGTCACGGGCTCACCAAGGGCAAATTTATCTTTTTCCACTTCCAAACCCAAACGACGGGCCAATTCAACACCCAGCACAATGTTAAATTCACCTTCTTTTAAATCAGCCAAATTGCCTTGGATGATTTTTTTCGGCACCTCAGACACTTTGCCCTCTTGGGTGGGATCAATGCCTTCAACTTTGACACCGACCATTTCGCCATCCTGCAAGACAATCGACTGGCTGCTCATGTACGGTGCAATGCCGACCACCTCTTTGTTTTTCTCAATGCTTTGTGCCAATGGGGCTTCCCAACCTTCGGGGGTGTCGGGTGCTGGGTACACTTGTACATGCGGAATCACCGACAACATGCGCTCTCGCACCTCATGTTGAAAACCATTCATCACCGACAAGACGATGATTAAAGCCGCCACGCCCAACACAATGCCAACCATTGACAATGCAGAAATGAAAGAGATAAAACGATTTTTCGTTGCGCCCCGTGACGCACGTGTGTAACGCCAACCCAACAACCACTCAAATGAATGCTTCATGCTGCCCTTAATGAAACGAATAAAAAACAATAAAACCAAATAAAAAACCACGCCCTGCGTTCTGAAAAGCACACAATTTCAAAACCAAAAACCAGGCAATAGTTTATCATGTACAGGTTATTTTTCCCCGTCCTGTTGGCTTTTTCAACCGATTTGATGCCCACTTGACTTTGATGAGATGGTTATTGCCCATGAGTCTCCATATTCCTGCTGTTTTTGAACACATCACCCTTGACCCAGATGCTTTGGCTTTCGCTGTTGCCAAAAACGCCAACATCGGTGCCCATTATGATTGGCGCACGACTTACCCTGTATTGGCTCAACTGGACAAAATGAACATGCGCCGCACAGCGACTATTTTTCCCGATGATTGCCCCAACAACGCACACGATGCGTATGTCCTTGAGCAAATTGGCTTGCCCATCGACACCGGCGTCTCGCTGATGCAAGCGGTGGCTCATCACATCCCTGCTGCAATCAAAGACCTGGCCGATAAAACATTTGCCCAATGGTTTTCCTTATCGCCCGTGCATTGGCGTGCAGGCCGAGACCATGTGAATTTAGTGGTTTTAAACGATGGCGACATCAGCATTGAAGAAGCCAAAGTGCTGCTGGCCAGCATCGCACCCAAATTGGCAGAACTGGGTTGGCACATTCATGTGGCCTCTGCAAACACATGGTACATCCGCACCATGGATCATTTTGATTACCATGCACCCAGCTTACAATTGGCACAAAGCGACCAATTGGAAAGCTTTTTACCACATGGACGTGATTTAAAACGTTGGCAAACACTGTTGACCGAAATCCAGATGATGTGGTTTGAACATCCCATCAACCAAGCACGCGCCAAACGCAATCAAACCGCCATCAACAGCCTGTGGCTGTACGGTGGCATCAACGCGCGCGCGATGAACTCAGAAAAACTTTTGCAATTCAATGCACTCACCACCTTGATTCGCCGCCCCAACCAGCATGAAATCAACGACATCCATGCACATTTGGCATGGCTCAACTTGCAATTGTCAACAGTGATCGATGCAATCAAAGACGACGGACAAGCCATCATGACTTTTTTAGGTGAAACGTGGCAGCAAGATGTGTTCATCACCCAACCGTCATGGACTGAAAACATGAAAGGTAAGTTTTCTTCATCCAAGAAGAAACCGCTGCAATGGCTTGAACAACCAACCTTTGACTTTTTGGCTCAAAAAACCCCTTGAAGGTTCGCCCGACATCCTAAAGTGAGTTGCGAGCTGGTTGCGGGCTGTGTGATCCTTCATCGCAAAACACGCGGGTTGAACTGAGTTTGGTTTTTTAAGCTTTATTCTGAATTTGCTTTCACCCGCCCTTCCACAAAGAAAAGCGCGTTCTGAAATCTACGATCTATTGTCAATCTATTTCAATCTATTTTCAGTCTGTTGTTAAACGCAAAGTACCCCCCTACACTAAGGCTTTACTTTGCGTTTGTTGAAAAACAGAGCTTTGAGCGGGAAACCCTCATAACATCCACACAAAACATAATCAAACCCTAATAAACCGATCAACCAAATGGATTATTTAGGTTTTACTATAAAACGCCATTTGATTCACCTCGCCCATTTCCCCACTTAAACAACCCTTTTCATTTTCAAAAAATAGGGCAGCAGGTGGTGAAACAGCCGAGGTCTGCTTCCCAGAACCATAACAAAGTGCCCATGACCACACTCACCGCCCGCCCAAACAATCCCGCTGCCGCCAGTCACCTCCAAGCTTCAGGGCACTCGCCTTTACTCGCCCGCCTGCTTGCCTCACGGGGCATCGACGATGCCGCTGATGCGCGACTTGAACTGGCGGGTCTGCTTGCCCCAGAAGGTTTACTGGGCATTGACACCGCCGCCCGCCACCTTGCCGATGCGATCGAGCAACACAAACACCTCGTCATCATCGCCGACTACGACTGCGACGGCGCGACCGCCTGTGCCGTTGGCTTGCGCGGTTTACGCGCGCTGGGCGCACACGTCGACTTCCTCGTGCCCAACCGCTTCGATTATGGCTACGGCTTATCACCCGAAATCGTCGAATTGGCCGCCAATCACCCAGACTTTGCCAAACCTGATCTGCTCTTGACCGTCGACAACGGCATGGCGAGCATCGACGGCGTGGCGCGCGCGAACGCGCTCGGCATGCCCGTCATCATCACCGATCACCATTTACCCGCTGACGAAACGCCCGCCGCGCTCGCCATCGTCAATCCCAACCAACACGGCTGCACGTTTGCCAGCAAAAACCTTGCAGGCGTGGGCGTGATGTTCTACGTCCTCATTGCCACCCGCGCCGAACTGAAAAAACGCGGGCATTTTGACGCACAGCCCACGCCCAACCTTGCAGAACTGCTCGACTTGGTCGCGCTGGGCACGGTCGCCGACGTGGTCAAACTCGACCACAACAACCGCATTTTGGTCGCCAATGGCCTCGCGCGCATGCGGGCGGGCAAAATGAGCGCAGGCATCGCCGCCCTGCTCAACGTGGCGGGGCGCGAATTTAGAAAAGCATCGAGTTTTGACATGGGATTCGCCGTTGGCCCGCGCCTGAACGCCGCAGGACGATTGGACGACATGAGCCTCGGCATTCGCTGCTTGACCACCGACGACGAAAAAGAAGCACGGACGATCGCGGTTGAGCTGGACGACATGAACAAAGAGCGCAAAGCCATTGAACAACAAATGCGCGAAGATGCTGAAATCAACCTGTCCGCACTCGATGTCGACGTGCAATTCTCTGTCTGCGTCAGCCACGACGAATTCCATCAAGGCGTGATCGGCATCGTCGCAGGTCGATTGAAAGAGAAGTACCACCGCCCCACCATCGTCTTCGCCCCCGATGGCAAAGAATTTCTCAAAGGTTCAGGACGATCCATCAACGGCATTCACCTGCGCGACGTGCTTGACTGGGTCAACAAACACGCCCCCGACACCATCGTCAAATTTGGCGGACACGCCATGGCAGCGGGCTTAACGATTGTGCGAGACGATTTTGAACTGTTTAAAACCACTTTTGAAGCCGCCGTCCTCGCCATGAGCGAACCCGAAGTCTTCACCAAACAACTGCTCACCGACGGCGCACTCGACGCCAATGACCTCTCCATCGTCAATGTCGACGCCATCAACGCGCAAGTGTGGGGACAAGGTTTCGCCGCCCCCCTGTTCGAAGGCATGTTCACCGTCGTCGAACAACGGATTTTAAAAGACGCCCATTTAAAACTAACGCTACAAAACCAACACGGCACATTCAACGCCATTTGGTTTTTTCACGCAGAAATGATGCCAAAAACCATCCACTGCGCCTACCAACTGCAACGCAATGACTGGAATGGCAAAACAGATTTACAATTTTTGATTGAGTTTGCAGTGGGGATTGAAAAATAAAGGTGAACACCGAGAGATCAGTCAATTGAAACATGCTTTAAATTGAATGCTCTCGGTATCTACAATAAGGGGGAGATGCGATTCCTCTAACTAAACATAAACAACAGATAACAACCTGATATCATTCAACCTCCACACTAGAGATAATCTCATAGTGATGCCGCAAAAAAAGGAAATAGCATATATCCTTCGACTTGGCGGGTAGGGGCAATTACCAAGATTTTGGCGCAATGGCTGGGTACTTGTTCGCAATGATTTGGAAGTCTTGATCCAGAGGGTAACTCCGATCATCTTGTTCGGTCGTTTTATCTAAGACTAAATTGAAATAGCGTTAAGCTCAATAACAATAAATGGGAGTAAAAGAAATGAAATCAGATTTAGTAATGATACCCAGCACTCAATTGGGCAAAAATGGACCAATAGTATCGAGATTATCATTGGGGACCATGACGTTTGGAGCCGAGACCAACGAGACAGAAGCGCATAACCAGCTTGACTGTTTTGCTGATCATGGGGGCACATTCATCGATACCGCTGATGTGTATTCGGCAGGTATTTCCGAGCAAATCATTGGTAATTGGATACGTAAACGGGGAGGTTTAGGGAATATGATCCTGGCAACTAAGGGTCGATTCTTACAAATTCCAGGTAGCTATGGCGGCTCAAGACGTGCGATAACAAAGGCTCTAGAAGCAAGTCTGAAGCGCCTACAAATTGATGCGGTTGATGTCTACTATATGCATGGGTGGGATATACACACTGACATTGAAGAAACGGTTCAAACACTTGGCGATTTAATCCGCGCTGGAAAAATTCACAATATTGCTTGGTCAAATGTGAGTGGTTGGCAAATTCAAAAAATCGTTTCAACGGCTGATGCTTTGGGTGTTTCAATTCCAGTTGCGATTCAACCCCAATACAATCTTCTCGATAGAGGCGTTGAATTGGAAGTGATTCCTTGTTGCTTTGAGAACGGGATATCTCTCGCACCGTGGTCACCACTTGGAGGTGGCTGGCTCACAGGAAAATACACCTCAAAAGAAATGCCCGAAGAAAAAACAAGACTGGGAGAGGATCCAAATCGTGGCGTTGAAGCCTATGGTAACCGCAATAATGAAAAGACATATCGCATTTTGGAAGTTATGAAGACAATTGCAAAGCGTTACGAGCGTCCTATATCGCATATTGCTCTGGCATGGCTCTTAACGCGCCCAACCGTTGCCACCTTATTGCTTGGTGCACGAACTGTCGGTCAATTACAGGAAAACATCCAATCGATTACGCTTCAGTTGGATGAAAGCGAAGTCTTAGAACTGACCAAAGTTTCGAAGATAGGCTTGCCAGAATATCCCTACAAATTTCTGGCGGATTGGTCTGAAGTAGATATTTGGGAAGCCTTAGGCACTTAAATTACTATATCAACATTTAAATTAACGAGGTGATTTTATGCAAAGAGCTCAAAGACGTGTATTGATGTCAGTTAACCAGCTGTGCCAATTGCGTCATGGATTCTTGCCAGCCCAGATAGCACATTTCCACGGGGATGAGTTCGGGAATGCCTGATTGTTCAATGTGAATTTCTGTGCCGCACAGCACTTTTTTCAGACTGATTTTGACATGCATGTCGCCTATGAGGTTGGGGTCGTCGAAGGTGTCGGTGTAGTGCAGGAGTTCATTTGGGATGAGTTCAAGGTATTCACCACCGAATGAGTGGCTGTTGCCTGTGCCAAAATTGGTGAATGACATTTTGAATGTGCCGCCGACTCGGGCATCGAGGTGGTGCACGGTGCAGGTGAAGCCGTAAGGTGGGATCCATTTGGCCAATGCGGGGGCTTCGAGAAAAGCGCGGTAGATGCGTTCAGGTGGTGCGCGAAGGACGCGGTGCAGTTGGACGGTTCCAGTGGACATGGCTGATCTCCTTTTAAGGGTTTTGATGAGGGGCTGATTTTTTATTGACTTCATCAATGGCAACGCATTTTCCCCAGTGTATCAAGGTTTGAACTAGACGTTTGGCAAAAAGCCTGTGCGTGACATGGAACGATGCACGGCACTTTTCATTTTTCTCTTTGCCTTTCTTTTCAAATGTGTCTTGTATGTCTATCACATGCTTATTGCGTTTACATGCTTATTACGGTTTATTGCGGTTTTATCGCGCCACCTCAAGCAAGCCTTGCGCGGGTCACACGGCAGTGGACAGTTCGACTTGTAAAAAACCATAGCCTTCGGGTGAAATTTGTTTGTCGCCATGCACCAATTTGATCGCTTGGCTGAAGTTGGGCATGTGGGTGACGCAGGTGTGGTATTCACCATTTTCACCGCAAGCATCCGCGCCACGTTCAGTCAAGCTGCGAATGACCGCAGGGCTGAGCGTTTCTCCCAACAGGTCAATGCAGTCGGCGCGGGCGGAGACGATCAGGGCTTGCATGCCAATATCCAACATCTCTTCGAGCAGTGTCAGCCGCGGTCGTTGCCAAAGCGGCAACCACGCGTGGAGTGCAGCTTGGGCGCACACGTGTTCTTCCCATTCGCGGTGCGCTTCGAGGTCAATGTCGCCAAAAACGACATGCGTGGCGCGGGTGCTGGTAGCGATGCTTTGGGCTTGAGCCACCCACACCTGTTCATAATCGCTCCAACCCGCTTGCCCAAAAGCAATGGGTAAGCCCAGCGCGGCGGCTTGCGCCTGTAAAACACTGGGTGGTAAGCCGTGAGAGCGCGAACGTTCACCCGTCTCCGCCAGCATGTTCATGAGGCCGACGGGCATTGCACCCTGTTGATGGGCGCACCAAAAAGCATATGCACTGTCTTTGCCACCGCTCCAGCTGGTGAGGTAACGTGTGGATGGGTGCATTTCGGGGTATTTCATGGTTTTATTTCTCAATGGCGGTGTGTTTGTGTGTTAAAACTGAACAAAGCTCATTATAATCACCGCCTGCTGTGTTAAGTGCGTGAAATCTGCATCAGTTGTCATCGATTCGAAACTTGTTTCATTGATCGACAAGCAACGCATGCGTTGTGTGCGTTGACCTGTGAATTTGATTCACAACCTTTTGCAAGGGGAGATGGAACGCCTGTGGTTGTCACTCACAATCAGCCTTCTCTGACAGAAGCCAATGTGCAGAGGTGCACTATAAATATTGTGCGATAAGCACTGTGCCTTCATTGTGCATTCAAACTGCGGCGCTGCGGTACTTTTAAAATTTTTCAAAAGTGGTCATGATGAATAAAACCTGTCACCGCTGTGCTGCGGTGTTTGACTGTTCGGGCTGTCTCTCAGCAGATTGCTGGTGCATGGACTATCCCGCGATTTTCAGCTGCAATGCAGTGATCGATTGCTTGTGTCCCAAGTGTTTAACGGCAAAAACCAAAGCGCACATTGAAGCCCAGATTGACACGATCGCAGTACATGATGCGGCACCAGCGGAGGCTTTGGCATGTGAAGGCATGCCGTTGATTGAACATTTGGATTACACGATAGAAGAGGGTCGCTGGGTGCTGTCACGCTGGTATTTGCTCAAACGTGGAGAATGCTGTGGCAATGCGTGTCGCCACTGCCCTTATGGTCACGTCAATGTTCAACAATAAAACGCATCCAGTCCGCCATTTAACAGGCCATCACGCATCAGTCTTTGCTGTGAAATGATTCAAACAGAGCACGTTTGAGCGGGTCTTGGGCACAATCAAACGACCTTCGCTTTTCACTGAAGCCAAGGATGCAGAAGCACAAAAGATGTCCATTTCCTCAACAAATCGACGCCATGCAAGCCTGTTGATTTGTTTTTATTTGATTTTTATAGGTATTTTATGAGCGAACAATTACCCAAAGCCATCATGTGTTGGAGTGGCGGCAAAGATTCAGCGATGGCTTTGCACCGTGCACAGCGTGATTTTGAAGTGGTTGGGCTATTGACCACATTAAATGCTGAATTTGCGCGGATTTCAATGCATGGCGTGCGCGAGAGCATGCTTGATGCTCAAGCGGCTGCGATTGGCTTGCCCATCCATAAGGTATGGGTCGGTGGCAGTACCCACGGTGAGTATGAGGATCAAATGCGTGCGGCACTTGAATCGGTACAAGCAGATGGGGTGACACATGTGATTTTTGGTGATATTTTTTTGCAAGATTTACGTGAATACCGCGAGCGGCAATTGGCAAAAGTCGGCTTATTGGCGGCTTTTCCCCTGTGGCAATCGGACACAACGGCGTTGGTTCAAACGTTCATCGATACCGGCTTTAAAACCATCACTTGCTGCATCAACGATGCGTATTTGGATGAATCTTGGGCGGGACGAGAAATTGATGCGGGGTTTGTCACCGACTTACCCCCGCACGTTGACCCCTGCGGAGAGAATGGCGAATACCACACATTTTGTTTTGATGGTCCGATTTTCAGCCAACCCGTGGCGTTCAGTCGCGGTGAAGTCGTGTATCGCCCATTGCAAGCACCGATGCCCATTGCCGCAAAAGATGAATCAGATGACCGTTATGACTGCGCCTCCCCCGTAGAGACCAAAGGTTTTTGGTTTTGTGATGTGCTGCCATCCGAAAATCACAGCCCTTCCGCTGTTTAATCTGTATGTAATCTGTATGTCTTTGCATTGGAGCATTGACTCGAAATCTATCCGTAATCTCTTTTTGTAGACATACCTTATCAAGCGTGACGCAACGGATTAAAGAGCGGAACGAGCACAATCAATAATCTGTTCAAATAAAAAGGTGAGCATCGCTCACCTTTTTATTTGAACCTCATTCGATCAGATTGATCAATTGATCAATCTGATCGAATACAACAACTTATGCTGTGGCCGTTACAGGCACAGGACTTCCTGTTGTTGCCGCGCGCTCACGATAATCTTTCAAAAAGCGTGCGAATCGCCCAATCGCTTCACGCAATTGCTCCTCATGTGGCAAGAAGACAAAGCGCAAATGGTCGTGTGCATGCCAGTTAAAACCAGTGCCTTGCACCACCAACACCTTTTCGCTTTCTAAAAATTCGAGCACAAAGGCTTGATCATCTTCGATCGGATACACAGCGGGGTCAAGACGTGGGAACAAATACATGGCCGCTTTGGGTTTCACGCAAGTCACACCTGGAATCGCAGTGATCAACTCATACGCCAAGTCACGTTGGCGCGCCAAACGCCCACCAGGGGCAACGAGGTCGTCGATGCTTTGATAGCCCCCAAGTGCTGTTTGAATGGTGTATTGGCCCATCGCATTCGCGCACAAGCGCATGGATGCGAGCATGACCAAGCCTTCGATGTAATCGGCAGCAGCTTCTTTTGCACCCGACAGCACCATCCAACCTGCACGATAACCACAGGCACGGTAATTTTTTGACAAACCATTCATGCTGATGAAAAACACATCATCGGCCAATGAGGCAATCGCTGTGTGCGTGTGACCATCGTACAACACGCGGTCATAAATTTCATCCGCCATCACAACCAAGCCAAATTCACGGGCGACTTCAACAATTTGTAACAAAATCTCGTCAGAATACAAAGCACCTGTTGGGTTATTTGGGTTGATAACCACAATGGCTTTTGTTTTTGGTGTGATTTTTGCGCGAATGTCCGCAATCGATGGGTTCCAACCGTCCGCTTCATCACACAAATAATGCACCGCCGTGCCACCTGCAAGTGTGGTCGAAGCCGTCCACAGGGGATAATCAGGCATGGGCACGAGCACCTCATCGCCCACATTGAGCAATGCATGCATGGCAAAACCAATCAGCTCAGACACACCGTTCCCAATGATGATGTCATCCAGTGTCACACCTTTGATGTGCTTGCGTTGGGTGTAATGCATGATCGCCTTGCGTGCTGCGAAAATGCCCTTTGAGTCGGTGTAACCCGCTGAATGCTTGAGGTTGGCGATTAAGTCCAGTTCCATTTCTTCTGGCACGTCAAAATCAAACGAGGCCACATTGCCAATGTTCAGCTTGATAATGCGCTGCCCTTCCGCTTCCATGGCTTGTGCTTTTTGCATGATGGGGCCGCGAATGTCATAACAAACGTTGTCTAATTTATGTGATTTTTGAAGGGGGCGCATCAGATGTCTTTCTTGGCTAAAATGAGGAAAAAATGGGATTGTATTGATTGAGATCAACATCCGCCATAAGTGACGGACAATCATTCATAAACTGTAAATAAATTCGGTTAATACCCTTTAAATGTCATGTTTTTATCCCCATTTGTATAAACAACCAAAAATACCAAAGAAAGACTTGGCATGACTAAACAAGAGCGGTATTTTGCTACAATGAGCACACACATGATGCGCACACGCCAATACAAAATGGCGAGACGCGGGCGAATACGTTGAGTGTACACCAGCGCAACGGCTTTTTCCATCAAAAGCTCGGAAAATAAATATTTTTTATAATTTTTTTTGGTTTTGTACGCTTTATCAGCATTTTTCACTTAAAATTTAAACGGCCACCCATGCACTTCCAACCCGATCTCAATCCAAACCTCAATGCCATCACATCGTGCGACGCAGATGCCATTAAAGTCAATAACATCCCATTCACAAGCAGCATTTGGGTGACACCTGAAGGCGCGGTTCAAACATTAACCGCCCACTCCATTGCCGATTTAACAGGCGAACTGTTTGAAGCGGTGTCCAAGGCATCGCCTGAGGTGGTGTTGATTGGCACAGGCGTACGCCAACATTTTCTTCATCCCGTGCTGCTCGCCCCATTGACTCATGCGCGCATTGGTGTCGAATGCATGAGCAGCGATGCAGCATGCCGAACCTACAACGTGCTGATGAGCGAAGGCCGCCGTGTACTCGCGTTGATTCTGTTGCCCAATTAACCGAAAATAACCAAAATTAACCAAAGACTTGCACAAAGGCGTTCCGTTTTTCCTGCACCCCGCTTGTGTCACCACATTACACCACGCCAGTCCACTTTTAAGAGCACCGCACATGACCCTCGCCCTAAACTCACTAGTCACCGACATCGCCCTGCCCATGACAACAGCGGTGATCGGGGAGTCGCAACAGTTCAAACTGTCCGATTACCGTGGCAAAACCGTTGTGCTGTATTTTTACCCCAAAGACAACACACCGGGTTGCACCAGTGAATCCATCGCTTTTCGTGAATCACACGAGGCTTTCCTTGCTGCCAATGCAGTGATTTTTGGTGTGTCTCGTGATTCATTGAAATCACACGATAATTTCAAAAATAAAATTGAACTGCCTTTTGAACTGATCAGCGATCCTGAAGAGCAACTGTGCGCCCAATTTGATGTCATCAAGCAAAAAATGATGTATGGCAAACAGGTGCGAGGCAATGAACGCAGCACCTTCGTCATCAATGCAGACAGTACTTTGATTCAAGAATGGCGAAAAGTGAGGGTCGCCAATCACGTTGAGGACGTATTGAGTTTTGTCAAAACATTGGCATCCCACTAAAAGATTCGTGGAACAGGTGCTTTAAAAAACTTAACCCCATAAAATCAAACAATTGGATTGCCAATCTTGACAACCTTTAAGTTTGCTACACATTTTTTAACCTGAACCAATCACAATCAAGTTCTATGTGATGCAATTCAATACTCATTTGAAACTTTTTGTCGAACTTTCAAACCTCAAACCCCTTATATAAATCACATAATCCGCTTTTATGAGGCCTTATCAGTCACTTAATTTGCAACAAACAATCATCAACAAGATAGCCCCCCTAAAAAGCTGCATTTAAAAATTGAAAAATCCTTAAGCCAACCACAGTCAAGCCCATGTAAAACGTGCATGGGCTTTTGCGTTTATGGCTTTAAGTGATGTATGATACAAGCCATATCGATTGTCAACTTCCTTCTGGAGATCACCATGCCTTTACCCAAAGCCCCAACCAAAAAAGGCAGTTTACTGACTCAACCCGAGGGCGGCCACGCAGTGGCACAAGTAAAAGCGTCAGCAACGCAAAACGCCCCGTCCACCGCCAAGAAAAAAGTAAAAACAGCAGCGCCACGTGTTGCCCAAAGCCCAGCTCAACATGCGACGATGAAACAAACCTCAAGTGCTTCAAACAGTGCGCCAGCAACCCAAATCATCAAGCCCCCTGTAGCACATGAAGCACGTGCGACGCCCGCAGTTCAAACGACACCTCAAGCGACATCGCAAACGCCTGCCACTCCACGCCCACCACTGGCTCACAGTGCACCCGTGTTGAATGCGCCCGCCGCGAAAAATCACAAGCGTATCAGTAAAACGTCTGAAGTCAATGCCACGCGCAAATTATTCGTGCTCGACACCAATGTCATGCTGCATGATCCTTCTTGTTTTTTCCGTTTTGAAGAGCATGATGTGTACCTGCCTCTCATCACTTTAGAGGAACTTGATAACCATAAAAAAGGCACCACTGAAACGGCTCGTCATGGCCGTCAAGTGTCTCGCATGCTGGATCAACTGATGAGCGCTGTGGCGAATGGCATCGACGATGGGGTACCTTTGAATGCACTGGATAACCAATCCAACCTTGGGCGTTTATTTTTCCAAACCCAGTTTTTTAACGATGATTTACCAAAAAGTTTGCCATCGGGCAAAGCCGACAATCAAATTCTGGGTGTCGTGCATGGTTTGCAACAGCTGCACCCTGATCGCAGCGTTGTGTTGGTGTCCAAAGACATCAACATGCGCATCAAAGCGCGCGCATTGGGCTTAAATGCAGAAGACTATTTCAACGACCAAGTGATTCAAGATTCCGATGTACTGTACAGCGGTCAGATGGCTTTACCTGCTGACTTCTGGGAAAACCACAGCAAAAACCTCGAGTCATGGCAAGAAGGCGGCCATACCTTTTATCACATTGAAGGCCCCTTGGTCGCCCAAATGTGTGTGAATGAGTTTGTGTTTCTTGAACAACCCGAAGTCGCCAGTTTTTATGCTCAAATTGTGGGGATAGAGGCCGATGCTTCAGGTGCGCCCAAAAATGCGACCTTGCGCACATTGATCGATTACAGCAATCCCAAACACGGCGTGTGGGGCATTGGCGCACGCAACCGCGAACAAAATTTCGCACTGAATGTGTTGATGGATCCAGAAATTGATTTCGTGACCTTGCTCGGCCAAGCGGGCACAGGCAAAACATTGGTCACCATCGCGGCGGCACTGCAACAAACCCTTGAATCGGCACGCTATTCAGAAGTCATCATCACCCGCATCACGGTGCCGGTTGGTGAGGACATTGGTTTTTTACCTGGCACTGAAGAAGAAAAAATGACCCCGTGGATGGGGGCTTTACAAGACAACTTGGAAATCCTCATCAAAGGCGATGCAAATGCTGGCGAATGGGCGCGTGCCGCCACCAACGAACTGATTAAAAACAAGGTGAAAATCAAAGCCATGAGCTTCATGCGCGGACGCACCTTTGTCAATAAACTGTTGATTTTAGATGAAGCGCAAAACCTCACGCCAAAACAAATGAAAACCCTCATCACCCGCGCAGGTCCGGGCACAAAAGTGGTGTGTTTGGGCAATTTGGCTCAAATTGACACCCCTTATTTGACTGAGGGTTCCTCAGGTTTGGCGTATGTGGTTGAACATTTCAAAGGTTGGCCGCACAGCGCGCACATCACGCTGATGCGTGGTGAACGCTCACGTTTGGCCGATCATGCCAACGAGGTGCTTTAAACCAAACGCCACAATACGGAAAAAATAGAATTCTGTTTTTTCCGTATTTTTATGTCAGTCATGCCCAGCGATGCACAAACCTCGCACAAGCAAGATGAACCTCTTTATTTTTTTGCATCCACCGATGACTCAATTGACCCCATCTGAATCACACAATATGAATTCAACTGCAACCGCCTTTACACAAGAAGAGCTTCTCGCCAAAATCAATCAATTTGAACAGCAATTTGCGGCAAAAAACTTCAGCGATGCCTTGATTTCTGGGCAAGAATTGGTAAAAAGACTGCCAAACAACCCACAAGTTCATTTTTACTTGGCATTGGTGTTTAACAATTTAAACCTTTTCGATCAGGCCTACACGCAACAACTTGAGGCCATTCGATTAAAGCCGGATGAATCCGTTTACCACTACAACGCAGCAACGTATGCCGACATCGTGGGCAACACCCTGCGCGCCATGTTGCATTACCAACGCTGTCTTCAGATTGATCCAAACAACGCCGACGCACTGTGGAACTATTCTGAGCACCTGCGTTTGGATGGCCACATTCAAATGGCGATTGAGTGCTTGCATAAACTGATGGCTTTGGGTCAAGACCATTATGATAAATTTTACAACCGCTTGATTGCCTGTTACGCCTTGCTTGAACAATACAGCACACAAACAGCGGAGTTGTATCAAAAACTACTACAAAATCCCGAAGACCACATTGCACGTTGGGGATTCGCGCTGGATGAGCTCAAACATGAACGTTTTGAATCAGGTTTTGCTTTTTACAACCGCCGTTTTGAAAGCAGCGCACTGAACAACGCCTACTGTTATGATTTTCCTTACCCACGGTGGGACGGGGTGTTTCATAAGGGACAAACCTTGTTGATCCATGGTGAACAAGGTTTGGGTGACGAAATGATGTTTTTATCGACGATGAATGAATTGTTGGCCGAAGCCAAGCACACAGGGACACACATTGTCATCGCGTGTAAACCTGCACTTGTGCGTTTGTTTGCCCTCAGTTTCCCCAGCACCACCGTCTTTGCGCATAAATATGAGACCCCTACAGTAGAAGTGGCTCAATTGCCCATCAGCGCGCAATTGCCCATGGGGCATTTGCTCCAACGTTACCGTAAAAACATGGCCGATTTTGATGCCAACCGCAAACCCTTTTTGGTTGCTGATGCAGCACGCGCCGCTTATTATAACGAGCGCATCAAAATTCAAGGACGTGAAGCCAAAGATGGCCAGCGTCGATTTCGTGTGGGCTTGATGTGGGGCACAGTGTCCGCAGAGGCGGTTCAACGGTTCGTGCGCTTCGCCAATAAAAAAAGCATTGCCCTGCCTCTTTTCAGTGAGTTTGAGGATGTCATTGATGACGTTGAATTCATCAGTTTACAAAACCATGAGCGAGGTGCTGAAGCGGCCTTGTTGCCCGAACTCCAGATTGTCGATTTCAGTTTAGACCAAACCGATTTTTATGACACCGCTGCATTGATGTGCAATTTGGATTTGATCATCACCATCGACACCTCCATCGCCCATTTGGCGGGCGGTTTGGGCTTAGAAACGTGGGTGCCATTGCCCAAACTTGCGGACTGGCGTTATGGCAAAGAACGTGACACCAGTTATTGGTACGAAGGCACACGGCTGTTCCGTCAAACCAAAGCGGATCATTGGCATGATGTTTTGGATCGCATGCACACACAACTCAAAGCGCGCATCCAAAAGAACAAAGAAGAAGAAAAATAAACATGCGCATCGGCATGTGTTCAAAACAATCGCGTCCATTAAGGACGCGATTCTCATACCCACATTTTTACACCTGCATCTTTACGCCAGCCTCTTCACATCAACATCACATCATTGATGCTTAAGGCTCCTAAGCCTGCGCCCACATGGCCTTCAAACCCGCCCATGCCTCGCGTTTGAGCAAAGGCTCAGACAACATGTCGACCAAAGCGGGGATTCGCCAAACACGATGGTGTCCCTCAGGGAAATCCACGTCACCCAACAACAACACGCTCAATGTTTCAGGTAAGTGCACACGTAACTCCGGCACATGACACACATTCAGGCGTGGCCATGTCGGCATCCCAGTGCTTTGAACATCCTCGCCGCCATCCTGTACCGCACTGTAAACCACCTCAGCCTCAGCCGCTTGAATCGCAGCCATCATCCCCGCCAGCAAGCGACAAGCCTCATCACCCAAGGGTGCCGCGCCAATCACCCAATAGCGCGCGGCTTCAATGATTTTCGGTAACACGGGCAAATCCACCTCAACAGCTTTCGCCGCAATCGCTAAAGCAGGCTCAGGTAAATGCTCAAACGCGGGCACATTGGCCGCGGAGCCCACCCCACCCAGCGAAGTCGTGCTCGCCCAACGCGAAATCCCCATCACATCCAGCCAGACGGCATGGTGCTCTGGATACGTTAACACAGCAGATGCGTGATCGGATACTTGATCCATTTGACTCCCATTCATTTCTTAAAAAACACGGAAAAAGACAGCGCCTCATCGTTCCTATTTATTCGATGTGCCGCATGTGTGTGCAATCACATCGCAGCGTAAAATCAGCGCATCCTCACGCGCGCCCGAGACAGGATCGTGATAATAATGCTTGCGCCGCCCCACCTCAGCAAAACCATTTTTATGGTATAAAGCACGGGCAGCTGCATTACTCACGCGCACTTCTAAAAAACACGCTTGTACATCAGGGTAGCAAGTACGAACATCCATGAAGCCAAACATCAACAACGCCGCACCCATGCCTTGACCTTGCACTGCATGCGCCACCCCGATTGTTAAAATTTCAATTTCATCACACAGCACTTGTGCGATTAAATACGCCTGAACCTTCCCAGACCCATCCTCCGCCACCCAAGCCACGTAATGCCTATCCAATAGGCCTGCCACCTCCAGCACTTGTGCAGGTGACCATGGCTCAATTTGCACCGCCATTTCAATCTCAGCAACCACTGGCAAATCAGCGGCACACAAGCGGCGACACGTCACATTGGCGCTCATATCACCTTTGCCGCCTCACGCTCGGCGATGGTTTGCGCGATCTTGTCACGCACATACAAGGGCGACACATCATGCGGCGGCAGTCCTCCATTGAGCGCAAAACAACGTTGTGCTGCTGGCAATAAATGCAATGCATTGGGGGCATCATGGTTCATCACCGCCACACGAATCCCCTGTGCTTCATGTGCCAGAGACCACGCCTTAAATGCCTCAAACACCGTCCATGCATTGCCAGCCAATTGCATTGTTTTCTGTGCATTCACCCCTTGCAACTCAGCAAATGCAACCACATCGTCCAACACGCCTAAACTCGGTGCTTGAACTGTTGAATAATCACCCGCCGCATCAAAATGATAAGCCGCCCAGTACACTTGATTCATTCGTGCATCATTCGCCACCAGCACCGTCATTTCAACAGGCTGTGTTTCAAATGCGGCTTGCGCCAAAGCCAACAGCGATGGCAACGCAATCACCTGCTTACCCGTCGCATACGCCAAACCCTGCACCACAGCCACCCCCAAACGCACGCCCGTAAAACCACCAGGGCCAATGCCCACGACAAATGCATCGACATCTTGCACCGCCATACCGCGTGACTCCAACAAGCGACGCACCATTGGCAATACATTTTCAGAATGACTTTGCTCTGTCATCAGATGCTCACCACTGACGACGCCTTGGTGGCTCAAGGCCACTGAGCAATACGCGCTTGACGTATCCACAGCCAATAATGTTGCACTCATGCCGACACCTTCATCAACAACACCACCGCTTCACACGCAATGCCCTCTGAACGTCCCAAATAGCCAAGCTGTTCATTGGTTTTCGCCTTGACATTGACCGTGCTCACATCCACCCCTAAATCAAAGGCTATATTTTCACGCATGCTGCCAATGTGCGGCGCCATTTTGGGTGCTTGTGCGATGATGGTGGAATCCAAATTGCCCAACACATAACCCGCATCGAGGACTTTTTGGTAAGCGTGTTTAAGCAAAACACGGCTGTCTGCCCCTTTAAATTGGGGATCGGTGTCTGGAAAATGCCGCCCAATGTCACCCAACGCCAACGCCCCCAACAATGCATCGGTGATGGCGTGTAACAGCACATCTGCATCCGAATGGCCAAGCAGTCCTTTATCAAAAGGAATCATCACCCCTCCAATGACCATCGGGCGACCACTGACCAAGGCATGCACATCAAACCCTTGACCGATGCGAAAAGGCAAAATAGATAAATTAGAAACTGCAATCATTTAAAACTTTCATGTGATCCATCATTTGATGATTTGATCATTTAAGACATCAATTTAAAACTTCACTTAGCAAATTGAAATATTTACTTCAAACAGACAATCCAAGTCATCACAGCGCAAGGGAAACAAAACAGGTCTTCCTTCCCCGTAAAACGCCCAATCAGCATTGACCCGCATAAAGCACATCACGCCAAGGTCTGCACAGATGGGGCTGCTCGCCCTAACCAAAACTCAGCCAGCTCAAAGTCATGCGCAAACGTCACCTTTAAATTACTCACATGTCCTTCAATCAACATGGGGGACACACCTGCCCACTCCATCACGCTCGCCTCATCGGTGATGCCCATTGCCACATGCTCATCCACCAAAGCATCCGACAATGCGTTATACAAAACATCCAATTTAAACATTTGTGGCGTTTGTGCCGCCCACAGTTTTTTACGATCCAATGTTTTTTTGGCCAACACGCCATCATCGGACAGTTTAATCGTATCAACCACGGGCATCGCCAACACACCACCCACTGCACTGTGCTGCAATACGCCGTCATGTAACGCCTCAACCAATGCAGGCGTGATGCAAGGACGCGCCGCATCATGCACCATCACCCATGCCTCATCGTATTGCTCATCCAACACATCCAGCGCATTGCACACCGACTGCGCCCGTGTCGCACCGCCCACACGCAGCACCTGAACCGCATCACCAACCAAGGGCGCAATCAACACGTCATACCATGCATCCTGCGGTGACACCACCACCACAACTTGCTGCACACATGCACTGTTAAACAACGCCTTGATCGCATGCGCCAACATCGGCACACCATTCAAATCCCGATATTGCTTTGGTAATGGCGACCCTGTGCGTGAACCTGAACCTGCCGCACAAATCAGCGCCACCGTTGGCACGATGGCCATCATTGCGTTTTCTTTTATGTCTTTTGTGTCGATTGCTGTGTTTTCCATACCCTCTCCTGTTGTTGATCGCAAAGGTTCATCGCAAAGCAAGATCCTATTTTGCGCTTGCTTAAAATTAAAGGCTGTAGTTGTTCTTGATTCTGAGAACACCACAGAAGCCTTTAACTGAAACATTATGTGATTGAAAAATAATTGGTGATTGACAAATTTCACTGAAGGTCAGTTCAAAACGCCCCAAAAGGCGTCCTCATACCACCAAAAAATCGCTTTGCAAAAACCATGACGGTTATTTTTGTTTATCATTGGGATGCCCCAAATTCCATGTCCACAAAAAAGCCCTCCACAAGCAGGAAATGAAGGCACTTTTTGAAACAACACAAACGATATGATACAGCACCCCACCCACCCACGCCATGATTTGAGTCACCATGTACTTTAAAAACACCCCAGTCAAACTCGCCGACAGCCGCACCCATGGCGCAGGCACGGAACTGATCATCGTCGAGGGCGACTCCGCCGCCAGTGCAGTGACTTCCTTACGCAACGGGCAATGTCAAGCCGTCCTGCCCATGCAAGGTAAGCCGTTGAATGCCCTCAAAGCCACCACAGCCAAAGTCGCCGCCTACCCCTTGTTCAGCGCACTCGAAAGCAGTTTAGGCGCAGGCGCGGGTCAACACTTCAACATGAACACAATGCGTTTTGAACGCATCGTCCTCCTGTTCGATCCCGATGCCGATGGCATTCACAGCGGCGCACTCATGCTCATGTATTTTTACAAATACATGAGCCCTTTGTTCAATGCAGGTAAGATTTTGATGGTTCACCCACCGTGGTTGCAATTCACTATCGCAGGCCGCACCGAGCCCCTATACGCCTATGCCGAAGCCCAAGGGCATGACATCGCAGAACGATTGCGTGCACAAGGCACTGGATTCCAAACACTGCGCTACCGAGGTTTAGCGGGCATAGACCGAGATATTTTGGTGAGTGCCTGCATCACCCCTGAAACACGTGTCACACGGACGATGGAGCTGAGAGATGCAGAAGCTGCGATTGCGGTATTCGGAGGTGGACTGAAGGGATGAAGGCACACGAAAGTCATAATTATGAATTGACTATATCAGCGCCCCCCTCACTCCTAATACACATCTTTAAACATCAACATGTCCTTTATCCGCTCTTCATTGCGTTCAGGAAAACCACACCGAGCCGTGAAACACTCAGCCTCCTTGAATGTGCCAAACAAGCGATCCCAAAGGGTAAGGTCTCCAAAATTATAGCGATGGATACCAAGCTCATGGTGAATGGAGTGATGTTCTGGGCGTTGAATGAAATAACCGAGCCACTTCGGCGTACGAATATTAGAATGATAAAAATACTCACCTATTGCGCCAAAAAAGGATGTCCATGCCCCCGCTTCCGCTGTGCCGCCAAAAACACAATACACAAAAAAACCTGTGATAAGCGAATCGGCAACAATCTCTACAGGGTGTTTATAAAATGACGTCAACACTTCAATTCGGCTTGGACTGTGATGAATTTGGTGAAAAACAAGCCAAAAACCATTTACATGGCGAAGCCGATGCCACCAATAAAAAATAAATGTGCCAAGGATCCAATAAAAAAATCCTTCTAAAATGGGATTCGACCATCCACCCAAATGAAGCAAAGCATGCGTCCGAAAGAAATAATTCCACGTCAGGCCACCGATACCAATTAAGCCAAGCTGCATGAAATTCATCAGCGCAGCTCGTTTATACCAGCCGCGTGAATGCGGCAACTCCCGCCCTGGAAAAAGCCGCTCAACGATAAAGAATAACAAGGTCATGACGATGATTAATGCCGCAGGTAGAAACTGTTCTTGATAACGCATGATGATCCTAAAATCTTAAAATAAAGCCATTACAGTCAGTTGACCATGTGAATATTATTGCATTGGGCGTTTTTCCACAAAACCGCAAAAAAATAGCAGAGTAAGAAAAAAGAAAAGGCTTTGATGTCCCACATGTGCTG
>ERZ724525.220-NODE-220-length-30968-cov-5.753372_pt1 | contig 30968 bp, 23 predicted proteins | sample MGYA00376058_ERZ724525 | MGnify/ENA primary metagenome ERZ724525 (study PRJEB28724, sample SAMN07190888) | wastewater metagenome | isolation source: influent of sewage treatment plant in Hong Hong | place: USA: Christiansburg, Virginia | collected 2016-03-01 ... | reverse complement strand
AAAAACAAATGGGGAACCCTTTTGGGGGTTCCCCATTTGTTTTTGTAGCCTGCTGATGTGCATTGTTTCCTCTCGTTACCCATCCAGAGTCGCCCTGCGGTTTTGATGTCGCGTCATACAATGGCAAGCTGCCTGATGCGGCGCGCCTGCGCGTGCCCGCTTGATTCTTTTGATCCCCTCCGTGGAGTTCGCCTGTGTTGATTTCTTCTGCTTATGCCCAAACCGCTCCTGCCGCCGCTGCTGCTGGAGGTGACTTCCAGTCGTCGCTGATGAGCATGTTGCCTATGGTGCTGATGTTCGTGGTGCTGTACTTCGTGATGATTCGCCCCCAAATGAAGAAGCAAAAAGAGCATAAAGCCATGATTGACGCTTTGGCCAAGGGTGACGAAGTGGTGGCTGCGGGTGGCTTCTTGGGCAAAGTCACCAAAATGGGCGAGACCTATGTGCATTTGGAGCTGGCCGCCGGTGTGGAAGTGCAGTTGCAACGCAGCGCTGTGATCCAAGTGCTGCCTAAAGGCACGATGAAATAAGGCTGGACATGAACCGTTACCCGGTCTGGAAGTACGCGATCATTTGGATCGCGCTGTTGTTGGGGGCGCTGTATGCCCTGCCCAACGTGTTTGGTGAAGCGCCTGCCGTACAAGTTTCAGCAGGTAAAACAGGACGAAAAATTGACACAGAGACTCTGGGTCAAGTTGAAACTGCGCTGAAGACGGCTGGTTTGCAAGCCGACATGCTGACCTTGGAAGGCACTTCGGTGCGAGCTCGTTTTGACTCGACCGACAACCAGCTCAAAGCCAAAGACGCAATCCAAAAAGCCCTGATTCCTGATCCGGCAGATCCCGGCTACGTCGTGGCGCTGAACTTGGTGTCGCGCTCACCCGCTTGGCTGCATGCGCTCCATGCGTCGCCGATGTACTTGGGTCTGGATTTGCGCGGTGGCGTGCATTTCATGCTGCAAGTGGACATGCAAGCCGCGCTGACCAAAAAAGCTGAATCCCTGGCCGGTGACATTCGCAGCGTGCTGCGTGAGAAAAATCTGCGTCACGGTGGCATCAGCCGCAATGGGCAGACGCTTGAACTGCGAGTCGGTGACGCGGCCACGCTGGATGCCATCAAAGGTGTGTTGAAAGACCAGTTTGCCGAGCTGCAAACCACCGAGTCGCCTGAGGGCGGCGAGTTCAAGCTGATCGCCACCATCCGCCCTGAAGCGGCGCGCAAGGTGCAAGAACAAGCGCTGAAGCAAAACATCACCACACTGCACAACCGTATCAACGAGTTGGGCGTGGCTGAGCCCGTGATTCAGCAGCAAGGGTTGGATCGCATCGTGGTGCAACTGCCTGGCGTGCAAGACACCACCAAAGCCAAAGAACTTTTGGGGCGCACGGCCACTCTTGAAATGCGTTTGGTGGACGAGTCCACCGAAGGGCATGAAGCCGAAGCAGGTCGCTCGCCCGTGCCGTTTGGCTCTGAGCGCTATTTGGAGCGCAGTGGTCGCGTGGTGATCGTGAAAAAGCAGGTCATCATCACTGGCGACAGCCTGACCGATGCCCAGCCTGGCTTTGATTCGCAAAACCAGCAGCCCAAGGTGGACTTGACTGTCGATGCCAAAGGTGGCCGCATCATGCGCGACATCAGTCGTGAAAACGTGCACAAACGTATGGCCGTCTTGCTGTTTGAAAAAGGCAAAGGCGAAGTGTTGACAGCCCCGAGCATCAACGGTGAGCTTGGCAACCGCTTCCAAATTTCCGGCGCCATGACCGTCGTTGAAGCCAATGATTTGTCATTGTTGTTGCGTGCTGGTTCGCTGGCCGCGCCCATGGAAATCGTCGAAGAGCGCACCATCGGCCCCAGCTTGGGCGCGGAAAACATCGCCAAAGGCTTTCACAGCGTGACGTGGGGCTTCTTGGTCATCGTCGCCTTCATGTGCGTGTACTACATGGTGTTTGGCTTGTTCTCGGGCATCGCTTTGGCGGTGAACTTGCTGCTGCTGGTGGCCGTGTTGTCCATGTTGCAAGCCACACTGACCTTGCCCGGTATGGCGGCTATGGCCTTGGCACTCGGGATGGCGATTGACTCCAACGTGCTGATCAATGAACGTGTGCGTGAAGAGTTGCGCAATGGTGCGTCGCCGCAAGCGGCCATCCATGCTGGTTATGACCGCGCTTGGGCCACCATCTTGGACTCCAACATCACCACGTTGATTGCCGGTGCTGCCTTGTTGGCCTTCGGTTCCGGGCCGGTGCGTGGCTTTGCAGCTGTGCATTGCATCGGTATTTTGACCAGCATGTTCTCGGCGGTGTTCTTCTCGCGCGGCTTGGTGAACTTCTGGTACGGACGGCAAAAGAAACTCAAAACTGTGTCGATTGGCACGGTGTGGCGGGCTGAGGGCACGGGTGCCGTGGTTCAGTCGGATGCCTCGGCCAGCTAAGAAAGCGCAAGATGGAATTTTTCAAGATCAAAAAAGACATCCCGTTCATGCGCCATGCGTTGGTGTTCAACGCGGTGTCGCTGATAACGTTTTTGGCGGCGGTGTTCTTTCTGTTCTCGCGCGGTTTGCACCTGTCGGTGGAATTCACAGGCGGTACCGTGATGGAGGTCAGCTACAGCCAGCCCGCTGACCTGAACCGGGTGCGCGGTGTGGTCGCTGGTTTGGGTTTTGCCGATGTGCAAATCCAAAACTTTGGCACTGCCCGTGACGTGATGATTCGCCTGCCGGTGCAAAAAGGCGTGAGCGCTGCCCAGCAAAGCGACAAGGTGTTAGCCGCCCTCAAGGCTGACGATGCTGCTTTGAGTCTGCGCCGTACCGAATTTGTCGGCCCGCAAGTGGGTGACGAGTTGGCCGCTGACGGCCTCAAAGCGCTGGGCATGGTGGTGGTGGGCATCATGATCTACCTCGCTTTCCGCTTCGAGTGGAAGTTTGCGGTGGCGGCCATCATCGCCAACTTGCACGACGTGATCATCATCTTGGGCTTCTTCGCCTTCTTCCAGTGGGAGTTCTCGCTGGCGGTGTTGGCGGCGGTGCTGGCGGTGTTGGGCTACTCGGTCAACGAGTCGGTGGTGATTTTTGACCGAATCCGCGAAAACTTCCGCCGTTACCGCAAGATGAACACAGTCGAGATCATCGACAACGCCATCACCTCCACCATCAGCCGTACCATCATCACTCACGGTTCGACTCAGATTATGGTGCTGTCGATGTTGTTGTTTGGTGGCGAGACTTTGCATTACTTCGCGCTGGCTTTGACCATCGGGATTTTGTTCGGCATTTATTCTTCGGTGTTTGTGGCTGCTGCGATTGCCATGTGGCTGGGCATTCGCCGTGAAGATTTGATCAAAGGGGCTCCGAAAAAAGATGAAGATCCCAACGACCCCAATGCCGGGGCAACCGTCTGATTAGACATGGCCACCCAGCGCCCCGCCCCCCCGGATTCGCGCCTATCTCGCACCACGCGTGAACGCTTCGTCATTGAAGTCGATGGTGTGGTGCTGGACTTGGCGGCCACGATTCAGGGGCGCTTGAGCGCTATTGCTGAGCAACCTGCCAATGTGCGCGATCAGCAAGTCAGTCGAGATGCATTGCTGGATTACCTGCGCTTGCGTGATGCTTGGATCCAAGCGGTGCGCCAAGCTTGGCGGCGTGCTTTAGATGCACCACCTTCCCCGCCACGATCCACGGTGTCGGGTGCTTTTTCTGGCAAAGGCTTGTCGCTGATTGGCGACGATGAAATTGAAAAGCGCATCTTGGCTTCGCGGTTGGCCTTGGCTTTGACTGACAAAGTCAGCTGGGAGCTCAACGATCTGCGGCTTCGCATCTTGGAAGTCGATCAAGGCCGCGATTTCTCTGAGCAAGATGTGCTCAAGCCCGAAACCTTTGCGGCGCTGCTGGTGGCGCAGTGGGAGGCTTGCGGCCTGTCGCGACCCTCGTGGGTGACGGTGCTGGACAGCGTGGCCCCCGTGCTGATTGAGCGCATGCGAAAAGCCTATCAGCAGGCCAATGAATATTTGATACGCCACGGCGTGATGCCCGAAATTGACCGCAAGGCTTTGGTGCGTCGCACGCCCAGCGGGATGTCCGTGCCAGCGTCGTTGAACAAATTACCCACCCAGTCATCACAGTCGCCTTTGCGTCCGGATGACCGCCGCAGCAGCGACGAAGGGCGGGGCCGTGACAACTCCGACTACACCAGTCCTTATGTCGAGCGCGGCGGGCGTGGCGGTGCGCATGCTGGCGGCGTCGGTGTGCGAGGCGATGAGCGTGAGTCAATCTATGCTGCTCGTGGTGGAGGTACGGGCCCCACACCGCTGGCCCGAGCGAGTCAACGTGTTCAAGGCATGTTTGGACATATCAAGCGGCTGTTGGTCGAGCGCGGCGCTGAGTTGTTTGATAACAATGAGCGGCAAGAGCCTTCGCCAGCACTGACCGAGGCATTGAACCGACGTCCTGCTGCGGCTTCGGCAGAACTCAATCCAGCGCAGAACTACGAGCAAGACACACTGACCCACCAGGATCTTCAGTTGCTGTCGGTGCAACTGCGTCAGCGCACGAACGACCTCAAAGGCAAGGCCAACAACAACAGTGAAAAAGCCACCATCGAGATCGTGGCGCTGATGTTTCAGGCCATCTTGGCCGAAGATCGCATTCCTTCCGGCGTGCGCCTGTGGTTTGCGCGCTTGCAAATGCCGGTGCTGCGGGTGGCCTTGGCTGAACCTGAGTTTTTCAGCACCTTGCAGCACCCTGCGCGTCAGTTGATTGACCGCATGGGTTCCTGTGTGATGGGTTTTGACAACAGCGGTGTGCGTGGTGCCGCCATGGAAGCCGAAGTGCGCCGCGTCGTGCAGGTGATTGAGCAGTACCCCGATACAGGTCGCAAAGTGTTCCAGCTGGTACTCGATGAGTTTCAGCGGTTCTTGTCACGGTTTTTGACGGACAAAGAAGACACCAAGCGCTTGGTCAGCTTGGCGCAACAGGTTGAGCAAAAAGAGACCTTGGCGATCCAGTACACGATTGAGTTGCGCAGCATGCTCAACAAAATCAAAGTCCGTGACGAGATCCGTGAGTTTTTGTTCAAAGTTTGGGCCGAGGTCTTGGCGGTGGCGGCCTTGCGTCACGGGCCGCAGCATGTGGAAACCTTGGCGCTCAAGCGCGTGGCCACGGATTTGCTCTGGGCCGCCAGTGCCAAACCCAACCGCGAAGACCGCACGCGTGTGATTCAGGAGTTGCCACAAGTTTTGCAGCGTCTGCGCCAAGGCATGGCGCTGTTGGGTTTGTCCTCCAAAGTGCAAGACGCCCACATCAAAATTTTGAGCGATATCTTGGCTGATGCTTTCATGTCAAAAACGGAAAGCATCCCGCAAGAGCAAATCGACGACATGGCGCGCCGCTTGGAGCGCCTGGAAGATGCGATCAGCGACGATGATGCTTCTGGTGACATCGTGCTAGATCCCAGCACGCTGGAAGTGATGCTGGGCGTGGATGTCTCGACGTTCGAGGTGTTGCCCAACGGTGGTGCCCAGCCCAATCCCGCCACGATAGCTTGGGCGCAGGAATTGGAATTGGCCGATTGGTTTGTGCTCGATCACAATGGCCGAGTTGGGCCAGTGCAGTTGGTGTGGCGCAGCGAGCGTCGTCAGCTGTACCTGTTCACGGCAGATGATGGTCTGAACTACCTGATTCAGTCGCGCCGCGTGGCCGCTTATTTGCAGGCCAATTTGCTGGTGCCCACTGAAGACGAAGCCCTTACAGTGCGCGCCACCCGCGAAGCCTTGACCAAGTTGGATGCCAACCCCGAGCGGCTGCTTCGCTGATGTCAGGCCGCGCCGCAGCGCTGGAACAACCCACCCGGTAAACGGGCCACGCAGCCATCCAACTCCAGTTCCAGCAGGCGTGCTTGCAAATGAGCGGTTTCCAGTCCGGTGCGCGCTTGCAGCGCATCCAAACCCACCGGGTCATAGCCCAAAGCGTTCAATAGCGGATCGGCGCTGGCGTCAGCGTTGACCTCGTCAGCATCAACAAAACCTGCCGGAGCATGGGGTTCGGTGGTTGCTGTGGTCGGTAAGCGCAATTCTTCCAGCACATCTTGCGCCGACTCCACCAGTTTGGCCCCTTGCTTGATCAGCCAGTGGCACCCGCGTGACTGGGGCGCGTGGATTGAGCCAGGAATAGCGAAGACCTCTTTGCCCTGTTCGCTGGCCAGGCGTGCCGTGATCAGCGAACCTGATTTCAGCGCCGCCTCGACTACCAAGGTGCCCAAACTCAAGCCCGCGATGATGCGGTTGCGCTTGGGAAAATTGGCGGGCGAGGGTGGCGTGCCCAGCGCATATTCGCTGATCAGCAGGCCATGTTGGGCAATTTGGTGCGCCAGTTCACGGTGTGATTTGGGGTAGACGCGATCCAGCCCCGTGCCAACCACGGCGACGGTGGCCAAGGGCGCGTTGTCGCTATCAGCGTGCTCGTGACCCTCCAAAGCGCCTTGATGTGCTGCGCCATCCACGCCCAGCGCCAAGCCTGACACCACCGTCAACCCGGCAGCACTGAAGGCTCGGGCAAACATGCGTGCATGGTCTTGCCCTTGCGGTGTGGGGTTGCGGCTGCCCACCATCGCCAAGCCGCGTGCAGCCAATTGGGGTAAGCGGGGCGCTTGCGCACTGCCAACTTGGCCGAGCAGGTACAGCATCAGCGGCGGATCTTCCATGTGCAGCAGTGCGGCGGGGTAGTCCGCATCGCCCAGCGTGACGATGTGGCGCTGTACTCCAGTGGTCGGAGCTTCGTGCAGCCAGCGCCAAGTGACATCTGCTAACTTGGCCAGTTCGGGTGGCACGCTTTGCAGTGCTTGGGTTTGCGCCGCCGACACCACCTGCCGCAGCGCCGTGGCCGTTTGAGCAAACACCGCTTGCGGCAGGCCAAACGCAGCCAGCAACTTGCGCGCGGTGACATTGCCCACGCCGGGGGTGAGCGTCAGTCGCAGCCAAGCTGCGAGATCGTCTTGCTGCATGCGACTTAGCGTGGCGTGATCAGTTTGTCACCCACGTTCACGCTGTCGGTGACTTGCAGCAGCAAACCGTAAGAGACGCGCTCGAAGGGGCGAAACACCATCAGCAAGCCTGCGCGCTCGTCAGGCAGTTGCAACACGTCACGGGTTTCGCTGCCCTTGTCGATCACCTGCTGGCCGGTCGACATCACAGCCAGCACATGGCCGACCTCCATGCCATCGCGAGTGCCTTTGTTGATCACAACGATTTGGTTTTGCGTGGCAAATCGCACTGAGCTGCCATGAATAGACACCACACGCGCTTCAATGTGGTTCTCTGGTGCGTGCGGGGTGTAGCTGCGCAATTGGCGCGGGGGTTCAGGTTGCAGGCGGTCGCCCGTGCGCATTTCTTCCTTGGCCGAGATGATGTCGATGGTGGCGGGCACCACATTGGTCTGCGGTTTGCCATCGGCATCGGTGCTGACTTGAGTTGATTGACTGCGCACCAAACGCGCTTGGCCAACGTACTGGGCTTCGTAGCCCAAAATTTCCCCCGTGACGGGGTCTTTCAGCGGCGTCGCTTCGCGAAACACTCTGTACTCACGCGAGGTACGGGTGCCGCCGTTGTCCAGCAGCGGCTGATTGGTGGCACCTATGGCATAAGCGCGGTCGCCCCGGCTCAGCAGCACGCGGCCCTCTTGGGTGGCGACAATGCGCGGCGCATTCAGCAGCGCCGATTCATCAACCACCAGTGGCTCGGTGAGGAAGGGCTCAATCAGGTGATTCGGCAGCGTGGGGATGGCGCTGTCAGTCAGGCTTTCGATGCGCGTGCGCGGGGAAATGCGCACGGTGGGTGGCGTGTCATTAGTGGCTTTACTGTCGCCCGTGCCTTCGAGACGCAGACGCACCATGCCGTCGCGGCGCTCAATCACCAGCACTTGTCCGGGGTAAATCCAGTGCGGGTTGCGGATTTGGCTTTTGTTCATGCCCCACAGCTGCGGCCAGCGCCAAGGACTTTTCAGAAACACGCCGGAAATGGCCCACAAGGTGTCGCCGGTTTTGACGGTGTAACGCTCGGGTGCGTTGGGAGCCAGCTCAGTGAGCGGAACGCCAGCAGATTGGGTGGGCGCAGCGGCACTGGCTGCCGTGGCGGGCACGACCAAGTTTTGCGCGTGGGCGGTGCGTGCAGGCCAACTCGCCGCAGCGGTGGCAATCAAAGCCACCAAGGGCAGGGCGGCAGACAAGGCGGTGAGGCCAGAGCGGGTGGGTGCCGTGGTCAGGTGTTTCATCGGTTCTCTTCTCAAATCCCTGCGCGTATCTGCGCGAATCAGCGTGATGCGGAGCGTGGTGAATTTTGCGCCTGATTTGTCGCGCAAGTTTCGGGTGAAGCCAGGTTTCCGGGGCTGGCCGCTCACGTCACTTGGCAAAAGTGGCGAAAATAGCGACATCTTTGACGTGATTCCATGGCCCAACTACAGATTCTCCGCTACCCCGACCCCCGTTTGCACACTGTGGCCCAGCCCGTGCGCACGGTGGATGACTCCATTCGCACCTTGATTGCCGACATGCTAGACACCATGCGCGCCGCTGAGGGCGTGGGTTTGGCCGCAACACAAGTTGACGTTCACCTGCGCTTGGTGGTGCTGGATGTCTCCGAAACCCACGACCAGCCCCAAGTGCTGATCAACCCCGAAATCACTTGGGCCAGCCCCGAGCGCGTGAGAGGCGACGAGGGTTGCCTCTCTGTGCCGGGCGTGTATGACGGCGTGGAGCGCTCCGTGGCCGTGAAGGTCAAGGCGCTCGACGAAAACGGCCAGTCCCGCACCATTGAGGCCGAGGGACTGCTGGCCGTGTGCATTCAGCACGAGCTCGATCACTTGATGGGCAAGGTCTTTGTGGAATACCTCTCGCCGCTCAAGCGCAACCGCATCAAGACCAAGTTAATCAAACAGCAAAAAGAGCAACAAAAGGAACATCAGGGGTGAATCGCTTGAAAGTGATCTTCGCGGGCACGCCCGAATTCGCCCGTGTGGCGCTGGCGCAGTTGCACGCCGCAGGTTTTGAGATCGCGCTGGTGCTCACCCAACCTGATCGCCCCGCCGGACGCGGCATGAAGCTGCAAGCTTCGCCGGTCAAGCAATTTGCGCAGGAGCACGGCATTCCCGTGGCCCAACCGCGCAGCCTGCGTCTGGACGGCAAATACCCCGAAGATGCGGCGGCGGCTCAAACCGTGATCGCCGCTGTGCAAGCCGATGTGATGGTCGTGGCCGCCTATGGCCTGATCTTGCCGCTGTGGGCGCTGACCGCGCCGCGCTTGGGTTGCTTGAACATCCACGCCTCGTTGTTGCCGCGCTGGCGTGGTGCGGCTCCGATCCATCGCGCCATTGAAGCGGGCGATGCACTCACCGGCATCACCATCATGCAAATGGATGTGGGCCTGGACACGGGCGACATGCTGGCCGTCGAAGCGCTGCCGATTCAGCCCCAGCACAGCACCGCCACGCTGCACGACGAGCTGGCCGCGCTGGGCGGACGCATGATCGTCGCCGCGCTGGCGCACGCCGCTGAAGGCTCATTGCAACCGGTGCCGCAGCCCACTGAAGGCATCACCTACGCGCACAAAATTGAAAAAGCCGAAAGCGCCATCGACTGGACGCTGCCGGTGGCGCACATCGAGCGCCGCATTCGCGCCTTTGACCCTTTCCCCGCCGCGAGCACCCATTTGGTTGGCGGTGCGGGCGAGGTCATCAAGCTCTGGCGTGCTGAAGTCGATGCTGCACCTTTGCCCGCTGATGCGCAGCCCGGCCAAGTGCTGTCAGCCGATGCCAGTGGCGTGTGCGTGGCCTGTGCCGATGGCGTGCTGCGCTTGACCGAGTTGCAACGCCCCGGCGGTAAGCGGCTGGCGGCGGCTGATTTCTTGCGCGGCTTTGCTTTGCCGCCGCAAGCCGTGTTCGCCAGCCCGGCGCACTGAGTTCGGCTCTTCGACTTCACGCTGCACCTATGTCTATGCTGCGCCGCCTTGTTCGGCATCCTGAATTCATGCAGGGGATGCGTGACATTTCCGGGGTCGCGCCGGGCTTGTCGGCTTGGGGGTTGATGACGGGCGTGGCGATGGTCAAGTCCGGCATGAGCGTGCCTGAATCGCTGGCCATGACGCTGCTGGTGTTTGCGGGCAGCTCGCAACTGGCCTCGATGCCGCTGATCGCCGCCAGCAGCCCGGTTTGGGTGATTTGGGCAACGAGCTTTTGCGTCAACCTGCGCTTTGTGGTGTTCAGCGCGCACCTGCGGCCTTATTTGATGCACCTGCCCTTGTGGCAGCGGCTGATCGTGGGCTACCAAACGGCGGACATGACCTATGTGCTGTTCACCCGCCGCTTCCCGCATCCGTCCACCGATCCTGTGGAGCGCGAAGCGCATTTGGCCTATTTGATTGGCGGTGGCTTCTTGAACTGGGCCAGTTGGCAAGTGGCCAGTTTGCTGGGCATCGCCTTGGCCAACAGCGTGCCCACGCACTGGGGTTTGGGTTTTGCCGGGATTTTGGCGCTGGTGGGCGTGGCTTGTTCACTGGCCTCCAGCCCGATGCGGCGGCTGTCGGCGGGCGTCGCTGGTGCGGCTGCGGTGGCTGCTGTGGCGCTGCCGTTCAAGCTCAACATCGTGGTCGCCATTGCTGCCGCTGTCGCCTTGTGCCTGATGCTGGAGCGCCCCGAGCCGTCGCAGTTTGTGGCCTCCGCGCCCGCTGACGAGGATCGCGCATGAGCAGCCCCGGCACCGACTGGTGGACGCTGGGCGTGATCGTCGGGCTGGCGGTGATCACCGTCATCACCCGTTCGTTTTTCTTCATATCGAGCCAGCCGTGGCAATTGCCGGACTGGGCGCAACGCGGTTTGCAGTACGCGCCGATTGCCGCGCTGTCAGCGGTGATCGTGCCCGAAATCGTGGTCAGCCAAGGCCAGTTCATCAGCACTTGGCAGGATGCGCGCATTTACGCGGCAATGGCCGGTGCGGCGTTCTACTTTTGGCGGCGCGGTGCCGGGCAGGCGGTGCTGGGCACTATCGTGATCGGCATGGCGGTGTACTTGCCGCTGCATGTAGGCTGGGGCTGGTGAGCGCGCGAGGCGGGCCTGCGCTGTGTCAAGGCGGCCTCAGTTCCGGCTTTTAAAATGGGTCGGCTCAGCCTCAAAGTTCCCCTATCCTTGGGGCGGCCCCATTTTTCACATCCATTTCTCAAACACCATGAACGTCATCCGTTTTTCCGATTTGTGCGCCCAAGGCAAGGCTGCTGGCCAGCGCGTCTTCATCCGTGCTGACTTGAACGTGCCGCAAGACGACGCTGGCAACATCACCGAAGACACCCGCGTGCGCGCTTCGGTGCCTTGCATTCAAATGGCGCTGGACGCCGGAGCCGCCGTGATGGTCACCAGCCACTTGGGCCGCCCCACCGAAGGCGAATTCAAGCCTGAAGACTCGCTGGCCCCCGTCGCCAAGCGCCTGTCCGAGTTGCTGGGCCGCGACGTGCCGCTGGTCTCCAACTGGGTTGATGGCGTTGATGTCGCTCCCGGCCAAGTCGTGCTGCTGGAAAACTGCCGCGTCAACAAGGGCGAAAAGAAGAACAAAGAAGAACTGGCCCGCAAGCTGGCCGCGCTGTGCGACATCTTTGTGCATGACGCTTTTGGCACCGCCCACCGCGCTGAAGGCACCACCTACGGCATCGCCCAATACGCGCCCATCGCCTGCGCGGGCCCGTTGCTGTCGGCAGAAATTGACGCCATCACCAAGGCGCTGGCCAACCCGAAGCGCCCGCTGGTCGCGATTGTGGGCGGCTCCAAAGTCAGCTCCAAGCTCACCATCTTGCAAGCCTTGGCCAAGAACGTGGATCAGCTGATTGTGGGCGGCGGCATTGCCAACACCTTCATGCTGGCGGCGGGCCTGAACATTGGCAAAAGCTTGGCCGAACCCGACTTGCTGGCCGATGCCCGCGCCGTGATCGATGCCATGAAGGCCCGTGGTGCAGAAGTGCCGATTCCCACCGACGTGGTGACGGCCAAGACCTTCAGCGCCGACGCGGTTGCCACCATCAAAGCCGCCGCTGATGTGGCTGACGATGACCTGATTTTGGACATCGGCCCGCAAACTGCCACCAAGCTGGCCGCCCAGCTCAAGCTGGCGGGCACCATCGTCTGGAACGGCCCGGTCGGCGTGTTCGAGTTCCCCGCCTTTGAAAACGGCACCAAAACCATCGCGATGGCGATTGCCGAGTCCGACGCTTTCAGCATCGCAGGCGGCGGCGACACCTTGGCCGCGATTGCCAAGTACGGCATCGAAAAAGATGTGGGCTACATCTCCACCGGCGGCGGCGCTTTCTTGGAAGTGCTGGAAGGCAAAACCCTGCCTGCGTTCGAGATTCTGTCCAAGCGCGCCGCAGGCTAATTTAGTTCAGCCCCAGACCAGCCCCGCGCCCGTCAGCAGCCCGTGCAACACGGCTGCGGCAATGCTCAGCCCGATGGCGGGGCGCAGGCGGGTCGGGGTTGACGTGCGCTGCCACAGCAGCAGTGCCGCTGTCAGCGAGAGCGGCAGCGTCAGCAGTCCCCACAGCGCACCGTGCGGGACGGTTTGCCCCAACGCCATCAACGCCAGCCCACCGTGGGCCAGCAGCGCCAGCAGCAGGTACAAGAGTGCCGTGCCACGGGCACCCAGTCGCACCACCAGCGTGCGTTTGCCAACGCTGGCATCGGCGGGCGCATCGGGTACACCGTTGATCAGCAAGATGTTGGCGATCAGCAAGGCGTAGCTCACCGCCAGCAGCGCGGGCATCTGGGCGAACGCGCCGCGTTGCACGTAATCCGTGCCCAGCACCACCAACCACCACGCACCGGCCACCGCCAGCTCGCCCAAGCCACGCGACATCAACACCAGCGGCGGCGCTGAATACGCCCAGCCCAAAAACAAACCCGCTGCGCCGATCAGCACCAAACCAGCGCCGCTCCACGCGGCCAGCAGCAGGCCCGCCGGGATCAGCCCCAACAACAGCCATGCGGCCCAGCGCCCGGTGTCGTCCACGCTGACCGCACCGTTTTGAATCAAACGCGAACCGCCTGAGAACGGAAACAAGCCGCTGTGGTTGGCCGCGTCGGCTCCGTTGCGGGCGTCGTGGTAGTCGTTGAGCACATTCGCGCCCGCGTGCGCCACCAGCGCCAGCACCACGGTGAGCAGCGCCTGCGGCAGCTTGAGCGGCGCGTGCAAGGCGGCGCTGGCCAGCCCCAGCGCACAGGCCGCAGCGGTCACAGCCAAGAAGCCGGGGCGCGTCATGCGCAGCCGCATCGCCCAGCTTGGGGCGGGCGGCGTGGCGTTGGGTGTCGCTGCGGTGGCGGAAATAGGGGTGGGAGTATCAAAAGCCATGCCTTATTTTGGCGAAAAATCCCCGCATGCACCAGTTATCCAGATCAACACACGCGGGTTTGACCTGGGTGTTTTTGTTCCCACGGCGGATGGCAATCGGTTTAAAATTACGTTTAGAGAAATTCATTTACCAATAGTGAATTAAAAGTCCGCCCAAACACATCGGAGACAAACGTCATGGGGTCTTACATCTACCCAAAATTTCCGTACACCGCGCCTGCTGATTTGCAGGCTGCGCCGCCCGGCACAGCGCCGCAGCGCAAGCCGCTGGTGATCGTCGGCGCAGGCCCGGTGGGTTTGGCAGCGGCGGTGGACGCGCGGCTCAAAGGCATTCCGGTGCTGGTGTTGGACGATGACGACACGGTCTCAGTCGGCTCGCGGGCGGTGTGCTACGCCAAGCGTTCGCTGGAAGTGCTAGACCGCTTGGGCGTGGGTGAGTCGCTGTGCCAAAAGGGCGTGAGCTGGAACGTGGGCCGCACCTTCTTTCGTGACAAGGAGGTCTACCAATTCAACTTGGTGCCGGACGCGGGCCACAAGCGCCCCGGCATGATCAATTTGCAGCAGTACTACCTGGAAGACGCGCTGGTCAAGCGTGCGCTGGAGCTGGGCGCGGACATCCGCTGGCGCTACAAAGTGGTGGGTGTGCAACTGGCCGACGACCACGCCACGCTGCGCGTCGACACGCCCGACGGCACGTTTGACCTGGAAGCCGACTGGCTGATCGTGGCCGACGGCGCACGCAGCCCGATTCGCCATTTGCTGGGGCTGGACATCGACGGGCGCATCTTCATGGATCGCTTCTTGATTGCCGATGTGGTGATGAAGGCCGATTACCCGGCGGAGCGCTGGTTTTGGTTCGACCCGCCGTTCCACCGCAACCAAAGCGTGCTGCTGCACAAGCAAAGCGACAACGTCTGGCGCATCGACTTCCAACTGGGTTGGGACGCCGACCCGGAAGAAGAAAAGAAGCCCGAAAACATCATCCCCCGCGTCAAAGCCATGTTGGGCGACGAGCGCGAGTTCGAGCTGGAGTGGGCCAGCATCTACACCTTCCAGTGCCGGCGCATGAAGCAGTTCCGCCACGGGCGAGCGCTGTTTGTGGGCGATGCGGCGCACCAAGTCTCGCCGTTTGGCGCACGGGGTGCGAACTCTGGCTTTCAAGACGCCGACGACTTGATTTGGAAACTGGACTTGGTGCTCAAAGGCTTAGCCCCCGACACACTGCTCGACAGCTACAGCGCCGACCGCACCTTCGCGGCGGACGAGAACTTGCTCAATTCCACCCGCTCTACCGATTTCATCACGCCTAAAAGCCGCGTCAGCAAAACCTTTCGCAACGCGGTGCTGGACTTGGCACAAGACCATGCATTTGCGCGGCGGCTGGTGAACTCGGGGCGCTTGTCGGTGCCTGCTTTCTTGACCGCCTCACGCCTGAACACGCCCGACAGTGACGTTTTCACCGGCGACATGGTGCCCGGCGCACCGATGGACGATGCGCCGATTCAGCTCAGCGCACTGGCCGATCAGTCCGATCAGGCTGCCGCAACTGAGGGCTGGCTGCTCGACCAGTTGGGCAACCGCTTCCAACTGCTGCTGTTTGTGGACAGCGCCGCTGTGCTGGATGCGGCCACCTGCGCCCAATTGCAGGCGCTGGCGGCTGACCCGGTGGCGGTGCAGCCGCTGCTGGTGCTGCTGCCCGGCGCGGTGACCGATGCGGCTGGCAGCTCCGCCGCTGCGCAGGCGGGCTGCGCCGTGATCAGCGACACCAAAGGCTGCATGGCCCGCCGCTATGACGCGCACCCCGGCAGCGTCTATTTGGCCCGGCCCGATCAGCACGTGGCCGCCCGCTGGCGCAGTTTCGATGCGAGCCGCGTGCGCGCTGCCGTGGCCCGCGCCATCGGCCACGCCTGAGCGGCCCACACCCACGGCAACCCCGCTGCAACCCCACTTGACCGCACACCTGAGGACATCTTCTATGCCTTTGCAACTGCAACCGAACTTGAGCGAACCCGGCCAGCGCTACTTTCGTGAGTTCTCGCCCGGCGACGATTTTTACGAAGCGCTGATCGACACCCACCGCGACCTGAGCGATGAACAAAGCGAGGCGCTCAACGCCCGCTTGATCTTGCTGCTGGCCAACCAGATTGGCGACATCAGCGTGCTGCGCCAGGCGCTGAAGCTGGCGCGCCTGGGCGTTTGACGCAGGCGCTGCCGCCAACCGTGATTCCCGATTTTTCCCTGTCACCCCTTATCAGGAGTTCTTTGCCATGAAGATCCAAAAAATTCACCATGTGGCTTACCGCTGCAAAGATGCCAAGCAAACCGTGGACTGGTACGTCCAGCACCTGAACATGAATTTCGTGCTCGCGATTGCTGAAAACCAAGTGCCCTCGACCCACGCGCCTGATCCGTACATGCACGTGTTTTTAGACGCGGGCCAAGGCAATGTGCTGGCGTTTTTTGAAATTCCCGCCTCGCCGCCGATGGGGCGCGACACCAACACCCCTGACTGGGTGCAGCACATCGCCTTCGAGGTGGACAGCATCGCCACGCTGGAGGCGACCAAGGCGCGCCTTGAAGCGGCAGGCATCCCGGTGGTGGGACTGACTGACCATGCGATCTTCAAGTCGATTTACTTCTTCGACCCGAACGGCCACCGTTTGGAATTGGCCGCCAACACCGGCACGCCCGAGATGTACGAAAAGCTCGACGCGGTGAAGTGGGACATGCTCAATGAGTGGAGCCTAACCAAGCGCGCGCCCCAACACGCGGCTTGGATGCATGCCCAAGAATTTGCGTGATATCTGCACCGAGCGCGCTGGCCTGCGGTTGTGGTGTTGTGCGATAGTTACAACTTTCCGGTAGTTGTTGCAATCTAGCGGCAGATTGCGCTAGCGGTGGACTGCGGCGGTGCACAGAGAATCCGGTGTATCGCGGACACTATCGGAATTAACACAATTACGATGGGGTGAATTCACTATGGCGCTGATCGTTGTCGCGGAGGACGATGCTGGCACTCGTATGCTTGTGGCCTCTGTGCTGATCAGGGACGGGCACGAAGTGTTGTTGGCCGAGGATGGTACGCAAGGGCTGGCACTGGTCGAATCACGCCGCCCAGACTTGATTTTGAGTGACGTGCAAATGCCGGGCCTCAACGGCTTTGACATGCTGGCAGCGGTGCGTCGCAATGTCATGGTGGCGGGAACGCCCGCCATCTTGCTCACCTCACTGCAAGACCGCGTTCACATGCGCATCGGCATGACCTCGGGGGCGGACGACTACATCACCAAGCCATTTCGCCCCGGCGAACTGCGCGAAGCCGTGATGGCGCAGCTCAAAAAACGCGAAATGCAAGCGCGTTTGCAAAACATGGCCGTTGATGCGGCCGTGCGCACCGCGCTAGACACCCACACCGAGCAGTTGGCCAAACTCTATGAGCGCCGACTGGCCAATGCGCTGAGCGACCGCTGGCCCACCGGAGACGGCGCAGCCGTGGACGAAAAATTTGCCCACGCCACCGTGCTGTTCGTGGACATTCCCAGTTACGCCGCCGTGTCTGAGCGCCTGAGCAGCCAAGAGCTCAGCGAGTTGGTCAAGCGCTTTTATGGCAGCGCGGGTGACACGGTCTACTTGTTTGGCGCGCGCCAGATGCAGTTCATCGGCGAGGGTCTGTTGGCGATTTTTGTGGACTCCAGCGATACCCAATCGGTGTCGCATGGTTTGCGGGCGGCCCGCGCAGCCATTGGGCTGACGGATTCGGCACGCAGCATTCGCCAATATCTCAAAACCCAGTACCCTGACCGGCAGTTGCCTGAGTTTGAAATCAACATCGCACTGCACAGTGGCCCGGTCACCTTGACCCGGTTGCAAGACCCTTTGCATGATGTAGCACCGCAAATTTTGCCGGTCGGCGAGGCAGTGACCACCACCATGCTGCTGCAAAAACAGGCACATACCCTGGGTTGGGGTATTGCGGTCAGTGTCAGTGCTTTGCGTGGCATCACTGGGGCGGTACGTATCAACCGGCGTGCCTTGGTGCAGTTGCCAGGTCGTGCGGCACCTTTGGATGCGGCTGAGTTGGTGGAGTTGGCGCTGTAAAGCTCGTCGTCCGAATGCAACTGTTCTCGGTTCGGAAAATCCTGGGGGTTAGTTTGGTGTTGCTGGCACTGGTGCCTACCGTGCTGGTGGGCTTGCTGTTGCTGCACGCCAGCTCGCGTGCTGCCGAAGACATGGCGGGCAGCATCTTGACCCATGTGGCCGATCGCGTGCAGATCAGTTCCGAAGATCATTTGTTGCAAGCGCATAAGGTGCTCAATGCCCTGACTTCGCCCAAGCCCTCACCCTCGGAGGCTGCGGTGATCCGGGGCTGGCTGCATGACACCACCGCCTTTGAAACCATGGCGTTTGCGTTGATGCGCCAGTCACCTCATATTTCTGCGTTGTATATCGGCGATGCGCGAGGCAATTATTTAGGTGTCGAACCGACATCTGTGGGCGTGAAAGTCGGCGTACACCGCCCCACCGACAAGGGGCGCGCCTTTTATTTGGCGCAGCGCCCTGGTGATCGCAGTCACTTTTTGAATGCCGAAATTGGCTCCTATGATCCGTGCACCAGCGATTGGTACCAAGGCGCTGAGCGTGCGGGCGAGCGCGTGTTCTCGCCTGTGGTGCCTGAACGCCAACAGTTGATGGTGCGCCTGTCGCAACCTGTGCCGGGTTTTCGTGGTGGGGTTGCTGGCGCATTGGGTGTGGATTTACAGCTCCAGCCCTTGGCCGATGCGTTGCGCGTTCAGCGCATCAGCTCCCACGGTGCGGCTTTCGTGGTGGATGAAAACTTGGCATTGGTTGCCAGTTCAGCAGGCGATGTGTTGTTGACCCACGGCGGGTCGGACTTCCAGCGCGTGAGTCCGCGTGACAGTGCCAATCCGGTGATCCGCACCAGCTTTGCCGCCTTGACCGACTTGCTGGCACAACGCCCGCCCGATGTGATGTCCAGCGACACCCGCTTGCAGCGCCTGCCATCGGCACAGGGAACGCTGTTGATGGTGCAGCGACCCTTTGCGGAGGCGCTGGGTTTGCGCTGGACGCTGGTGGTGGTGGTGCCCGAGAGTGATTTCACCTCCGATATTCAACAGGCGTGGCATGTTTCGCTGGGTCTGATCGTGGCGCTGGCGCTGTTGGGCGTGCAGTTTGCGTGGCTGCTGACGCGCAGCATCAGCAGCCAGTTGCAACAACTCAGTGATGCGGCAGGCAGCATGGGCCGAGGCGAAGTGCCCGTGGTGGATCAACTCACCCACATCGACGAAGTTCGCGAACTCTCGCAAGTGCTGCACGACAGTGCCCGCCAGCTGCAAAGCTACCAAGCCCAAGTGAAAGCCAATGCGCTGGAGCTTCAGCGGTCTAACGAAACCTTGGAAACCCGTGTGGCCGAGCGCACCGCCGAGTTGGCCGCCTCGCGCGAAGAGGCGCTGGCCGCCGTGCGCGCCAAAGCTGCGTTTTTGGCCACCATGAGCCATGAGATACGCACACCGCTCAATGGCGTGGTTGGCATGACGGCGCTGTTGGCTGAAACCCCGCTCGATCCCGAGCAGCGCGATTACTTGCAGACCGTGCGGCTGTCCAGCGACCAGTTGCTGGCCGTGATCAACGACGTTTTGGATTTTTCCAAAATCGAATCCGGCAAGCTGCACTTGGAAGTAGAGCCGCTCAGTTTGCGTGGTGCCGTGGAAGAAGCGTGCGATATCGCAGCGCCCCGTGCCCGCGACAAGGGGCTGGAGCTGATCATCGACATGCCTGAAGTCGGCGAGGACCGCTTTCCTGCTGCCGTGCTGGGTGATGTGACCCGGCTGCGCCAAGTGCTGATCAACTTGGTGAACAACGCGGTCAAGTTCACGCAGCATGGCGATGTCACCGTGTCTGTGAGGTTGCTGCATCTTGATCCGCCGCACGAGGTTCCGGCCAACGCTACGTTGGGCACCTCTTTGCAAGCTTTGCATGGTGCTGTGGAACTGGAATTTCGCGTCACCGACACGGGCATTGGCATTCCTGCTGACCGCCAGCCTTCGCTGTTTGAGGCTTTCTCGCAAGTTGATGCCTCGACCACCCGCAAATACGGCGGCTCAGGTTTGGGGCTGGCGATTTGTCGGCGCTTGGTCAAGATGATGGGCGGTAGCATTGGCGTTTCCAGCCGACCCGGCCAGGGATCGAGCTTTTGGTTCACCTTGCGTGCTCCGCTGAGTGATTCGGCCCCCAGTGCCAGCAACTTGGCCGGTGTCGAGCTGCTGTGCGGCACGCAAGTGTTGGTGGTGGACGATCACCCCACCAATGTGCGTATCCTCAAGCGCCAGTTGGAGCGATGGGGCATGCAAGTCACTGCCGTTGAGTCTGGAGTCCAGGCGCTAGAGCAACTGCGCCGTACGGATTTGCTGCCAGATTTGATCATCACCGACATGCACATGCCGGACATGGACGGCATGGAGTTAGCACGCATTTTGCGCGAGCATCTGCATTGGCATGTGATCCCGCTGGTGCTGCTGAGTTCGGGCTTCATGCCATCAGGCAGCGATATGGGGCGGCTGTTTGATGCGCGCTTGCTCAAACCCGTGCGTCAAGCGCAACTGTGCGAGACGCTGGCGCGTTGTATTTCTGCTAATTTCGAAGTCATGGAAACCATAGATCCCGTGTTGGCCGATCCTAAGAAAAACGTCACCATCTTGGTGGCTGACGACAATGCCATCAACCTGAAAGTGGCCTGCGCCATGTTGCGCAAACTGGGCTACGACATCAGTACCGCTGTGGATGGGCGTGAAGCCGTGGTCGCGGTGGCGCGTTCTATGGCGCGACACCAACCTTTTGGCGCGATCTTGATGGACGTGAACATGCCCGACGTGGATGGCTTAGAAGCCACGCGGCAAATTTTGTCGGCTTGGGGGGCGAAAGCACCGCCCATCATCGCGTTGACAGCAGCCGCTTTGCCCGAAGACCGCCTGCGCTGCGAAGCAGCGGGCATGGTGGATTACCTCACCAAGCCGCTGCAAGTGGTCACGCTGTCGCAAAAACTCGATCAGTGGCTCAGTGTGCGCGCCAGCGTGTTCGAGACCCACGCCTTGCTGCAAGACAGCTCCCGCGCCTTGCACACGGCAGATTCGACCGGCGTGACCCTGACATTGCACAGCGGGCCGGTGATGGACTTTGGTCGCCTTGAAGAATTCCGCGAGTTCGATGACGAGCAGCAAACCATGATCCACGAGGTGGTGGGCCTGTTTCTGTCTGACGGCCCCAAGCGCTTGGCCGCGATTGAGGCCGCCGCTCAGGCCAACGACCCCGTTACCCTGTCATTGGCGGCTCACGCCTTGAAGGGCGCTGCCAGCAACATCGGTGCGATTGCCGTGCAAGCCCAATGCACCGAGATCGAACAGCAAGCCAAACGCGGTATGCCCGACGACAGTGCGGCCAGCTTGCTGCGTCTGCAAGCGACTTGGACACGCACCAAGGACGCGCTGCAAGCCTGGCTTTGAGGGCAGGCGCGGGCCGGGCCGTCGATAATCGGGAATGACCTCATCTTCTCCCGCCTCCGCTGCTGCGACTGATTTCAGTCGCCTGTCCCTGTCGCCCGCCACGCTGGCCAACCTGACCCAGCTCGGCTACACGCAGATGACCCCGATCCAAGCGGCCAGTCTGCCCGCTGCTTTATTGGGCAAAGACTTGATTGCCCAAGCCAAAACTGGCAGCGGCAAAACCTGTGCTTTCGCCCTGCCGCTGTTGGCCAACTTGAACGCCCGCCGCTTTGCGGTGCAAGCGCTGGTGCTGTGCCCCACGCGCGAATTGGCCGACCAAGTGACCACCGAAATCCGCCGCTTGGCCCGCGCCGAAGACAACATCAAGGTTGTGACCCTGTGCGGCGGTGTGCCGCTGCGCGGACAGCTCGCCACGCTGGAGCATGGCGCGCACATCGTGGTCGGCACGCCAGGCCGGGTGATGGATCACTTGGAGCGCGGCAGCCTGCAACTCGAAGCCTTGGCCACGCTGGTGCTGGACGAGGCCGACCGGATGCTCGACATGGGCTTCTTCGAAGACATCGTCACCGTGGCGCGTCAGTGCCCCAAAACGCGCCAGACGCTGCTGTTCTCTGCGACTTACCCCGAAGGCATCGCCAAGCTGGCGAACCAGTTCATGCGCGAGCCGCTGACGGTGAAAGTCGAAGCCCAGCACGCAGGCGGCCAAATCGAACAGCGCTGGTACGAAATCAAAGACAGCGAGCGGCTGCACGCCGTCAGCTTGCTGCTGAACCACTTCCGCCCGGCCAGCACGCTGGCGTTTTGCAACACCAAAGCGCAATGCCGCGATTTGGTCGCGGTGCTGCAAGCGCAGGGCTTTTCGGCGCTGGCGCTGTTTGGCGAGCTGGAGCAGCGCGAGCGCGACCAAGTGCTGGTGCAGTTTGCCAACCGCAGCTGCTCGGTGCTGGTCGCCACCGACGTGGCCGCACGCGGGCTGGACATCGCCAACTTGGCCGCCGTCATCAACGTGGATGTCACCCCGGATGCGGAAGTCCACATCCACCGCATTGGACGCACAGGCCGTGCGGGCGAAGCAGGGCTGGCCCTGAACTTGGTCAGCGCCAACGAGGAAATGGGCTACGTCGGCAAGATCGAAGTGCTGCAAGGCCGCGAGTCGGTGTGGAGCCCGGTCAGCGAACTGACACCAACGGGCAACGGCCCGCTGGTGCCGCCGATGGCGACGCTGCACATCCAAGGCGGGCGCAAGGAAAAAATCCGTCCCGGCGACGTGCTGGGCGCGCTCACCGCTGACTTGGGCTACACCCGCGAGCAAGTGGGCAAGATCAACGTCAACGAGTGGTCAACCTACGTGGCGGTGGATCGGGCCATTGCCGCCCAAGTCGCCAGCCGCTTGAACGCCGGGCGCATCAAGGGCAAGAGCGTCAAGGTGCGGGTGCTGACGGACTGACCCTCGCCGCCCTTCGGCCTCACAGCCGAATGTGCCCTTCGATGCAGGTGACCGACTCGCCGCCCACCCAGACTTGGCCCTCGGCATCGCGCTCAATGTGAACGCGACCGGCGCGGCCCAAGCAGGTGCCTTGGCTGGCGATGTAGCGTTCGGGCGCGTGGCCGTCGGCAATCAGCCATTGCGCCAAGCTGGCGTTGAAGCTGCCGGTGACCGGGTCTTCGCTGATGCCTGCTGAAGGCGCAAAGGCGCGCACTTCCATATCCGCTTGAGCGGTGGCGGCCTCTGCGGCGCTGGCGCTGCGCTGCGCAAAGGCTCGCGCCTCGCGGCTGGAGCGGGCGATGAGTTGCACGCCTGCGCCCACTTCGGCGGTGTCGCAACTGGGGTTCAAACCGGCCACGCCAATTTTGTAGCCCAAGGCTTTCAGCGCCGCCTGATCGGGGTTGAGCGCCAGCACGGTGGCGGGGCTGTCGAGCAGCAAACCGAGCCAGGTGGGGCCGTTGTCCAGCAGTTGCGCGGTGATGATGTGATGCGCCTTCAGCCCCAACGCCGCCGCAATTTGCGCCAGTTGCATCGGGCCAGGATTGCTGCGTTTGAGCGGTGGCGCGGCAAATGCCAGCAGGCCCGGCTGCTGCGCACTGCGCCGAATGCGCACCAGTCCCACACCGCATTCCTGCACGATGCTGGTCGGCACTTGTGGCACGCCGCCGCCTTCCAGCCAAACGTGGCAACTGCCCAATGTGGGATGGCCCGCAAACGGCAACTCGCCGCTGGGCGTGAAGATGCGGACGCGGTAATCAGCGCCAGCAGCGCGTGCGGCGGGGCTGGGCGGCAGCAAGAAGGCGGTTTCAGACAGATTGGTCCAATGCGCCAGCCGCTGCATGTCGGTATCGCTCAGGCCGGTGCTGTCGAGCACCACCGCCAGCGGGTTGCCCAGATACGGGCGAGCCGTGAACACATCCACTTGCTTGAAGGGCCGGCATATCAGCGGCGAAGAAAGGTTAGAGGGCATGGCGGTCATGGGCTCTGACTCAAAGATTGCTGTTCGCGGATGGTTTGTGCCAAGGCGGCGATACCGTGGTTGATCTGATCAACACTCGCGGTCACGAAGGACAGGCGCAGCGTGCGCGGGTCGGCATGGTCGGCGTAGAAGGCAGCACCGGGCACGAAGGCCACGTTTTTTTCCACCGCTTTGGGCAGCAGCGTGACTGCATCCATGCCCGCAGGCAGGCGCGCCCACAAGAACATGCCGCCTGTGGGCGTGTTCCAAGTGAAGTCCAAGTCGGCCATTTCGCGGGTCAATGCGGTCAGCATGGCTTGGCATTGGCTTTTGTAGAGCGCGCGAATGGTGGGCACGTGGCGGTCAATGAAGCCGTCTTTCAGCACGTCGGCCACGATGCGCTGGTTGAAGCTGGGCGTGTGCAAGTCAGCCGCTTGCTTGGCTTGCAGCAGCTTGGGGTAGAGCGATTTCGGGGCCACCAAGTAACCCAAACGCAGGCCGGGTGCGAGGATCTTGGAAAACGAGCCCAAGTACACGCTGCCTTCAGGATGGCGCGAAGACAGCGAGGCGGGCGTGGGCGCGTCAAACCACAAGTCGCCGTAGGGGTTGTCTTCGATGATGGGCAGGCCCGCTTCCACCGCCACAGCGGCTACGGCGGCGCGGCGCGCTTCGGTCATGGTGCGGCCTGTGGGGTTTTGGAAGTTGGGCAGCAGGTAGACAAAGCGGGCACCGGCGGCTTTGGCGCGCAAGTCGTCGGGCAGCACGCCGCTGTCATCGCTGTCCACGCTGACCACGGTGGGCTCCATCGGCGTGAAGGCTTGCAGTGCGCCGAGGTAGGTGGGCGTTTCCACCAAGATGCGGCTGCCTGCGTCGATCAAAATTTTGGCCACCAAGTCCAAGCCTTGCTGCGAGCCGGTGGTGATCAGCACTTGGTCGGGGCTGATGTGCATGCCTTGCTTGACCAAGTCGGCTGCCACCCATTCGCGCAGCGGGCCGTAGCCTTCGCTGGCGGCGTATTGCAAGGCGCTGCGCCCATCTTGGGTCAGCACACGCTGAGTGGATTCCAGCATGGCTTCGATCGGGAAGGTCTTGGGCGAGGGCAGGCCGCCTGCGAAGTTGATGATGCCGGGCTTTTCCGTGACTTTCAAAATTTCGCGAATCACCGAGGGGTTCATCTTGTCGGCGCGTTGGGCCAGAGTCCAGTTCATCATGATTTTTCCTTGTTTCAATTTCAACATTGTCTTCGCAGCAGCCAATACACAGCCCATACAGTTGAGGCACGCAGATGGCAAACTGTAGGGTGCGTTTTAGCCACACAGAAAGAGTTTGCCATGTTGATGCGTGCCGCCGCCCAGTCTTTGGCTGAACAATTGGCTGAGCGTTTTGCCAGCCGAATCCGCAGCCGCTTGTTAGCCCCCGGTGCGCGCTTGCCCAGCGTGCGCCAGTGTGCTTGCCAGCACGAAGTCAGCCCTTCGACCGTGGTGGCGGCATATGACAAGCTGCTGGCGCAGGGGCTGGTGGAGGCGCAGCGCAACCGGGGGTTTTACGTGCGTGAATGGCTGCCGCGCGCCACCGCCACTGCTTTGGAACGCTGGCCGCAAGCGGCGCAAGGTACCGCCGCCGTGGCTGATGCGCAGGCGGGTGTGGATCGCATCGTCTCGCCCGTTAATGCCACGGCGCTGATTCGCGGCATGTTCCACCCAACCGGCCCCAAGCCACAGCCCGGCATGGGCATTTTCCCGCCCGATTGGCTGGTCACCGACTTCATGTCTGCCGCCGTGCGCAAAGTGACGGGCTCGAAAGCGCTGCAAGACAGCTCTTTGCGCTACGGCGAGCCGCTGGGCGACGGGCATTTGCGCCGCGTGCTGTCCGCGCGCTTGATTGGCTTGGGCGTGCCTGCGGAGCCGGGGCAAATCATCACCTCCATCGGGGCCACGCAGGCGCTGGACATTGTGAGCCGTACCTTGCTCAAGCCCGGCGATGGCGTGATGGTCGAAGAGCCCGGCTGGGCGGTGGAGTTCGCCCGCTTGTCGGCGCTGGGGATGCGGATTTTGCCGGTGCCGCGTGGCCCCGCTGGGCCCGATTTGGCGGTGATGGCGCGTTACTGCGAAGTGCATGCTCCCAAGCTGTTCGTCAGTGTGAGTGTGTTGCACAACCCGACTGGCCACAGCCTGAGCCCCGGCCACGCGCACCGGGTGTTGCAGTTGGCGCAGACGTGGAATTTTCACATTGTTGAAGACGACACCTACGGCCACATCGCCCCCGATCACGCCACGCGCATGACGGTGTTGGATGGCTTGCAACGCACGATCTACGTCAGCGGCTTTGCCAAAATTTTGGCCCCGAATTGGCGCATTGGCTACATGGCCGCGCCACCGGACTTGGTTGAACGCCTGCTCGACACCAAGCTGCTGGCCACGCTGACCACGCCCAGCGTGCTGGAAAAAGCGCTGGCGCTGTGCATTGAACAAGGGCAGTTGCGCCGTCACGCCGAACGCATCCGCACCCGCTTGGATGCGGCGCGCAGCCGCAGCGTGAAGCTGGCTTTGCAAGCAGGTTGCACATTCGCCACCGAGCCTTGTGGCTTGTTTGGTTGGGTTGAAACCGGCGTCGATACCGATCAGCTCGCGCAGCGCATGTTGGACGAGGGCTACTTGCTGGCCCCCGGCGCGTTGTTTCATGCCGCTCGCACGCCGAGCACGCTGATGCGCATCAACTTTGCCACCACGCAAGACGCGGTGTTTTGGCAAGTGTTTCAGCGCCTGCGCGATGAAATGTGAGCGGGCTTTAGCTGATGTTGGCCAGCACTTGGTCGATACGCACGGCTTCTTGCTCTAGCAGCGTCAAGGCGCGGTCGAACAAACTCCATTCGCCTTTGCGTCCAGCCAGCTCTAGGCCGCCAGCGAGTGCTGCGCCGCGATCCAGGGTGAGCGTGGACAAAGATCCTTTGAGTGCGTGAGCCTGACGGCAAGCCTGATCGGCATTTTGGATTTGTGCTGCTTGGCGCAACAAAATCATGCGCTGACTTAAATCTTCGCGCATGGCTTGCGCCAGCTCCAGCAGGGCATCGTGGTCGCCTCCCAGTTGTGCCAACAGCCGTTGCACATCAAAAACTTCGCGCGCTGGTGTGGGTGCGGCCACTGGTGCAGACGCGGGCAGCTGTTCGGGCGGTTGCTGCTCTTCAGCGAGATCAGGCATGGCTTCTGTGACCTTATAGGCGGGGCCGGTAGCGGCAAAATCGAAAGTGGGGAGCAGGTGCTTGCTTTGCGCATGCGCCAGCGCTTCATGCATGGCCTGTGCCAAGCTGTCGGGTGCAATGGGTTTGGAGACATAGCCATCCATGCCCAAGCTCAGATAACGTTCCCGGTCGCCCGCCAGCGCGTGCGCTGTCAAAGCGATGATGGGAACATGCCCGCCGTGGGTGTGCTCGTGCGCTCTGATTTGTTGGGTGGCGGCTTCACCGCCCAGCACGGGCATTTGAATGTCCATCAAGATCAAATCAATACCGCCTTGGCGGTAACACGCGACAGCATCAGCACCATTGCCAACGACCTCCACCGTGCAGCCCATTTCTTCCAGCAGTTTGCGGGTGATGAGTTGATTGACCGGATGATCTTCGGCCAGCAGCACCACCAGGCCTTGCACGGTGCGCTCTTCCAGCGCCACGGGCATGGTGATTTCGGTGGGCAGCGTTGAAGCTTCACCAAACACGGCGCTGAATCGAAAAGCACTGCCTTGACCGGGAACGCTGGCAACTCGGATTTGGCCTTCCATCATCTCCACCAGCCGCATGCAGATGGTCAAGCCCAGACCGGTGCCGCCATATTCCCGTGTCGTAGACGGATCGGCTTGCGTGAACGAGTCAAAAATAGTGGGCTGCTTTTCCGGCGGAATGCCGATGCCGGTATCGCGCACCTCAAACAAGATGCGTAGGCGGCCTGCGCTCAAGTCCTCTTGCTCGGCATCAGGCCACACTTTGACTTGGATGCTGCCTTTGTCGGTGAATTTGACGGCGTTAGACATCAAGTTGCTCAGCACCTGCCGCAGGCGGCCAGGATCGCCGACCACGTAATGCGGCAAAGACGGGGCATCATCGACGTAGAAAGCCAAACCTTTATCGCGCATTTGTGCTTCAAAAGGGGCGGTGGCTTGCTCGACCCAGTTCAACAGGTCAAAGCGCACTTGTTCAAACACCAGCTTGCCCGCTTCGATTTTGGACAAGTCCAAGATGTCGTTGAGCAAGGCCAGCAAGGCGGTGGCCGAGTTGTCCATCAAGCCCAGGTATTCTTTTTGTTGGTTGTTGATGGGGGTGCGTTGCAGCAGCCGCGTCAGGCCCATCAAGGTGCTGAGCGGCGTGCGCACTTCGTGGCTCATGTTGGCCAAGAATTCACTTTTGGCACGGCTGGCTTGCTCTGCGTGGCTTTGGGCGATGGCCAGTTGTTCTTGGACTTGCTTGCGCGGCGTGATGTCCGCGTTGGTGCCGATGATGCGGGTGATGCGTCCGCGCTCGTCCCACGCTTGCGCCAACCCCATGCTTTCGATCCAGATCCAGCCCTTGGCGGTGCGCACGCGGTGTTCTACGGCGTAGCGTAGGCTTTCGCCTCGCAGCAGTCGCTGCAATTCTTGCCGCACCAAGGCCACGTCATCAAGGTGGACTTGGGCGAGCAGCCCCTCAATGGGAATGCGGGTGTCTTGGCACGCCGTGCCCGTGATGGCACCCCATTGCGATGAGAGGTACACCATGCCCTGCGTCAAATCCCAATCCCACACGGCCAACTCAGCTGCTTGGATGGCCAGGCGCAGTCGCTCTGGAGGGCTGTCAGGCGGCGGAGGGCTTGATGATGCCGCTTGGGAATGGGGCGGAGCCGGGCGATGCGCGGTTTGCACCCGCAGCGCTTCCAGTTGAAACAGTTGCTCGCGCAAATCGGCATTGTCTTGCTGCAACCGAGCCAGTTCTTGCAACAACAGTCCGGGAGGGAGCATTGGATCGGTGGACATCATGTCGGCTATTGTGCAACTGCGCCTGTTCTGGCCCCCACACTGTTTGCCCTAGTGTGGGGTTGCCGGGCTGATTTTTGTGATCTTAGTTGCGTGTGGACAAAGATTCCCAACGTTCCAAGGCGGCCATCAACTCCTCATCAATGGCACCGTCGCGGGCATACAGTGTGGCGGCGCGTTGCGGGTCGCGGTTGTAGATGCTGCCGTCGGCCAGTTCAGCGCGCACGGTGGCTTGCTCTTGCTCCAGCTCGGTGATGCGGGCGGGCAGGGCATCCAATTCGCGCTGATCTTTGTAGCTGAGCTTGATCGGTGCGGGGCTGGGCGCGGCTGTCGGCGTGGGCGCAGGCTGCGGCGATGCAGCGGGCGCGGCTGCCTTGCCACCGGCTTTGACGGCGGCGGCGGCAATGGCTTGGCTGCGGGCGGATTGAATCAGCCAATCTTCTACGCTGCCTTCGTACTCGCGCCACTGGCCGGGGCCTTCGTGGGCGATGGTGCTGGTGACCACGTTGTCCAAGAAGGTGCGGTCATGGCTGACCAAGAACACGGTGCCGTCGTAGTTTTGCAGCAGGTCTTCTAATAGCTCTAGCGTGTCGATGTCCAAATCATTGGTGGGCTCGTCCAGCACCAGCACGTTGGCGGGGCGGGCAAACAAGCGTGCCAACAGCAGTCGGTTGCGTTCGCCGCCCGAGAGCGTGCGCACAGGCGCATTGGCGCGAGCGGGCGAGAACAAGAAGTCGCTCAAGTAGCTTTTGACGTGCTGGCGCTTGTTGCCAATCTCAATCCACTCGCTGCCGGGGCTGATGAAGTCTTCCAGCGTGGCGTTCAGGTCGAGCGCGTTGCGCATCTGGTCAAAGTAAGCGACTTGCAGATTCGCGCCTTGGCGTACTTTGCCGCTGTCGGCCTGCAATTCGCCCAAGATCATTTTCAGCAAGGTGCTTTTGCCTGCGCCGTTGGGGCCGATCAGGCCCACTTTGTCGCCGCGCAAGATGGTGGCGCTGAAGTTGTTGACGATGAGTTTGTCGCCAAAGCTTTTGCTGACCTCGGTCAGTTCAGCCACGATCTTGCCGGTGGGCACGCCCGAGGCCACATCCATATTGACGCGGCCCAGCGTGTCACGCCGTGCGGCGCGGTTGGCACGCAGTTGTTCCAGTCGGTTGATGCGGCCTTGCGCGCGAGTGCGGCGCGCTTCCACGCCCCGGCGAATCCAAACTTCTTCTTGCGCCAGCAGCTTGTCGGCCTTGGCTTGGATCACGGCTTCTTGCGCAAGCTGTTCTTCTTTTTGCAGTTGGTACTGACCGAAGTTGCCGGGGTAGGAGCGCAGTTGGCCGCGATCAAGTTCCACGATGCGCGTGGCAACTCTATCTAAGAATGAGCGGTCATGGGTGATGGTGATGATGCTGCCCTTGAAATCGATCAAGAGTTGCTCTAACCATTGAATAGAGTCCAAGTCCAAGTGGTTGGTGGGCTCGTCCAGCAGCAGCACGTCCGGCTGGGTGACCAGCGCTTGCGCCAATGCGACGCGCTTTTTAGTGCCGCCCGACAGCGCGCTGATGCGCAATTCAGGATCGAGGTGCAGACGGTGCAGGGTTTCTTCAACGCGTTGCTCCCAATTCCAGCCGTCGCGGGCTTCGATCGCGCTTTGCAGCGCATCGAGGTCGCCTTCACAACTGGTGTACTGATCAATCAACTTGATCAGCTCTTGCAAGCCCGCGCTCACTGATTCAAAGACGGTGTCGTCAGAGTTCAGCAGTGGCTCTTGGGCCACGAAAGCAATGCGCAGCCCTTGCTGCACTTGCATGGTGCCGTCGTCAGGGCGTTCCATGCCCCCCAAAATTTTGAGCAAGGAGGACTTGCCCGCCCCGTTGCGACCAATAAGACCGACGCGCTCGCTGCTCTCTAATGAGAAGCCAGTTTTGTCGAGGAGTGCCACGTGACCAAAGGCCAGTTGTGCATCTATAAGAGTGATGAGTGCCATGTGCACCGATTATCCCGTGACGCAGCCATCTGAGCACTTGATGGCGCATCGACACATAGATGGCAAAAAGTAGTGCTACAATCGCGCTCCCCAATACAACGGGTGCTTTAGACGGTTAAAGTTGATCAGTAGAAAAATTTCTACTGCATCGAAAGAAACAAAAAAATGTGCTACAGTAGAGGGCTTCGCTAGACGGAAATGCTAAAAAGCAAATCTGAATAGCAAACAAAAAGTCAAATAAATTTTGACAAGCACGCAAAAAGCGTGTTACAATAGAAAGCTCAGCTGATCACAGCAAGCTTCGCAAAGTAAGAAAAGACGAAAGTTGATTCTGCGATGCAAAAAGTTCGTTAACAATATACAGCCGATAAGCGTGGGCGTTTGAAGGCGATTGCCAAGTTCTTCGGAACTAAGTCTTAACTGACTTACAAACGCTCATGAAGTAAAAAAGATGTGAAAGTCAGAGATGATATTCACGTCGATTCCAATTTATGAGTTGCTCGAAAGAGCGAAAAAATCAAGATCGAACTATAGAGTTTGATCCTGGCTCAGATTGAACGCTGGCGGAATGCTTTACACATGCAAGTCGAACGGTAGAGGGGCAACCCTTGAGAGTGGCGAACGGGTGAGTAATATATCGGAACGTGCCCAGTCGTGGGGGATAACG
>ERZ724525.219-NODE-219-length-31034-cov-12.266600_pt1 | contig 31034 bp, 29 predicted proteins | sample MGYA00376058_ERZ724525 | MGnify/ENA primary metagenome ERZ724525 (study PRJEB28724, sample SAMN07190888) | wastewater metagenome | isolation source: influent of sewage treatment plant in Hong Hong | place: USA: Christiansburg, Virginia | collected 2016-03-01 ... | reverse complement strand
CGTGGGCGGACGAGGCGAGGAATTTGTCGGTGGCGTTCATGAAGGCTCCTTGGGGTGTCCGGACTATTGTGGTTTTGACAGGCCGGTTAATTCAGCAAATATCAGGCCATGCCCCCCCGGGGCGGCTTTGCCAGACTGTGACCGCCCCACGGGAATAGCTGTGCGCGACAAAGAGACGTTTGTCTCTCGCGTCGCAAGCCCAATTGAGACACCTGTCTCTTTATTCCCCTGCGACCCGGGTCTTTTTCCTGATTGAAAGCGGAATTTCATTTCTGGCAAGGAAGTTGCAATTCCCCTCTTGCCCGTCGGCTATTTCAGGCCGGTGGAGTTCCAGCGTTCCGGACTGGTATTCCGGGACGAAAAAAACAAGAGGAGACATTCATGCTTCAGCACACACCCGTTTCGCGCCGCCTGAAAAGGAAGAACATCTCCGCCGCGCTGCTGCTATTGACTGCATCGGTACCGGTAATGGCGGAAAACAACGTCTCGATATACGGCATCATCGATGCCGGCTTGCTGTATCAGAGCAAGGCCGACCCGACCGGCCAGAGCAAGACCTCCATGGAAACCAGCGGCTTGCGCCAGACCGTACTGGGTTTCAAGGGCGACCGGGATCTCGGCAAGGGTCTGGAAGGCTTCTTCAATCTGGAAGCCCATTTCGATACCAATAACGGCAAGTTTCACGGCACGGGCGATGCAGACGGCAGGGCACCTCGAATAACCCGAGGTTTTCAATGAATTCCGCCGCGCAACGATGATCGCGACCAAATTCGGTTCAATTTCGCTGAGCAAACACCGCCTTTCCCTGCAGTGTCGCCCCGTTTTTTCCTCGAATCGCCTCGGGCGCCGGCGATTCGACCCATCTCGGGCCTCAGAAGGCCTCGATTCCGGCCGCCTGGAAATGGACCAGCCGCTTCAGGTTGTAGCAGGCCGCCATCATTGTCATGGCGAAGTTCGCCCGCGCCTGACTGATGGTGCGCAGCAGCTTGCCACCCATCTGTTCGATGGCTCCGAACACGTGCTCGACCCGCGCGCGCGTCTTGGCGATGCGCTTGTTGCGCCGCTGCTGGCATTCGGACAACGGTTTGTTGCGCTTGCCCTTCCGCTGGATCTGGTTGCGAAAGCCGTTCTCCTTCAACCACGCTTCACGCTCATCGGACGGGTAACCCCGGTCAGCATAGACATCCCGGCTCGTGTTGCTCGTGTCGAAGACGTTGTCAAAGTGCTGGCTGTCGTGAGTGCTGGCCGTGTCGGTCTCGATCCGACGGATGATCTTGTATTTCTTGTCGACGTTGATCGACAGCTTGTAGCCGAAGTAGCTCTTGCCGTGCTTCTTGGTCCAGGTCGCGTCGGTGTCCTTTTGGCGCCGCTTCGCCGGCTTCCAATCGGCCGGCATCGCGCCTTGCTCGATCAGTTCTTTCTCGCCCCGGCTGTTGTGCTGCTTGGGCGCCGGCACCAGCGTGGCGTCGATGATCTGACCACCGCGGGCGATGAACCCTTTCTGAAGCAACTGCGCCGAGACACCGTCGAACAACGCCTTCGCGCCCGCTTCGCCGATCCGGTTCTCAAAGGTCCACACCGTGGTGCGATCCGGCACGTTCGTGGCGTTCGCCAGACCACAAAAACGCTTGTAGCTCATCCGGTCGAGCAACTGGTACTCCATCTGCTCATCGGACAGGTTGTACAGGCGTTTCAACACCAAGATGCGCACCATCGTCTCGGTCGGATACGGCGGACGGCCGCCCTGCGGACTCACCGGACGCGGTGCGACTCGATCCACCTCCGCCGCCAACGCGGCAAAGTCGATGTGCGACTCGATCTCGGCCAGAGGGTCGCCCAGCGAGTCGATCTTCTTAAGGTGGTGTTCGTCGGCAAACAGGTCAGTCTTGATGGCACTACGCTGTTTCATCGGGACAAGCTGCAGCAGGGTTCAGGACGATGTAATTTTACCAAGGGTGGGCGAGCTGAGGTTTTTCGAGGCGCCCGGCACTGGCTCCCCCTTCTTCCGTCGTCAGGCCAACCTGGGCCTGCGGGGCGACTGGGGCAGTGTGACGTTTGGCCGCCAATATGGCCCCGCCCTGCTGGCCCATATCGCCACAGAACCGCGCGCCTTCAAGGAGCAATTCTCCAATCTTTACGCCTGGGCCTACAACCAGTACGCGGCCACCGCCGGCGCCCCGGGCACCGAGCGCAATACCAATAACGACGTCGGTATTTTCTTCAGCAATGCGATCCAGTATCGCAACACGGTTGGCCCGGTCAATTTCGGCGTGCTGTGGTCGCCCGGCGGCAAGGCCGGCAGCATGGACAAGAACACCGTGCTGGCGGCCGGCGCCTCCTATACCGGCCCGGTCATCCTGTCAGCCTCCTATCAGGTCATCAAGGACGAAGCCACCGCCAACGACAACGTCAAGCACGGCGGGCTCGGCATCGCGGTGCCCTTTGGCGATTTCACCTTCAAGGCCAATTACCTCAACGCCAAGAACCAGTTGAGTACCGGCGCCAATGTCTCCAACGTCAATGCGATGGGCGTCGGCGTGGACTGGAAATGGCATCCGCAAAACACCGCGACCCTTGCCTATTACGACAACAAGGACAAGCGCAACAGCAAGGACCACACCCGCAACATCGTGCTGAGCAACGACTTTGCCCTGCGCGCCGACACCACGATTTATGTGCAGATGGCCATCGTGGATGCAGACAGCGCGGCGACGATCAAGACCAGCATCGTTGCCGCCGGAGTGCCGAGTGTCGGCAATACCGCCACGCTGGTGAATGCCGGTATCAACTTCACGTTCTGAGCCCTGCGGAATAAAAAGGAATATGACCATGAAAAAACCCCAATTCCGCCTGGCCGCCTGTGCCGGCGCGCTGCTGATCGCCGGCGCCGCCTGTGCCGCCGAAACCCGCCCCGGCTATGCCGACCCGGACAACTGGCCGCAATACCACCGCAGCTACAACGCGTGGCGCTACAGCCCGCTCACCCAGATCAACAAGAACAACGTCAAGAAGCTCAAGGTGGCGTGGATCCACCAGCCGGGCAACATCACCCACGGCCTGCAGGCCACCCCCATCGTGGTGGACGGGGTGCTGTACTACATCTCGGCCGACAACAACGCCTGGGCGGTGGATGCCGCCACCGGCAAGACCCTTTGGCACTACACCGCCAAGCTCAACCCGATCGCCAAGCAGGCCTTCTACGCCTCGGCCAGCCGCGGCGTGACGGTGGGCCGCGGCAAGGTCTTCATCGGCAGCCTCGACGGGCGCTTCATCGCCCTCGACCAGAAGACCGGCAAGGAAGTGTGGAGCACCCAGCTCACCGACCCCAAGAGCCAGTATGGCGCGCTCTTCTCGGCCCCGCCGCAACTGGCTAGCGACGTGCTGTTCGGCGGCACCACCGGCGGCGACCAGCCCATTGCCGGCAAGATCTACGCGGTGAATGCCGATACCGGCAAGCCGGTGTGGAACTTCGAAGTGATCAAGAACGACCCGGCCAGCTGGCCCGGCGACAGCGGCAAGGTGGGCGGCGGCTCGGCGTGGATGCCCGGCACCTACGACGAGAGCACCGACACCATCTACATCGGCACCTCCAATGCCGCCCCTGACTACTACACCCCCGGCCGCGAGGGCGACAACAAGTACACCGCCACCCTGCTCGCCATCGACCCCAAGACCGGCAAGCTCAAGTGGCATCGCCAGGAAATCCCCCATGACACCTGGGACTTCGACTCCGCCTACGAGGCCCTGCTGGTCAAGAAGGACGGCAAGGACGTGATCGTCCACCTCAACAAGAGCGGCTTCGTGTTCGTGATGGACAAGAAGGATGGCGCCCTGGAGAACGTCTGGCAGTTCGCCGAGAACATGAACTGGGCCAAGGGCATCGACCCCAAGACCGGCGAGCTCATCGAGCCGCGTCGCCCGCAGCCCGGCAAGCGTGAGCTGCTGTGCCCCAATCTGCTCGGTGCCCGCAGCTGGAACCACGGTGCCTACAACCCGGGCACCGGCCTGTGGTACTCCCATGCCATGGAGGTGTGCAACGAGGTGGTCTCCGGCAAGGATGATCCGTCCAACCTGACCGCCATCTCCTCGCTGTCTCTGGGCATCGACGAGATCAAGCTGGTGCCGCCGCCCAACGGCAAGAAGCCCGATGGCCGCCTGGATGCACGCGACCCGCTCACCGGCAAGCTCAAGTGGAGCATCCGCTACGAGCTGCCGCCCCTGTCCAGCGTGCTGACCACCGCCGGCGGGCTGGTCTTCACCGGCGACATGGAAGGCCGCCTGTACGCCTACGACGCCGACAACGGCAAGGAGCTGTGGCGCTTCAACGCCGGCTCCGGCGCCCGCGGCGGCCCGGTGAGCTACGCAGTGAAGGGCAAGCAGTACATCGTGATCCCCACCGGCCTCGGCTCCCACGCCCCTGGCTTCCTGGCCGGCGCCTTCCCGCAGATCAAGGACCTGCCGGGCGGCGCTGCACTGATCGGCTTCACCCTCGAGTAAGCACCGTTTTTGCTCCGCGGCACGACCCGGGCCGGACGCGGCCAGTCGTGCTGTTTATAGGGTGTGGCGCCTGCCTCCGGACGCCGCACCCCTTTTTCCTTATACGGACAGAGAGAAAAAAATGAACCCCATCCGCGTAATCCTGCAACGCCTCGCCCCCGCCGCCCTGCTCCTCGCCCTGATCGCCGACCTTGGCGCCGTGGCGCCGCCCGCCGATGAAGGCAAGGCCCGCATCGCCGCCGGCCGGGCCCGTTTCGACCAGCTGTGCGTGAGCTGCCACGGCGAGCACGGCGCCGGCGTGGCCGGCAGCGGCGCCAGCTACGGGCCGAAACTCACCGCGCGCAGCGACCTCGCCGAAGACAAGATCCGCGACCGCATCATCCACGGCAAGCACGGCGACAAGGCCATGCCGCCGTGGGGCACCGTGCTCGAAAGCACCGAGATCGAACAACTGGTGGCCTACGTGAAGCGCCTCGCCGCCACCCCCGGCGGCCAGAGCACCGGCCCGCTGGCGCCTTTCGATCTCAACGACGAAACCCGCATCAACGCCGGCAAACGCCGCTTCGCCAAGACCTGTGCCGGCTACTGCCACGGCTTCGAAGGCATCGGCGGCCGCGCCCCCGACTTCAAGGGCCGCACCGATCTGCCCGCCGAAATGGCCTACGAAACCATCTACAAAGGCCGCCAGGGCGCCGACGTGATGCCGCCGTGGGGCGCCGCCTTCACCGAAGAACAGATCTGGGAACTGGTCGCCTACCTGCAATACCTCGGCAAACAGCAACCCTGAAGACAAGCATCCTCTGTGGGTCGGACTTCAGTCCGACTCAACCGGCTGAACCCGCACCGCCAGCTGAACCGGGGCTGTCGGCTGAACCGGGGCTGTCGGACTTCAGTCCGACCCACAGGAACAGCGCCTCCTTTGTGCGAGAACGTACAGACCCACCCCCGCTTTATGAACATTCTGCCCTTGTTTCCCGACTATCACTTTCAACCGCAAGGGCTTATCACAATGTCAAAACGCGCCGAATACATCGACAAGATGGAAGTTCAACTCGACAAGCTGAACAAGAAAATGCACGACCTGGAGGCCACGGCCAAGGAAGCCAAGGAAGAAGCCCGTCAGAAATACAAGGACGAGATGGTCAAGCTGCGCGAGCAATCCAAAGTCGCCACCGTAAAGCTGGATGAAATGAAGGCCTCCGGCGTGGACGCGTGGGAACACATGGTCACCGACATGGAAAAAATGCACGACGCCTTCACGCATTCGTTCTTTTCCATGTTCCAGGCCTTCGGCTCCCGCGAGCCGGATGAGAAAACGGCCAAAAAGGACGACGCGGACCCGTCCACGAAAGCGTAAAAGCCATCCATCCCGGCGGGCGGTGCAAATGATGTGCCGCTGACCGGGCCCGGCCCTGTGGGTCGGACTTCAGTCCGACTCAGTCGGCTGAACCCGCGCTGTCGGACTGAAGTCCGAGGGGTGAATTGCATGTAACGGGATGGGCTAACCCGAGCCGGGGGCGCAGCTCATGGTATTGCGCGCCCAGTTGCGACGGCACAAATGGCACTTGCCTTTCAGCGAGGGCGGCTGTATTAATATCTAATACACACCAGCTAAAAAGGTTCAAGGAACCATCATGTCAAGAAACACCAGCGTCACCTTGGGCGAACACTTCGAAGGATTTATCGCCCAGCAGATCAGTGCCGGACGCTTTGAGTCCAAAAGCGAGGTTGTCAGGGCGGCAATGCGGCTACTTGAAGAGCACGAGCACAAAGTAAGCGCGTTGCGTCAAGCCTTGGCTGAGGGCGAAAACAGCGGCGAGCCTGTGCCTTTCTCGATGGCCTCGATCATCGAGGAGGCTCGTCACGAAACCAAGGGTGGTTCAAGCGGTGCTTGAGCTGCTTATTCGCCCACTGGCCCGCCGTGACCTCAAAGCAATCTGGAGCTACACCGTTCAACAGTGGGGCGCAGTTCAAGCAGATCAGTATCTGCACAATCTCAATAGGGAAGTTCAGGAACTCCTGAACTTCCCTGAGTTGGGGATCTCTTGCGACCATATCCGGACGGGCTACCGAAAGCTGCAAGTAAAACGTCATCTGGTGTTCTACCGTCGCAACGCTCAGCATATCGAGATTGTCCGCGTCCTTCACGAAGCCATGGATGTCAAAAGCCATTTCTGATTTGCCATGAGATTGGCTGACGATCAGGTCACATGCAGTTTATGCATGCAGGGGTGGCTTCAGTTGCCCCTGATTCAAACATCGCCGGCCACGAGCGCGTTTTCCAGGCCAATCGCCGAAAGTTGGATCCCCGAGCCCGATTAATCGACCTCCACGACCGAAAATTCAACCCAGGGGATCGATTAATCGACCGCCGGGATCGAAATATCAACGCCGGAGATCGAAAATTCGATGAATTTTGATATTCCCGGCCGGGCACCCACCAAGGAATTGACGATCCGTACGCAAATACGTACCCTCAAGACTCATCAACCGGGGGCACACCATGACGACCCTTACTGCGAGCGAAGCACGCGCCAATCTGTATCGCCTCATCGACCAGACCGCCAAGTCTCACCAGCCGATCCACATTGCCGGCAAGCGAGCGAGCGCGGTTCTGTTGTCGTCCGAAGACTGGCAGGCCATCCAGGAAACGCTCTTTCTCCTGTCGGTTCCCGGCATGCGCGAATCCATCAAGGAAGGCATGGCCGAGCCGCTTGGTGAAAGCGCCAGGGAACTGGACTGGTGAGCTGGCAACTGGTCTTTTCCAGACACGCGGAGAAGGACGCCAAAAAGCTGGCTGCTGCGGGCCTGAAATCCAAGGCTCAAGACTTGTTGTCGGTATTGAGCGCCGATCCATTTCAAAACCCACCACCTTACGAAAAGCTGGTCGGAGATCTGGCCGGAGCCTATTCAAGGCGCATCAACATACAGCACCGCCTTGTGTATGAAGTGTTCACCAACAAGCGTACGGTTCGCGTCCTGCGAATGTGGTCGCACTACGAGTGAGATAGGGCACTGCGGGTGTTGAAGTTATGAGAACGAATGTGGGCATGAACCCAGTGGACATCTACCCACTCGGCTCGTAAACTGCGATGCAAATAGCGTATGCGCTCACACAATTGATTCAGTACCTTGAGCGAGCGCAGTGGCGGTCGATAGGCCATGCCGGCTTTCACGATCTGTGATGACTGTTTTTTTACAGTCCATGTGTGTTGCGTGTTGGCAGCAAACCAATTTCCCAGCTACCCGACGTTCGTTGTTACGGAACAGAACTACCGCCCTAAAACAAGTGAAGCTCAAGCTGTGCCCTGCCAGCGCACCGAAAGGAAGTCATCATGACTGAAGAAATTCAATGGTTCATTGGTAAAGAAGGAACGATTCGCACCAGACTTGACGCGCCTCCTTTCCGTGCATTTTTCTTTTGGCTTCAAGATGACAGCGTCGTCGACAGCGCTGACTTTGACCGACAGGAACTCGAAGTCGAAATTGAAAAGCAGCGAGTAGTTGGTCAACATACGGCCGAATTAGTGAAGGCCTTGAAGGGGCTTGCTTAAATGACAAACCTAGCTAATCCACAGACACATCATGAGATTTGGGTTGGTCTTTGGCATAGGAAACGCCATGTTGTTTTTGACCCTTCGATACAGCCTGAAAATCTAGAGTACATGCTTCTCTATTTCGTCGAAGGCCATGCGCTCTGCGCAAGAAAGCGAACAGTCGAACGAAAGGAAGTAACTACCGTTCATCATATTTATGATCGTGAGTTTGCGTTAGAGCAGTATCGCCTTTGGTTTTCTGCCAACGCCAGTATTGCAGTTGAAAAGAAAGCCTGCAAAGAGTTTCAGGTTGAGAATCCGCCGCCGCCTCGAAAAAAGTGCCGTCAGTGTGATGGTCAACCGAATTGGTTCGATACCGTCAACAAACCCACATATGGCGTACTTTCGGAAGGGCCAAATATCATCGAACGCTGTCCTTCGTGCAACGGACAGGGATTCGTTAATGATGTTCTTGAAATCTAATCCTGCCAATCAAGAGAACACCCGCCCTCAAGCGGCCGCCTTTCTTCCCCCTCTGTCGCGCCGACTGGAGGGTGGGACGGGCGGAAAGAGGGCTTCGCATGTTTGAGCCCGCAGGGCGAGTTTGCGAAGACCCCGCCCGGCGCGCCCGGAAGGAGGGCAGCCCGCAGGGCCGCGGCGGCGGGGCGCGATTTCTTGCCTGCTTCTTTGCCGCGCAGCAAAGAAGTAGGTCGCCCGCCGGGGCGAGACCCGGCCAACGGCAGGTTCAGGAAACGGGAAAGCCCCGCCTCACCCCTCCCGTCGATTCGGCGCCACGATATTGAGCCGTGACAGCTTGCGATAGAACGTCGCCCGCGACAGCCCGAGTTCCTTTGCCGACACCGTCACCTGCCACTGGTTGCGAGACAGCACCTCCAGCATGCGCCGGCGCAGCACCAGGTCTTTCTCCTTGAGCGGCGGCAGATCGGGCTCCGGCGCCGCCAGCACCGGGGCCGCCCGGCTCACCTCTTCGCGCAGGGCGCGCGGCGCGGCAATGCGTGGCCCGATGAACAGATCCGGCGGAAAGTGCGCCGTGTGCAGCAGATTGCTTTCGCAGATCGCACAGGCGTAGCGCATGGCATAGCGGAGCTGGCGGATGTTGCCCGGCCAGCCGTGGCGCAGCAGCGCGTCGCGGGTTTCCGGCGCCAGGCGGATCGCCTCGCGGCCCATGGCGCGGGCTTCTTCCACCAGCACCCGGTCGATCACCACGCCGATGTCGTCCCGCTCGCGCAGGGGCGGCAGGATGAACACGGCGCCGTTGAGGCGGTAATACAGGTCTTCGCGGAAGCGCCCTTCTTCGACAAGGGTGGGCAGGTTCTGGTGGGTGGCACAGACGATGTGCAGCTTCACCGGAATCGGCTCTTCGGCGCCGAGAGGCAGCACCTCGCCTTCGGCCAGCACGCGCAGCAGCCGGCTTTGCAGCACCAGCGGCATATCGCCGATTTCATCGAGGAAGAGCGTGCCGCCGTCCGACTGGATGATCTTGCCGCGGGCGCCCTTGCTGCGGGCGCCGGTGAAGGCGCCATCCCGGTAGCCGAACAGTTCGCTCTCGATCAGGCTTTCGGGAATCGCTGCGCAGTTGAGGGCCACGAAGGGCTGCTTGTAGCGGCTGCTGCAATCGTGGATGGCCTTGGCGAAGGCTTCCTTGCCAGTGCCGGTTTCGCCCATCAGCATGATCGGGATGTCGCGGTTGGCCACCTTGAGGGCGCGGTCGACATTGGTACGTACCCGCGCGTCTTCGGTGGCCAGGTGGCCGAAGCCGCGCGCCTCGTTGCAGCCGTTGGTGTCCGACACGCCGCTGGACTGGGTGGTGGGCGTCTGGCGGCGGGCGTCGGGGACACGCAGCAGCGCAAAGATGCGCTCGCCGCTGTCGAGCAGGCGCAGCGGGATCGCCTGCCCCGGACGGGCGTGGGCGGCGGCCAGCAGGTCGGTGGCCGAGCACTCGAACAGATCGGAGACGCACTGGGCGGTGCGCCCCGGGCGCTGCATCAGTTCCTTGCGGGCCTTGCGGTTGCCGCCGACAAACAGGCCGGCGTCGTCAAAGGCCAGCAGATAGTCGGTTTGTACATTGAGCAGCTCCGGCGTACAGCCGAGCTGCAGGATCCAGTGCTGGCGCAGGCTGTGGAAGGCGAAGGCATCCTCGATCAGGCGCGCCTTCTCGATGACCATCTGGAACACCAGCATCTGGCTGTCGCGCCCTTCCGGGGAATACAGCGCCGACGCGTCGAGCACCGCCAGCGGCTGATCGTCGATGCCGAGGATGGGCGCCGAGCTACAGGTAAAGCCGATGTTGTGGGAACGGAAATGCTCGCCCCGGTGCACCAGGATGGGCTGGCCGTCCACCAGGCTGGTGCCGACCCCGCAGGTGCCCTCTTCCATCTCCGACCAGCGGGTGCCGTTGCGAAAACCCTGGGCGCGAAACTCCTTGTCCTGCTCGGGCACGGTGCGGAAATCCACCGTTACACCAGTGGCGTCGGTCAGCAGCACGCAATAGCTGGAGGGACGCAGTTGCTGGTGCAGGCGGTCCAGGCCTTCGCGGGCAATGCGCATGAAGGCGTCCATCCGGTCGCGGTGCTCGCGCAGCTCCATGGCGGTGACCACCTGGGGCGTGGTGGCCAGGGAAGGGTCCACCTGGTATTTGCTCAATGAGCGTTGCCACGACCGGGTCAGTCGATCCTGCCCCGGGTTTCTCTGCAGGCAAACACCACGCTCCACCACCTCGACCACGCGTTCCACGTGGCGGGCGATTTCGCCTTGTCTCCGAATCATTTTAATTCCCCCTTATATACGGGAGTGTTTTAAGGAAAACCATCCTTTGGTGGGGCGAAGCCTATTCCGCTACGGCAATTAAATCAATGCTGACGTTTGTCTCTGAGAATTGAGACAGGTGTCTCATTTTCTCGATTTTATGACTCAGGCCAATTGATACGGATCGACCGGAAAGAAATACCGCCCCACACCATTAAAAAATAAAAACACCGTAAAAGCCCTTTATACAAAAGGCCCGGCGAGCTTCCGCAGCGCAGCAAAAGGCAATTCAATCTGAATTTGGCACGCCACGTGCTGAATGGGGAGTCAATTACACAAACCGATTAGCGTCCAATTGTGAAACACATTGCCACCACCCCCTCCATCGGCATCGTCGCCAATCCGGCCTCCGGGCGGGACATTCGCCGGCTGACCAGCAAGGCGCTGGTCTTTCCGACAGTGGAAAAGATCAACATGATCGAGCGCCTGCTCGGCGCCTTCGGGGCCGTGGGCGTGGACCACGTGCTGATGATGCCGGACATGGTCGGCATTGCCGCCGGGCTGATCCGCGCCATCGACGGCCATCGGGCGCAGGGCCTGCAGCCCTGGCCGGTGGTGGACTTTGTGCCCATGCCGCTGACCGACAGCCCCCGCGACACCCGGGAGGCCGTGCGCCAGATGCGCGCCGCCGGTGTGGCAGTGATCGTCGTGCTGGGCGGCGACGGCACCCACCGCATCGTGGCCGGCGAGTGCGGCGACACCCCGCTGGCCACCCTGTCGTCGGGCACCAACAACGCCTTCCCGGACTTGCGCGAACCCACCCTCACCGGCCTCGCCGCTGGCCTGGTGGCCACCGGCGCAGTGCCGGTGAGCGAGGCGGCCCGGCGCAACAAACAGCTCCGCGTGCGTGGCGGCAAGGTAGACGAGATCGCCCTGGTGGATGTCTGCGTCACCCGCCAGATGCACCTGGGGGCCCGCGCCGTGTGGGACCCGGCCACCATCGCCGAACTCTTTGTGACCTTTGCCGAACCCGACGCCATTGGCCTGTCGAGCATCGCCGCCATGCTCGAACCGGTCGGCCGCGATGCGCCGCGCGGCAGCTGGGTGCGCTGTGCCACCAGCGGCTTCGGCATCCTCGCCCCCATCGCGCCGGGCCTGGTGACGCCGGTCGGCATTGACGAACACGGCCTGCTGGCGCCCGGCCAACCGATGCAGATCCGCACCACCCGCGGCTGCGTCGCCCTCGACGGCGAGCGCGAAATCGAACTGGACGGCCACCAGACCCTCTGCGTGACCCTTGAACTGGAAGGCCCCCTGAGCCTCGACGTGCCGGCCACCCTCGCCGCCGCCGTGCGCCGGGGGGCCATGGTCCGCCACCTGATCCGGAGTGCCGCGCCATGAGCGCGCACCCCGCACCGAATCCTGGAGCAGGCGCGCCCGCCTTCCCCGGATGCAACACATAAAGCCAACAACCTGGAGACAACCGTGACCAAGACCCTGACTCGCGAGGACCTGCTGAAGGCCTATCGCACCATGCGCACCATCCGCGAATTCGAAGAGCGCCTGCACACCGACTTCGCCACCGGCGAGATCCCCGGCTTCGTGCACCTTTACGCCGGCGAGGAAGCCTCGGCCACCGGCGTGTGCATGAACCTCACCGCCGACGACCACATCGCCAGTACCCACCGGGGCCACGGCCACTGTATCGCCAAGGGCGTCGACCCGGTGGGGATGATGGCCGAGATCTGGGGCAAGAAGACCGGCACCTGCAAGGGCAAGGGCGGCTCCATGCACATTGCCGACCTGTCGGTAGGCATGCTTGGCGCCAACGGCATCGTCGGTGGCGGCGGCCCGCTGGTGTGCGGCACCGCGCTGGCGGCCAAGCTGCGCAACCAGCCCTTTGTCAGCGTGTGCTTCTTCGGCGACGGCGCCTCCAACCAGGGCACCATCTTCGAAGCCATGAACCTGGCCTCGGTGTGGAACCTGCCGGTGATCTTCCTGGCCGAGAACAACGGCTACGCCGAAGCCACCTCGTCCAAGTTCTCGGTGGCCTGCGACAACATCGCCGACCGCGCCTCGGCCTTCGGCATGCCGGGCATCACCGTCGATGGCTTCGACTTCTTCGCCGTCTATGAAGCCGCCGGCGCCGCCATCGACCGGGCCCGCAAAGGCGGCGGCCCGTCCCTGGTGGAAGTGAAGCTGTCGCGCTACTACGGCCACTTCGAGGGCGACCAGCAAACCTACCGCGCCCCCGGTGAAGTGCAGGCCATCCGCGACACCAAGGACTGCCTGCTGCAGTTCGCCCGCCGCGTCACCAGCAGCGGCGAAATCACCCAGGCCGAACTGGACGCCATCGACGCCGACGTGAAGGCCCTCATCGACGGTTCGGTCGTCAAGGCCAAGTCCGATCCGAAACCCACCGAAGCCGATCTGCTGACCGACGTGTACGTCAGCTACTAAACACGCACCCAAGAAAAAAGAGGAGACCGACATGGCAAGAAAGATCACTTACCAGCAGGCTATCAACGAAGCCCTGGACCAGGAAATGAGCCGCGATCAGAACGTGATCGTGATGGGTGAAGACGTGGCCGGCGGCGAAGGCTCGCCCGGCGAGCAGGACGCCTGGGGCGGCGTGCTCGGGGTGACCCGCGGCCTTTATCACAAGCACCCGGGGCGGGTCATCGACACCCCGATCTCCGAATCCGGCTACGTCGGCGCCGCCATCGGCGCGGCCTGCGTCGGCATGCGCCCGGTGGCCGAGCTGATGTTCGTGGACTTCCTGGGCGTGTGCTTCGACCAGATCTTCAACCAGGCAGCCAAGTTCCGCTACATGTTCGGCGGCAAGTCGGAAACCCCGGTGGTGATCCGCGCCATGTACGGCGCCGGCTTCCGCGCCGCGGCCCAGCACTCGCAGTGCCTGTACAACATCTTCACCCACATCCCGGGCCTCAAGGTGGTGGTGCCGTCCAACCCCTACGACGCCAAGGGCCTGCTGATCCAGTCGATCCGCGACAACGACCCGGTGATCTTCCTTGAGCACAAGGCGCTGTACACCATGGAAGGCGATGTGCCCGAAGAGAGCTACGCCATTCCCTTCGGCGAAGCCGCGGTAGTGCGCGAAGGCCACGACGTGACCATCGTGGCCATCGGCCGCATGGTGCAAAAGGCCCAGGAAGCCGCCGCCGAACTGCAGAAGCAGGGCATCCACTGCGAGATCATCGACCCGCGCACCACCTCGCCGCTGGACACCGACACCATTCTGGAGAGCGTCGAGAAGACCGGCCGGCTGGTCGTCGTCGATGAATCGCACCCGCGCTGCAGCATGGCCTCCGACATCGCCGGCCTGGCCGCCGAGCGGGTCTTCGGCAGCCTCAAGGCGCCGATTCGCCAGGTCACCGGCTTCCATTCACCCGTGCCTTTCAGCGACACGCTGGAAGAGCTCTACATCCCCAGCGCAGCAAAGATCATCGCCGCCGTGCAGAGCACCAAGGAGTACAAGTAATGTCTGAAATTCACGCGATCACCATGCCCAAGTGGGGCCTTTCCATGCAGGAGGGGAAGGTCAACGGCTGGCTCAAGCAGGTGGGTGACGCCATCGAGAAGGGCCAGGAAATCGTCGAGGTGGAAAGCGAGAAGATCGCCGGGGCCGTCGAGGCGGCCGTCTCCGGCGTGCTGCGCCGCCAGGCCGCCAGCGAAGAGGACGTGCTGCCGGTGGGCGGCCTGCTCGGCATCATTGCCGACGCCAGCGTGGCCGACGCCGACATCGACGCCTTCGTGGCCGACTTCCTCGCCAACTTCAAACCCGTCGAGGGCGACGCCGAAGACCAGGGCCCCACCACCCAGAAGATCGAGGTGAATGGCCACAAGCTGCGCTATCTCAAGCGCGGCGAAGGCGGCGAAGCCATGCTGCTGATCCACGGCTTTGGCGGCGATCTGAACAACTGGCTGTTCAACCACGAAGCACTGGCCGCCGACCGCGAGGTGTATGCCCTCGACCTGCCCGGCCACGGCGAATCGACCAAGGATGTGGGCGAAGGCACGCTCGACGCCCTGGCCGACACCGTCGCGGCTTTCATGGACGCGGTCGGCGTTGAATCCGCCCACCTCGTCGGCCACTCGATGGGCGGCGCGGTTTCGCTGACGGTGGCCACCCGCCACCCGGCCAAGGTCCGCTCCCTGAGCCTGATCGGTAGCGCCGGGCTGGGCGAGGAAATCAACACCGGTTACATCGACGGCTTCGTGTCGTCGGCCAGCCGTAATGCCCTCAAGCCCTTCCTGGCCGACCTGTTCGCCGACAGCAGCCTGGTGACCCGCCAGCTGGTGGACGATCTGCTCAAGTACAAGCGCCTCGAAGGCGTCGGCGCCGCGCTGGGCACCCTGTCGTCCAAGCTCTTTGCCAACGGCCGCCAGAACAGCGTGATGGCCGAGTCGCTGAACAAGCTCGGCAAGCCAGTGCTGGTGATCTGGGGCGAGGAAGACCGGATCATCCCGGTCGCCCACGCCCACGCTGTGTCCGGCAAGGTGCAGGTGGAAGTGTTCGGCAATCGCGGGCACATGGTGCAGATGGAAGCCGCCAACGACGTGAACCGGGCCATTGCGCGATTTATCGGCTAAGGCCTGCCTCCCCGGATTGTCGGACTGAAGTCCGACCTACAGGAATACGGCGCCCCCCTGTGGGTCGGACTTCAGTCCGACATCCCCTGGCTGAATGCGTGCAGTCGGACTGAAGTCCGACCCACAAAGGCCCCCAACCCCAAGGAGACTCCCATGTCCCAAGCCGCTCCCGTCAGCCTGCGCGGTGCGTCCAAGCTGGCGCGCATTCCGGTAAAAGTGGACAGCAGCCGGGCCTCGCCGCCCAAGCCATCCTGGCTGCGCGCCCGCGACCCCGGCACCGCCTCCGTGCTGGCCCTGCAGCAGATGCTGCGCGAGCAGGAACTGCACACCGTCTGCGAAGAGGCCGACTGCCCCAACATCGGCGAGTGCTTCGCCCGCGGCACCGCCACCTTCATGATCATGGGCAGCATCTGTACGCGCCGCTGCCCCTACTGCGACGTGGCCCACGGCCGCCCCGCCGCACTCGACGCCGACGAACCGGCGCGCCTGGCGCGCACCGTCAAGGCCATGAAGCTGCGCTACGTGGTCGTCACCTCGGTGGACCGGGACGACCTGCGTGACGGCGGCGCCGGCCACTTCGCCGCCTGCATCGCGGCGATCCGCAGCGCAACGCCGACCGTACAGATCGAAGTCCTGACCCCCGACTTTCGCGGCCGCGAACAACTCGCGCTGGAAATCCTCGGCGAAGCGCTGCCGGATGTCTTCAACCACAACCTCGAAACCGTCTCGCGCCTGTACCGGGCCGTACGGCCGGGCGGCAATTACGCCGCCTCCCTGCGCCTGATCGCCGACTTCAAGGCGCGCAACCCGACGGTGCCCACCAAGTCCGGTCTGATGCTCGGCCTGGGCGAAACCGACGAAGACTTGCTCGAAGCCATGCGCGACCTGCGCGCCCACCGCTGCGACATTCTGACCCTCGGCCAGTACCTGCGCCCTTCCCCCTCGCACCTGCCGGTGGAGCGCTACGTGCCGCCGGAGGAGTTCGCGCGCTGGCGCGAAACGGCGCTCGGCCTGGGCTTTGTTGAAGTGGCCGCCGGGCCGCTGGTGCGTTCGTCCTACCGGGCCGACCAGCTGGCCGCCGGCAGTGGCCTGCTGCCGGGAGAGGCCGCATGAAAGTGCCGATCAGCCTGAACGGCCAGCCGCGGGAGGTGCCGGCCCCGTGGCGCATCGCCGACCTGGTGGCCGACCTGGGCTTTACCGGCAAGCGGGTGGCTGTCGAAGTGAACGGAGAAATCGTCCCCAAGAGCCGCTACGGAAGCACCTGCCTCGTGGTGGATGACCGGGTGGAAGTTGTGATTGCAGTTGGAGGAGGCTAATAAAAATGGGAAAGATCGAAGCACACGTCGCCGCACCGCTGGACACCCCCTTCACGATGGGTGGCGAAACCTTCCGCTCGCGCCTGCTGGTGGGCACCGGCAAGTACCGGGATTTTGCCCAGACCCGCGATGCCATCGAGGCCAGCGGCGCGCAGATCGTCACGGTGGCAATCCGCCGCACCAACATCGGCCAGGACCCCGACCAGCCCAGCCTGCTGGACGTGCTCGACCCGCAGCGCTACACCATCCTGCCCAACACCGCCGGCTGCTACAGCGCCTTCGAGGCGGTGCGCACCCTGCGCCTGGCCCGCGAACTGCTGGACGGCCACAACCTGGTCAAGCTCGAAGTGCTGGGCAGCCAGGCCACCCTCTTCCCCAACATGCCCGAAACCCTGATGGCCGCCAAGCAGCTGGTGGCCGACGGTTTCCGGGTGATGGTGTATTGCTCGGACGACCCGGTGCAGGCACGCATGCTGGAGGACATCGGCTGCGTGGCGATCATGCCGCTGGCCAGCCTGATCGGCTCGGGCATGGGCATCCTCAACCCGTGGAACCTGCGCATCATCATCGACGAGGCGCAGGTGCCGGTGATCGTCGATGCGGGCGTCGGCACCGCCTCGGACGCGGCGATTGCGATGGAGCTGGGCTGCGACGGGGTGCTGATGAACACCGCCATCGCCATGGCCGGCGACCCGGTGCGCATGGCCGCCGCGATGGGCCAGGCGGTGAGCGCCGGGCGCAACGCCTTCCTCGCCGGACGCATGGCAAGGAAGCCCTACCAGGCCAGCGCCAGCTCGCCGACGGAAGGACTCATCGATTAACCCCCCGTGGGTCGGACTTCAGTCCGACTCCCAAGGCTGAACCGGCGCTGTCGGACTGAAGTCCGACCCACAAAAAAATCCTGTCGGGCCATCGGGCGCGACAGGATTCGAAAACCGGCGGGAGTTTTCGGGAGGAGAGGTGCCCCGCCGGATGGGAAAAAAGGTGTCCGCAAGGACGTCAATGCTGGATAGCCGCCCCCAGGCGCTGCCGGTGGAGAAACAGGAACACCAGGCAAACCGACAGCACCGCGCCCTCGATCCACAACGTTGCCTGGACGCCCAGCAAGGCCGCCAGCAAGCCACCGATGAGGCCGCCAATGGCGTCGAAACCAAAGCGCGTCGCCATGAAAAAGGCCACCACGCGGCCACGCAGGGTTTCCGGCGTGCACGACTGCAACAGCATGTTGATGCCGGCATTGCACACCGTGATGCCGAAGCCCAACACGGCCAGCCCGGCAAAGGCCGGGGCCAGCGATGTCGATGAAGCCACCACGCCGAGCGCCAGCGCGCTCAGGGCCACGGCCCCCACCACGCCCTGGCTCAGGCGCGGCAGCGAACGGGTGCCGACGAGCACGACGGTACCCAGAAAAGCCCCCGCCCCCGCCGCCCCCCACAGCCAGCCGAGAGTTTGCGCATCGCCAAGGAAGATGTCCTTGGCAAGGATCGGCAACAGGGTCGCGTAACTCGACGCGGTGATATTCACCGCCGCCACCACGCCAATCAGGATGCGCACGAACCAGGTGTCCCACACATAGCGGGCGCCTTCCTTGAAGACATGGCCGACCGAACCGCGGGCCGGTTCCGGCATCTTCCCTTCGGCGCGCAGCACGGCAAACACCAGCGCGGTAAAGGACAGGGCGTTGAGCGCAAAACAGGCCGCCTCGGAAGTCAGGCCGAGGAGCAGGCCGGCAATCGGCGGGCCGAAGAAGCGCCCGCCATTCACCAGCATCGAATTGAGGGCCAGCGCGTTGGGCAAATCGGCCCGGTCTTCCACATAGGCGCTGATCAGCGTGTGGCGCAGCGGTGCGTCAAAACTGCCGAGCACCCCGAGCAGGAAGGACATGGCGATGATCATCACCGGGCCGATCAGCCCGGTGGCGGTCAGCACGGCCAGCACCAGAGCCTGAACGGCCAGCAGCGCCTGCACCCCGATCAGCCAGCGGCGCTTGTCCTGGCGGTCGATCCACGCCCCGGCCAGCGGGCCAAGGAAGAGCTGCGGGGCGAGCGACACAAAGGTCGTCACGCCGAGCAGCGCCGCCGATCCGGTCAGCCGATAGACCAGCCACACTAGCGCCACCTGCTGGATCCACGAGCCGAGCAGCGACACCGACTGGCCAAAGAAGTACAGCCGGAAGTTGCGCCCGCGCAGGGAGCGGAGGTATTCCGGCACCCGCCAGTCACTCACCATCAAGGCCCTGACCCCACGTCATCCAGCCGCCCTCACCGCCTGGGCAGACATGCGCACCGGCGCATTCGATGCGCCGAAACCGGCATAGGCGTCGCTGCGCTGGACGATCTCGAAGAAGAAACGGTCGACAAACATTTGCGTGTAGAAGTGGAAGAAGGCGCCCTCATCGTTGCGATCATAAAGCACGCCAAGCCGACGCATCCGCTTGAGCAGCGCCTCGTCGATGTCGAAGCGGGCCGGCAGATCGTCGTAATAGTTGTCCGGCACGTCCAGCAGGCCGACGCCGCTCTTCGCCAGGTATTCGGCGGAAGCAAAGATGTCGCTGCTGGACAGCGCGATGTGATGCACGCCGCCGCCCTGCAGCGCTTCGGTGCTGCGCCCGCTGACGGTGCTGCGGCTGTGCGACACATTGAGGGCGATGCGCAGGGACTGGTCGGCATTGACCATCGCGCAGCTGCGCACCAGCCCGTTGGGGTCGGCCAGCTCCATGCTTTCCTGGGGCTTCAGCCCGAGCACGACCCGGTTGAACAGCACGCCGGTGTCGAACTGCTCGAAGGGGTAGCCCTGGGCAATGTGATCCACCCGCTCGATGCCGGCACGGCTGGCCGCGGGTTTGGCATCCTTCATGACGAAGTCGGTAGCCAGAAAACCCTTGTCCTCCAGCGCCTGCGACACAAAGTAGATGATGCTGTCGTCCACCGCCCGCAGGGCCGGAATCAGCGCTTCGTTGGGTCCGATGCGGCCGGCGTAGCTCGGCACATGGAAGGCCACGCCGCGGTTCACCGCGCGCTGGCCGTCGTCGGTGGCCAGGCCGAGGGCGCAGATAGACGGCCCGCGACGCTGGAAGTAGTCGCTGGCAAACGAGCCGGGTTCGTTGTTCACCATCAGGCGCACGTCGCCCTGCTGGAAAAGCTGGACGCTCTTGGTGCGATGCGTGCCGGTATGGTCGAAGCCCAGGGCCTGCAGGGCCTTGCCGAGGGCCTTGCCCGAAGCGTCGTCCACCGCGAACTCGATGAAGGACACGCCGCGCACTTCCGGCGGTGCCGGCGGGTTGAAGAGTTCAATGCGTTCGGTCAACGGGCGGGCCGCCGGATCGGTGGGGATCCGGCTTTCGAGGCGGCGGCGGATCTGCTCTTCGAGGAACAGCAGCGACTCGAAGGCATCCAGCGTGGTGCGGCGGTTCGGCGCGGCGCGAAAGATGTCGTTGAACACCTCCAGCGACAGCGGCCCGGCGTAACCGGCCTTCAATACGTGCTCCATGAAGCCGACCAGATCGAAGGTGCCCTGCCCCGGAAAGCAGCGGTAGTGACGACTCCACTGGAGCACATCCATCACCATGCGCGGCGCGTCGGCCAGTTGCAGGAAGAACAGCTTTTCTGCCGGAATCTGCTCGATGCCGGCCGGGTCGTCGCCCCGCGACAGGATGTGGAAGCTGTCGAGGCACAGGCCCAGGTGCGGATGGTCGGCCTTCCTGACGATCTCCCACGCATGTTCGTAGCGATTGACGTGATGGCCCCAGGCCAGCGCCTCGTAGGCGATGCGCAGACCGCGCTCGGCGGCTTTTTCGGCCATGGCGTGCATCTGCGCGGCCAGCAGCGCGTCGTCGCAGATCATGCCCGGCTGCACGTTGGAGCACACCAGCAGCATCGGCGCGCCCAGCTCGACCATCAGGTCGAACTTGCGTTCGGCACGGTCGAGGTTGCGCTTGAAGCGGGCCTCGTCGACGCCGTCCATGTCCCGGAAGGGCTGGTAGAGATCGATGCCCAGGCCCAGGTCGGCGCAGCGCTGGCGGATTTCCCGCGGCGACAGGCGGCTGTAGATCAGGTCGTTCTCGAAGATTTCCACCGCATCGAAACGAGCACGGGCGATGGATTCCAGCTTCTCTTCCAGGGTTCCACTGATGCAGACAGTGGCAATCGATCGGCGCATCAAGGGTCTCCGCCTGTAATAGTTATGGGTTCTGAATCAGTGTCTCCATGGTAGGCAGCGGCAAAGGGAGGGGCCATTGCCCGGCACCGCATTACGCGCGACAATCGCGCACCCCAGAACAATAATCGCGCAAATTGCGGAGGAGACACCCCATGGCTGAAGAACAGGAACTGGACCGGCGCGACTGGATCGCCGGACTCGAAAAGGGCCTGCGCATCATCGAGGCCTTCAACGACGCCCACCCGCGCCTGACCCCGTCCACCGCCGCCCGGCGCACCGGCATCACCCGCACCGCCGCGCGCCGCTACCTGCTCACGCTGCAACACCTCGGCTATGTGGAAAGCGACGGAACACACTTCTGGCTGACGCCGCGCATCCTGCGCCTGGGCTGGTCCTACTTCGATTCGGCCAAGGTGCCGCGTGCCGTCCAGCCCTTCCTGCAGCGCATCAGTCTTGAGCTGGGCGGCTCGGCCTTCTTTGCGGTGCTCGACGAGGACGAGGTGGTGTTCGTGGCCCGCAACGGCATCGGCCGGGTGCAGAGCCTGGGTTTCGTGCTGGGCGCACGGATCGCCGCCAACCTGGCCTCGGCGGGAGTCGTCCTGCTGGCCTGCAAGCCGCCTGAAGAGGTAGACCGCTGGCTCGCCGGGCGCAAGTTCGTGCCCTACACCCCGCACAGCTACACGCGGGAAGAGGACGTCCGGGTGGTGATCGACAAGGCCCGCACGTCGGGCTACTGCATCCTGGAGCAACAGCTGGAACAGGACCGGCGCGGCATCGCCGTGCCGATCCGCACCCGGGCCGGCGACGTGGTGGGCGCCATCAGCGTAAGCCTGCCAATCGGCAACGAGACCACCCAGCAGGCCCTGACCCGCGCCCTGCCGGTAATGCGGGAAGCCGAGCACGCCCTGCTCGCCCTGCTGTAAAAAAACGCCGCTCGGGGTCGCGGAGCGGCGTCATCGTGCGCTTTTGCGGGTTGGAATTCAGTCGGGCAGCGCACGCTGAAGCGGAGCTGTCGGACTGAAGTCCGACCCACAGAAAACCCGGGCATCGTGCTTGTGGGCCGATCCGGCGGCTCGGCATCCGGCCCACAGAAAACCCGGGCTGCGTCGTTGTGGGTCGGACTTCAGTCCGACAGCGCAGGCTCAGCGAATGGCCGACACGGCGGCGCGCAGGGCCAGCAAATAACTGTCGACGCCGAAGCCGCAGATCTGCCCCTTCACGATGTCACCGAACACCGAGACGTGGCGGAAGGGTTCGCGGGCGTGGATGTTGGACATGTGCAGCTCGACGATCGGGCAGGTCAGGATCGCCAGCGCGTCGCGGATGCCGTAGCTGTAATGGGTCCACGCGCCGGCGTTGATCAGCACCGCGTCCACGCCATCGGTGAAGGCCTGGTGGATGCGCAGGCACATGTCGCCTTCGTGATTGGTCTGGTAGCTGTCGACCTCGACACCCAGCTCGGCGCCCAGCGCCTGCAGCTGGCCATCGATCTCGGCGAGCGTGATCGTGCCGTACTGAACCGGATCGCGCTTGCCAAACATGTTGTGGTTGATGCCGTGGAGCATCACGATCTTCTTCATGACGATTCCTTTCAGTAGCTGATCTGCGCAACGGCGCGCAGCTCGTCCGGCGTGGTGGTGCCGAAGCCGAAGAATTCCAGGTAGGCCGGGATCATCTCGAAGAGCATGTCGGTGCCGACCTGGATCGGGCAGCCCTTGGCCTGGGCGGCGGCGAGCAGCGGCGTGATGGCCTGCTTCATCACCACTTCGCCCACAAAGGTGCTCGGGCTGACCCGGTCCATGTCGAAGGGCAGCGGATCGTCGGGTTTCATGCCCAGCGGCGTGGCATTGACGATCAGATCGAACCCGGCCGGATCGTTCGAGCCGGTGGTAACCAGCAGATTCGGGTAATGGGTCTTGAGGCGGCCGGCCAGGGCGTCCGACGAAGCGGGGAAATTGTCGAAGAGGGCCATCTCGGCCACGCCGGCGGCGGCCAGCGAGGCGGCGATGGCGCAACCGACGCCGCCGTTGCCGGACACCAGCACGCGCTTGCCTTCCAGGGCCTGGCCCTTGCGCAGCACGCCACGCACAAAGCCGGCGCCGTCGAACTGGTCGGCCAGCAGGGTGCCGTCCGGACGCAGCAAAATCGCGTTGGCCGCGCCGGCAATGCTGGCCGTCGGCGTGACTTCATCCACCAGCGACATGGTGCTCACCTTGTGCGGCATGGTCACCAGCGCGCCGCGCAGGTTGGTCATCTTGCGCAGGGATTCGATGGCCGCCGGGTAGTCCTCCGGCTTCACGCCCATCGGCATCACCACGGCATCAATGCCCTTCGACTCGAACCACGGGTTGTAGATCATCGGCGCCTTGAAGCTCTCGGTCGGGTAGCCGAGGTGGGCGATGAGGATGGTCTTTCCGCTAATCATTTTGAATTCCTTTCAACAGTTCGCACGGGCGGCGCTTCAGCGCACAACCAGCACGGGCACCTTGCTGTAATGCAGCACCTTGGTCGTTTCGCTGCCCATCAGCAGGCTGCGCAGGCCCATGCGGCCGTGGGACGACATGCAGACGAGATCGCAGCCGGTGGACTCGGCGGCGCGCACGACTTCTTCGGCAACAGAATCGCCGCTGACGAAGAAGCAGTCGAAGGCCACGCCGGCTTTCTTCGCCTCTTCGGAGACGAAGGCCAGGAACATCTCGGCGTTGTCGGAGTGCAGCTTGTCGCCGACCATCGAATCACCGAGGCCGCGAGGGGTGAGGGACTGGAGGATCACCGACAGGCCGGTGACCTTTGCGTTGTGCACCTTGGCCAGCTGGATGCCGTGCAGAACGGCCTTGTGGGACAGTTCCGACCCATCGGTCGGGAGGAGGATGTGCTTGTACATGGCGTGTCCTTTTCAATCGTCAGCGATGAAAAACGGCGTGCAGGGGCCCGCCTCCGGTCTCGGCCGGAGGGGCTGACTGCAAAAACAGGGTTATTTGCGGGGCGGGCCGGCAGCGGCCGGTCAGATCAGCGCGGCGGGGCGCGCTCGGCGCGGACCACTTCCTGCCAGCGGCTCACGTCGGACTCGAGCCGCGTGCGCAGGGCTTTGGCAGTGGCCTTGTCGGACTCCGCCACACGGGCGCCGATGGTCAGCAGGTCCTTCTTCAGCTTCGGGTCCTGCAGGGCGCTGCACAGGGCATTCCCGAGCCGGTCGAGCGTCACCTGGGGCGTGCCCTTCGGGGCATACAGGCCGTGCCAGGCGAGCAGCTCGAAACCTTTCAGACCTTGCTCGGCGAGAGTCGGCACGTCGGGCAGCACATCCAGCCGGGCCGCGGCAGTCACGCCATACACCTTGACGCTCTTTGCCTTTACCGGCACCAGCACGTTGCTCACCTGATCGCACAGCAGGTCGATGTTGCCTTCGGTGACCAGATCGGCCACCGCCTGCTCGGTGCCCGGATAGGCGCGCTGGTCGAATTCCTTTATCAGGGAATGCGACAGCAGCAGGCCGCACAGGTGGGAGGCCGAGCCCTTGCCGGCGTTGCCCAGCACCAGCTTGCGCGACCCCTTGTCGAGGTACTGGCGCAGCCCGTCGAAGCTGTCCGCCTTGAGGCCGCTCTTGCCGAGCAGGACCATCGGCACGTCGGCAACCAGGCCGATCGGCTCGAAGTCCTTGACCGGGTCGTAGCCCGGCTGCGCATACAGCGCCGGCGCAGCGGCCTGGCTGAGGTTGGTGAGCATCAGGGTGTCACCGTCGGCCCTGGCACGGGCGGCCTGCCGGGCCCCCACGGTGCCGCCACCGCCAACAATGTTCTTGATGACCACGTTGCGTCCGAGGACGCGCCCCATGGCTTCGGCGACCGGACGGGCCACGTTGTCGGTGGGCCCGTTCTGGGTGAAGGGCACGATCATCACCAGCGGAGCGGGTTTCGCCTCGGCGGCCATCAGGGCCGGCGCCGCGAGGGTCGCCGTCAGGGCGAGAAGACAGGCAGAAATGGAACGCATGGAGAGAACTCCTGGCAAGGGGATGAAAGGCCCGGCAAACAGCTTCATTTGATCAGCGTGACCGGAATGTCCGCCAGGCGGATCACCTCGGCCGACACGGAATCGAGCAGCAGGCTGGCCAGCGCACCGCGCCCGTGACTGCCCATCACGATCTGGTCAAAACCGTGCTCGCGGGCAAAACGGACGATGGCCTCGGCCGGCTGGTCATCGACCACGACGTGCAGCAGCGGCACCAGCCCGGCGGCTTCCAGCGCGGCCTGTTCGGCAGCCAGCGCCTTCAGCCCCTCCTCCCGGTGCAGCGCCTGGAGACCGTCGTGGGCCAGAAACTGTCCCACGTCGCGATGCACCGGACGCTGGACATTGAGCAGGTGGATTTCCACCGGCCCCTGATACACGGCCAGCCGGGCCGGCAAAGCCCCGGCGACCTGCACGGAGAGGTCCGAACCATCAACGGGAAACAGAATCCTGGTCATGACTTTTCCTTCCCTCAACGGGCCTTGCCGAGATCCAGCTCGACCGATTCACGACTCGCCTCGCGGGCATGGGCCCGGGCGGCCAGCAACTTGCCAACCAGCACCACAAGCACCGCACCGACCACCGGCAATACGCTGTGCAGCCACGCGGCATGGGTGTTGATCCACGGCCCGAACCACAGGTCGCTGACCGCCATTTCACCCGCCACAAAGCCCAGCAGTGCCGCCCCGCCGGTGATGACCACCGGGAAGCGTTCCATCACCTTCATCAGGAAAGTGCTCGAGAACACCACCAGCGGAATGCTCAGGGCCAGGCCGATAACGAGCAGCACGACACTGCCCTTGGAGGCGCCGGCGATGGCCACCACGTTGTCCATGCTCATCACCAGGTCGGCGATCATGATGGTCTTGATGGCGGCCGCCAGCCCGGCGCCTGCCAGGCGGGCTCCGTCGCCTTCCGCCTCGTCTTCGGGAACCAGCAACTGAACTGCGATCCACACCAGAAGTACGGCACCGACCACCTTCAGGAGCGGCAACTGCAACAGCTCGGCCGCCACGATGGTGAGCACGACACGCATGACCACCGCCGCGCTGCTGCCCCACATCACCGCCTGCTTGCGCTGGGCGTCGGGCAATGAGCGCGCGGCCAGCGCGATGACGACAGCGTTGTCTCCGGAGAGCACGATGTCGATGCCGATGATCTGGATCAGTGCGATCCAGAAGGCCTGATCGAACAACAGTTCTTGCATGGTTTTTCCCTGACTCTTTTACTTACTTGCCGCCGCGAACCTTGGCGATCTCGGCGTACAGGGCCTTGACCGTATCGGGGCCGACCTGGGCGCTGTACTTGTCGATCACCGGCTTGACCTTGTCGCGCATGCGCTGGAGTTCGGCCGGGGCGATTTCGGTGACCTGCATGCCGGACTTCTTCAGTTCTTCAATGGCTTCGCTGGCCTGCTGGCGGGAAACCTGGCGTTCGTAGGTGGTGGCTTCGGTGGCGGCGTCGGCGATGATCTTCTTCTCGTCGGCGCTCAGCTTGTCCCACAGCTTCTTGCTGAAGATCAGCGATTGCGGGTTGTACACGTGGCGGGTCTGGGCCAGGTGCTTCTGCACTTCGTTGAGCTTGGCGCTACGAATCGTGGTGTTGGGGTTTTCCTGCCCGTCCACCGCTTTCTGCTCCAGCGCGCTGTACACCTCCGGCCAGGCCAGCGGCGTCGGGTTGGCACCCAGGGCGCTGAACATGTCCACGTAGATCGGCGACTGGATGACGCGCAGCTTCAGGCCGGCGATGTCCTCGACCTTGGTGATCGGGTGCTTGCTGTTGGTGATGTTGCGGAAACCCAGATCCCAGAAGCCAAGGCCGATCAGGTTCTTTTCGGCGAGTTTGGCGTGCAGGCCCCTGCCGAAAGCGCCATCGGTGACGGCATCCGCTTCGGCCGGATTGGCGAACAGGAAGGGAAAGTCGAATACCGCGAATTCCCTGGACAGGCTTTGCAGGATGCCGGAGTTGAGCACGGACATCTCGATGGTGCCGCCCTGCACGGCCGAAATGGTCTGCACGTCGCCGCCCAGCTGGCCGCCCGGGAAGAGCTTGACCTTGATCTTGCCGCCGGACTTGGCCCCCACCAGCTCGGCAAACTTCTGGGCACCCATTTCCTGCGGGTGGCCCTTGTTGTTCTGGAACGCGAACTTGATGGTCCGCTCGCTGATTTCGGCGGCCTGGACGGTGGCGAGGGGCAACAGCGCGGCCATGGCGACGATGAAGGTACGACGGGTGAAACGGGTCATGGTTTGTCTCCAGTCTTATAGTGAAACGCGTTTAAAACCGGACACCCCCGTAGAGGTGCCCTTACTGCAACAGGACAGATCAACTGAACCAGCTGGCCGGCACAATCACCAGCGCGGGGAACAGGATCATCAGCAACAACATGATCAGTTCGGCCACCATGAAGGGCCACACGCCCTTCATCAGGTCGTCCATGCTGATCTTGCCAACCCCGGCCACCACGTTGAGCACCGTGCCGACCGGCGGGGTAATCAGGCCGATGGCGTTGTTGATGATGAACAGCACGCCGAAGTAGATCGGATCGATGCCGGCCTTCATCACGATGGGCATCAGCACCGGGGTGAGGATCAGGATGGTCGGGGTCATGTCCATGGCCGTACCGACAATCACCACCACCGCCATCATTGCGAACATCAGCAGGATCTTGTTGCCCATGAAGGGCTCGAGCAGACCGACGATCTGGCCCGGCAGGTCGGCGACGGTGATCAGCCAGGCCGACACCAGCGCAGCAGCCACCAGGAACATCACGATGGCGGTCGTTCGGGCCGCAGAGACAAACACGCCGTAGATCTGCGCCGGCTTGAGTTCCTTGTAGATGAACACCGCGACGAACAGCGAATACACCGCACACACCACCGCTGCTTCGGTCGGCGTGAAGATGCCGAACTTCAGACCAAAGATGATGATCAACGGGAGCATCAGGGCCCAGAAGCCGTCGGCCAGGGTCTTCAGGACTTCCGCAGTCGTCTTGCGCGGCGGCGGGGTCAGGTTTTCGTTGCGGGCCGCCCACCACCAGGCGCAGACCAGGGACAAGCCGATCAGCAGGCCCGGAAAGATGCCGGCCAGGAAGAGCTTGGAGATGGACAGGTTGGCGGCGACGCCGAAGATGATGAAGCCGATACTCGGCGGGATGATCGGGCCGATGATGCCGCCGGCAGCGATCAGGCCACAGGAACGGGCCCGGTCGTGACCGGCCCCGACCATCATCGGCACCAGCAGGGCCGACAGCGCAGCGGCATCGGCCACGGCCGAACCGGACAGCGCGGCGAGCAGGCAGGAAGCCAGAATGGCCACATAGCCCAGACCGCCCCGCACATGGCCAACCATGGCCATCGCCACATTGACGATGCGCTTGGAAAGGCCGCCGGTGTTCATGATTTCGCCAGCCAGCATGAAGAACGGAACGGCCATCAGCGGAAAGCTGTCGGCGCCGTTGATCAGGTTCTGGGCGATGATCTGCGCGTCCATCATGTCCATGTGGCACATGAGGGCAGCGCCGCAGACGAGCAGTGCAAAGGCGATGGGCATGCCCAGCGCCATGGCGCCAAGCAGGGCACCCAGGAAGACGGCAATCGTCATTTTCGGTCTCCTCTTATTTCTTGCCGGGGGCGCTAATCTGCCCGTGGTGGTGGGCCACTTCGGCCAGTTCTTCCGATTCGGTGACCATGACGAGTTCGTGATCCTGCAGCTTGCCGGCCAGCACGCGGTACATGTCGTGCAGCACGATCAGGGCGGCAGTGACGCTGAAGATCAGGCCCACGCCGTAGAAATAGGCCATGGAAATGCCGGAAGCCGGGGCCTGCACATCGATGTTGATCTTGGTCTGCTCAAGGCTGCCGGAGAACAGCAGCCACAGGACGCCGAGGATGAGGACCTGACTGGCGAGCAGGCAGAACTTCTTGCCGAAGGGCGGCAGCCGGGAAACCAGGGAATCCACCCCCAGGTGCCCGTGTTCCTTCATGCCCACGAGGGCCCCCAGGAAGGTCAGCCACACGAAGAGCCAGCGCGAGATTTCATCCGAGACGGTGATGCCGCTGTTGAAGGCATACCGCAGCACCACATTGCCGAAGACCAGCACCACCATGATGGCCAGGCACAGGGCAATCAGCATCTTCAGCAGATGGAAATATCCATCGACTATCTTTTTCATTTGCTCCTCCTTAGGGGCTTTGCTTCCGTCAATTCGATACATCGGCTCTTGACTGGCCGACTGCCCTGTCCGGGCGATTCAGCATGGGTCGAAGCTTAGCGACGCGGCCCCTGCGGAAGAATGGGCAGAACACGGGCAAAGGGCGATAAACGGACAAGCCTGGCCGATAATCGCGCAGGTTCTGCATTCCGGAATCGCCTGGCCAAAGCGCCTCAGACGCGGGGCTCGTCACTCAGCCCCGCCGGGTCGGCGGAGCGCTGGCTGCGGGGGCTTTTGGCCATAGAAATCCCCTCTCACACCCGCTCACCGATTCCTGCGCGCTTATCGCCCAGCGGCGATCAACAATCGCGCATTGCCTGCTTTTGCCCTGAGCGTCGACCGGCCCGACCTCGGTAAGCTCCGCTCCGTGCTGACCTGTGGAGGTCAGCGACAGGAGACATTCCGGGCAAACCGGGGCAGCTACCGCAGCCAAGCCCTGCCGGAACACACAAAAAGAGAGGATGAGGCAATGAATGCAAAGACAATGAGTGTGGTGCTGGCCGCTCTGGCTTCCCTGAGCGGTGGCGTGGCCCAGGCCGAGTTGCCCCCGCTGGAAGTGGGCGGCGCCACCTTCAAGCTGTACGGCAATGTGGACCAGTACCTGAACTTCATGCGCAGCAGCTCAGGCAAGAGCCTGAACGCACTGGAAGAAGGCGGCTACCTGCGCAGCCGCATCGGCGTCCGTGGCGAGAAGCCGGTCGATGCCGAGCTGATCATGAAGTTCCACCTCGAACAGGGTCTCAACCTCTCCAACGGTGCGCAGGCTGACAGCACCCGCCTGTTCGACCGTCAGGCCTGGGCCGGCATCCAGACCCCCTACGGTGAATTCCGCGTCGGCCGCCAGAACTCCGTTCTGCTGGTGCGCGGCGGCTACATCGACTACACCGCCCGCACCCTCGGCTCGGTGATCAACAACTTCGGCGTCGCCTCCCGCTACGACAGCGACCTGGCCTGGATCTCCCCGCGCATCAACGGCCTGCTGCTCGAAGCCCACTACTCCTTCGCCGGCGCCAAGGAAAACGAGACCACCAACCAGGGCGTCTACCAGTTCGCCGCCGACTACCAGAACGGCCCGTACCTGGTCGGCTTCGCCGGCATCGGCGGCAAGGCACCGAACGGCGCCAAGGTCGACAAGACGGTCTTCTACAACAACCTGTTCGCCAACTACGACTACGGCAAGGGCAAGATCTACGCCGCCTACGTGCGGACCAACAACAACGCCACCACCTGCACCAGCAGCACCAGCCCGTGTCCGGCCGCCAGCCTGCTCAACAACGGTGGCGCCCCGCTGGGCAACACCGGCACCCTGGTGGGCGGCACGCTGGTCGATGCCAACACCTACTACAACATCTTCCAGCTCTCGGCTGACTACAAAATCACCCCGAAGCTGCGCCTCGGCGCCCTGTACGGCCGCATCGAAGACACCTCCAACACCGGCAAGAACGCCAATGGCTGGTCGGTCGGTGGCTACTACGACGTATTCAAGGACACCATGCTGTACGCACTGGTGGATGTGATGGACAACGACAAGAACGCCGGCTTCCGCCCGGGCGGTTCTGCCGGCCTGCCCAAGAACTTCACCGCGGCCGCCGACGTGAATGGCGAAAGCATCCGCGGCATTCAGCTGGGCTTCGTCTACAAGTTCTGATTCAGACGGCCGGCGCCCATCCCTGTGGGTCGGACTTCAGTCCGACTGCGCACTGTCCACCCGTGTTGTCGGACTGAAGTCCGACCCACGGGGGCTGTTGGCACCGCCGCAAACCGCTTCGTTCTCCGCGTTGTTACGGGCGTCCCTCCAGGGATGCCCGTTTTTTTATGCTCAGGGCCGGTGATGCACCAGCTCGAACTGAGTGCCACCCACCAGCGTGCGGGTCAGGGCGCCCAGCTCGCGGTTGCCGAGCAGGGAAGAATCGACAAAATGAATGCCCCGGG
>ERZ724525.218-NODE-218-length-31056-cov-11.864133_pt1 | contig 31056 bp, 33 predicted proteins | sample MGYA00376058_ERZ724525 | MGnify/ENA primary metagenome ERZ724525 (study PRJEB28724, sample SAMN07190888) | wastewater metagenome | isolation source: influent of sewage treatment plant in Hong Hong | place: USA: Christiansburg, Virginia | collected 2016-03-01 ... | reverse complement strand
GACGCACACCATGCCGCCCCGCTCCACCGCGGCCAGCACGTCCACGTCCTCGTCCTTGGCGCTCTCGACGAACTGCTTGTGCAGCACCGCCTGCAGGTTGCGGATCTGGTCGCGATACGACGCCGCCTGCTCGAAGGCGAGCTTGTCGGAAGCCTCCTGCATGCGCCGGGACAGATCGTCGATGACATCGCCGTGGCGGCCGTTGAGAAACAGGCTGGCCAGCTGCACGTCGGCGGCGTAAGCCTCTTTGTCGATGAGGCCCACGCAGGGCCCGGTGCAGCGCCGGATCTGGTGCAGCAGACAGGGCCGCGAACGGTTGCTGAAGGTGGTGTCTTCGCAGGTGCGCAGGCGGAAAATTTTCTGCATCAGGTGCAGGCTCTCGCGCACCGCCCACGAGTTGGGGAATGGCCCGAAGTAGCGCACGCCTTTGTGAAAGCCGCCGCGATGGTAAAAAATCTGCGGAAAGTCGCCCCCGGACAGGGCGATGTAGGGATAGGACTTGTCGTCACGGAAGAGGATGTTGTACTTCGGCCCGAGACTCTTGATGAGGTTGTTCTCGAGAATCAGCGCCTCGGCCTCGGAACGCGTGGCGGTGGTATCCACCCGGGCAATCTGCCCGACCATGATGGCGATGCGCGGGCTCAGCTGGGTGCGCTGGAAGTAGGACGAGACGCGCCGCTTGAGATTCTTGGCCTTGCCGACATACAGCACCGACTCGTCGGCGCCGATCATGCGATAGACGCCGGGCTCCTCGGTGAGGCTGCGCAAAAAATCCCTGGCGTCGAAAGTCACGGGAGCGCGGATCGGAGGCGGGTTCAGGCCAGCGCCAGCACGCTCTCGCGGGCGGTGCGATACGGCGCCCAACCGGCCAGCGTGGCTGGGTCGGCCGGCGCAGTGCCGGGGCGCGGCCGCAGCGCAGCGATGCGCTTGCTGCTGTCGGCGCTCACTGCAGGTTGCCAGCCGTCGAGCAGTTCAACAGCAAAATCGGGCCGGTTGCACACCAGCACCATGTCGCAACCGGCGCCATGGGCCGCTTCGGCGCGGGCCACGATGCCACCGGCAACGCTCGCCCCCTCCATGGTCAGATCGTCGCTGAAGATCACACCCTCAAAGCCCAGCTTGCCGCGCAGGATTTCCTGCAACCAGAAAGCCGAGAAGCCCGCCGGACGCGGCTCGATGTTCTCGAAGATGACGTGCGCCGGCATCACCCCGCCCAGCTCGCCGGCGAGCAGGCGGAAGGGCTGCACATCATCCTTCCAGACCTCGTCGAAGGAGCGGGTGTCGACCGGGATCGCCACGTGGGAATCCGCCTCGACCGCCCCGTGACCGGGGAAGTGCTTGCCCACCGCACGCATGCCGACGTCCGCCAGGCCGGCCACCACAGCGCGAGCCAGCTCGGTGGCAACCAACGGATCGCGATGGAAGGCCCGGTCGCCGATCACGCTGCTGACGCCGTAATCCAGGTCCAGCACCGGCGCGTAGCTCAGGTCGACACCGTGGGCGCGCAGTTCTGCCGCCAGCACGAAGCCGGCGTGACGGGCTTGCTGCTTCGCCGCCTCCGGGTCGGCCGACCAACCCTCGCCCAGCCGACGCATGGCCGGCAGACGGGTGAAGCCGTCACGGAAGCGCTGCACGCGGCCGCCTTCGTGGTCCACGGAAATCAGCAATTCCGGCCGTGCAGCGCGGATCGCCGTGGTAAGCGCACGCAACTGTTCCGGCTCGGCGTAGTTGCGGGCAAACAGGATCACTCCGCCGACCAGTGGGTGCTGGAGAATCTCGCGCTCTTCCGAGGTGACTTCATAGGCAGCCACGTCGAGCATGACGGGGCCAGGATGGGCGTAGGAAGTCTTCATGGCTTTTCAATGACGGCAAAGGCGACGACGTAGTCGGTTTCGTCGGACAGACTCAAATGGGCAACGAGGCCGCGCTCCTGCATGTAGGCAGCAAGGGACGGCGAAAATTCAAACAGTGGCTTGCCGAGGGCGTCATGAGCGACACGCACCGCGTGCAGCGTGGCCGGCGCCGCAACGCCGGTGCCGAGGGCCTTGCCGAAAGCCTCCTTGGCCGCAAAACGCTTCGACAACAAACGGGCCGGGTCGCGGGCCTGCTCGAAGGCGGGCCGCTCGGACACATCAAGGATGCGCTCGGCAAAGCGGGCACCGTGGCGCGCCAAGGCCTCGCCCATGCGCGCCACGCGCACGATGTCGGTGCCAACACCGTGGATCATGCGCGCGGTCCGCGGTCCGCGGCTTCCCGCATCAGGCGCTTCATTTCGCGTACGGCTTCGCGCAGGCCGGTGAAGACCGCACGGCTGACAATGGCGTGGCCGATGTGCAGCTCGCGAATGCCGGGCAGGCGCGCTATGGGCTGGACATTGTAATAGTTGAGAGCGTGGCCGGCGTTGAAACGCAGGCCAAGGCCGAGAATGGTCTCGCCGGCACGGGCGATCTTGTCGATCTCGACCAGCACCGCCGGGCTTTCTGCATCGCGACCCGCCGCATGGAAGGCGTGGGCGTAGGGGCCGGTATGGATCTCGCAGACCTTCGCACCGATGCGCGCAGCAGCTTCGATCTGGGCGATGTCGGCATCGATGAAGACGCTGACGACGATGCCCCGCTCCGCCAGGCGCGCAACCGAATCCTTCAGGCGTGCCTCCTGGGAGACGATGTCGAGACCGCCTTCGGTGGTCACCTCATGGCGACCTTCCGGTACGAACATGGCCATCTCGGGCTTCAGTTCACAGGCGATGCCGACCATCTCGTCGGTGGCCGCCATCTCGAGGTTGAGCTTGATCTGGGTAAGTTCGCGCAGCTTCTTCACATCCGCATCCTGGATGTGGCGGCGATCCTCGCGCAGGTGCACGGTGATGCCATCGGCACCACCGAGGTGGGCTTCCACCGCGGCCCATGCGGGATCGGGCTCCCAGGTACGGCGCGCCTGGCGCAGGGTGGCCACGTGGTCGATGTTGACGCCGAGTTCGATCAAGACGGATCTCCGGGAAAGGCAAAAAGTTCGGTAAAGACGCGGCGGGACTGGAGTACCTGTCCGCCAAGATAATGCTGGATGAGCCGGCGCATCAGCGCCTTGCTCTGGGCCAGGGTTTCCGCGTCGCGGAAATCGCCGCAGGCCATGTCGAGAAGGGTCTTGCCGCTCACCACCGAGGGGTCGTCGATGCCGTATTCGTCCAGCGACACGGCGCCCTGTTCAATTATATAAGCGTAGTGTCCGTCGGGCCGCACGGGCACGCCGTCGGCATCCGCATCCAGGCACAGGCCGTAGCCAAGCTCCTGCAGCAGGGCCAGCTCGAAGCGGCGCAGTACGACTTCCTGGGATTCATTGGCGGCCAGCGCGCGCAGCGCCTCGCCGTAAGCCCGATGCAACTCCGGATGGGAATCCTCCCGGGGCATCAGGCGCATCAGGAGTTCATTGGCGTAATAGGCACACAGCAGGGCCTGACCGCCGAGCAGGGGCTGGCCGCCCAGCCATTCGGCGCGAACGAGGGTTTTCATCTCCCCGCCGCCACTCCAGTCGATCAACAGCGGCTGAAAAGCCATCAACACGCCGCGCAGTTGCGACATGGGACGCCGGGCGCCCTTGGCCACCAAGCCGATGCGACCGAAGTCCCGGCTGAAGACCTCGACGATGAGGCTGGTTTCCCGGTAGGGATAACTGTGCAGCACGAAGCCCGGCTGCTGATCGACGCGCTGCCTGGCACTCACGACAGGGCCGGCCAGGGATCAGTCGTAACCAAGGCTCTTTAGCGCCCGCTCGTCGTCGGCCCAGCCGCTCTTCACCTTCACCCAGACCTCAAGGAAGACCTTGGAGTCGAAGAGCTTTTCCAGTTCGACACGCGCTTCGGAAGCGATGCGCTTGAGGCGTTCGCCGCCTTTGCCGATGACCATCGCCTTGTGGGGCGCCTTGTCGACGATGATCGCCGCACTGATGCGCCGCATGCCGGCCTCGGCCTCGAACTTCTCGATCTCGACAGTCATGCCGTAGGGCAGCTCTTCACCCAACTGGCGGAAGAGCTTTTCGCGCAGAAATTCGGAAGCCAGGAAACGCTCGCTACGGTCGGTGATGTCGTCCGCGTCGAAAATCGGCTCGCCCTCGGGCAGGTAGGGTGCGGCCGCCTTCAGGAGCTGGTCGGTATTGCGGCCCTTCTCGGCGCTCACCGGCACGATCTCGGCGAACGGGAAAACCTCGCTCATACGCTGCATGAAAGGCAGCAGGCGCCCCTTGTCTTCCAGCAGATCGACCTTGTTGATCACCAGCACCACCTTGGCCTCCGGCGGCAGCAGCTTGACCACCTGCTCGTCCTCGGGGCCGTAGCGGCCGCTTTCGATGACGAACAGAACCAGGTCCACGTCTGCCAGCACCTGGGTGACGGTGCGGTTCATCGCCCGGTTGAGGGCATTCTTGTGACGCGTCTGGAAGCCCGGGGTGTCCACGAAAATAAACTGGGACTGCCCCTCGGTGAGCACGCCGGTAACCCGGTGACGAGTGGTCTGGGCCTTGCGGGAAACGATGCTGATCTTCTGCCCGATCAGGCGATTGAGCAGCGTGGACTTGCCCACGTTGGGGCGCCCGACGATGGCGACGAAGCCGGTACGAAAAGACTTGTCGGCAGCGGAATTGGATTCGGTCATTACTTTGGCAATAGTTCCAGCGCCGCCTGAGCGGACTGCTGTTCGGCAGCGCGGCGACTCACGCCGATGCCGCGGGTCTTGAGGCCAAGGCCGGTGATTTCACACTCGACCTCGAATTCCTGCTGGTGCGCTTCGCCGCGGGTATTGGCGAGGGAGTAACGGGGCAGCGGCATGCGCCGCCCCTGAACCCATTCCTGCAGGGCGGTTTTCGGATCTTTCAGGGCGCGGGCCGGATCGAGCTCGGCGATGGACGATTCGTAAAGCCGGTCGATGACCGCCTTGGCGGTTTCAAAACCGGCATCCATGAAGACAGCGGCGAAGATCGCCTCCAGCGCATCGGCCAGAATGGACGGACGGCGATGGCCGCCGCTCTTCAGTTCACCCTCGCCCAGGCGCAGATAGTCGCCGAGCTTCAGTCCATCGGCCAGACGATGCAGGGCCTCCTGACGAACGAGGTTGGCACGCAAACGGGACAGATCACCTTCGCGCAATTCGCCGAATCGCCCGAACAGGGCCATGGCCGTCACGCAATTGAGGACGCTATCGCCGAGGAACTCCAGCCGCTCATTGTGGGGCGAGCCGAAGCTGCGATGAGTCAGGGCCTGTTCAAGCAGCTCGGGACGGACAAACCGATACCCAAGCGCCTGCTGCAAAACATCCAGCTTCATGGGAAAACGCTTATCGGCCACCTGGTGCAGTCGATACAGAAAAATCGATGAGGAGGCTGACGTTGGAAACCAGATGCACCTTGCGGGAATAATCCACCGAAATCACGATTTGTCCGTTTTCCTTGGTGATGTCGAGATCCGTTGCAGAGATCGAACTGATGTCATCCACGATAGCCCGCTTTGTAAAAGCGAAGCGCAACTGGGGAACTGTCGCTGTCTGGGGGTCGGCGCCACTGGCCACGGCGGCAATCGCTCGCCGGATCCCGAAATACTCTGAGATGACGGGAATCAGCTTGAGCCCGACGAGCAGGACTGCGGCAAGGATGCCCCCGACCAGCAACACCCCGATAAGGCTAAGACCCGACTGACTCTTTTTTGTCATCATCAATGGAAGCTGCCGATCCGTTTCAGGTCACTGAAATTGAACCAGATGAAAAATGCCTTGCCGACGATATTCTCTTCCGGGACAAAACCCCAGCCCCGGCTGTCGAAACTGCCGTCCCGATTGTCACCCATCATGAAATAGTGCCCCGCAGGCACCGTGCAAGACACACCGCGGCTAGTATAGGTGCAGTTATCGCGGAAAGGATACGGGGTAGTCTGGGAGACAAACGCCGGCGATTCATTCTCGACGATGATCTTGTGTTCAATCTCGCCAAGCTTTTCCGAATAACGTGGCGAGAAGTACAGCCGGTCAGCATGCAGGTAGTCGCCATCGGCCTTCTGAGCCATTTCGACACCGTTGATGGTGAGCTTCTTGTCGAGGTACTCGACCCTGTCGCCCGGTAAACCAACCACACGCTTGATGTAGTCAAGCGACGGATCACCGGGGAAGCGAAAGACCATGACGTCCCCACGCTGCGGCTCGTTGATCGCCACGATCTTCTTGTTGATCACCGGCAGACGAATGCCGTAGGTCCACTTGTTAACCAGGATGAAGTCGCCCACCAGCAGGGTCGGAATCATCGAGCCCGACGGAATCTTGAAGGGCTCGACGAGAAACGAGCGCAGGCTGAAGACCACCAGGATCACCGGAAAAAAACTGGCGCCGTACTCCACCCACCAGGGGGACTTGGCCCCGACGCCACGCCGCTTGCTGGCGACGAAACGATCCAGCGCCCACAAGACGCCACTAAAAACCAGCAAGGTAAAAAGAATCAACGCAAAATTCACGCGAGCGCCCCTACTATCAGTTTGGTGCCGGTCATTTTTCGTCCACCCGCAGTACAGCCAGGAAGGCCTCCTGCGGAATTTCCACGTTGCCGACCTGCTTCATGCGCTTCTTGCCCTCTTTCTGCTTCTCGAGGAGCTTCTTCTTCCGCGAAATGTCGCCACCATAACACTTGGCCAACACATTCTTGCGCAGGGCCTTGATGGTTTCCCGGGCCACGATATTGGAGCCGATGGCCGCCTGGATCGCCACATCGAACATCTGGCGCGGGATCAATTCGCGCAGCTTGGCGACCAGATCACGACCACGATACTGGGAGTTGGCCCGGTGCACGATGATGGACAGCGCGTCGACCTTCTCGCTGGACACCAGCACATCGAGCTTCACCAGATCGGCGGCGCGGTATTCCTTGAACTCGTAATCGAGGGACGCATAGCCCCGCGACACGGACTTCAGCTTGTCGAAGAAGTCCATCACCACTTCATTCATGGGCATGTCGTAGATCAGTTGAACCTGGCGGCCGTGATAGAGCATGTCCACCTGCGAACCACGCTTCTGGTTGCACAGGGTGATCACGGCCCCCACGTATTCCTGCGGCAGGAAGATGACGGCCTTGATGATCGGCTCGCGCACCTCCTCCACCTTCGACAGGTCGGGCAACTTGGACGGATTGGAGATCTGCTCCACCGTCCCGTCCTTCATGAGCACCTCGTAGATCACGGTCGGCGCCGTGGTGATGAGGTTCATGTCGAACTCGCGCTCCAGGCGCTCCTGCACGATTTCCATGTGCAAGAGGCCGAGGAAGCCACAGCGGAAGCCGAAGCCGAGTGCCTGGGATACTTCCGGCTCAAACTGCAGCGAGGCATCGTTCAGACGCAGCTTTTCGAGGGACTCGCGAAGCTGGTCGTATTCGTTGGATTCCACCGGATACAGGCCGGCGAACACCTGCGGCTTGATCTCCTTGAAACCCTCGAGCGCCTTGACCGCCGGCTTGTTGGCCAGGGTGATGGTGTCACCCACCTTGGCCGCCTTGAGTTCCTTGATGCCGGCAATGATGAAACCCACCTGACCGGCCGACAGGGTTTCCCGCTGCTGGGACTTGGGAGTGAACACGCCGACCTGCTCGCACAACTGCTGCACGCCGGTGGACATGAACATGATCCTGTCCTTGGGCTTGAGCGTGCCATCGACAACCCGGACGAGCATCACCACGCCAACGTAGTTGTCGAACCAGGAGTCGATGATCAGCGCCTTCAACGGGCCATCCGGATCCCCCTTGGGCGCCGGAATGCGCGCGATGACCGCTTCAAGGATGTCCTCGACGCCCATGCCGGTCTTGGCCGAACAGGGAATCGCGTCGGTCGCATCAATGCCGATCACGTCCTCGATTTCCTGGCGGGCTCCCTCCGGATTGGCCTGGGGCAAATCCATCTTGTTGAGGACCGGCACCACCTCGACGCCCTGTTCCAGCGCCGTGTAGCAGTTGGCTACGGTCTGCGCCTCGACGCCCTGGGATGCATCGACGACCAGCAGGCCGCCTTCGCAGGCCGCCAGCGATCGGGAGACTTCATACGAGAAGTCCACGTGCCCCGGAGTGTCGATCAGATTGAGGTTGTAGACCTGGCCATCGCGGGCGCGGTAACTCAGCGCAGCCGTCTGGGCCTTGATGGTGATACCGCGCTCACGCTCGATGTCCATCGAATCCAGCACCTGGGATTCCATCTCGCGAGCGGAGAGGCCTCCGCACAGCTGGATGATCCGGTCGGCCAGGGTAGATTTACCGTGGTCGATGTGGGCAATAATCGAAAAGTTTCTGATGTGTTGCATTTGGGCCATGAAAAAGGGTGCCGGAGGGCACCCTGATAAATTTTGTTTGCCTGGCAAAGACTTGCATTCTAACCGATACGCTGAAAATGAGCACGGACAGCGATTTCGTCGAGGAAGTAATGACAGATTTCTGTTTCTCCGGCCAGCACGACCGGCACCTTTTCACTCCATAGCGCTTCCAGTTCCGGAAACGCATCCACATCCAGCACATCCACAGTAAAACCGAGCTCTTGCTGCAGGGGCGCAAGCGCATCCAGCAGGTCATGGCACAAATGGCACCATTCCCGGCTCAACACGGTCAGTTGGCGTTCAGCGCTCAAGGGTTCGGAGGGGCACAAAAGTCTGCAGATCGCCACGCAGGACCAGCAGGGTAACCGTCTGCCCGACATCCAGCCCGGCCACCAGGCGATTGAACTGATCCACGCCACGAATATCCGTGCGCACCCCCTTGCTCACCAGTGCCAGAATGGCATCGCCTGACTGGATCTCCGATGCCTTTGCAGAGGCACTGCGCACCGCATCCACCACCACCCCGCCGGAGGCAAAGCGCCCATCCCGTCGCTGCTCGAACGTAGGCTCGACGACCAGGATGCCCAGCTTGTTGGGCGAGGCGTCGGGCCGACTCAGCCTGGCCGCCGTCTTGCGCACCTTCTCTTCAGGCAACTCCGCCACCACGACCGCCAGATCCTTCAGCGCTGCCTTGCGCCACACCTGGAGCGGCACCTTGCTGCCCGGTCGCGTACTGCCGACGATTCGCGGCAAGTCTCCCGAAACAGTCACCGGACGATTGTCGAAGCGCAGGATGATGTCGCCCTGCTCAATCCCCGCCTTGTCGGCCGGGCTGCCCTTTTCCACCGAACTGACCAACGCCCCCACCGGCTTGCCCAGCGTGAAACTGTCAGCAAGCTCCCGCGACACTTCCTGGATGGCCACGCCGATCCGCCCGCGCTGGACCCGACCACTGCTGCGGAGCTGGCTTTGAACCTCCATGGCCACATCGATGGGAATCGCAAACGAGAGTCCCATGAACCCGCCAGTACGGCTGTAGATCTGGGAATTGATGCCCACCACTTCACCCTTCATGTTGAACAGGGGTCCCCCCGAGTTACCGGGATTGATCGCCACGTCCGTCTGGATGAAGGGCACAAAATTTTCCTGGGGCAGGGAACGCCCCTTGGCGCTGACAATACCGGCAGTCACCGAGTTCTCAAAACCGAACGGAGAACCGATGGCCATGACCCAGTCACCGACACGCAGCTTTGCCGGATCACCCAGACTGACTTTGGGCAGACCGGCCGCATCAATTTTGAGCAGCGCCACATCACTGCGTGCATCCGTGCCCATAAGGCGCGCCCGAAACTCCCGCTTGTCGGTGAGTTTGACGATGATTTCATCGGCGCCATCAACCACGTGGGCATTGGTCAGCACATAGCCGTCGGCCGAGACGATAAAGCCGGAACCCAGCGAGCGATTGTCCGGCTCCATGCGGGGCGCCCCCGGAGTGCGCGGCACGAAACGCCGGAAAAAGTCGAACATCGGATCGTCTTCTTCCAGACTCGGCACACCGGAACGGCCCTGCTTGCCGGACTGGGTCGTACTGATGTTCACGACTGCCATGCCAGAGCGATCGGCAAGATCGGCAAAGTCCGGCAAATCCCGCGCCCAAACGGGCAGGGACGAGAGCAGCGAGACACACAGGCCGCACAGGGCAGCAATACGTAAAGCACGCACGAAAGCCATCATCGTCCGCACTCCCCACCTGCAGAAACGGCACCCTTTTCAAGCCGCAAGGGCAGCTCGGCACTCTTCGCCCATCCTGTACGACCGCGCCCGAGCAAAATAGCCGCCAGGCAACCGGCCACCGCGCCAATGGTCGCCGACAGATCAACGCTGTCGGCCGACGCCACGGCCGTCCCCAGCGCTGCGCCCGCAATCAGGCCCAGCACAGGAAACGCATACGCAAACAGGGCCCCCCTCAAGGGAACCCCCTCCTCGACCACAACCCCCACCTGCTCGCCGGGACGGGCGTTGATCTCGTTGCGTACCCGCACAGCCCGGCTGCTGGAGCCAAAAGGTTTCGCGATATTCACGCCACCGCAGCCACCCGGCTCCTGACAACGCCCACACCCCTGGGCGACAGACACGTCCACCCAGGCATAACCGTCTTCAATCCGCTGCACCACACCATTGACCCGCATCAACGCTTCCGCATCTCCACGCCATCGGCAATCCTGACAAGAGCCTGGGACGGTACTTCACCCAACACAGTGATCAGGTGATCGGCCACCGCGCGGCGGAAGATGTTGAAGGCACCCGACGAACTCAGACCGCTCTGGACATTGCCCCTGGCAGGCATCGGCTCGATAAAAACCGAAATCGCCGCCAGACCGTCGGAGAAAACCACGTGATAGGCCTCACCGCGCTCCTTGCGAGCCTGACGCACGACGGAAACCACCTGACGAAAGCCGGGAATCGTATTCCTGAACACCCAGCCGGTATCTTCGACCTTCACATCACTGCCACGCGCATTGACCACCTTCCAGTCCGCCCCGGGCACGAAGTGGGGCTTGACCTTTTCCTTGTCGAAAGGGGCGCCAACCTGGACCTCGGTGAAGGTGAACTGTTCAACACTCTCACCTTTCTCGCCGATCAAACGAGCCCGCAGCAGCAGTCCGGACCCCGTATCAGCCCAGAACTGGTGACCGAATCGCATGTCATCCCTGGGTTCCAGAATGATCTGCTGGCTCTCCATTCCGGCCACCCGGACCACTTCCCCCTTGCGGATCCGGTAATACTCGACAAGCGCGCTGGGAGACTGGGGCAGACGGGCCGGAAAGCTGCGCCGGGCAGCTGACTGATCGACAATCAGCAATTTCTGCTCGGGGAGGAAGCACCGCACTTCCTCATTGTTGCGGACAACCTCCCGCGGACTGCCGTCCAGCGCCTCCAGCCTCTCGTATTCCCCGTTGGCATCAACCAGGTGAGCAATCCGGGAAGTTTCGACGCTCTTGCCGCTCTGATAGGTGAAAGTCCCGGTGTAATTGAGCTTGTGCGCCGCGCTGGAGATTCTTCCGAGCCAGCTCAGCGGATCGGTAGGCACCTGCGCCAGAGCCGACCCACACGAGGCAAACAAGACCGCCACAAAGCAGAAAAAACGCTTCATCGCTCGCCGGCCACGCGGCTATCCGAAACGGTCCGAACGTAGAGCGCAACGCCCGGCATCGCGGCCGATGGCGCCATCGCCTGATGGGCAAACAGGTATTCGCGCTCGGAGGGCTCTGCGGAGACGGCCGCCACCCGGGCAATCCTGGAAGGATCCACCGCCGCCACGGCAACGGCAGGCGTCTTGGTCCGCGCCACCAGCAGGTTTTGCGGATCAGCACCATTCAGCGCCATCGCCACCCAGCCCACCGCCGCAACCCCCATCACGGAAGCCGCGATCGGCATGAAATGACGAACCCATCCGCCACTCGCCTCCCGCTTGACCGGCGCCAGAACCGTAGGCTCATCCTCCAGACACAACATCACCTTGCTGGTGAAGTCCGACGACAGAACTTGCTCATCCCGCAGCACATCCCCAATGAGACAATAACTCTCCCACTTCTGGCGGAGCGCGCCATCCCGTTTCAGGGATTCGAGCATCCGGGACGAGGCCTGCTCTTCGAGCGCGCCGTCCAGCAGGGCAGAAACCTTCTCTTTCATCGTCTTACCACCTCTTGTTCGGAGCCGTATCGAGCAACGGCTTGAGCTTTTCAGAAATTGCTTCCCGCGCACGGAAAATCCGTGAGCGAACCGTACCGATCGGGCACTCCATGATCGCGGCGATCTCCTCGTAGCTCAGGCCCTCGATCTCACGCAGCACGATCGCTGTCCTCAACTCCTCAGGCAGAGCCTCCATCGCCACATTCACCGTTTCCCCGATCTGCTTCGTCATCAGGAGACGTTCAGGCGTATTGATATCGCGAAGCTGGTCTCCCTCCTCAAAGGTTTCGGCTTCCTCAGAATCGAATTCGGTCGTAGTGGGCGCTCGGCGGCCCTGGGATACAAGGTAATTCTTGGCGGTATTGATCCCGATCCTGTAAAGCCAGGTGTAAAAAGCGCTGTCTCCCCGGAACGACGGCAGGGCCCGATAAGCCTTGATGAACGTTTCCTGGGCAACATCCTCCACTTCGGCAGGATCTCGGATCAATCTCGACAACAGTCGGCCGAGCTTGCGCTGATACTTCGTGACGAGCAGGCCAAATGCCTGTTTGTCACCGCGCTGGACACGCTCGACCAACAGTTGGTCAATTTCGCGATCGCTCATGGTCGGGGAACGTATATACCTTTGTTGTCGTGGCCCGGACGGCCACAGACCACGGAGTATACCCCGAGAGCCCGTCAATCCTTTCCAAAGTACCTGCTAGACCCCCCCATCGCCGTATAGTTCAGTCGCGCAAAGGGTTTTGCAGGCTTCGGCAGCGGGAACACCCCATGCTATAGTCGCCCCTCCCCAATATCGCCCTCTGTGGCAACCCTCGAAGTGACCGCTTTTGATGTCCTCATCCTTGGCAGTGGCCTTGCCGGACAGTCCCTTGCGCTGCGCCTCGCAGACAAACTCAAGGTTGCCATTGTTACCAAGCGAAGCCTGGAGGACAGCGCCAGTGCCTGGGCCCAGGGCGGAATCGCCGCCGTGCTCGATCCGGCAGACAGCACCGAAGCCCACGTGGCAGACACCCACACGGCCGGCGCCGGCCTGTGCTCCGATGAAACCACCCGTTTCGTCATTGAGAACGCCCCCCGCGCCATCCGCTGGCTGATCGATCACGGCGTTCCCTTCACCGGCGATGCCAGCTCACCCACGGGCTACCACCTGACTCGCGAAGGCGGACACGGTCACCGACGCATCATCCACGCAGCAGACGCCACCGGCGCCGCCGTACAGGCCACGCTCACCGAGCAGGTCCGCGCCCACCCTGGCATCACCGTCTTCGAACAGCACATTGCGGTCGACCTGATCACCGGCGCCAAAGTCGGCCAACCCGAAGAAGGCTGCCTCGGGGCCTACGTGCTCGACATCGTCAACGACGAAGTGCGCACCTTTGCCGCCCGCCACACGGTGCTGGCGACCGGCGGCACCTGCAAGGTCTACCTGTACACCACCAATCCGGACACTGCCACGGGCGACGGCGTCGCCATGGCCTGGCGGGCCGGCTGCCGGGTTGCGAACATGGAATTCATCCAGTTCCACCCGACCTGCCTGTACCACCCGCAGGCCAAGTCCTTTCTGATTTCCGAAGCGGTGCGGGGCGAAGGCGGACTGCTGCGCCTCCCGGATGGCACCCGTTTCATGCCGGGACACGACAGCCGCGAAGAACTCGCGCCTCGCGACGTGGTTGCCCGGGCCATTGACTTTGAAATGAAGAAGCACGGCCTCGACTGCGTCTTCCTCGACATCAGCCACAAGCCAGCCGACTTCCTCAAAGAGCACTTTCCCAACATCCTGGCCCGCTGCCTGGAGCTGGGTATCGACATCACCCACCAGCCAATTCCGGTTGTGCCGGCCGCCCATTTTTCCTGTGGCGGCATCGTTACCGACCTGCGCGCCCGCACCGACGTGCCCGGCCTCTACGCAATCGGCGAAACCGCGTGCACCGGCCTCCACGGCGCCAACCGCCTGGCCAGCAACTCCCTGCTCGAATGCCTCGTATTCGGCGAAGCGGCTGCCAACGACATCCTGGCCACCACCCGCCCACTGGCCGACAACCTGCCCCAGTGGGATGAAAGCCGGGTCACCGACTCCGACGAAGCCATCGTGATCTCCCATAACTGGGACGAGCTACGCCGCTTCATGTGGGACTACGTCGGCATCGTGCGTACCAACAAGCGCCTGCAGCGCGCCCAGCACCGCATCCGCCTGCTGGCCCGGGAAATCGAAGAGTTCTACAGCAACTTCCGGGTGTCGAACGATCTGATCGAGCTGCGCAACCTGGTTGTAACCGCCGACCTGATCGTCCGCAGCGCCCTCAAGCGCAAGGAAAGCCGCGGACTCCACTTCAGCCGTGACTACCCCGAAACACTGCCCAAGGCTCGGGACACAGTGATTCGTCCCAGCCGCAACACCGGCATCTAAGCCTGCCCGGGCCCGGCAGCTTGCGGCCGGGCCCTCAAGCGGGCCCAGACCTGGAGTTCACGCCAGGCAGCAGGCGACAACTGGTCGCGCAGAATCAGCAGTACACCCCGCCGGGCCACATCCTCTTCACGCCAGGCCAGCCAGATCGCCCACGGGAACACCACAGTGGACGGCTGCGGGATAACCAGCACTTCACGGCGACCGCCATCCGGCTCCAGCACCAGGACACCCTCCTCCGCAAGCCCCAGCCGACCGCCCCCTCGCCGGGCCAAATGCCATGCGTGAACCAGCGACAGCGCCAACAAGCCCATCGCCGATGTGGCCTGCCAGCTCCAGCCAAACCCCAGCACAAATGAAAAAGCCGCCGCGACATGCAACCCGGTCAAAATGACCGGAAGCAGCCGCGACGGCTTTAATTCAATAACGATCACGAAGCACGGCCCTCCGTGCAATCCGCCTCGTCAGAGCTTGCGGAACACCAGCGTACCGTTGGTGCCACCGAAGCCGAAATTGTTCTTCATTGCGATGTCGATCTTCATCGGACGCGCCACGTTTGCGCAGTAATCCAGATCGCACTCAGGGTCCTGATCGAAGATATTGATCGTCGGCGGGGAGACCTGGTGATAAATCGCCAGAGCCGTAACCACAGACTCGAGACCACCGGCACCACCAAGCAGGTGACCGGTCATCGACTTGGTGGAGTTAACCACCAGCGACTTGGCCACATCGGCACCGAAAGCCAGCTTGATCGCCTCGGTTTCGTTCTTGTCGCCCAGCGGCGTGGAGGTGCCGTGTGCGTTGAGATACTGAACCTCGTCCGGATTGACGCCGGCATTCTTCAGCGCATTGACCATGCTGCGACGGGGGCCGTCAGTATCCGGTGCGGTCATGTGGTAGGCATCACCACTCATGCCGAAACCGGAAATCTCGGCATAGATGCGGGCGCCACGCTTGACCGCATGCTCGTACTCTTCGAGCACCAGCACGCCAGCGCCTTCACCCAGCACAAAGCCGTCGCGCCCCTTGTCCCACGGACGACTGGCAGTAGCCGGATCGTCATTGCGGGTGGACAACGCCTTGGCGGATGCAAATCCGCCAACGGCGAGGGGGGTCACCGTGGATTCCGAACCACCACAAACCATCACGTCGGCATCGCCGTACTCGATCATCCGGGCACTCATGCCGATCGCGTGCAGACCCGTGGTACAGGCCGTCACCACGGCCAGGTTGGGTCCCTTGAGACCGAACATGATCGACAGATTGCCGGAGATCATGTTGATGATCGTGCCGGGAATAAAGAAGGGGGAAATCTTGCGCGGACCACCGGCGAGGAAATCGTCATGGGTTCCCTCGATCATCGGCAGACCACCAATGCCCGAACCGATGTTGACACCGATTCGATGGGCATTGGCTTCTGTCACCTCGATCCCCGAGTCGCGAAAGGCCTGGATGCCGGCAGCGATGCCGTAGTGGATGAAACCATCCATACGGCGAGCTTCTTTCGGCGACAGATAGGCGCCGATATCAAAGCCCTTCACCTCACCGGCAATCTTCACCGGGAAGGAGGAAGTATCAAAGCGGGTTATCTCACCGATGCCGGAACGACCATTGAGAATGGCGTCCCAAGCTTCAGGCACAGTATTACCGACCGGCGAAATAACGCCAAGGCCGGTTACAACGACTCTACGACGGGTCAAGGCAGGCTCCGGGAGTCTTACTTCTTGAGATGGGCGGAGACGTAGTCGATCGCCTGCTGAACGCTGGTGATCTTTTCAGCTTCTTCGTCAGGGATTTCGCACTCGAACTCTTCTTCCAGGGCCATCACCAGCTCGACGGTATCGAGGGAGTCGGCGCCCAGATCGTCCACGAAGGACGAGTCAGTCTTGATTTCGGATTCGTTAACGCCGAGTTGTTCGGCAACGATTTTCTTGACGCGCTGTTCAATATTTTCCATGTGCTAACTCCTTCCCAGATTGTGCGGGTGAATTCAAAAACCCCCGCATTCTACCAAAAACGCGCACCCTCGCCAGCTTGGCGAGATTTACGCCATGTACATGCCACCGTTTACGTGAAGGGTAGCACCCGTCACATAAGTGGCTGCGGGGGAGGCCAGAAACCCCACCACCGCGGCAATCTCTTCCGGCTTGCCGAGTCGGCCAAGGGCAATCTTGCCCTGCAGCGCCTCGCGCTGGGCCTCGGGAAGCTCTTTCGTCATGTCCGTATCGATGAAACCCGGCGCCACACAATTGACCGTGATGTTGCGGCTGCCGAGTTCCTGGGCCAGCGCACGGGTCATGCCCGCCACACCAGCCTTGGCGGCCGCATAGTTGGCCTGCCCCGCATTGCCGGAGCTGCCGACCACCGAGGTGATATTGATGATGCGGCCGGTACGGGCCTTCATCATGCCACGCATGACCAGCTTGGACATGCGGAAGACAGCCTTGAGATTGGTGTCGATCACCGCATCCCATTCGCTGTCCTTCATGCGCATGGCCAGATTGTCTCGCGTAATGCCGGCGTTATTCACCAGGATGGCGACCGGGCCGAGGCCCTTTTCGATTTCTCCGATGAGTGCCTCACAGGCCTCCGGACTGGTCACATCAAGGGCCAGACCGCGGCCGGCAACACCCGCGGCCTCGAGGCCGGCCTGAATGTCGGCAGCGCCGGCTTCAGATGTGGCAGTACCCACCACCGTCGCGCCCATGCGGCCCAGCTCAAGGGCAATCGCCCGACCAATACCACGCGAGGCACCGGTCACCAGCGCAACCTGCCCCTGCAAATCCTGACTCATGCTGCCCCCGTTGTCTTCAGCGTTTCCTCAAGGCTGGCGGCATCGGCAATCGCGCCGCCCACCAGGCTACCCTCAATGCGCTTGGTCATGCCGGCCAGCACCTTGCCAGGACCGCACTCATAAACATTGGTCACGCCACGGCGGGCGATTTCCTGCACCGTCTCGATCCAGCGCACCGGCGAGTAAGCCTGACGCACCAGCGCATCCTTGATGCGGGCAGGCTGATCTTCAACCGCCACATCCACGTTGTTCAGCACGGGAATCGACGGCACCTTCACGTCGATGTCGGCCAGACGCAGCTGCAGGCGTTCGGCGGCCGGCTTCATCAGCGCGCAATGGAAAGGCGCACTCACCGGCAACAACACCGCACGCTTGGCGCCACGCGTCTTGGCAGCCAGCATTGCCCGTTCGACGGCAGCACGCGAACCGGCAATCACGATCTGGCCGGGAGAATTCAGGTTGGCGGCAGAAACCACCTCGCCCTGAGCAGCTTCGGCACAGGCTTCAATCGCGGCAGCCTCATCGAGGCCCAGCAGCGCCGCCATGGCACCCTCACCCTGCGGAACCGCTTCTTGCATGGCCTGGGCACGCAAGCGCACCAGTTTGACGGCTTCCTGGAAGTCCAGGGCGCCGGCGGCGACGAGCGCCGAATATTCGCCCAGGCTATGCCCGGCAACCAGCGCCGGCACGGCACCGCCACGGGCGATCCACTCACGATACACCGCAATGCCGGCGGTCAGCATCAGCGGCTGGGTATTCACCGTCTGGGACAACAACTCGGCCGGGCCGTCCGCCACCATCCGCCAGAGATCCTCGCCAAGCGCATCGGAAGCTTCGGTAAAGGTCTGGCGGATCACCACCGACTCGCCATAGGCGGCCATCATGCCGACCGACTGGGAGCCTTGCCCCGGAAAGACAAAAGCAAAATTCATCGTCGCTTACCTTTTAGTGCCTGTGACAGGTTCTCAGAATTCGAGGAGCACCGCGCCCCACGTAAAACCACCGCCCACCCCTTCCAGCAGCAGCTTTTGCCCGCGCTGGACGCGACCGTCCCGAACGGCCAGATCGAGGGCCAGCGGAATCGAGGCTGCCGACGTGTTGCCGTGCTGGGCAACGGTGGCAATGACCTTCTCCATTGGCACACCCAGCCGCTTGCCAGTCGCCTGCAGGATGCGCATGTTGGCCTGATGGGGGATCAGCCAGTCCACGTCACCCATCGTGAGGCCGGCCTGCTCGACCACTTCGCGGGCAACCTCGCCCAGCACCTTCACGGCGAACTTGAAGACGGCCTGACCGTCCATGCGCAGAAAAGGATCGCCGATGACGACACCACGGTTGATCTGCCCGGGAACGCTCAGAATGGGGCTGTGGCTGCCATCTGCATGCAGCGCTGTGGCGAGAATGCCCGGCCGCGCGGAGGCTTCCAGAACCACCGCACCGGCACCGTCGCCGAACAGCACGCAGGTCCCACGATCATTCCAGTCGAGAATGCGCGAGAAGACCTCGGCCCCCACCACCAGCGCCCGCTTGTTACTGCCCGAGCGGATGAATTTCTCGGCAGTTGCCAGCGCATAGGCAAAGCCTGTGCAAACAGCCTGCAGATCGAAGACCGCCCCGCCGTTGGTGATGCCCAGGCGCGCCTGCAGCAGTGCTGCGGTACTCGGAAAAATATAATCGGGCGTCGACGTGGCAACGATGATGAGATCGATGTCGGACGGCTGGCAGCCGGCCGCCTCGATCGCCCGCACGCTCGCCTCGTAGGCCAACTGGCTCGCGGTGACGTCCGGCTCGGCAAGGTGACGCATGCGAATCCCGGTGCGCTCGGCGATCCACTCATCGGAGGTCTCGATACCGCGCGCAACCAGATCATCATTGGTTATAGGCTTGCCGGGCAGGAAACTGCCTGTCCCGGCGACTCGTGCATAGATCATGCCGCCGACCTTTCGCGTTCCATTCGTTCGGTGATGCGCTCGATGAGACGATTACGCGCCGCCTCGGCCGCCCGCCAGATAGCCTGCTCGAAGGCGAAGGCATCGGCTGAACCGTGACTCTTGACCACCACACCGCGCAAGCCAAGCAGGCTGGCACCGTTGTAGCGGCGGGAATCGACCTTGTGTTTGAAGCCCTTCAGGGCCGACATCGCAAAGATGGCCGCCAGCTTGGTCATCCAGTTGCGGGAAAACTGTTCGCGCAGGAAAGTCGCCAGCATCTGGGCGAGACCTTCCGACGTCTTAAGTGCAACGTTGCCGACAAAGCCGTCGCAGACGACTACATCCACCGTGCCCTTGTAGATGTCGTTGCCTTCGACATTGCCGTAAAAATTGAGCCCGCTCTTGCGGAGCAGCTCGCCGGCTTGCTTGACCGTCTCGTTGCCCTTGATTTCTTCTTCGCCGATATTGAGCAGACCAACGCTCGGCCGTTCATTGTGCTCTACGGCCGCAACCAGCATGGCCCCCATGATGGCGAACTGCAGCAGATGCTCGGGCGAGCAATCGACGTTGGCCCCCAGATCGAGGACGTGCGTCTGCCCGCGCAGGGTCGGCAGCGTGCTGCAGATGGCCGGGCGGTCAATACCGGGAAGCGTCTTGAGAACAAAACGGGAGATGGCCATCAGCGCGCCGGTATTGCCAGCCGACACGGCAGCCTGGGCGTCGCCCGACTTGACCAGATCGACAGCAACACGCATGGACGAGTCTTTTTTGCTGCGCATGGCCTGAGCTGGCGGCTCATCCATACCAACAACTTCAGACGCCCGATGGACGCGCAGGCGCTCTCCGAATTCGGCAAGTGCCGTACCCAGATGCGGTTCGATAGCTTCCGTACGCCCGACGAGAATTATTCGGGCTTTACGGTCGGCCCGCAGAAAATGCAGGGCGGCCGGTATGGTCACCGAAGGGCCGTGATCGCCCCCCATGCAGTCAATAGCGAGGGTGACAGTCATTCGGCACAGGAATAAGGAGACATGTATAAAAACGGCGCGAGCACCCGAAGGCGTCGCGCCGCTTCCAGACCGGGGAGATTACTCGCCCTTGGCCTTGGCAACCTTCTTGCCACGGTAGAAGCCGGAAGGCGACACGTGGTGACGCAGGTGCACTTCGCCGGTGGTCGGCTCGATGGCCAGCGGGGGCGCAACGAGGAAATCGTGGGAACGGTGCATACCGCGCTTGGACGGGGACTTCTTGTTCTGTTGGACAGCCATGAAACACTCCTTGAGGAATACTTAAACCTTGCCGCGCAACTGGCGCAGAACGGCGAAGGGCGAAATCTCATCATCAACACCGGCCTTGACCGGTGGTTCGCAATTTTCGTGGCGTGGCACCAGGGGCAAGGCGAGCAACACTTCGTCCTCCACCAAAGCCAGCAGATCGGTCAGCGGCTCCACCTCCAGGGCGTCTACCGCATCATTCTCCAGCTCGTTCTCCGGCAATTCCTCACCGGAGCGCAGCAGCAGGAGACGATTCTGCACATTACAGGGCCACACCATAGCCTCAAGACAGCGCTGGCACTGCAACACCAGGTCACCCTGGATCTGCAGATCGACGTAGAGCTTCCCCTCGTCGTCACGCTCACCCTGAAACTCGAAAGTCACGGTACCAACCGGCTCCAGCAGGGACTCGACCAAACGGCCGAGACTCTCCACCGGAACCGTGCGGTGCACACGACCTCCGTCTTTGGCTAACGCCTGCAGATCAATCACGAAGCTTTCTTGCGACATAAGCGCGGCATGATATTATTTTCGGCTTCCCGTGTCAAAACCCTGCTCACCCCACCGTGCGGATTCTTCCTGCCGGTGCCTGCCGCCCATGAAACTCGTCCTTGCCTCCACCTCGGCCTATCGCCGGGAACTCCTGCAGCGCTTCGGCCTGCCCTTCGACGTGGCGCGCCCCGACATCGACGAGTCGCCGCTGCCCGACGAAACCCCGTGGGCCACCGCAGAGCGCCTGGCGGTGGAAAAGGCCCGTGCCGTGGCCGGCCAGTTCGAGGACGCGCTGATCATCGGCAGCGATCAGGTTGCCTATATGGACAGCGCCCGCTTCGGCAAGCCGGGCACCGTCGAACGGGCCGTTGCCCAGCTCAAGTCGATGAGCGGCCGCACCGTGATCTTCCATACCGCCCTGGCGGTGCTCAACACCCGCACCGGGCATGTGCAGCAGGATGCCGTCCCGACGGAAGTCCGCTTCCGCACCTTGTCCGACGCAGAAATCGTGCGTTACGTAGACAAGGAACGCCCCCTCGACTGCGCCGGCAGCGCCAAATCCGAAGGTCTCGGCATCACCCTGCTCGACGCGCTGCGCGGCGACGACCCCAACGCCCTCGTCGGCCTGCCATTGATCGCCCTCGCCCGCATGCTGCGCAACGAAGGCCTCGCGCTGCCCTGACCGATGACCGCCGGCACGCTCTACCTCATCCCCGTCAGTCTCGGCCTGGCCCCCACCGGACTCACCACCCCCGCCGAAGTCGGCGCCCGCGCGCGTAGCCTCAGCTACTTCGTCGTCGAAAACGCCAAAACCGCCCGCGCCGAACTGAAGCGCTTTGAACATCCGCAAACCCTGCGCGATCTGGACATCCGCGAGCTCCCGGTGAAACCGGGACAGGCCGACCTTGACACACTCCTCACCCCGGTTCTCGCCGGCATCGATGTCGGTCTGATGTCCGAGGCCGGCTGTCCGGCGGTCGCCGACCCCGGCGCCCTGCTGGTTCGCCGCGCCCACGAACGGGGTATCCGGGTCGTGCCGATGGTCGGCCCGTCGTCGCTGCTGCTGTCCCTGATGGCCTCCGGCCTCAACGGCCAGAGCTTCGCCTTCCACGGCTACCTGCCGGTAGACGAAGAAGCCCGCAACCGGCGCATTCGCGAACTCGAAGCCGAGTCATCGCGCTTCTCGCGCACCCAGCTGTTCATCGAAACCCCCTACCGCAACGACCGCATGTTCGAGGCCTTGCGCACCACGTGCAAGCCGGAAACCCGCCTGTGCGTCGCCCGCGACCTGACCCTCGACAGCGAATGGATCACCACCCGGCGCATCGCCGAATGGAAAAAGGCCGCCGCACCGGATCTGGCGAAGCGGCCTACGGTCTTCCTGATCCTCGCGGACTGAAGACTCAGCGCATGCTGGTGCGCGACAAGGTATTCATCAGACTCTGAGCCATGTCGGCACCAAAACGCTCGGCGAAACGCTCGGCGAAATTCTGCTTCTGAGTGAAGTCACGGATGCTTTCCGCCTTGATCACATCCCGCGCCACCGACTCCACCGTCCCGAAGCCATCCGCCAGACCAAGCTCGACGCTCTTCGCGCCGGTCCACATGAGGCCGGAGAACATGTCCGGGGTTTCCTTCAGGCGCGAACCACGCCCCTTGCGCACGGTATCGATGAACTGGGTGTGAATATCCTGGAGCATCACTTTCGCATGCTCCAGGTGCTTCGGCTGCTGAGGAGAGAAAGGATCCAGAAAGCCCTTGTTCTCTCCCGCCGTCAGCAGGCGACGCTCAACCCCCACCTTGTCCATCACGCCGGTAAAGCCGAAGCCATCCATCAGCACGCCAATCGAGCCGACGATGCTGGCTTTGTCCACAAAGATGCGATCGGCCGCCGCAGCCACGTAATAGCCGCCGGACGCACACACATCCTCAACCACAGCAAACAACGGCACATTCGGATGCAGCTTGCGCAGGCGCACGATTTCGTCGTTGATGATCCCCGCCTGCACCGGACTCCCGCCCGGACTATTGATGCGCAACACCACGCCCTGAGTGCCGGCGTCATCGAAGGCGGCCTGCAGGGCCCCCACGACATGCTCGGCGCTGACTTCACCCTTCGGCGCGATCACACCTTCAAGACTCACCAGCGCAGTGTGCTTGCCGCCATCAAGAGGCTCGGCACTGCCGAAATCACCAAACGACCAGAAAATCACCCCCAAAAAGGTCAGCGACACCAGCTTGAAAAACACCCCCCAGCGGCGACGCCGCTTCTGCTCCGCAAGGGTTTCCAGCGCCAGCTTCTCCAGCACCGCGCGCGCCCAACTTTCTTCCCTGCTATCCATCATCGTCACTCAACCAGAAAAACACCCCCGTCGCGCTCGACGACGGGTATCGACTTCAGGTACGCCCCCCGGCACGGCCCCGCCACACAACGGCCGCTCTCGGGCTCGTACAGGGCGCCGTGGGTAGCGCAAATCAGATACAGGCGGGAATCATCGAAGAACCTCCCCGGCTGCCAGTCCAGCTCGATCGGCACATGGGCACAGCGGTTGAAGTAGGCGTACACCCGGCCGCCAAAACGAACAACGAACGCCGGCTCTTCGCCGGTCACCCGCGTCACCGTAAAACGGACGCCGTCCTCCCCCTCCCGCACAGCCTCCGACAGGCAGATCACGCATTGGCCTCCAGCCAGGCGCGCAACTCGACGGGCGCATGCACGCAGGCAAGCGGCGCCTCGGCCAGCAACTGCGCCGCCGGATGGGCACCAAAACTCACAGCCAGGCCAGCCACACCCGCGTTTTTCGCCATCAACAGATCATGGGTGGTGTCGCCGATCATCAAGCAAGCCTCAGGCGCCACACCCAGCTCATCCATCAACTCATGCAACATTGCCGGATGCGGCTTCGAGAAGCTCTCGTCGGCACAACGGGTGGCGTGAAAGAACGCCCCCAACCCCGAAAAACCCAGCGCCCGGTCGAGCCCCTTGCGGCTTTTGCCGGTCGCCACCGCCAACAGATGCCCCTTGCCGTGCAGGCTTTCAATCAGCGCATGCGTGCCATCGAAGAGGGTCAGCTCGTGATCACCGGCCAGATAGTGGTAACGATAGCGCTCCACCATCTTCGGATAGTCCGCCTCCACCAACTCGGGCACAGCGTGACGCAACGCATCCACCAGGCCCAGACCGATCACATGCCGGGCCCGGGCATCCGCGGGCACCGGCAAACCCAGGTCAGCACTGGCCGCCTGAATGGCATGCACGATGGCCGCCGCCGAATCCATCAGCGTGCCATCCCAGTCGAAAACGATCAGTTCAAAACGTTTAGCCATATTCCCTCTGTCCGGCCTGCTCCACCGCCACGACAAACTCTTCCAGTTCGGCCGGCAGGGACGCGGAGAGTTCAATCAACTGGTCGGTGAGCGGATGATGAAAGCTCAGCTTCGCGGCATGCAGGAACATGCGCTTGAGCCCTTCCTTTTCGAGCCGCTTGTTGAGGGCGAAATCCCCGTACTTGTCATCGCCGCACAGAGGAAAGCCCGAGTGGCTCAAATGCACGCGAATCTGGTGCGTGCGGCCGGTCTTCAGCTCTACCTCGACCAGGCTGTAGGCCTGCCAGCGCTTGAGTAGGCGCACGATGCTGTGGGACGGCTTGCCCTCCGGGTTGACGCACACGCGCCGCTCCCCGCCCTCGGTCAGGTACTTGAACAGCGGCAGCTTGATATGCTGCTGTGGGTTCAGCCAGCGCCCCGCCACCAGGGTCAGATAGCGCTTCTGCACCTTGCCCTCGCGCATCATGTCGTGGAGCACAGTCAGCGCGCTGCGCTTCTTGGCGACAATCAGCAGGCCCGAGGTTTCCCGGTCGAGGCGATGAACCAGCTCAAGAAACTTGGCTTCCGGCCGCTGCCGGCGAAGTTGCTCGATAAGCCCGAAGCTCACCCCGCTCCCCCCATGCACAGCCAGCCCGGCCGGCTTGTCGAGCACCAGCAGGGCCTCATCCTCGAAGACGATGTCGAAGGGCTTGCCGACCGGAATGGCCGGCCCGGCCTCCTTCTCGGCCACGCGAATCGGCGGAATGCGCAACTCGTCGCCCAACTGCAAGCGATAGGTCTGATCGACCCGGCGGCTATTCACCCGGACCTCGCCGCTGCGCAGGATGCGATAGATATGACTCTTCGGCACCCCCTTGCATTCCCGGACGAGGAAGTTGTCGATGCGCTGTCCGGCGCTGCCTTCATCCACGCGAACGTGGCTTACTGCGGGAGCTTTACTCAAGGCCATCTTTTTCAAATATACTGATTAGCGGTTTTTTCGGTCCTGATGCGTGGCGCTCGCCTGCAAGTGTGTTGTTCAGAGATTCAACACTGGCCCTCGCCCGCCCCAGAGCGACTCAACGCTGGCTTTTCCAGCGTCTTCACCGCTCCCGAAACACCACAGGAAGGTCCGTCGCCAGACCAAAAAGAGGGCGATGGTACTGTATTCGACATAAACTTGTATCTATTGCGCGCCAGCGCACACGCAGATTGACGGCCCTGAATGCAGGGGCGGTGAAGGAATCGTAGCAAGCAAGCCCGAGGTCGCGATGAGGAACGCTGCTGTACTCAGAGTACAAGCAGCACCGGAATCGCGAGACCAGTCGTGCAGTAGATTCATCATCAGCCTCTCAGCGGAAATCGCGATTCAGGGTGCATAGACGAACCCCGCCGCCCACATTTAGTTTGATTCCCCTCGATGAAGGATAGTCGCGATAACGCCAAACTAAGTCACCGCAGTTAAAGCGGTGTCGCGGTTCGTCCTGCCCGTGTGCTGCGCGGGAGAAGAAGACGAATGAAGCGCATGCTCTTCAACGCAACGCAGGCCGAGGAACTCCGCGTTGCCATTGTTGACGGTCAAAAACTGATTGACCTCGACATTGAATCGGCCGCCAAGGAACAACGTAAAAGCAACATCTACAAAGCCGTCATCACGCGCATCGAGCCCAGTCTCGAAGCCGCTTTTGTCGACTACGGCGCCGAGCGCCACGGCTTCCTGCCGTTCAAGGAAATCTCCCGCGCCTATTTCCAGCCTGGCGTTGACGCCAGCCGGGCTTCCATCAAGGAAGCCCTGAAGGAAGGCCAGGAGCTGATCGTCCAGGTCGAGAAGGACGAGCGCGGCAACAAGGGGGCCGCCCTCACCACTTTCGTGTCCCTGGCCGGCCGCTACCTGGTGCTGATGCCCAACAACCCCCGTGGTGGTGGCGTATCGCGCCGCGTCGAGGGTGACGAGCGTGCCGAACTGCGTGACGTCATGGACCAGCTCGAAGTCCCCGGCGGGATGAGCCTGATCGCCCGTACTGCCGCCATCGGCCGCAACGCCGAAGAGCTGCAATGGGACCTGAACTACCTGCTGCAACTATGGACCGCCATCGACGGTGCTGCCGGCTCGCAAACCGGCGCCTTCCTGATTTACCAGGAAGGCAGCCTGGTCATTCGCGCCATCCGTGACTACTTCCAGCCCGACATCGGCGAAATCCTGATCGACACCGACGACGTGTACGAACAGGCGCGCCAGTTCATGGCCCACGTGATGCCGCAGAACGTGAACCGCGTGAAGCGCTACCACGACGACGTGCCGCTGTTCTCGCGCTTCCAGATCGAACACCAGATCGAATCGGCCTACTCGCGTCAGGTGACCCTGCCCTCCGGCGGCGCCATCGTGATCGACCACACCGAAGCCCTGGTTTCGGTGGACGTGAACTCCGGTCGTGCCACCCGCGGTGCCGACATCGAAGAAACCGCCTTCAAGACCAACTGCGAAGCCGCCGATGAAGTGGCCCGCCAGCTGCGCCTGCGAGATCTCGGCGGCCTGATCGTCATCGACTTCATCGACATGGAGTCGCAGAAAAACCAGCGCGAAGTCGAAAACCGCCTGCGCGATGCCCTGCGCTACGACCGGGCTCGCGTCCAGACCGGCAAGATCAGCCGTTTCGGCCTGCTCGAACTGTCCCGTCAGCGCCTGCGTCCGGCCCTCGCCGAGACCAGCTACATCCCCTGCCCGCGCTGTAACGGCACCGGTCACATCCGCAGCACCGAATCCTCGGCCCTGCACATCCTGCGCATCCTCGAAGAGGAAGCCATGAAGGACAACACCGGCGCCCTGCACTGCCAGGTTCCGGTCGATGTGGCCACTTTCCTGCTCAACGAAAAGCGCGACGACATCGCCAAGATCGAGCAGCGTCACAAGGTCATCCTGGTGCTGATCCCCAATCGTCACCTCGAAACGCCGCACCACGAAATCGTCCGCCTGCGCCACGACCAGATCAACCTGGAAGAAGGCGCCATCCCCAGTTACCGGATGGCCACCAAGCCGGTCGACGAAGACTACACGCCGCCATCGGCCAACACCGACCGCCCGGCCCGCCAGGAAGCTGCCGTCAAGGGCATCACCCCGGACCAGCCGGCACCGATCGTCGAACCGAAGGCCGCGCCGGTCGCCGCAGTCATCCCGGAAAGCCAGCCCGGCCTGCTCGCCCGCATCTTCGCCTTCTTCCGTGGCGAAAAGCAGCCCGAACCCGCACCGGTGGTCGTCCAGCCCGAAGCCCCGCGTCGCGAATCCCGTCCGCGCAACGAACGCGGCGGTCGTCGTGACGGTCGCGATGGCCGTGGCCGTCGTGATGGCCAGAAGGAGGAACGCAGCGGCGAGCGTACCGAACGGCCCGAGAACAACCGGGAAAACCGTGAAGGTCGCGAAGCGCGCGACAACGCCCGCACAAGTGCTGAAACGCCGGTGGTCGAACGCGAAAAGCCCCAGCGCCAGCGTGGCGAACGTCAGGAGCGCGGTGAGCGCCCCGAACGGGAAGCCCGGACCGGTGAGCGCACCGAACGTACCGAACGCGGCGAGCGTGGCCGTAACCGGCAGGCACCGAAGCCCGCCGAAGCCGAAGGCGTTGTCGCCAGCGCCGAGCAGGTAACGGCAGTGGCCGCTGTCGCTGCCGTCGCCGGCCTCGACACGGCTGCCGCAGCCGCAACCGCGGAAGGTGAAGCCAATGCCGAACGCAGCCGTCGCAGCCGTCGTGGTCGCCGTGGCGGTCGTCGCAACGAGGAAGCCGGCACGACGGATGTCGCAGCGCAAGGCGAACTGGAAATCGGCGAGCAGGCTCAAGCCAGCGTCGAAGCCGTTCAAGCCGAAGCCGCCCCGCTGACGCTTGCACCGGTCGCCGAGGCCAGCCCGGCACCGGTGGTCGTCGAAGCCGCTGTCGCAGTTGAAGCCCCTGCAGTCATCGCAGTCGCTCCGGTGGAAGCAGCACAGCCGGTGATCATCGAAGCCGCTCCCGCCGTCGTGGCGGTAGTCGTGGAAGAGTCTGCCAAGCCCGACCTGATCGAACAAGCCGTCGAAGCCGCCCGCCAGCCCGTCGCTGTAGCTGCCGCAGCGGTCGAAGCGGTGCCGGAGCAGGTTGTCGAAGTCGTGGCTGAGGTCGTCGCAGAGGCCCCTGTCCAGATCGAGGCCGCTGTAGTCGAAACGGCTCCTGTCGTTGAAGCTGTCGTGGCGGCGCCCATCGTCGAAAGTGCTCCGGCCGTACAGGTGGAAGCACCGATCGTCGAGCCCGTCGTGGCAACGGTTGTCGAGGCACCTGTCGTCGTGACGCCGGTCAGCGAAGTGGTCGACCTGTCCGCCACGCTGGAAGCCAGCGGCCTGGTCTTGATCGAGACCCGCTCGGAAGCCGTTCAGGCCTTCCAGGCCGAAGCGCCGACCGAACCGGCGCAACCGGTCCGGCGTCGCCGCCGTGCCGCAGCAACGGTAGTCGATGAGCCCCTGGTCCAAGTCGAAACCGGCCCGAAGTAAACACCCGGTGCCCAAGTAAAAAGGCCAGCCCCACGGGGCTGGCCTTTTTTATCAACTCACCGACTGCCGCCTTCGGTTCACCTCCGGCATGATCGCCTCGACCAGCCCCTGCACCGCGTCCTCGCACAGGTCGAGGACCGCATCAAAGCCATTGGCGCCGCCGTAGTACGGATCGGGCACATCGTCCCGGCGGGAAGTCTGCGCATAACTCATGAACATGCGCACCTTGTGCTTGCAGCCCTCCGGGGCGCGGTCCTGCAGGTATTCAAAATGCTCCCGGTCCATGGCCAGGAGCAGGTCGAACTCGGCAAAATCCTTCGGCTCGACCTTTCGTGCCCGCAGGCGGGAAAGGTCGTAGCCCCGACGCAGCGCGGCGGTCTGGGAGCGCGGATCGGGCGCTTCCCCGCAGTGAAAGCCCTGGGTTCCGGCCGAATCGACGCGTACAACCCCTTCCAGCCCCGACACTGCGAGCCAACGCCGTGCCACGCCCTCTGCAGTCGGTGATCGGCAAATATTGCCGGTGCACACAAACAGTATTTTCATTATGGGTGTCCCTCCTGCCGGCAATTTAAGCAGGCGGCGGGCGGAACGTACAAGAGCAAGGACCAATTTGTTCAGAATCTCTCAGCCGGAGGCGTCGGTTTAGGCAGATACATCGTGCCCGTCAGCCCCGAACACCTGCTGCCGCAAGCGGAAAAGCCGGTCCCGCGCAGCGGCGGCCTTTTCGAAATCCAGATTGCGGGCATGTTCGAGCATCTCCTTCTCGAGCTGACGGATGGTCTTTGCCAGCGCTTTCTCATCCATGGCCAGGTAGTCGGCACGGGCTTCATCGGTGGAAACGGCGGCATTGCCGGAAGACGCATCATAAACACCGTCGATGATGTCCTTGATGCGCTTTGTCACGGACTTGGGCGTAATCCCGTTTGCCTCGTTGAAAGCCAGCTGCTTGACGCGGCGACGCTCCGTTTCGCCCATTGCCGCATTCATCGAAGCGGTGATCCGGTCGGCGTAAAGAATGGCCGTGCCGTGGAGGTGCCGGGCAGCCCGGCCGATGGTCTGGATCAACGAGCGCTCGGAGCGCAGGAAGCCTTCCTTGTCGGCATCAAGAATGGCGACCAGCGACACCTCGGGAATATCCAGGCCCTCCCGCAGCAGGTTGATCCCCACCAGCACGTCAAACTCGCCCAGCCGCAGGTCGCGAATGATCTCGACCCGCTCCACGGTGTCGATGTCCGAGTGCAGGTAGCGCACGCGGATGCCGTTCTCGGCCAGGTAATCGGTGAGATCCTCGGCCAGGCGCTTGGTCAGCACGGTAACGAGAATGCGCTCATTCACCGTCAGGCGCTTCTTGATCTCGCCCAGCAGATCGTCCACCTGATTGACCGCCGGCCGCACGAGGATGATCGGGTCCACCAGGCCGGTCGGGCGCACCACCTGCTCCACCACCTGGCCCTGATGCTCCTTCTCGTAGGCCGCCGGGGTCGCCGACACGAACACCGTCTGCGGCAGCAGGCGCTCGAACTCCTCGAACTTCAGCGGCCGGTTGTCCATCGCCGAAGGCAGACGGAAGCCATACTCGACCAGGTTCTCCTTGCGTGCCCGGTCACCCTTGTACATCGCCCCCACCTGCCCGATGGACACGTGGGATTCGTCGATGAACATCAGGCCGTCCTTCGGCAGGTAGTCGATCAGGGTCGGCGGCGCATCGCCGGGGTTGCGCCCGGACATGTGGCGCGAGTAGTTCTCGATGCCCTTGCAGAAGCCCAGTTCGTTGAGCATTTCCAGGTCGAAGCGGGTGCGCTGCTCGATGCGCTGGGCCTCGACCAGCTTGCCGGCCTTCTGGAAGGTCTCGATGCGCAGGCGCAGCTCGTCCTTGATCGCCTCAAGGGCGCTCAGCACGGTGGCCCGCGGCGTCACGTAATGGCTCGACGGATAGACCGTGAAGCGCACGATCTTCTGCTTGAGGTGGCCGGTCAACGGATCGAACAGGGTCAGGTGCTCGATCTCGTCGTCGAACATCTCCACGCGCAGCGCGTGCTCGGCGCTTTCGGCCGGAAAGATGTCGATCACATCGCCACGCACCCGGAAGGTACCGCGCTTGAAATCCACGTCCGCCCGGTCGTACTGCATCGCCACCAGACGCTGGACCAGATCGCGGTGGACGATCTTCTCACCCTCCCGCAGGTGCAGCACCATGCTGTGATAAGCCTGCGGATCGCCGATACCGTAGATGCACGACACCGACGCCACGATCACCACATCGCGCCGCTCCATCAGGCTCTTGGTGGCCGACAGGCGCATCTGCTCGATGTGCTCGTTGATCGCCGA
>ERZ724525.217-NODE-217-length-31057-cov-10.920134_pt1 | contig 31057 bp, 32 predicted proteins | sample MGYA00376058_ERZ724525 | MGnify/ENA primary metagenome ERZ724525 (study PRJEB28724, sample SAMN07190888) | wastewater metagenome | isolation source: influent of sewage treatment plant in Hong Hong | place: USA: Christiansburg, Virginia | collected 2016-03-01 ... | reverse complement strand
CGGCCTGGAGCGCCTGGCCATGTACCTGCAAGGCGTGGACAACGTCTACAACCTGACCTGGACGGAAGGCGCTGACGGCACCAAGCTGACCTACGGCGATGTGTACAAGCAAAACGAGGTCGAGCAGTCCACCTACAACTTTGAGCACTCGGACGCCGATTTTCTGTTTACCGCCTTCAACGCCCACGAAAAGCAGGCCCAGCACCTGATGCAAGAGCAACTGGCCCTGCCCGCCTACGAGCAGGTTTTGAAGGCTGCGCACAGCTTTAACTTGCTGGACGCGCGCGGCGCCATCAGCGTGACCGAGCGCGCTGCCTACATTGGCCGCATCCGCAACCTGGCACGCGCCGTGGCCAAGAGCTACCTTGACAGCCGCGCCCGCCTGGGCTTTCCGATGGCGCCCCGGGCCTGGGCCGAGGAGGTGCTGGCCGAACTGGACAAGGCCCAGCAGCAACAGAAAAAAGCAGCCTGAGGCGACGCAAGAGAAACACCATGACCCATCCGAATTTGCTGGTTGAACTGTTTGTTGAAGAGCTGCCCCCGAAGGCGCTGCAAAAACTGGGCGACGCCTTCGCTGGCGTGTTGCTGGCACAGTTGCAGGCCCAGGGGCTGGCCGCGCCGGACGCTGTGCTCACCGCTTACGCATCGCCGCGCCGCTTGGCTGCCCACATCAGCGCCGTGGCACCGCAGGCCGCTGACAAGGCCCAGTCGCAAAAACTCATGCCCGTGGCCGTGGGCCTGGACGCTGCAGGCAACGCCACCCCCGCATTGCTGAAAAAGCTGGCCGCGCTGGGGGCTGATGTGTCCGACCCCGCCGCTGCCGTGGCCGCGCTGCAACGCGCCCCCGATGGCAAGGCAGAGGCTCTGTTCCACCACAGCACTGTGCGCGGCGCCACGTTGGCCGAGGGCCTGCAAAAAGCGCTGGACGAGGCCGTGGCCAAACTGCCCATCCCCAAGGTGATGCGCTACCAGCTCGCCGCAGGCTGTGACATGCCGGGCTGGAGCAGCGTGAGCTTTGTGCGCCCCGCGCACGGGCTGGTGGCACTGCACGGCAGCGACGTGGTGCCCGTGCAGACGCTGGGCCTGACGGCAGGCAACGCCACCCAGGGCCACCGTTTCGAGGCCGCCGTCTCGCCCGTGGTGCTCCAGGATGCCGACAGCTACGCCGGGCAATTGCGCACGCAGGGCGCCGTGATCGCCTCGTTCACCGAGCGCAAGGCCGAGATTGCCCGCCAGTTGCAGGCCGCCGCAGCCCAGGTGGGTAGCGGCGCCCGCCCCATCGAAGACGATGCGCTGCTGGACGAAGTCACCGCGCTGGTCGAGCGCCCCAACGTGCTCATCTGCGCTTTTGAGCCAGAGTTTCTCGACGTGCCGCAGGAGTGCCTCATCCTCACGATGAAGGCCAACCAAAAATACTTCCCGCTGCTCGACGCTGCGGGCAAGCTGACCAACCAATTCCTGGTAGTGAGCAACATCAGCCCCGAAGACACCAGCTTTGTGACCGGCGGCAACGAGCGCGTGGTGCGCCCGCGCCTGGCCGATGCCAAGTTCTTCTTCGACCAGGATCGCAAGAAAACGCTGGCCTCGCGCGTCGATGGCCTGGGCAAGGTGGTCTACCACAACAAGCTGGGCACGCAAGGCGAGCGCGTGGAGCGCGTGCGCGCGATTGCCAAAGCGATTGCCACGCAACTGGGCGATGCCAAGCTGGTGCAGGACGCCGACCTGGCCGCCCAACTGGCCAAGACCGACCTCGTGACCGACATGGTGGGCGAGTTCCCCGAGCTGCAAGGCACCATGGGCCGCTACTACGCGCTCAACGACGGCCTGGGCGAGACGATTGCCGACGCCATCGAAGACCACTACAAACCGCGCTTTGCCGGCGATAGCCTGCCGCGCAACCTGGCGGGCGTGGTGGTGGCGCTGGCCGACAAGCTCGAAACGCTGGTGGGCATGTTCGGCATTGGCAACCTGCCCACAGGCGACCGCGATCCGTTTGCGCTGCGCCGCCACGCGCTGGGCGTGATCCGCATGCTGGTTGAGCAAACGCTGCCATTGAATCTGAATCGATTGTTGTCGCTTGCGTCCAACGCATTCGATAGTTGGTTAGCAACCCAAGGTGGTGATACTGCGCTCAATTTCGGTTTCAACATGGTGAAACTTGCCGACTTCATCTACGACCGCCTGGCTGGCAACCTGCGCGAGCAGGGCTACAGCGCGCAAGAGGTCGATGCCGTGCTGGCGCTGCGCCCACAGCGCCTGGCGCTGGTCGGTCAGCAGCTGGCGGCAGTGCGCGCCTTTGCTGCGCTGCCCGAAAGCCCGGCCCTGGCCGCCGCCAACAAGCGCGTGGGCAATATCCTGAAAAAAGCCGGTGAGGTCGATGCCCACGTCAACCCCGCGCTCTTGCAAGAGCAGGCGGAAAAAGACTTGTACGCCGCTTTGCAACGCTTTGTGCCCGAGGCCAACGCGCAGTTCGATGCGGGCGACTACACCGCCAGCCTGCAAACGCTGGCCGTGCTGCGCGCGCCCGTCGATGCGTTCTTTGACGACGTGATGGTCAACGCCGAAGAACTGGACTTGCGCCTGAACCGCCAGGGCCTGCTCAAGAGCCTGCACGACGCCATGAACCGCGTGGCCGACCTCTCGCGCCTGGCCGCTTGAGCGCCTTGACTGCGCAGACCGGCATGGACGAGCCCTCCGCATCCGCTGCTTGCGCCGCCGCCTCCGACGCCCCCAGCCCCGCCGCGCTGCGGGCGCAGCAGCAGCGCACCGTCTGGTGGCTGTTTGCGCCCCCGGCGCTGCTGGTGGGGCTGCGTTGGGTGTTGCAATGGCAAAGCGACCGCGCCCCGCAGCTGCCGGTGTTGCCGCTGACACCTTTTGTCGCCACGCAAGATGTCTGGGGCCTGCTGTGGCCGGTGCTGTGGACGCTGCTGGCGCTGTGCGCCAGCGTGGCGGGCACGCTGCTGGCGGCGCGCCGCTGGGGCTGGCGCCCGGTGGGCCGCGTCTGGATGGTGCTGTGGGTGGCCGCCTGCGTGGCGGGCACGGCGGCACTGCTGTGGCGCCACCTCAATGTGCGCGGCGTGCAGCCGCTGGCACCCGTGCAGGCCCAGGTGCTGGGCAGCCGCATCCTGGCGCCCAGCGCGCGCGGCCCCGGCGGCACGCAGCTGGTGCTGCGCATTGACACCCTGGAGCCACTGCAACAGGTGCTGATCGACGACCCGCAGGCCGCGCAGTGGCGCCCTGGCCAGCGCCTGGCGCTGCAATGGGCACGCGGGCGCTACAGCGGTTGGTTTGTTACTGGCTGGCAAGCAGCAGCGTCCCCCACCACCTCCCCGTGAAGGGGAGCCATCTCTCGGGAAAATCACGGATGAAACTGGCCATTCTCGACCGCGACGGCACCATCAACGCCTTGGGCGATGAGGACTTCATCGCCTCGCCCGCCGACTGGCAGCCGCTGCCCGGTGCGCTCGAAGCCATTGCCCGCCTCAACCATGCGGGCTGGCATGTGGTGGTGGCCACCAACCAGCCCGGCCTGGGGCGCGGCCTGTTCGACGTGGCTGCGCTCAACGCCATCCACGGCCTGATGCACAAGCAACTGGCGGCGCTGGGCGGGCGCATCGAGGCCATTTTTTACTGCCCCCACGCCCCCGACGAGGCCTGCACCTGCCGCAAGCCCGCTCCCGGCTTGCTGGAGCAGATTTGTGACCGCTACGGCGTCGATACCGACAAGGTGTGCGTGGTGGGCAGCTGCCCTGAGCACCTGCAAGCGGGCGCAGCGCTGGGTGCGGCGCTGCATCTGGTCGCCACGGGTGAAGCGGCAGCGCTGGACTGCGCTGCCCCGCTGGCGCCCCAATGGCCCCCCGGAACACGCCTGCACGCCAACCTGGGTGCCCTGGTCGAGCACCTGCTGACCCGGCCCACACCAGCATCTACAGCCATGCCCATGCCTGCGCTGGTATCGGCAGCGCAGCCATCGCCATAACGCTATCGAAAAGAGAGCTGTAGGCGCTTGTCCTGCAAGGTCTGGAGCCCTGAAACACCTCAAAATGGCCCTCATCCAACGCATGCTGGACTGGTTGGAATGGCCCCCGGCGCCCGCTGTGCCAGCGCCCGTGCCAGCACCACCGGAATGGCCAGCGTCTGCACCGCCCGCACCTGAGCCGGGGCCGCCGCCACCGCATTGGCACCACCCGCAGGCCAACCGCCGCGTGCAGCTCCAAGGCACCGAGGTGGCCTATGTGCTGCACCGGGCGCAGCGGCGCAGCATAGGTTTTACGGTCGGGGCCGAGGGGTTGACAGTGCGTGCGCCTGCCCGTGCCACGCTGGCCACAGTCGATGCCGCCTTGCAGCACAAAGCCGCCTGGATACTGCGCAAGCTCCACGAGGTGCGCGAGCGCCAGCACCGCCAGGAACAAGCGCGCATCGTCTGGGGTGATGGCGCCGTGCTGCCCTACCTGGGCGCCCCGCTGCGGCTGGTACTGGCTCCGGCGGCCAGGGTGCCCCCGTCCGACCACAGCCTGCCCAGCGCGCCCCTGCACCACATCCCCGGCGACCCGCACCTGGCAACGCCAGCCGCACTGCCCCTGAACCTGCCCGCCCACGCCAGCCCGGAGCAGATTCGCGCCGCCGTGCAGGCCTGGCTGATGCGCCAGGCGCGGGCGCACTTCACCGCGCGGCTAGACCACTTTGCCCCGCTGCTGGGCGTGCGCTGGAGCCGCCTGCGCCTGTCCAGCGCCCAGACTCGCTGGGGCAGCGCCAAGGCCGATGGCTCCATCGCCCTGAACTGGCGCCTGCTGCACCACGCCCCCGCCGTCATCGACTACGTGGTGGCGCACGAGCTGGCCCACCTGCGCGTGATGGACCACAGCCCGCGCTTCTGGAGCACTCTGGCCACTGTGGTGCCCGACCACGCTGCGCTGCGCCGCCGCCTGCGCGACGAGAGCGTGCCGCGCTGGGATTGATGCTATCAAATAAATAGCTTTTAGCGCACTGTGTACGGGGTCTGGAGGGTGATTTGACCTGTTTATGGGGTGGCGGCCCTGCTTGCGCCCTCCCTGCTTCGCCATACAGTGCCCGCCGGGGAACGCACCGCGCTGCGCCACAATGGCCAGCTGCCGTGCCGGGGCGCTGCTGCCGCCAGTGCCAGTGCCTGGTGATGGCGTTCTGTTCCGTTTGTGCCAGCCGTTTTTGGAGCCACCCGCCGCCATGATTCCCCTGCAACTCTTCGACCCCGCCTCCAGCACCTACACCTATGTGCTGCACGACCCGGCCACGCGCGAGGCCCTCATCATCGACCCGGTGGACGCCCAGCTCGAACGCGATCTGGCCGCACTGCAAGCGCGTGGCCTGACGCTGCGCTGGGCGCTGGAAACCCACGCCCACGCCGACCACATCACCAGCGCCGGTCTGCTGGCCGAGCACACCGGCGCGCGCACCGCCGCCCCGGCGGGCTGCGGCATCGGCACCGCCGCCGTGCAGTTGCAGCACGGCGACGTGCTGGAGTTTGGTGCCGAGCGCCTGCGCGCGCTGCATACGCCGGGCCACACGGCGGGCAGCATGTCGTATGTCTGGCGCGAGCATGTGTTCACGGGCGATGCGCTGCTCATCAACGGCTGCGGGCGCACCGACTTCCAGTCGGGCGATGCGCACGCGCTCTACCGCAGCATCACCGAAGTGCTGTTTGCGCTGCCCGACTCCACCACCGTCTGGCCCGGCCACGACTACCAGGGCCGCAGCCACTCCACCATCGCCGCTGAAAAAGTGGGCAATGCGCGCGTGGCAGGCCGCAGCGAGGCCGAGTTCGTCCTGTTGATGCAAGGGCTGCACCTGCCGCGCCCGCAGCGCATCGACGAGGCCGTGCCTGCCAACCTGCAATCGGGCCTGCGCCACGATGCCGGTGCGGCGCTGTTGCAGGCCCCGCGCGCAGCCGAGGGCTATGCGGGCGATGTCTCGCCGCAACTGGCTTGGCAATGGGTGCAAAGCGGCGATGCCGTGCTGGTGGACGTGCGCACTGACGCCGAGCGCGAATGGGTGGGGCAGGTGCCCGGCGCCGCCGCCGTGGCCTGGAAGCAGTGGCCCGGCATGGCCATGAACCCCGACTTTGATGCGCAACTGCGCGCCGCCGTGCCTGCGGGAGCCCAGGTGCTGCTGCTGTGCCGCAGCGGCGTGCGCTCGATTGCCGCCGCCCGCCGCGCCACCGAGCTGGGCCTGATGGCCTACAACGTACTCGAAGGCTTCGAGGGCGACCCCGACAGCCAGGCCCAGCGTGGCCACCGGGGCGGCTGGCGCTTTCACGGCCTGCCCTGGCGCCAGGGCTGAGGCAGCGCGGGGTGAGGGCGAGGGGCCGTGCGCTGCACGCCCTCTGCGTTCGGGCTGTGCTGGCGGCTCCTGCAACGCGGGGCACAGGCGAAAAAAAACGGACTGACACAGTCCGTTTGAGAGGGGGTGCGGTGCTTACAGCGCCGGAATGCGCAGCTTCTGGCCGGGGTAGATTTTGTCGGGGTGGGTGAGCATGGGCTTGTTGGCCTCGAAGATCACGGGGTATTTGTTGGCATCGCCGTAAAACTTCTTGGCAATGGCCGACAGCGTATCGCCGCGCACCACGTCGTGGAACTGCGCCTGCGGCTCGGGGTGGGTCACGCTCATGAGGTTCTCGACGCTGGTCACGCTGGCGACGTTGCCGCAGCACAGGGTGACTTTTTCTTTGGCCGCCTGCGTTGGGGCATCACCCTGCACAGTGACTTTGCCCTGGGTGGCGTCGTAGGCCACCTGCACGTTGCTCACGCCCAGATTTTGCGAGGCGATGTAGGCCGTAATGGCCTGCGCGGCTTTGGCATTGAGCTCGTCCTGGGACGGCGCAGCAGGCGTGGCCGCCTGGGCTTCTTTGCCGCCAAACAATTTTTCGCCCGCATCCTTGATGAAACTGAACAGACCCATGTCAAACCTCCTCGGATTGATGAAACAAGAGCGGCCACTGTAGCGGCAAAACACGGCAGTCCCGTGTCGGACGGCGGCGCGTGCTTCGGTGGCTACCCTGGCGGCGTTGGCCTGGGCGCAACGCGGGTGGCTCCATGCCCCCGGCAAAACTCGTGATAATCCGCCGCATGACATTTTTGGCCATCGACGTCGGCAATACCCGCCTCAAGTGGGCCCTGTACGAGGCGCCCCGTCCGGGCGCGGCCTTGCTGGCGCAGGGCGCTGAGTTTCTGGATCACGTAGACCGCTTGGCCGAGGGCGGGTGGGCGCAGTTGCCTGCCCCCACGCGCATGCTGGGTTGCGTGGTGGCGGGCGATGCGATCAAGCGCCGCGTCGAAGAGCAGATGGAGCTGTGGGATGTGTCGGCCCAATGGGTGGTGTCGTCGGCGCAAGAGGCAGGTCTGACCAACGGCTACGACCACCCGGCGCGCCTGGGCTGCGACCGCTGGGTGGCCATGATCGGCGCACGCCAGCGCCTGCTGGCCCACGGGCCTGCGCGGCCTTTGGTGGTGGTGATGGTGGGCACGGCGGTGACGGTGGAGGCCATAGACACCGAGGGGCGCTTTCTGGGCGGGCTGATTCTGCCCGGCCACGGCATCATGCTGCGCGCGCTGGAGTCGGGTACGGCGGGCCTGCATGTGCCCACCGGCGAGGTGCGCCCCTTTCCCACCAACACCAGTGATGCCCTCACCAGCGGCGGCACCTACGCCATTGCCGGGGCCGTGGAGCGCATGGTGCAGCACGTGATACAGCACTGCGGCGCCGAGCCCGCCTGCATGATGACCGGGGGGGCCGGCTGGAAGATGGCGCCCAGCATGGGCCGCCACTTCGAGCTGGTGGACAACCTGATCTTTGACGGCCTGCTGGAGATCGCTGCGCGGCGTTTTGTGGTCTGAGCCCGCGCGGGTGGGCGGCGCAGGGCGTCAGTCTTCCAGTTCGGTGCGGGCCAGGTCCACGTCCAGGTGCTCCATGGCGTCTTGCGGCTCGCTGGCGGCTGCTTGTTCATACAGCGCGGTGGCCTCCTGCATCCGGGCATCGCCTTCAAGCATCACCATGGCATTGGCGTATTCGATGCGGGCAATGGCCGAGTCCGGGTTGAGCACCAGTGCCGTCTGAAACAGCTTGAGCCCAGTGTCCTTGCGTGCGCCGTAGGTCATGCCACCAATCAGTGCGCCGACTTTGTCGATCACTTCGGCATGGAATGCCCCCAGGGCAATGTGTGCGTCGGCATGTGCGGGGGCCAGCGCAATGGTTCGCTCCAGGGCGTCCTTGACCTTGCTGCCCAGGCCTTGTGCCAGCGCCTTGGCCACGCTGATGCCCTGGCTGTAGCGGCCCAGCGCGTAGGCGTGCCAGTACCAGGCGTTGGCGTTCCTGGGCTCGCGGGCGGCCTGTGCAGCCGCGCGCTCGGCCACCTGCAAGAACAGGTCGAGGCGGGTTTTTTCCTTTTTTTCCAGGTAGTTGGCATGGATGGCGGTGGCCTTGTTGGCCACGGTAATGCCTGCGCCACCGGCGGCCAGGCCGGCTTCTGTCGCTTGCTGGAATTGGCCGTTATGGAACAAGACCCAGGCTTGGAGCACCGCGCCATCCTGGGGCACAGGCTCGGCATCGCCAGCGTGCAGGCGGGGCCACTTCTTTTTGAGGCTGGCGCTGTCGTATCGGTAGTGACCCGCGTGCGGGAAGGGGGGCCATGTCGCCATGTGGGCAGTCTCCTGTAATGGGGCGGGCAAGTGGTCGGGGTGGCGCACTGCCATCAGTCGTCTGTGGGCTGGTAGGCGCTGGCCAACGCCAGCAGATGGGCGCGCTGGCCCGATTCCAGGTACGGCATGAGCAGGTTCAGCACATGGTGGGCGCCGCGCAGCAGGGCGGCCTGTACGCTTTCGGGCTCCAGTGCGCGGCGCGGGTCGCGCACATATTCGAAGCTGAGCCAGTAGGTCAGCACCACCACCATGCTGGTGGCAACGGGCTTGACTTCGCGCGCGTCAATATGCATGGCGCCCGTGCGCTCCAGGGCATTGAGCAAGCCATGCACGGCTTGCACTTTGTTGTGGAGCACGCTCTGGAAGTGCGCCTCCAGGTGCCGGTTTTTGGACAGCAGGTCGTTGAGGTCGCGGTACAGGAACCGGTATTGCCATATCAGCTCGAACAGTGTGTGCATGAAGAACCAGGCATCTTCGACGTGGCGCACGCTGTGGCTGGCGCCCAGCAGTTCGGTCAGCGCCTGTTCATAGCGGTCGAACAGCGCATTGATGATTTCATCTTTGGCCGGGTAGTGGTAGTAAAGGTTGCCGGGGCTGATGCGCAATTCAGCCGATATCAACGTGGTTGATACGTTGGGCTCGCCAAACCGGTTGAACAAGTCCAGCGTGACCTCCAGTATGCGTTCAGCGGTGCGGCGGGGCGCTTTTTTCACCATGGGCAAACCTCTTGCGACGGGCTGGGTGTGTCAGGCCATCCGTTCCTGATGTGTCCGCAAAGCGGGCTTGTGCAGCTACTCTAACCCAGGCATTTGGAGTGCAGCGCGTGCTGCAATGCACCATTAGAGTGCGCTCTCCAAAGCCAAGTGGCTGCCGCGCATCAAGCGGGCAGCCACTGGCAAGAAAAGGCGCTGTGCGGTCAGGCTGTGGGCGGGGTGTTGTCGGGGGATGCCGCCGCAGCGCCTGGTGTGGCCTTGGTGCGTGCAGCACGCTTGGGTGCTGCGCGTTTGGCGAGCGCAGGCGGGATCGCCACAGGTTCGGCCACAGCCGCTACGGCGGCTGCCGTTGCGGCTGCTTTTTTGGGGGAGGCCCGCTTTGCCGCTGTGGGCGCTGGGGTTGTGGGCGCCGCAACTGGGCTGGCAGCGCGCCGACTGGTCACAGTGCCTGCGGCTTTGCGGGGCGTGCGGGTGGGGCCGGGCGCTGCCTGGGGCGGCAGGCCCAGGGCATCGATGCGGGCATGCAGCGCCTCAATGTCGCGCGCGGAGGGCACGCCCAGCTTGGCCAGCGCTTTGACCACGCGGTCTTCGAAAATGTTTTCCAGCTTGTCCCAGCGGCCTGCTGCCCGGGCGCCAATGTCATTGGCCATGCCCGAAACGCGCTCGCTGGCCTCCGAGAGCTTGTCCTCTGCCGCCGTCTGGGTCTTGCGCTGCATGTTCATGCCCTCCTTCACCAGGGCCTCGAAGACTTTGCCACCTTCTTCCTGGGCCTTGGCGAACGCGCCCAGGCCTGCCAACCAGATTTGCTGCGCCGAGTCCTTCACGGTGCTGGCGAGTACGCTGCTGGACTTTTTCTTGTCATTGCTGAGTTTTTGCAGTTTTTTGACCATGGCGGCCTCCTGGAGAAAAGGGTGGAAAAGCGTGCCGTAGCACACAGCCTTGGCATACGCAGCCACTGTACGCGCGTGGAAGGTTGGCGTGTAGGCGTGCGCTTCTAAATTCTCAGGGGCAGGCCGCCCCATCAACGAACACCTTGAGTTCGCGGTGTCCAAAGGCGTGCCAGGTCTCGTTGCTGGTCAGTGGGGCGGTGACGATGACGGCGACTTTGTCGTTGGGCGCGGTCTGGGTGGCAAAGTCCACGCGCACATCTTCATCGGCCAACTGCGCTTCGGCAAAGGGGTAGCGGCGCTCAATGTAGTAGAGCTGGGTGGACGCGTGCGCCCACAGCGCTTGGCCGTTGGAGAGCAAAAAGTTGAAGGTGCCGTGCGGTGCGATGCGCGCGGCCAGTTCGCGCAGGGTAATGGTCAGTTCGGCCACGCTGGGCACATCGGCGTGGGACTTGGCCAGCTCTTGCATGATCCAGCAAAAGGCGTGTTCGCTGTCGGTGGCGCCCACGGGGTGGAAGTGGCCGTGCAGCCGGGGGCGAAAGTCTTTCAGGTCGCCGTTGTGCGCAAACACCCAGTAGCGGCCCCACAGCTCGCGCACAAACGGGTGGCAGTTTTGCAGGCTGACGGCACCCTGCGTGGCTTTGCGGATGTGGGCGATGACGTTGCGGCTCTGGATGGGGTAGCGGCGGATCAGGTCGGCCACGGGCGAGTCGATGGCGCGCTGGTGATCGACAAAATGGCGCACGCCCTTGTCCTCAAAGAACGCAATGCCCCAGCCGTCGCAGTGGTCGCCGGTATTGCCCGCGCGCTGGGCAAAGCCCGTGAAACTGAAGGTCACGTCGGTGGGGGTGTTGCAGTTCATTCCAAGCAGTTGGCACATGGCAGGGCGGTGGCCTCCAGGGTAGGTTCAAAGAGTGGGTTGTTGCGGTGGTGGGGGCGGTGTGCGCAGTTGCCAGGCCGCTACCAATGCCAGCACGCACAGGCCGCTGAGCATGAGAAAAGTTTCGCCAAAAGCGGCCATGCGGTCGCTGCCCTGGGCGCTGGCCTGTAGCGAGGCACCGTGCGCCGACAGCCGCCATTCCAGCACGATGCCGCACAGGCTGACCCCGGCGGCACCGCCCAGCATGCGCACAAAGCTGATGGCACTGGAGCCTTGCGAGATCAGCGATTTGTCCAGCGGACGCATGGCGCCCAGGTTCAGCGACGGCAGGATGAAGCCCAGGCCGATGCGCCCCAGAATGGTGAAGGCCACCAGAATCCACAGCGCCGAGTCCAGCCGCATCAGCACCATCAGCCCGAATGACAAGGCCAGCAATGCCAGCCCGGTCATCACCAGCCAGTGCGTGGGCTGGCGGTCGGCCATGCGGCCTACCAGGGGAATGGTCAGGCCCAGCACCAGTCCGGCGGGAAGCATGATGGCGCCCACATGCGAGGGCGACAGGTGCAGGCCCAGTTGCATGAACACCGGCAGCAGGTAGGTGGAGCCAAACAGCGCCGTGCCGTAGATAAACGCCACCACGCTGCCCATGGCGAACTGGCGGTAGCTGAAGATGCGCAAATCCATCAGGGGCTGGCCGCCCTGGGCGGTTTGCCGGCGTTGCCACCAGATAAACACCCCGAATGCCAGCAGCGCCACTGCCAGCAGGCTGCCTGCCTGGCCACCCGGGCCGTTGTGCAGGGCCACCAGCCCGTTGAGCAGGCACAACGTGCCCAGGGCCCCCAGCAGCAGGCCGCGCCAGTCCAGTGCGGCGCTGTCGCGGTTGGCGCGCGAGCCGCCGGGGCCGGTGATGGGCACGAACTTATAGGCCAGCCACAGCGAGGCCAGGCACAGCGGCACCACCATGAAGAAAATCGACCGCCAGCCCCACCAGTCCACCAAAATGCCGCCCACACTGGGGCCAATGGCGGGTGCCAGCACCACGCCCATGCCAAAAATACCGCTGGCACGCCCCTGCTCATGGGGCAAAAAAGCGTACAGGATGATGACGGCAGGGATGGGTTGCACCACGCCCGCCGCCAGGCCCTCGATGACGCGCGCGGCCAGCACCAGGTTGTAGTCGCTGGCCACGCCGCCGACCACGCCACCCACCAGCAACAGCAGCACCGCGCCCACGTAGGTGGCCCGGTAGCCATACCGTGCCAGCAGCCACGGTGTGGTGAGCATGGCCACCGCCGTGGCCACCATGAACCCGGAAGTGACCCACTGTGCCCGTTCCTGCCCCAGCGCAAAATGCGCGCTCATGTCGGGGATGGCGACGTTCACCACTGTGGACGACATGATGGAGGCCATGGTGCCCACCATCACGGACAGCAGCAGCAGCCAGCGGTAGCGTTCGCCGTAGCGCGCCTTCAGCGCGGCTGCGGAGCCGGATTCGGTCATGTTGGAATGTGGGAGAAAAAAAGCATCATAAGCGCGGCCCTGGAGGCGTGGCGCTCGGGGCGGCGTCTGGCGCTGGGCGTGCGCAGACCGGGCAGATGCAGCGCTGGCCCCGCTCGGCAGCCGGTATCTTGGCCAGTGCCGCAGGCGTTACGGGTGCGCGCATGCACCAGCATTCTTCAGGCGGGCGGCCTTGCGCTGGCGCGCATTGGTTGGGCTGGTGGCACAGCGGGCACTGCTGGGCCCAGGCTGCTGTGGCCGCCTTGGTGGGGGCGTCGGTGCTCATGGGGTTTTGCTGTCGGCTTGGCGCAGCGCCAGGGCCGTGTCGTACAGCGCATTGCGGGGCGCGCCGGTGATGTCGGCGGTCAGGCGCACGGCGGTTTTCAGGGGCAACTCGGCCAGCAGCAGCTGGAGCACGCGCAGGCTGTCGCTGGCGTTCTCAGGGGGCGGGGCGGGGTGCAGCAGCACCACGAATTCGCCGCGCGCGCGCTGGGCGCCGCCGTCCAGCCAGGCGCTCAGGCTGTGGGCAGGTTGCGTGGTGATTTCTTCAAACTGCTTGGTCAACTCGCGCGCCAGCGTCACCGGGCGCTCGCCCAGCACGGCCAGGGCCTGCGCCAATTCGGTGATGCGGTGGGGGGCCTCCAGCAGCACCACGCAGCGCGGCTCGGCGGCCAGGTGCTGCACGGCGCTGGCGCGTTCGGCCTGTTTGACGGGCAAGAAGCCAGCAAAGACAAAGCCGCTGTCGGCGCTGCCGCTGGCCACGGCACCGGCCACGCTCAGTGCAGCGGTGATGCTGCTGGCCCCGGGCAGTGGCACCACCCGCAGGCCCGCTGCGCGCACAGCAAAGGCCAGGCGTGCGCCGGGGTCGCTGATGCCGGGCGTGCCCGCGTCGCTCACAAAAGCCACGCGCTGGCCCGCTTGCAGGCGCGCCACCACGGTCTGGGCGGCTTCCTGTTCGTTGTGCTGGTGCAGCGCCAGCAGTTGCGCGCCGCTTTTGTCGATGCCGTAGGCGCGCAGCAGGCTTTGCGTGTGGCGCGTGTCCTCGCAGGCCAGGGTGTCGGCCAGTTGCAGCACGTGCAGGGCGCGCAAGGTGATGTCGGCCAGGTTGCCGATGGGCGTGGCCACCACGTACAGGGCGCCTTGCGGATAATGCTGCGCAGCCGCCGCTTCGCGCGCGGCACCCAGGGCTGAAGCGAAAGATGCGCTCAATGGATTTCCTCGGTAAAAAAACCACCAGCACGACTGCGGCGGCAACCACCCGGCAGCGGGGCAACGCGGCTGAAGATGTGGCGCTGGCCCATTTGCAGGCGGCAGGCCTGCGCCTGGTGGAGCGCAATTATCGAACGCCTGGGCGCGGCGGTGGCGAGATCGATCTGATTGTGCGTGAGCCCGACGGTACGCTGGTGTTTGTGGAGGTGCGCAGCCGCGCCAGCCGCGCCTTTGGTGGCGCCGGGGCCAGCATCAGCGCGGCCAAGCAGCGGCGCATTGTGTTTGCCGCGCGCCACTACCTGATGCGCCTGGGGACGCCGCCGCCGTGCCGTTTTGATGCCGTGCTGATCGATGGCCAGAGTGTGCAGTGGCTGCGCGCTGCCTTTGATGCCCAATAAGCCGCCAGCGCCCGTGCAATGGGCGCTACCTGCTACCAAATTTGTAACACTACAGACCGTTATCATTGCCACCACCCATGCTAGAGCAACGCATCCAACAGCACTTCATCGACAGCGCCGACCTGAAATACCAGGCCGCGCAGGCCCTTGGCAAACCTATCGCCGATGCGGTGCAGGCCGTACTGGCCTGCATTACCAGTGGCGGCAAGATTCTGGCTTGCGGCAACGGCCCGTCTGTGGCGCATGCACAGCAGTTTGCGGCTTTCTGCGTCGGTGGGTTTGAGCGCGAACGCCCCGAGCTGGCTGCCGTGGCGCTGTCTTCGGATACGGCGCTGGCCATGGCCGTGGCCGGCCATGGCGATATCGGCCAGCAGTTTGCCCGCCAGGTGCGCGCGCTGGGGCAGGCGGGTGATTTGCTGCTGGCGCTGTGCGTGAGCGGCAACGATGCCAATGTGATCGCTGCCGTCCACGCTGCGCACGAGCGCGACATGACCGTGGTCGTTATCAGCGGGCGCAGTGGCGGCGCGTTGGCCTCGGTGCTGCGTGAAACCGATGTGCTCATGTGCGTGCCCCACGACCGCGCCGCGCGCGTGCGCGAAGTCCATGCGCTGGTGTTGCACTGTCTGTGCGACGGCGTGGATGCGCAATTGTTTGGTGAACAGGAGATTCCGTGATGAAAACACTTTGCACCACCCGCCGCCCGCTGATGGCGCTGCTGGCGGCCACCGCCTTGACCACCGCGCTGGCCGGTTGCGCCCCGGTGGTGCTGGGCGGCGTCGCCGTGGGCGGCATGATGGCCGTAGACCGGCGCACCACAGGCACCCAGGTCGAAGACGAGCGCATCGAGTTGCAGGCCGTCAACCGCATCCACGGCCAGTACGCTGACCGGGTTCACGTCAACATCACCAGCTACAACCGCCAGGTGCTGCTGACCGGCGAGGCGTCCACCGCCGAGCAGGTGCAGGCCATCGAGAAAATGGTGCGCGGCCTGGAGGGCGTCCATTCGGTGGTCAACGAGCTGGCGGCGCTGCCCGCTTCCTCCCTGGTCACGCGCTCGGGCGATACCTTCATCACCGGCAAGGTGCGCGCCAGTCTGGTGGACGCCAAAGACCTGACTGCGGGCGCCTTCAAGGTCGTGACCGAGCGCAACGTGGTCTATCTGATGGGCCGTGTCACGCAGCGCGAAGCCCAGCGCGCCAGCGACATTGCCCGGGGCGTGAACGGTGTCAGCAAGGTCGTGCGGGTTTTTGAGTACCTGACCGAAGACGAACTGGTGCGGCTGAGCACCCCCCGCCCGGCCCCCGTCACCACCGACAAGGCGCCGTCGTCCCGCAACGAGCCCTGATAGCGCCGCAGGGCTGCTGGCGCTGCGCCGCAGGTCAGCCCAGGCGCTTGATCAGGCTGGAGGTGTCCCAGCGGCACCCGCCCATTTGTTGCACGTCGCCATAAAACTGATCGACCAGGGCCGTGACGGGCAGGCGCGCACCGTTGCGCTGGGCCTCGGCCAGCACCAGACCCAGGTCTTTGCGCATCCAGTCCACGGCAAAGCCGAAGTCGAATTGGCCCTCGGCCATGGTTTTTCCCCGGTTGTCCAGTTGCCAGCTTTGCGCGGCGCCTTTGCCGATCACGTCCAGCACCTGGTTCATGTCCAGCCCGGCACGCTGGCCAAACGCCACCGCCTCGGCCAGGCCCTGCACCAGCCCGGCGATGCAAATCTGGTTGACCATCTTGGTCAGCTGCCCGGCACCCGAATCGCCCAGGCGGGTGAAGGCGCGCGAGAAGGCCATGGCCACCGGTTGCACGGCATCGAATGCCGCCTGGTCGCCGCCGCACATCACCGTGAGCAAACCGTTTTGCGCCCCGGCCTGGCCACCCGAGACGGGCGCGTCGATGAATTGCAGCCCCAGCGTGCGCGCGGCGCCGTAGAGTTCGCGCGCCACTTCGGCAGAGGCCGTGGTGTGGTCGATGAAAATCGCGCCCGGCTCCATGCCGGCAAAGGCACCATCGGCCCCCAGCGTGACCGAGCGCAGGTCATCGTCGTTGCCCACGCAGCAAAACACCAGATCAGCGCCCTGGGCGGCCAGGCGCGGCGTTGAGGCATGTTTTTGGCCTCCAAGGCTTTCGTACTCTGCGCACCATGCTATGGATTTTGCAGTGGTGCGGTTGTACACCGTGACCTGGTGGCCTGCCAGCGCCAGGTGCGCAGCCATGGGGTAGCCCATGACGCCCAGGCCCAGAAAGGCGACCTTGCGGGCGGGGGTGGCGGTGTAAGAGCGGGGTGCGGTGCTGGGCATGGTGCGGTCGTGGGTTCGGTACAGAAAAAAGGGGGCCGGGTGCGGTTCAGACAATCGCGAAATGCTCGGTGCCCGCAGACAGGTCGGTTTCGCGCGCGCGCTGGCTGCTGAGCTTGATCTGCAAGCGCAAATCGTTCACCGAATCGGCATTGCGCAGTGCGTCTTCATAGCTGATGACGTTGGCCTCAAACAGGTCAAACAGCGCCTGGTCAAAGGTCTGCATGCCCAGGTTGCGGCTTTTTTTCATGATCTCCTTGATCTCGGAGACTTCGCCTTTGAAGATCAGGTCGGTGATCAGGGGCGTGTTGAGCATGATCTCCACCGCCGCTGCGCGCCCTTTGCCGTCTTGCTTGGGCAGCAGGCGCTGCGAAATCATGGCGCGCAGGTTCAGCGACAAGTCCATGAGCAACTGTGCCCGGCGCTCTTCGGGGAAGAAGTTGATCACCCGGTCCAGCGCCTGGTTGGCGCTGTTGGCGTGCAGCGTGGCCATGCACAGGTGGCCGGTTTCCGAGAACGCGATGGCGTGCTCCATGGTCTCGCGGTCGCGGATTTCGCCCATCAGGATCACGTCGGGCGCCTGGCGCAGCGTGTTCTTCAGGGCCGCTTCCCAGCTGTCGGTGTCCAGGCCGACCTCGCGCTGCGTGACCACGCAGTTCTTGTGCGGGTGGACGAATTCGACCGGGTCTTCCACGGTGATGATGTGGCCGAACGAGTTTTCGTTGCGCCAGTCCACCATGGCCGCCAGCGTGGTGGATTTACCCGAGCCTGTGGCGCCCACCAGAATGCACAGGCCGCGCTTGGCCATGGTCACTTCCTTGAGCACCTGCGGCATGCCCAGGCCATCGATGGTGGGCAGCGTCAGGGGGATGGTACGCAAGACCATGCCGACACGGCCTTGCTGCACAAAAGCGTTGACCCGAAAGCGCCCGATGCCCGAGGGCGAGATGGCGAAGTTGCATTCTTTGGTGCGTTCGAACTCGGCGGCCTGCTTGTCGCTCATGATGGAGCGTGCCAGCGTTAGCGTGTGGTTGGGCGAGAGCGGTTGGGGCGACACCTTGGTAACAGCACCATCGACCTTGATGGCCGGTGGAAAGTCGGCGGTGACGAACAGGTCGCTGCCATTGCGACTGACCATCAGCCTGAGCAGATCGTTGATGAATTTACTGGCCTGATCGCGTTCCATCAGATTTCCTCCCGCAGACTGGCATCGGTGTGCCAGTGTTTATTTTTGGTTTTCGCTCAGCCGAGCGCTGACGGCACGCAGCCGCAGCGAGAGTTTGCGCGCCAGCAGCGCCACCAAGGCAGCAGCCAACTGCGGGTCTTTGAGCATCATGTCGTCGAGTGCCTGGGCGGTGAGGACGGCAATCTCGCATTCCGTCATCGTGGTGCATGCGGAAAAGCGGATGCCGCTGTCGAGCAGCGACATCTCGCCAATCAGGTCGCCGGGCCGGGTTTGCGCCAGCAGCAGTTTCTCGCCCCAGGGCTGGATGCGGTTGACGGCCATGGTGCCCGAGAGCAGAAAGAACATGAAGTCGCCATACTCGTCCTGGCGCACCACATCGCGATCGGCGGCAATCTGGGCAAAATCCATGAACGGCGCCATGCGCGCCACCAGATCGCCTGGCAGTTGCGCCATGAATTTGTTTTTGGCGCACTGCTCCTGTAAGAGCTTGCCGCCGCGGCTGGCGGACATGCGCTTGGCATCGATTTCCACCGCCCGCGCTTCCCACGGGGCGATGGTGTTGCCATCCTGTTCATGTTCGGTCATGGCCGCAGAAAAGAACACCGAATCCTGGGAATCGGTGTGGGCATGGCCTCCGTGGGCGTCCGATGTGGCCGAACGCCATTTGTCCAGAATGCTCTTCATGGCAAAACTCCTGCTGCCGCTGCACTGCAAGCGGCTAATGTCATGGTCAAAGGCTGGTCAGCCGGGAAAGTTGTCGGGGATTTTGGCCTTGCTGCGCGCTTCAGCCGGGCTGATGATGTTGCGGCGCACCAAGTCTGTGAGGTTCTGGTCCAGGGTCTGCATGCCCATGCTGCTGCTGGTCTGGATGGTGGAGTACATCTGCGCCACCTTGGCCTCGCGGATCAGGTTGCGGATGGCGCTGGTGCCCAGCATGATCTCGTGGGCGGCCACGCGGCCCGAGCCATCTTTGAGCTTGCACAGCGTCTGCGAGATCACCGCTTGCAGCGATTCGGACAGCATGGCGCGCACCATTTCTTTTTCGTCGGCGGGGAACACGTCAATGATCCGGTCGATGGTCTTGGCCGCGCTGGAGGTGTGCAGCGTGCCAAACACCAGGTGACCGGTTTCCGCAGCGGTCATGGCCAGGCGGATGGTTTCCAGGTCGCGCATTTCGCCCACCAGAATGGCGTCCGGGTCTTCGCGCAGCGCGGACTTCAGGGCAGCGGCGAACGACAACGTCATCGGCCCCACTTCGCGCTGGTTGATCAGGCACTTTTTGGATTCGTGGACGAACTCGATCGGGTCTTCCACGGTGAGGATGTGGCCGTACTCGGTTTCGTTGAGGTAGTTGACCATGGCCGCCAGCGTGGTCGATTTGCCCGAACCCGTGGGGCCCGTGACCAGCACCAGGCCGCGCGGTTTCAGGGCCAGATCGCCAAAAATCTTGGGGCAGTTGAGCTGTTCCAGCGTGAGGATTTTGCTGGGAATGGTACGGAACACGGCGGCTGCGCCCCGGTTCTGGTTGAAGGCGTTGACACGAAAGCGCGCCAGGCCCTCAATCTCGAAAGAGAAGTCCACCTCCAGAAACTCCTCGTAGGCTTTGCGCTGCGAGTCGCTCATGATGTCGTACACCATGCCATGCACCGTTTTGTGGTCCAGCGCATCGACGTTGATGCGGCGCACATCGCCATGAACCCGGATCATTGGTGGCAACCCTGCGGACAGGTGCAAATCGGAAGCTTTGTTCTTGACGCTGAATGCCAGCAGCTGGGTGATGTCCACGGATTCCTCTGTCGTTTGGTACGCTCGGCGGCCATTATGACCACGATTTTCAACAACCTCCAACAGGTTCATGCACGCATAGAGCGTGCCTGTATCGCCGCTGATCGCCCCGTAAGTGCGGTGGCTTTGCTGGCGGTTTCCAAGACTTTTGGCCCCGAGGCGGTGCGCGATGCCGCGCTGGCCGGTCAGCGCGCGTTTGGTGAAAACTACATCCAGGAGGCCGTGGAAAAAATGGCGCTGCTGCGCGCCGATCCGGCACTGCCTGTGTTGCAGTGGCACTGCATCGGCCCCATCCAGAGCAACAAGACGCGCCTGGTGGCCGAGCACTTTGACTGGGCGCACACGGTAGACCGCGCCAAGATCGCCCAGCGCCTGTCCGAGCAGCGGCCTGCGCACCTGGCACCGCTGCAAGTGTGCATACAGGTCAATGTCGATGGCGGCGTGGCCAAGTCGGGCGTGGCGCCTGAAGAGGCGCTGGCGCTGGCCCGCGCGGTGGTGCAGTGCCCGCGCTTGCAGTTGCGTGGGTTGATGGCCATCCCCGAGCCTGCGCCGGACTTTGCCGCGCAGCTGGCCGTTCATTTGCGTGCCAAGGCGTTGTTTGACCAGATTCAGGCTGCGCTGGGCGACAGTGCGCCTGCCTGGGACACGTTGTCGCTGGGCATGACCGCCGACCTGGAGGCGGCCATCGCCGCTGGCAGCACCCTGGTGCGCGTGGGCAGCGGCATTTTTGGGGGCCGACACTACCCGGCTGCCTGACGCTGTACGCTACTTTTTTGAGGTCAAATCGGCCTCAAAGCCTTGCGTGGTGCGCGCTACCAGCTATCAAAAGAAGAGTATTTTTGAGGCGCCGTGCCACCCCGCAGCGCAGGGGGGGTGCCGTGGGATGCGCCCGGCGCAGGCTTGCCCGCGTATTCAGGCGGCGGGCGCAAAGCGCAGCACGCCATCGCTGTCGGTGTGGCGCTGGAGCTGCCCGGCGTGCCACAGCAGGTGCAGGTGGGCCAGGGCCTCGCCCATGGCAAAGGTGCTTTGGTGGGCATCCAGTGCGCGCGTGAACAGCAGCGGCAGGATGTCGGCGGCCGATTGCGGCGCCCGCTGGCATGCGGCCAGCACGGTGTCCAGGTGGCTGGCGTGGTGCGCCTGCAATTGGTCCAGGCGCTGGTGCAGCCCCCGAAAAGGCCGTCCGTGCGAGGGCAACACCAGCGTGTCTGGGGGCAGGGCGCGCATGCGCTCCAGCGAGGCCAGAAACAGCCGCAGCGGGTCGGCGTCGGGCTCGTTGGCATAGACGCTGACGTTGGTGGAAATGCGCGGCAGCACCATGTCGCCGCTGATCAGTACGCCCAGGTCGGGGCAGTGCAGCGCGATGTGTTCGGGCGCATGGCCGTAGCCGCTGAGGCAGTGCCAGTGGTGCGCGCCGATGCGCAGGCGGTCGCCATCGAGCAGGCGGTGGAAGTGATCGGGCACGCTGGGCACCAGCGATGGGTAGTAGCGGCTGCGGCCCCGCACGTGGGCCAGAAAGTCGGGGTCGCGCAGGCCGTGCGCGGCGTAAAAGTCGGTGGCGCTCTCGCTGTGCAGACCCGGGCCGGCGTGGCAGGCCAGCCGTGCGGTGTAGTAATCGGTGGCGCTGATCCACAGCGGCGCCTGCCAGCGCTGGCACAGCCAGTGCGCCAGCCCGATGTGGTCGGGGTGCATGTGCGTGACGATGACGCGCAGAACCGGAAGCCCTTCGAGCTGGGTGGCAAAAATCGCTTCCCACTGCGCGCGTGCCGCCTCGGTGGCCACGCAGCAATCGACCACCGTCCAGCCCTCGACCATGCCGCCGGGGCCGGGCTGGCGGTCGCGCAGCAGCCACAGGTTGATGTGGTCCAGCGCAAACGGCAAGCCCATGCGCAGCCAGCGCACGCCGGGGGCCACTTCCAGGGCGGTGCCCGGCGCTGGCAGGGCGTCTGCCCAGGGGTAGAGGAGCTGGCTTTCGAGGGTGTTCATGGGCGTGGCGGTATGGGGTAGGATTGACGTAAACGTCAATAACGGGCCGCATTGTAGGCAGCCACCAGGCACAGGGCCTGTCATCTGCGCGTCCCGGGGTTGCAGCACTTACCGCACCACATGGCCACCACCTACACCATCAGCGACCTCGCCAAAGAGTTTGACCTCACCACCCGCGCGATGCGGTTTTATGAGGACATGGGCCTGCTCCAGCCCGAGCGCACCGGCCCCGGCGGACGCAACCGCACCTACAGCGCCCGCGACCGCACCCGGCTCAAGCTGACGCTGCGCGCCAAGCGCTTGGGCCTGTCCTTGACCGAGGCCAAAGACATCATCGACATCTACGACAGCCCGCGCGACACGGGCGTGCAGCTGCACAAGTTTTTGTCGGTGCTGGCCGGGCACCGCTTGCAGCTGGAAGACCAGATGGCCGATTTGCAGGCCACGCTGGACGAAATCAAAGAGCACGAAAAAGAAGCCCGCACCCTGCTGGCCAAGATGGAAAAAAAGAAGTAATAATTGGCTATGACGTTTACGTAAACGTAAACGTAAATTAAAAGGAGACCACATGAGCACATCCCGCCTGGAGCCCCGCAACCCGCAATACGCCCAGCGTGTGCATGAGAGCTTTGCCCTGCAAGGCATCATGCAGACCCTGGGCGCACGCCTGGGCCTGGTGGCGCCGGGCAGCGTGGACATTGCGCTGGACTGGGCACCCGGCCTCACGCAGCAGCACGGCTTTTTGCATGCGGGCGTGGTGTCGGCAGCGCTGGATTCGGCCTGCGGCTATGCCGCCTTCACGCTGATGCCCGCTGATGCCGAAGTGCTGACCATCGAGTTCAAGATCAATCTGCTGGCCCCTGCGCGCGGCGAGTGTTTTCGCATGGAAGGCCGGGTGCTCAAGCCAGGTCGCACCGTGACCGTCTGCGAGGGCCGCGCCTATGCGCTGCATGGCGGCACCGAAAAACTGGTCGCCACCATGGGCTGCACGCTGATGGCCATCACGGGCCGCGAAGACGTGCGCACCTGACACGCGCCCGCCCTGCCTTTTCTTCTTTTTCTTTCCCACAAGCACCCCAGGAGACAAACCCCATGAGCATTCCCGGCAACATCCCCGGCCTGAACTTCCAGTTGGGCGAAGACATCGACGCCCTGCGCGACGCCGTGCGCGAATTTGCGCAGGCCGAAATCGCCCCGCGCGCCGCTGAAATCGACCATTCCGACCAGTTCCCCATGGACTTGTGGCGCAAGATGGGCGATCTGGGCGTACTGGGCATCACCGTGCCCGAAGAACATGGCGGCGCCAACATGGGCTACCTGGCGCACATGGTGGCCATGGAAGAAATCTCGCGCGCCAGCGCCTCGGTGGGTCTGTCTTACGGCGCGCACTCCAACCTGTGCGTCAACCAGATCAACCGCAACGGCAACGCCGAGCAAAAAGCCAAATACCTGCCCAAGCTCATCAGCGGCGAACACGTGGGCGCCCTGGCCATGAGCGAGCCCGGCGCGGGTTCGGACGTCATCAGCATGAAGCTCAAGGCCGAGGACAAGGGCGGCTACTACCTGCTCAACGGCTCCAAGATGTGGATCACCAACGGCCCCGACGCCGACACCCTGGTGGTGTATGCCAAGACCGAGCCCGAGCTGGGCGCACGCGGTGTCACCGCCTTCCTGATCGAAAAGGGCATGAAGGGCTTTTCGATTGCGCAAAAGCTCGACAAGCTGGGCATGCGCGGCAGCCACACCGGCGAGCTGGTGTTCCAGGACGTGGAAGTGCCCGCGCAGAACATTCTGGGCGGCCTCAACATGGGCGCCAAGGTGCTGATGAGCGGCCTGGACTACGAACGCGCCGTGCTCACCGGCGGCCCGCTGGGCATCATGCAGGCCGTGATGGACAACGTGGTGCCCTACATCCATGACCGCAAGCAGTTTGGCCAGAGCATTGGCGAGTTCCAGCTCATCCAGGGCAAGGTGGCTGACATGTACACGCTGCTGCAAGCGGGCCGCTCGTTCGCTTATACCGTGGCCAAGAACCTCGATATGCTGGGCACCGACCATGTCCGCCAAGTGCGCAAGGACTGTGCCAGCGTCATCCTGTGGTGTGCCGAACAAGCCACCAAAATGGCGGGCGACGGCATCCAGATTTTTGGCGGCAACGGCTACATCAACGAGTACCCCTTGGGCCGTTTGTGGCGCGATGCCAAGCTGTATGAAATCGGTGCCGGCACCAGCGAAATCCGCCGCATGCTGATTGGCCGCGAGCTGTTCGCTGAAACCTGTTGAAACCCTTGACCACCCTGAAAGAACCCTGACCATGCCCGCTACCTCCATCGAAGAGCTGTTTGTCCACAACCGTGCCTGGGCTGCGCAGATGGAGCGTGAGCGACCGGGGTTCTTTACCGGCTTGATGGCGCAGCAAAAACCCCGCTATATGTGGATTGGCTGCTCCGACAGCCGCGTGCCTGCCAACCAGATCACCGGGCTGGAGCCGGGCGAGGTGTTCGTCCACCGCAACGTGGCCAACGTGGTGGTGCCCACCGACCTCAACTGCCTGTCCACCGTGCAGTACGCGGTCGATCAGCTGCACGTGGAGCACCTGATGGTGGTGGGCCACTACGGCTGCGGCGGCGTGCTGGCGGCGCTGCAAGACATCCGCGTCGGGCTGGCCGACAACTGGATTCGCCACGTCAAGGATGTGCGCGACAAACACCGTGAATTGCTGGCCGCCCTGGCGCCCGAGTGGCGCCACGACGCGCTGTGCGAGCTGAATGCCATCGAGCAGGTGATGAACATTGCCCAGACCACCGTGCTGCAAGACGCCTGGACGCGCGGGGAAAAAGTCACCCTGCACGGCTGGTGCTATGGCCTGAAAGACGGGCTCATCAACAACCTGCACATGTCCATCGACAGCAACGAGGGGCTGGATGCGAAGTACCGCGCTGCCGTGGCGGGCGTGGCCGCTGCGCGCCGCTGAAGGCGCCAGCGCACCAGCCTTGGCACTGGCGGTTTCACACCAGCTTGGCCCATGTTTCCCCAGCGCCTGGACTCTCCCCACGCCTATGCCATTGCCAAGGCGATGATGGACGGCTTCAACCGCCATTACCGCCTGTTCCGCGCCGAATCGGCCCGCGCCAAGCACCGTTTTGAAACCGCTGACTGGCACGGCCAGCAGCGTGCCCAGCGCGAGCGCATCGAGTTCTACGACCTGCGCGTCAAGGAATGCACGATGCGGCTGGAGAAAGAGTTCCAGGCCGGTGCGCAGCCCATGGACGTGTGGCACCAGATCAAGCTGCACTACATCGGGCTGCTGGTCAACCACCACCAGCCCGAGCTGGCCGAGACTTTTTTCAACTCGGTGACCACCAAAATCCTGCACCGCACGCATTTCCACAACGACTTCATCTTTGTGCGCCCCGCCGTCAGCACGGAGTACATCGAGAACGAGGAAACCGCCCGCCCCACCTACTGGGCCTATTACCCCTCGCGCGAGACCTTGCGCGAGACCCTGACCCAGCTCATCCACAACTTCCGCCTCCAGCGCGAGTTTGCCGACCTGCCCGGCGATGTGGCCCAGGTGCTGGCCGCGCTGCAAGAGCGGTTGCAGCAGGCCCAGCTGCGCGCCAACTTCCAGATCCAGGTGCTCTCGGGCCTGTTCTACCGCAACAAGGGCGCTTACGTGGTGGGCAAAGTCATCAACGGCTTTACCGAGCTGCCGTTTGCGCTGCCCATACTGCACGACGAAGCGGGGCGGCTCACCATCGATGCGGCCCTGTTCGGCGAGGACGACCTGCAAATGCTGTTCGCCTTTGCGCGGGCCTCGTTCATGGTGGACATGGAGATTCCGTCGGCCTACGTGCAGTTTCTGCGCAGCCTCATGCCGCGCAAGCCCCGGGCCGAGCTGTACAACGCGCTGGGCCTGGCCAAGCAGGGCAAGACGCTGTTCTACCGCGACTTTCTCTACCACCTGCGCCACAGCACCGACCAGTTGCGCATTGCGCCCGGCATCAAGGGCATGGTCATGCTGGTGTTTGATCTGCCCAGCTTTCCCTACGTGTTCAAGCTCATCAAGGACTACTACCCGCCGCCCAAGGAAACCACGCGCGAGCAGGTCAAGGGCAAGTACCTGCTGGTCAAGCAGCACGACCGCGTGGGCCGCATGGCCGACACCCTCGAATACAGCCTGGTGGCCTTTCCGCGCCAGCGTTTTTCAGACGAGCTGATTGCCGAGATCCAGAAGTTCGCGCCCAGCCAGATCGAGATCAGCGACCGCGATGGCGATGGCCAGCAGGAAGTCATCATCCAGCACCTCTACATCGAGCGGCGCCTGATCCCGCTGAACATGCACCTGCAAGAGGCCCTGGAGGCCGGTGCGCGCCAGCAGATCGAGCACAGCGTGATCGAGTACGGCAACGCCATCAAAGACCTGGTGGCCGCCAACATCTTTCCCGGCGACATGCTCTGGAAAAACTTTGGCGTCACGCGCGACGGCAAGGTCGTGTTCTACGACTACGACGAGATCGAATACCTCACCGACTGCCACTTCCGGCGCGTGCCCCAGCCGCGCACCGAAGAAGAGGAAATGAGCGGCGAGATTTGGTACACGGTGCGCCCGCACGACGTGTTTCCCGAAACCTTTGCGCCTTTTCTGCTGGGCAACGACGCCGTGCGCGAGGTGTTCATGCAGCACCACGCCGACTTGCTGGGCGTGGAGTTCTGGCAGTCGCACAAGGAGCGCATTCTGGCGGGCCATGTGTACGACGTTTTTCCCTACGACACCCGCCGCCGCTTTACGCACGCAGCAGGTGCCTGACAGGGCCTGGGGCCCGCATTTTTTTCACCACACAGGAGACTTTCATGAGCACATCCACCACCGATCCCATCGTTATTCTGGGCGCCGCACGCACCCCCATGGGCGCCTTCCAGGGCGATTTTTCCAGCCTGGCCGCGCACGACCTGGGCGGCGTGGCCATCCGCGCCGCTGTGGAGCGCGCCGGTGTAGCGCCTGACACCGTGGGCGAAGTGCTGTTTGGCAACTGCCTGATGGCCGGCCAGGGCCAGGCGCCTGCGCGCCAGGCGGCCTTCAAGGGCGGCCTGCCCAAAGAAGCGGGCGCCGTCACGCTGTCCAAGATGTGCGGCTCGGGCATGAAGGCGGCCATGTTCGCCCACGACATGCTGCTGGCCGGTTCGCACGATGTGATGGTGGCCGGTGGCATGGAGAGCATGACCTGCGCCCCCTACCTGCTGCAAAAAGGCCGTGGCGGCTACCGCATCGGCCACGACCGCATCTTTGACCACATGATGCTCGACGGCCTGGAAGACGCCTACGAGCCAGGCCGCTCCATGGGCACCTTTGGCGAAGACTGCGCAGCCAAATACGGCTTCACCCGCGCCCAGCAAGACGCTTTTGCCACCGCCAGCGTGGAGCGCGCCAAGGCCGCCATCGCCTCGGGCGCGTTTGCCGCAGAAATCGCCCCCGTCACCGTCAAGACCCGCGCGGGCGAGACCGTGGTGTCGCTGGACGAAGGCCCGGGCAAGATCAAGCTGGACAAGCTGGCCACGCTCAAGCCCGCCTTCAAAAAGGACGGCACCATCACCGCAGCGTCCAGCTCCAGCATCAACGACGGCGCCGCCGCCCTGGTGCTGGCGCGCCAGTCCACCGCCGACAAGCTGGGCCGCCAGCCGCTGGCCCGCATCGTGGCCCACGCCACGCACGCCCAAGAGCCCGAGTGGTTTGCCACCGCCCCGCTGGGCGCCACGCAAAAAGCCCTGGCCAAAGCGGGCTGGAGCGTGGGCGATGTGGACTTGTGGGAAATCAACGAAGCCTTTGCCGTGGTGCCCATGGCGCTGATGCACGAGTTGAACCTTCCGCACGACAAGGTCAACGTCAACGGCGGCGCCTGCGCGCTGGGCCACCCCATCGGCGCCAGCGGCGCGCGCATTTTGGTCACGCTGATTTACGCCCTGCAAGCGCGCGGCCTGAAGAAGGGGCTGGCCACGCTGTGCATCGGCGGCGGCGAAGCCACGGCCATGGCCATCGAGCTGCTGTGAACTCCTGAATTCATAGCTGCTCGCGCGCACCAGCAAAGCGCCAGAGCCTGTTTTGGCTTGAAATAACAGGCCGGGTTTCTCACCAGGCCAGCACCGGCGGTGCTGGCCTTTTGCGCAGTGCCCGCCACCCCCTACAACGGAGACTCCCCCCATGCTGCTCACCCAAGACCAGGAAATGATCCGCGACGCCGTGCGCGACTTTGCCCAGCAAGAGCTGTGGCCCCACGCTGCGCGCTGGGACAAAGAACACCACTTTCCCAAAGACGCCCACCAGGGCCTGGCCGCGCTGGGCGCCTACGGCATCTGCGTGCCCGAAGAATTTGGCGGCGCCCACCTCGATTACGTCACCCTGGCGCTGGTGCTGGAAGAGATTGCCGCAGGCGACGGCGGCACCAGCACGGCCATTTCCGTCACCAACTGCCCCGTCAACGCCATCCTCATGCGCTACGGCAACGCCCAGCAAAAGCGCGACTGGCTCACGCCCCTGGCGCGCGGCGAGATGCTGGGCGCGTTCTGCCTGACCGAGCCGCATGTGGGCAGTGATGCCTCGGCGCTGCGCACCACGGCCGTGAAAGAGGGCGATGAATACGTCATCAACGGCGTCAAGCAGTTCATCACCAGCGGCAAGAACGGCCATGTGGCCATCGTCATCGCCGTCACCGACAAGGGCGCGGGCAAAAAAGGCATGAGCGCCTTCCTCGTGCCCACCAGCAACCCCGGCTACGTGGTGGCGCGGCTCGAAGACAAGCTGGGCCAGCACAGCAGCGACACCGCGCAGATCAACTTCGACCACTGCCGCATCCCCGCCGAGAACCTCATCGGCGCCGAGGGCGAGGGCTACAAGATTGCGCTGGGCGCGCTCGAAGGCGGGCGCATCGGCATTGCCGCGCAAAGCGTGGGCATGGCGCGCAGCGCGTTCGAGGCGGCACTGGCCTACTCCAAAGAGCGCGAGAGCTTTGGCACCGCCATCTTCAACCACCAGGCCGTGGGTTTCCGGCTGGCCGACTGCGCCACGCAGCTCGAAGCCGCACGCCAGCTCATCTGGCATGCCGCCGCGCTGCGCGATGCAGGCCGCCCCTGCCTGAAAGAAGCCGCCATGGCCAAGCTGTTTGCCAGCGAAATGGCCGAAAAAGTGTGCAGCGCCGCCATCCAGACGCTGGGCGGCTACGGCGTGGTGAACGACTTTCCGGTCGAGCGCATCTACCGCGACGTGCGCGTCTGCCAAATTTACGAAGGCACCAGCGACGTGCAGAAAATCATCATCCAGCGCGCGCTGGCCTGAGAATGCTCCTGATTCGATAGCTGCTAGCGCTCAGTGCGTAAGGGCTGGAAGTCGATTTGGCTTGATTTTTCTCGGGGGCGGGTGGTGGGGGCTGCTGGCCAGATTTCATCCCCAATGCCCCGTCTTTTCCCGCTGCTGCGCTGTGGGGCGCGTGGGTAAACTGGTCACTTCTGTGATTTACCAACCCATGTTCCGGGGCTTGCGCCGGAACCGCGCCTTCAACGGGAGATGCACGCATGCACAAAAAGGCCCCAGCCTGCTGGTTGACACTGGCCATCGCCATGGCGGGGGTGGCCCAGGCGCAGCCCGACCCAACGCCGCTGCCCGTGCCCGGAACCACCGAGCGCTTCCAAGAAGGCGGCGTAGCCCTGTCCGAGCTGCGCGCCTATGCCGAACTGGGCTATGTGTCTGCACAGTACCGGCTGGCGCAGCGCTACCTGCAAGGCCAGGGCGTGATGCGCGACGTGCCGCAAGCGGCGCTGTGGTTTCGCCGCGCCGCCGATTCGGGCGAGCCGCGCTCGCAACTGGAGCTGGCGCTGATGCACCTGCGCGGCGAGGGCGTGCAGCGCAGCGAACGGATGGCCGCCCACTGGATGCGCCAGGCCGCCGAGAGCGGTTTTCAGCGCGCCCAACTGCACGTAGGCACCATGTACGAGCACGGCCTGGGCGTGGCCAAAGACCAGACGGAAGCCTATTTCTGGTACTGCCTGGCCAGCGAGGGCGTATGGGGCAACCACGAAGCCGTGCAGGCGCGTGACCGCCTGGGCGCGCTGCTCACCAACGTGCAGCGCGCATCGGCCCGCTCGGCGGCGTTTTACTGGCGCCCGCGCTGATCTGGCGCCGCCCCGCGCCCCTGCTCCATTTTTCAGACCGAGGATTTCCCCATGTTGCGTCGTCACTTTCACCATGCGGGCGCTGCGGCGCTCACGGCCCTGCTGCTGGCCGCCACCCGGCAGGCGCAGGCGCTGTCGCTGGGCGACATGACCAACGCCGACGCCAGCAGCGGCCTCAAGGCCGCGCTGGGCCAGGGCGCGCAGGCCGCAGTGGCCTTGCTGGGCCGCCCCGATGGGTTTTTGGGCAACCCCAAGGTGCGCATCGGCCTGCCGGGTTCGCTGGACGACGCTGCCAAGCTGCTCAAAACCTTTGGCCAGGGCCAGCGCATTGACGAGCTGCTGACCGCCATCAACCGCGCCGCCGAAACCGCCGTGCCCATGGGCCAGGACTTGCTGGTGGGCGCCGTGCAAAGCATGACCGTCACCGATGCCAAAAACATCCTGACCGGCGGCGATACCTCGGTCACGCAGTTTTTTGCCGACAAAACCCGCGCTCCGCTGGGCCAGCGCTTTTTGCCCGTGGTCAACCAGGCCACGGAAAAAGTCAACCTCACCCAGTCCTACAACGCCTTTGCCGGCAAGGCCGCCAGCTTTGGCCTGTTGAGAAAAGAAGATGCCGACCTGGGCCAGTACGTCACCGGCAAAACGCTGGACGGCCTGTACCTGGTGATTGGCGAGGAAGAAAAGAAAATCCGCCAAAACCCCATGGGCAGTGCCAGCGCCATCGTGCAAAAAGTGTTTGGTGCGCTGCGCTGATGGCTGCCAACCCCGCCCGCGCTGCCCGGTCTGCCGCCCCCGTGCCAGATGCCTGCCCCTGCGGCCAGCTGTCGGCCCAGCGCCAGCCGCTGGCCTTTGCCGACTGCTGTGGCCGCTATATCGATCACTTTGACACCACCCCCGCGCCCGACGCCGAGCACCTGATGCGCTCGCGCTACAGCGCCTTTGTGCGCGGCCAGGTCGATTACCTGCTGGCCACCTGGCACCCCAGCCAGCGCCCCGACACGCTCGAGTTGGAACCCCACGCCCAGTGGCTGGGCCTGGAAGTGCGCCAACACCGCGTGCTGGATGCCGACCACGCCCAGGTGGCCTTTGTGGCCCGCTACCGCGTGGCGGGCCGCGCCGTGCGCTTGCAGGAAAACAGCCGCTTTGTGCGCGAGGCAGGCCGCTGGTATTACCTGGACGCCGCCGGGCAGTAAGCACCGCAGCCCCCGGGCGATGGGAAAATGCCCGGCATGACCACCTCTGCCCCCACCCACACCCTGACCATCACCCGCCCCGACGACTGGCACCTGCACGTGCGCGACGGCGAGCCCCTGCACACCGTGGTGCCGCACACCGCCGCCCAGTTTGGCCGCGCCATCATCATGCCCAACCTGCGCCCGCCCGTGACCACCGC
>ERZ724525.210-NODE-210-length-31353-cov-11.554828_pt1 | contig 31353 bp, 27 predicted proteins | sample MGYA00376058_ERZ724525 | MGnify/ENA primary metagenome ERZ724525 (study PRJEB28724, sample SAMN07190888) | wastewater metagenome | isolation source: influent of sewage treatment plant in Hong Hong | place: USA: Christiansburg, Virginia | collected 2016-03-01 ... | reverse complement strand
CCTCGGCGCGCTGGGGGTCGTCCATGATGGCGCTTTCGGTGATCTCCAGGCAAAAGGCGCTGGCCTGCACGCCATGGCGCACCAGCATGGCGCCCAGGCGGTTGCTCAGGGCGGGGTCGAGCAGGTCGCGCGTGGACAGGTTCACCGAGATGCGCAACCCCATGCCCTGCGTGCGCGCGTCGGCCAGCAGGCGGGCGGCGGCGTCGAACATCCACAGCGTGAGCTGGCGCACAAAGCCGGTCTGCTCGGCAAACGGAATGAAGTCGGCGGGCGGCACCAGGCCGCGCTGCGGGTGCTGCCAGCGCACCAGGGCTTCGGCGGCCAGGCCGTGGCCGCCTTGCAAGGCCACTTTGGGTTGCAGGTACAGGCGCAGCTCGTTTTGCTCGACGGCGCGGCGCAGCTCGGTCAGCAGCGACAGGGTTTGCGCGCTGGCCGAGTCCAGTGCCGCGTCGTAGAGCTGGGGGCCATCGAGGCGGCGCTTGGCGGCGTACATGGCCACCTCGGAGTGGCTCAGCAGCGTATCGACATCGGCGGCATCTGTGGGCCAGCAGGCAATGCCCATGCCCGCGCTCAAGTCCACGGTTTGCTCGCCAAAGGCCAGGGGTTCTTCCAGGGAGTGGGCAATGCGCCGTGCCACTTCCAGCGCGGCAGGTGCGTCGGTGCGGCGCAGCAGCAGGGCAAATTCGTTGCCGCCCAGGCGCGCCACCATGTCGCCGTGGGCCATGACCTGCTGGCGCAGGCGGTCGGCCACGGCTTGCAGCAGCTGGTCGCCAAAGGCGTAGCCCAGCACGTCGTTGACGTGTTTGAAGCGATCCAGGTCGAGCGTAATCACCGCCAGCGGCATGGCCTGCGTGGTGTAGGCGGCGTGGGCCTCGATGGCCTGCAACACGGTGTCGCGAAAGCGCTCGCGGTTGGGCAGGCCGGTGAGGCGATCCCAGTACGCCAGGTGGCGGATTTCGGCTTGCTGCTCGGCAATGCCGATGCGCATGTGGTCAAACGAGCGGGCCAGGTAGCCGACCTCGTCGTTGCGGTCGGTGTGCTCGACGGGCACGTCGTACTCGCCGCGCGAGAGCCGCTGGGTGCCCAGCACCAGCGAGCGCAGCGGCGTGGTGACGCGCCGCGCCATCAGGCCGCTGCCCAGCGCGGCCAGCAGCAGACCCACCACGGTGATGATGGCCAGCAGCACCTGCAACTGGCGGTACGGGGCGACGACCTCATCGACCGAGCGCAGCAGCAGCGCCTGCGCCTGGCCATCGGCCAGGGCGCTGGCACGCGCCAGCAAGGTGCCTTGGACACTGGCCAGCTCGGTAACGGGGCCGGTCTGTGCGCGCAGCATCTGCAACGCACCTTCGGGCAGGGTGCTGACGGGCACGGCCCAGGCGCCATCGGCTGCGCGCACGCGCAGCGCCACCTGCACCGACAGCAGCTGGTGCATTTCATCGGCCAGCGCCTGGTGTACCGGAAAGCCCATCAGCACCCAGCCCACCAGCACGGGCGCCTTCAAAGGCACCAGCACGAATTGGTAGGGCAAGCCGTCCACCACCGCGATGTGGCTGCCTTGCTGCGTGCCCGAGAGCACGGGCAGCATCTGCGCCAGCGCGTCTTGCAGGTCGCCCATGCCCTGGGCGCGGCTGACCGAGCGCAGTTGCAAGCCCGTGTCCAGCAGCGCAGTGACGGAAGCGCCCAGGCGCAGGCCGTGGTTTTGCAGGGCCGATTCGATGGTGTCCAGATCGTCCGAATGCACCGCCGAGCGAAAGCCGTAGTCTGCCGCCAGCAGCGTGGCACCCTGGCGCAGGCGCTCGGCGTTTTGCGCCAGCAGGTGGCGCCAGACGTTTTCATCGGTGTCCAGCGCGCGGGCAATCTGGCTGCGTGCATTGCGCTCGATGGCGGCGCGCACTACGCCAAATCCGGCCACCTGCACCAGCAGCAGCAGCAGCAAAGACATGCCCACCAGCCGCACCACCAGGCTGCGCTGCCAACCTACGTGCAGCGCGCTCAAGGTGCCAGCTCCGCCAGCCGCACCAGGGCGGTGGCACCGGAGGCAGATACCTCCAGGGCCTGCTCGGGTACTGGCGCCCCTGCGGGCAACCGGGCGTGCCAGGTGCGCAGCCGGTAGCGGCCTGCGGGCACGGCGCTCAGGGCCGCCTGGCCGCTGGCACTGGTCTGGGCGTAGTAGGGGGTGTCGAGCACCAGCACCCAACCCACCATCTGGTCATGGATGTTGCAGCCCAGCACCACCACGCCGCTTTGCTCAAAGCGCACCGGCTGGGCGGGCGTGCCGGCGTAGAGCTTGAGCTCGAACTTCTTTGCGGGCGAGAACGAATAGACATGGTGGCGCACCGTGTCGTGGTTGGGAAAGCGCACCTCGCTGCCCACCGGCACGATCAGCACCTGGGGCACAAATTGTTTGTGGTTTTGCGCCATCTCCAGGCCCGCCACGGGGCGCACCTGGCGGCGCGCCTGTTCAGACTCCAGAAACACCACCGCATCGGCCAGGGGGCGGCCACTGGCGTCCTGCACTTGCACTTGCACATCGGCGGCCTGGGCGCTGGCGGCCAGCAGTGCCCCAGCGCACCCCAGCAGGACTGCACCCATGTGGGTGCCCATGCCTGCGCACCTCATGGCGCAATGGCGATGCCCAGCAGCGCTGCGCCATCGCCCACGGTGCCCAGCGCCGTCGCGCGGCCACTGGCCAGGTCAATCTGGTAGAGCCGGGTGGGCGCCTGGCCCCCGGTGCGCAGCACCGCCAGCGCGGTGTTGGACACATCCGAAATATCGAACGCCGCATCGGCCAGCGGCCCCAGCCCCAGGGCACCCACGGTGCGCAAGGCGCCGGTGTTGGGCGATACCACGGGCACGGCGCCCTCCAGCGAGCCTTGCATGACCAACGTGCCCTGGCGGCGGTCGATGGCGTAGTTGGTGGTGAGCTGCTCGTTGCGGGTGTTGTAGGTGTAGGCGGCGGCCACGATGTCGGGCCGCTGGCCTGCGTGGGCGTCGTCCGCAGCGTAGTGCAGGGCGCCATCGGGCTGCACGCCGCTCTGGGCGGCATCGCCATCGACCTGCGCGCCCGTGTCGGGGTGCAGACGCAGGTTCAGGCCGCCGGGGCCCACCACCCGGATGCGATCGACGGTGGGGTTGAAGTCCATGCCAAAAGCGCCCTGCGGCAACGCCAGCGAGGCACCTGCGCCCACGGGCTGCAAGGCACCGCTGCGGGCGTCCAGCGTGTACAGGCGCCCCGCCTGCGACAGCGCATACAGCACGCCCCGCGCCACGCGGTAGTCGATGCCCACCAGCGCATCGCCCGCAGGCAGGCCGGTGATGGGCGTGCGCTGCAAGATGCGTGCAGGCTGGCCCGCGTTGAACGTGAGCAGCTCCATGGATGCCGTCACAGCCACCACCACCTCGGTGCGCACCGGCGCTGGGGGAGTGGCCAGGCTGGCACAGCCCGCCAGCAGTGCAGGCAGCACCACCAGGGAAAACCGGCGACGCACCGGTGCAGACATCCACGTCATGGCAAAACTCCTTGCAGAAAGTGCATTGGTTATACCTGATGCACGGCCTCTGCCAGGACAGGAAGGGGCATCGAAATTGCTACCAATTGAATAGCTGCTTGCGCCCATCCACATTGGCCTGGAGGCCGTTTTTAATGAAATATGCTGGAGCGCAGCGCATCGGGGTCCAGCACACGCAGGCCACCATACTCCACGCGGATCACGCCCTGCGCTTGCAGCATGGCCAGTGCCTCGTTCACCCGCTGGCGCGACAGGCCCACCAGGTAGGCCATCTCTTGCTGGGTGATGCGCAGCACCTCGCCCACACTGGGGTAGAGCACCGGGTTGAACAACGCCGCCAGGCTGCGCGCAACACGCACGTCGGGGTTGTTCAGGCGGTCGATCTCGCGCGCGGCGATGAACTGGCCCAGCCGCTCGTTGAGCTGGTTCATCACAAAGCGGTTGAAGCCGATCGAGTGGTCCAGCAGCCAGTGAAAGGTGTCTATGGGCAGGCCCGCCACCACGCTTTTGCGCAGCGCCTGGATGTTGTAGCGATAGGGCTCGCGCTTGAGGGCCGTGCCCTCGCCAAACCAGCCGCCCGGCGGCACGCCGGTGAAGGTCATGGAGGCGCCGTCGGCACTGTCGGCGCTCATCTTGAGCAGCCCTTCCACCACACCAAACCAGTACGTCACCGGCTTGCCCACGCGGCACACATAGTCGCCCGCGCTGGCATCTCCCACCAGCAGCGAGGCCACGGCCCGCTCACGCTCGGCAGGCCGCAACGCAGCCAGCCAGGGGATGCCATCGATTTCTTCAGCGCGTGGCAAACGGCGGCGCTGGTGCAGCGAAAGTTCATGCATGGTTCAACGGGTGCGCGAGACAAAAACAGGCCGTCGGCAGCGCCACGGCTACGGGATTTCCACGAGCCAGATTGTCAGCTGCAAGACAAACTCTGACTGCACACTGGCCCATGATGGCCGCCTGCGCTGCCTTGCGGCCCCCTCCTCTCTTCAGGATTCAGGAACCCGACCACCATGCACCACCTTGTTGACGCACCTTGTGCCCCGGCCTGCGCCGCTGGCCCTGCCACCCCCGCCTCGCCTGCACGCCGGCGCCTGCTGGGCACTGCGCTGGCACTGCCCTGGGTGGGCATGCACAGTGCCCGGGCGCAGGAGACGCCCCTGAAAATCTGCCAGACCACCGCACTGAGCGGCCCACTGGGCGACCTGGGTACGGCCCTGCAACAAGGCGCCAAGGCGGCGCTGGCGGTCATCAATGCACGCGGCGGCATCCATGGCCGCCCTATCGAGCTGCACAGCCTGGACGACGCCTACGAGGTGCCGCGCGCCCTGTCCAACCTGGAGCAGCTGCTGGCCGACCCCGACTGCTTTGCCTTGTTCAACTGCTTTGGCACACCCATGGTCGAGGCCATGCTGCCCAAGCTGAACAACGGCAACATGCCGTTTTTTGCGCCCTACACCGGCGGCCAGGTCTCGCGCGTGGCTGGGGCGCGGCACATCTTCAACATCCGCGCCAGCTACGCCGAAGAGGCCGACAAACTGGTGCAGCACCTGGCCACCATTGGCATCAAGCGCATCGGCATTGCCTACCAGAACAACACCTTTGGCCGCGAAGTGTTCACCGGCGCGCAGCAGGCCATGGTGCGTGCGCGCCTGCCCGATGCCGTCTCGGCCACGGTCGAGAGCGATGCCTCGGACGCCAAGACAGCGGCCCACAAACTCGCCGACAGCGGCCCCGAAGCGGTGCTGGTCGGGCTGGCAGGCAAGCCTGCACTGGAATTTGTCAAACACTTTCGCGCAGCGCGCCGGGGAGTGAGCCTGTATGCCGTTTCGGTGCTGGGCACCAGCGCCAACATCAAGGCGCTGGGGCAGGACGCCACCGGCATGGCCATCTCGCAGGTGGTGCCCGTGCCCACCAACGCCGCCACCGCCGTGGCACGCGACTTCCTCAAGGCCTGGCGGGCGCTGGACGCCAACGCCGAACCATCGCACATCGCGCTGGAGGGCTACATCAACGCCCGGGTGTTTGCCGAGGCCTTGCAGCGCGCAGGCAAGAACCCCACGCGCGCCGCCTTCATCGACGCCACCTGGAGCCTGAAAAAGCTGGACCTGGGGGGTTTCGAGATCAACGCCACCACCCCCGAGCGCAATGCATCGCGCTTTGTGGAGCTGACCGTGGTGGGGCGCGATGGCCGCCTGATCCGCTGAGAAACTGCGCGCACACAAGGGTTTTACCCGACCCGGGGAAACCCGCAAATTGTCGCCGCAAAGACAAATTGACGTCAAAGTACGGCCTACCATGCAAGGGAAACTGCAGGCCCATGGCCCGCCACCGCAAGCCCTACGGGCCTGCCTCCCTGAACTTTTGAGGACCCGGAATGAAGACCACGTTCCCGCAACTGCTGCTCAAGCATGCTGCCGAGCGCCCCGACGCCGCGGCGCTGCGCGAAAAAGAATATGGCATCTGGCAGCCCCACTCCTGGACTGCCCTGACTGCTTTGGTAGAAAAGGTCGCTGCCGGCCTGCACCAGGCGGGCCTGCGCCGTGGCGAGCACATGGTGGTGATCGGCGCCAACCGCCCCCGCCTGTACGCCACCATGCTGGCAGCGCAGTCGCTGGGCGCCATTCCGGTGCCGCTGTACCAGGATGCCGTGGCCGCTGAATGCGTGTTCCCGCTGAACAACGCCGAAGTGCGTTTTGCCGTGGTCGAAGACCAGGAGCAGGTGGACAAGCTGCTCGAAATCCGCGACCGCTGCCCCGGCATTTCCCACATTTACTACGACGACCCGCGCGGACTGCGCAAATACAGCGAAGAAGGCCTGGCGTCTTACGACACCCTGATCGAATCGGGCAGCGAATTCGCCCGCAAAAACCCACAATGGTTCCGCGCTGAAGTGGCCAAGGTGCAGCCCGACGATGTGGCCGCCATGTTCTTCACCTCGGGCACCACCGGCAACCCCAAGGGCGTGGTGCACACGCACGGCAGTTTGCTCGACCGCGCTACGGCGGGCGCCGAGTTCGACAAGCTCACCAGCAGCGAAGAAGTGCTGGCCTACCTGCCACCGGCCTGGATTGGCCAGAACATCTTCAGCTACGCACAGTGGCTGGCCTGCGGCTACGTGGTCAACTGCCCCGAATCGGCCAGCACCGTGACCATCGACCTGAAAGAAGTCGGCCCCACCTACTACTTTGCACCCCCGCGCATCTTCGAAGGCCTGCTGACCAGCGTGATGATCCGCATGGAAGACGCAGGCAGCCTCAAGCGCAAGATGTTCGAGGCTTGCATGAACGTGGCCAAGCGCGTGGGCCCGGCGCTGATGGACGGCGAAAACGTGGGCGCACTCGACAAGCTCAAGTACGCGCTGGGCGACTTCCTGGTGTACGGGCCGCTGCGCAACAACCTGGGCTTTTCGCGGGTGCGGGTGGCCTACACGGCGGGCGAAGCCATCGGCCCTGACCTGTTCACTTTTTACCGCTCCATCGGCATCAACCTCAAGCAGCTCTACGGCTCCACCGAAACGGCCGTGTTCGTCTGCCTGCAACCCGACAACCAGGCCCGCGCCGACACCGTGGGCGTGCCCATCCGGGGCGTGCAGATCAAGCTGGCCGACAACGGCGAAATCCTGGTCAAGTCCGCTGGCCTGCTCAAGGAGTACTACAAGAACCCCGCCGCCACCGCCGAGGTGCTGACACCCGATGGCTGGTACCACACCAGCGACGCCGGTTTCCTGGACGCCAACGGCCACCTCAAGATCATCGACCGCGTGAAAGACGTGGGCCGCATCAAGGGCGGCCCCAACGACGGTGCCATGTTTGCCCCCAAGTACGTCGAGAACAAGCTCAAGTTCTTCCCGCACATCAAGGAAGTGGTGGCGCTGGGCGATGGCCGCGAGCGCGTGTGCGTGATGATCAACATCGACTTCGATGCCGTGGGCAACTGGGCTGAGCGGCGCAACCTTCCCTACGCGGGCTACACCGATCTGGCGCAAAAGCCTGAGGTGTACGAATTCATCCGCGAGTGCGTGGAAAAGGTCAATGCCGACCTGGCCAACGACACCTTGCTGGCAGGTAGCCAGATCAGCCGCTTCCTGATCCTGCACAAGGAGCTGGACGCCGATGACGGCGAACTCACCCGCACCAACAAAGTGCGCCGGGGCTTTATCGCCGACAAGTACGGCGTGCTGGTCGATGCGCTCTATGCCAACCGCACCGAGCAATACATCGAAACCCAGGTCAAGTTCGAAGACGGTCGCACGGGCAGTGTCAGTGCCACGCTCAAGCTCTCGGACGCCAAAACATTCACCCCGGTGAAAGCCGCTGCCTAAAGACACACCCATGAGCACCAAGAAGATTGGCGACGTCATTCTCGACGTCAAGAACATCAGCCTGCGCTTTGGTGGCGTGAAGGCGCTGACCGATATCTCTTTCAACGTGAAAGAGCACGAGATCCGCTCCATCATTGGCCCCAACGGCGCTGGCAAGAGCTCCATGCTCAACTGCATCAACGGCGTGTACACACCCTCGGAAGGCTCCATCACCTTCCGCGGCCAGACCTTTGCCCACATGAACTCGCGCCAGGTGGCCGAGATGGGCATTGGCCGCACGTTCCAGAACCTGGCGCTGTTCAAGGGCATGAGCGTGATCGACAACATCATGACCGGGCGCAACCTGAAGATCAGAAGCAACCTGTTCATGCAGGCGCTGCGCATCGGTCCAGCCCAGCGCGAGGAAGAAAAACACCGCGAGTTTGTCGAGCACATCATCGACTTCCTGGAAATCCAGGCCTTCCGCAAAACGCCGGTGGGCCAGCTGCCCTACGGCCTGCAAAAGCGCGTCGACCTGGGCCGCGCCCTGGCCATGGAGCCGCAAGTGCTGCTGCTGGACGAGCCCATGGCCGGCATGAACGTCGAGGAAAAGCAGGACATGTGCCGCTTCATCCTGGACGTGAACGACGAGTTCGGCACCACCATCGTGCTGATCGAGCACGACATGGGCGTGGTGATGGACATCTCTGACCGCGTGGTGGTGCTGGACTACGGCAAAAAAATCGGCGACGGCGCCCCCGAAGAAGTCCGTGACAACGAAGACGTGATCCGCGCCTACCTGGGCACGAGCCACTGAGCCGGGAGAACAAAAAATGGCATTTTTTCTTGAAACCCTGATTGGCGGCCTGATGGCCGGCATGCTGTATTCACTGGTGGCGCTCGGCTTTGTGCTGATCTACAAAGCCTCTGGCGTGTTCAACTTCGCGCAAGGCGCCATGGTGCTGTTCGCAGCGCTGGCCATGGCCCGTTTTGCCGAATGGATCCCCAAGTGGACGGGCATCGACAGCATGCTGCTGGCCAACCTGCTGGCCTTTGTGATTGCAGGCATCTTCATGTTTGCAGTGGCATGGGTGATTGAGCGCCTGGTACTGCGCCACCTGGTCAACCAGGAAGGCGCCACGCTGCTGATGGCCACGCTGGGCATCACCTACTTCCTGGAAGGCTTGGGCCAGACCATCTTTGGCAGCGATATCTACAAGATTGATATCGGCATGCCCAAAGACCCGATTTTCATGCTCGACTCGGTGTTTCCGGGGGGCGTGCTGGTCAACAAGGAAGACGTGTATGCCGCTGCCATCGCCGCTGCGCTGGTGGTGCTGCTGAGTGTGTTCTTCCAGAAGACCACCACGGGCCGCGCCCTGCGCGCTGTGGCCGATGACCACCAGGCGGCGCAATCTATCGGCATTCCGCTCAACCGCATCTGGGTCATCGTCTGGTGCGTGGCCGGTGTCGTGGCCCTGGTGGCCGGGATGATCTGGGGCAGCAAGCTGGGTGTGCAGTTCTCGCTCACCACCGTGGCGCTGCGCGCCCTGCCGGTGGTGATTCTGGGCGGTCTCACTTCGGTGCCCGGCGCCATCATCGGCGGCCTGATCATCGGCGTGGGCGAGAAGCTCTCCGAGGTGTACCTGGGCCCTTACGTGGGCGGCGGTATCGAGATCTGGTTTGCCTACGTGCTGGCACTGACCTTCCTGCTGTTCCGTCCGCAAGGGCTGTTCGGTGAAAAAATCATTGATCGGGTGTGAAACACACGATCCGCCCGAAGGGTGCTTCGCGCAGCGAAGAATGATTTTTCGGCGAAGGGCACGCAGTGCCCGTAGCCAAAAGATCATGCCACTGATGGCTAACAAGGAGACATAAAACATGCTTTACCGCGAAAACGGCCAGTTCAAGACGAGCTACCGCGCCGACCAGCAAATCTTCCCGATCACGCAAGACCGGGTGGGCATTGCACTGCTGCTGGCCTTTGCCTTCATTGCCGTGCCGCTGCTGGCCAGCAACTATTTCTACACCGCTGTCCTCATCCCGCTGGTCATCATGTCGCTGGCCGCGCTGGGGGTGAACATTCTGGTGGGCTACTGCGGCCAGATCTCGCTGGGCTCGGGCGCCTTCATGGCCGTGGGCGCTTACGGGGCGTTCAACTTCTTCGTTCGCTTTCCGGGCCTGCCGCTGATTCCGGCACTCATCCTGGGCGGCCTGTGCGCCACGTTCTTCGGCATCTTGTTCGGCCTGCCCAGCCTGCGTGTCAAGGGTCTGTACCTGGCCGTGGCCACGCTGGCCGCGCAGTTCTTCAGCGACTGGATGTTCCTGCGCATCAAGTGGTTCACCAACAACTCCGACTCGGGCTCGGTGTCGGTCAGCCACCTGCAAGTGCTGGGCATGCCCATTGAAAGCCCCATGGCCAAGTACCTGTTCTGCCTGTTCCTGCTGGTGGTGATTGCCCTGCTGGCCAAGAACCTGGTGCGCGGCGCCATTGGCCGCGAATGGATGGCCATCCGTGACATGGACGTGGCCGCCAGCGTGATCGGTATCCGCCCCATGTACGCGAAGCTGTCTGCCTTTGCCGTCAGCTCCTTCATCATCGGCATGGCCGGTGCGCTCTGGGCGTTTGTACACCTGGGTTCGTGGGAACCTGCCGCCTTCTCGGTGGACATCTCTTTCAAACTGCTGTTCATGGTGATCATTGGCGGCATGGGCTCGATCATGGGTAGCTTCTTTGGCGCCGCCTTCATCGTGCTGCTGCCCATCGTGCTCAACCAGTTCCTGCCCGCCTTGCTGGGTCTGTTCGGCATCGAGATTTCTACCGCTGGCGTCTCGCACGCCGAGCTGATGATTTTTGGCGGCCTGATCGTCTGGTTCCTCATCGTCGAGCCCCACGGCTTGGCCAAGCTGTGGTCTATGGGCAAGCAAAAGATGCGCCTCTGGCCATTCCCCCATTGAGTTTTCCCCCGTGCTTAGCCACATTCATACCAAGGAGACATCCATGAAGCTTTCCAAAATCGTGCTCGCTGTTGCCGTCGTGGCGGCCAGTGCATCGTCCGTGACCAGCGCCATCGCGCAGGCCAAAGAGCAGTTCTTCCCGCTGCTGTCGTACCGCACCGGCCCCTATGCGCCCAACGGCACCCCTTGGGCCAACGGCAAGCAGGACTACCTGAAGATGATCAATGCGCGCGATGGCGGCATCAATGGCGTCAAGATCACGTTCGAAGAATGCGAAACCGGCTATGCCACCGACCGGGGTGTGGAGTGCTACGAGCGCCTGAAAACCCGTCCTGGCGTGACCCTGTTCGATCCCCAGGCCACCGGCATCACCTTTGCCCTGACCGAAAAAGCCCCTGTGGACAAAATCCCGCTGATGACGCTGGGCTACGGTCTCTCGGTGGCAGCTGACGGCATGGCCTTCAAGTGGAACTTCCCCTACATGGGCAGCTACTGGACGGGTGCCGACATCCTGATCCAGCACATCGGTAAGAACGCTGGCGGCCTGGACAAACTCAAGGGCAAGAAGATTGCGCTGGTTTACCACGACAGCCCGTTTGGCAAAGAGCCCATCCCGCTGCTGCAAGAGCGCGCCAAGATGCACGGCTTTGAGCTGCAAATGCTGCCCGTGACCGCGCCTGGCGTGGAGCAAAAAGCCACCTGGCTGCAAGTGCGCCAGAGCCGCCCTGACTACGTGATGCTGTGGGGCTGGGGTGTGATGAACTCCACCGCCCTGAAAGAAGCGCAAGCCACAGGCTTCCCGCGCGACAAGCTGTACGGCGTGTGGTGGGCCGGTGCCGAGCCCGATGTGCGTGATGTGGGCGAAGGCGCCAAGGGCTACCAGGCCCTGGCCCTGAACGGCTACGGCACCCAGTCCAAGGTCATCCAGGACATCATGAAGCACGTCCACGACAAGGGCCAGGGCACAGGCGCCAAGGATGAAGTGGGCTCGGTGCTGTACACACGCGGCGTGATCATCCAGATGCTGGGTGTGGAAGCCGTGCGCCGCGCGCAAGAGCGCTTTGGCAAGGGCAAGGTCATGACCGGCGAACAAGTGCGCTGGGGCATGGAAAACCTGAACCTCGACCAGAAAAAGCTCGACGCCATGGGCTTTACCGGCCTGATGCGCCCCCTGTCCACCAGCTGCGCCGACCACATGGGTTCGACCTGGGCGCGCGTGCAGACCTGGGACGGCAAGAAGTGGAACATCACTTCTGACTGGTACCAGTCCGATGAGCAAATCCTCAAGCCCCTCATCAAGGCTGGCTCGGACAAGTACCTGGCCGACAAGAAGCTGACACGCCGCGACGCAGCCGACTGCCAGTCCTGATCGACACCCCTGCCCGCCTTGCGGTGGGCAGGCCCTGGCGGCTCCTGGCGAGCCGCCAATTGACAGGCCTGCGGGCCAGCCCTGTCAATTGGCACAGAGAGAGAAACCTTATGGAACAGCAAAACATTGTCCTGAACGTCAACGGCATCGAGGTCATTTACAACCACGTGATCCTGGTGCTCAAGGGGGTCTCGCTACAGGTGCCCGAAGGGGGCATCGTGGCCATCCTGGGCGGCAACGGCGCGGGCAAGACCACCACCTTGCGCGCGATCTCCAACCTGCTGGCGGGCGAACGCGGCGCAGTCACCAAAGGCTCCATTGAGCTGCGTGGCGAGCGCATCGAAAACCTCTCGCCCGCTGACCTGGTCAAGCGCGGCGTGGTGCAGGTCATGGAAGGGCGCCACTGCTTTGCCCACTTGACCATCGAAGAGAACCTGATGACGGGCTCCTACACCCGCACCAGCAAGGGCGAGATTGCGGCCAACCTGGAGAAGGTCTACAACTACTTCCCGCGCCTGAAAACGCGCCGCACCTCGCAGGCGGCCTACACCTCGGGCGGCGAGCAGCAGATGTGCGCCATTGGCCGCGCCATCATGACCAACCCCAGCATGGTGCTGCTGGATGAGCCCTCCATGGGCCTGGCCCCACAAATCGTGGAAGAAGTGTTCAACATCGTCAAAGACCTGAACACCAAAGAAAAAGTGACGTTTCTGCTGGCCGAGCAAAACACCAACATGGCGCTGAAATACGCCGACTATGGCTACATCATGGAATCGGGCCGCGTGGTGATGGACGGCGCTGCCAGCGACCTGGCCAGCAACGAAGACGTGAAAGAGTTTTACCTGGGCGTGGGCGGCGGCGAGCGCAAGAGCTTCAAGGACGTGAAAAGCTACAAACGCCGCAAGCGTTGGCTGGCCTGAAAACTGCCCCCCTGCCACAGCACTTCCCACGCTCACCCACCCTTGCCCGCTCACCATGACCTCTTTTTACGACACCCAGGAAACCCGTGCCCCCGCCGAGCGCGAGGCAGCGCTGCTGGCCGCCTTGCCCGCCCAGATAGCGCACGCGCGCAGCAACGCACCGGCCTTCAGCACCATCCTGGCCGACGTGGACCCGGCCAGCGTCACCAGCCGCGCCGCCCTGGCCCGCTTGCCGGTGACGCGCAAATACGAGCTGCTGGAACGCCAGCAGGCCCTGCGCACAGACAACGTGTTTGGCGGGTTCAGCGCCATCGGCTTTGGCGCCGCCATGCCGCGGGTGTTTTGCAGCCCCGGCCCGATCTATGAACCCGAGAGTGCCCGGCCCGACTACTGGCGCATGGCCCGTGCCATGTACGCCGCAGGCTTTCGCCCGGGCGAACTGATCCACAACAGCTTCAGCTACCACTTTGTGCCAGCGGGCTCCATGATGGAAAGCGGCGCCCATGCGCTGGGCTGTACCGTGTTCCCCGGCGGCACCGGCCAGACCGAGCAACAGGTGCAGGCCATGGCAGAACTGCGCCCCGCCGGCTACATCGGCACCCCCAGCTTTCTCAAGCTGATTCTGGAAAAAGCCGCTGAGCTGCGCCAGCCCCTGCCCAGCGTGACCAAAGCCCTGCTCTCGGGCGAGGCCTTTCCGCCCAGCCTGCGCGACTGGCTGGCCGAGCGCGGCGTGGCCGGCTACCAGTGCTACGCCACCGCCGATCTGGGCCTGATCGCCTACGAAACCGCGGCCCGCGAGGGCCTGGTGCTCGATGAGGGCGTGATCGTCGAGATCGTGCGCCCCGGCACCGGCGACCCCGTACCCGAGGGCGAAGTGGGCGAACTGGTGGTGACCACGCTCAACCCCGACTACCCGCTGATCCGCTTTGGCACGGGCGACCTCTCGGCCATCCTGCCCGGTCAATGCCCTAGCGGGCGCACCAACACCCGCATCAAAGGCTGGATGGGACGGGCCGACCAGACCACCAAGGTGCGCGGCATGTTCATCCACCCGGCCCAGGTGGCCGCCATTGCAGCGCGCTTTCCGCAGGTGCTGCGTGCGCGCCTCGTGGTCACGGGCGAAATGGCCAACGACCAGATGGTGCTGCGCGCCGAAACTGCCGAGTTTGCCGGTGGCCTGGCCGAACGGCTGCAAGACACCATCCGCGAAGTGACCAAACTGCGCGGCGAGGTGGAGCTGGTCGCCCCAGGGTCGCTGCCCAACGACGGCAAAGTGATCGAGGACGCGCGCAGCTACCGCTAAAGCATGGCGCCGGGTGTTTTCGCCAACGCGAAAACACTCACTTATTCATAGCTTGTAGCGCTCTACCCGCGTGGCTTCAGGGCATTTTTTGTACTAAAAATGCGCTGTATCAAAAATACGGATCTGCTCAGTGCTTTCCTCGATGCCAAGGCCGAAACAGGTGTTTATCATCGCGGCTCATATCAAGGAACACCCATGCAACCTATGCTGAAAATCACTCTGGTGGCAGCTGCTGCCGCATTGGCCGCAGGCGCCCAGGCACAAAGCTTTCCTACTGCGGGTAAAAACATCACCTTGGTGGTTCCCTTCACGGCGGGCGGCCCCACCGACCGCGTGGCCCGCGATCTGGCTGAAGCGCTGCGCAAGCCACTGGGCGCCACCGTCGTGGTGGACAACACAGCGGGCGCAGGCAGCTCGATTGGCACCGCCCGCGTGGCGCGCGCCACACCCGATGGCTACACACTGCTGCTCAACCACATTGGCATGTCCACCATGCCGGCGCTCTACCGCAAACTCTCCTTCAACGTCGCCAACGATTTTGAATACCTGGGCATCATCAACGACGTGCCCATGACGCTGATTGGGCGCCCCACCCTGCCCGCCAACAACTACCAGGAGCTGCTGGCCTGGATGGGACAAAACAAGGGCGCGATCAATCTGGGCAACGCCGGGCTGGGATCGGCCTCGCACCTGTGCGGCCTGATGTTCCAAAGCGCCATCAAGACCGATATGACTGCCGTGTCGTACAAGGGCGCAGCACCCGCCATCACCGACCTGATGGGCGGCCAAATCGACCTGTTGTGCGACCAGACCACCAACACCACGCAGCAAATCGAAACCAAAAAGGTCAAGGCCTACGCTGTGACCACCATGCAGCGGCTGAACACGCCATCGCTGAAGGCGCTGCCCACGCTAGCCGAGTCGGGGCTCAAAGACTTCCAGGTCACGATCTGGCACGGTCTGTACGCACCCAAAGGCACGCCTGCCGAGGTGGTCAAGAAGATCAACGACGCACTGAAAGTGGCGCTGAAAGACCCCGACTTCATCAAGAAGCAAGAGGGACTGGGCGCCGTGGTGGCCACCGACAAGCGCATCGAACCGGCCGAACACAAAAAGTTTGTGCAGGCAGAAATCGACAAATGGGGTGCCGTCATCAAGGCCGCAGGCACCTACGCTGACTGAGGCGACACCAGCGCTACTCCAGAGCGGGAGCCCTCGCCGCACCACCAGCCTGCCCAGGCTGGCTGGGCCCGGCAAGGGCTCCCGCACTTTTTATGTGGCCGGGGACTTGGCAGCGTGACCCAAGCCCAGGTAAGTGTCGATGATGCGCCGATCGTGCAACAAATCAGCCGCCGGGCCAGACAATGCCACCGCTCCCATCTCCAGCACGTAGGCACGGTCAGCCACTTGCAGCGCAGCACGGGCGTTTTGCTCGACCAGCAATACCGAGACGCCCAGCTTGCGCAACGATGCCACCACCAGCAGCACTTCGCGCACGATCAACGGCGCCAGTCCCAAGGACGGTTCATCCAGCATCAGCAGACGAGGTCTGGCCATCAGGGCGCGCCCGATGGCCAGCATCTGGCGCTCGCCCCCTGACAGGGTGGACGCCATTTGTGTACGGCGCTCGCGCAAGCGCGGAAAGATATCGAACACCTCCTGCATGCGCTGCGCCTGGTCGCGCTGTCCACGCCGCCAAAGCGAGAACCCGCCCAGCAGCAGGTTGTCTTCAACGGACATCTCGCCAAACAGCTCACGCTTTTCAGGCACCAGGGCAACGCCACGGGCCACCATGGCCTCTACACTGGGGCGGGGAATACGCTCGCCGTCCAGTGCGATCGTGCCGCGCGCGGGCAACAAACCCATGGCAGCGCACAGCAGCGTGGTCTTGCCCGCGCCGTTGGGGCCGATAACGGTCACGATCTCGCCTTCATTGACCTCCAGGTGAACGCCATGGACGGCCTCCACCGTTCCATAGGAAACACACAGGTCTTGCAGTTGCAGCAACGTGCTCATACGGTCACCCCGCTGGCCAGATCGTCACCCCCGCCCAGATAGGCGTCCAGCACACGCTGGTTGACCTGCACCTGTGCAGGCGTCCCCTCCGCGATGACGGTGCCAAACTCCAGCACCGTGATGCGATCGGCCAGGTTCATCACAAACTCCATGTCGTGCTCCACCACCAGAATGCCCAGCCCTTCAGCGCGCAACTGCACCAGCAGTTCGGCCAACGCGCGTTTTTCCAGATGGCGCAAACCGGCTGCGGGCTCATCCAGCAGCAACACCGCAGGCTGCGCGGCCAGTGCCCGGGCGATCTCGACGATGCGCTGCTGCCCCAGTGCCAATGAGGCAGCAGGTACATCGGCATGCGCGCCCAGACCGCAGCGCTCAATCTGGCGCCGCGCTTCGGCCAGCAAGGCGGCCTCTTCGCCTCGGTCCAGGCGCAGCATGGAGGCCAGCCAGCCGCGCCGTGCGCGGCGGTGCGCCCCCAGCGCAACGTTTTCCACCACGCTGCGCTGGCCCAGCAAACGCACATGCTGGAATGTGCGACCCAGGCCCAGCGCAGCAAAAGCGCGCGATGGCAGGCCGTGCATGGATTGCCCCATCAGCCGTATCTCGCCTTGCGTGGGGTCGTCCACACCCGAAATCATGTTGAAAAACGTGCTCTTACCAGCGCCGTTGGGGCCAATCAGGGCATGTACCTCTGCGGCCTTGACGTCCATAGAGACCGCATTGTTGGCCACCAGCCCTCCAAACCGCTTGGTGACTGCACTGGCTTGCAACAGCACTGTGCCTGGCGCAGGCAACGTGCGCTGCTCCAAAGACACTGCCTGGTGCAATGCAGCAGGAGCGCTGGGACGCAGCAAACGCGCTGTGAAACGTTGCAGTGTCGGCCACATGCCATCGGCAAAGCGTTGCAGTACAAAAACCATCAGCAACCCAAACACCACGACCTCAAAATTGCCACTGGTGCCCAGCAGCGAGGGCAGCAGGTCTTGCAATTTTTCCTTGAGCAACGTGATGACCGCCGCTCCCAACACAGCCCCCCAGAGGTGGCCCGCCCCCCCCACTACGGCCATGAACAGGTACTCAATACCGATGTTCAGGTTGAACGGGGTGGGGTTCACAAAACGCTGCAGGTGGGCATACAGCCAGCCAGAGATGGCCGCCATCAAAGCGGCCAGCACAAACAGCTTGATCCGATAACGGGCAGTATCCACGCCCATGGACTCGGCCATGACGCGTCCGCCCTTGAGGGCACGGATAGCGCGGCCCTCGCGCGAATCGAGCAGGTTGTGCAGCAACCACAGCGACACCAGCAGCACTGCCCAGATAACGACACCCAGCGCCCGGGGTGATGCCAACGACCAGCCTGCCACGACCAAAGGTGGAACCCCCGTGATACCCGTCTGCCCCCCCAAGAACTGCATGTTGCCAAACAGGTAATACAGGCTCAGCCCCCAGGCAATCGTGCACAGCGGCAGGTAATGCCCCGACAGCTTGAGCGTCACAGAGCCCAGTGCCCACGCTACGGCAAACGTCAATGCCAGCCCCAACGCCAGGCCCACCCAAGGCAGGCTGCCCATACCAACGATGCCCCCCAATGCCTGGACGGATGCAGGCGCAGTACAGACCCAGGCGGTGGCATAAGCACCCATACCGACAAAGGCCGCCTGGCCAAAAGAGGTCATGCCACCCACACCCGTCAGCATGACCAAACCCGCCGCCACGATCGCATACAGGCCGATATAGCTCATCACGACAATGGTGAAGTCGGGCAATGCCCCCCAGCACAGCGCAAAAATCACCACACACGCCAGCGTCAACTGGGTGGGCGTCAGCAAGCCACGTGCGGGGGCCGGGGCCAGCGGTGCCACAGAAGGAGCGATGGGTTTAACGGGCGTACTCATTCTTCATCCTCCACATGGCGGCTGTTGAGGGAACGCCACCACAGCACCGGAATAATCAGCGTGAACACCAGAACCTCCTTGTATGCGCTGGCCCAGAATGAGGCGAACGCTTCCAGTTGCCCCACCAGCAGCGCACCCGCCAGTGCCAATGGGTAACTGGCCAGTCCACCCACAATCGCAGCGACAAACCCCTTGAGGCCGATCAGAAATCCGGTGTCGTAATACACCGTGGTCAACGGCGCAATCAGCAAGCCTGAAACCCCGCCAATCAGGGCGGCCAAAGCAAAGCTCACATCCCCCGACATATCGGTGGGAATGCCCATCAACCGGGCCCCAACACGGTTGATGGCAGTAGCGCGCAGCGCCTTGCCCACCATGGAGCGCCCAAAAAACAGGAACAGCAGCAGCACCAGCACCAGCGTCACGCCCAGCACGACCAGCGACTGACCGGATACAGGAATATTGCCCAGCTCAAACCGTGCCTCGGAAAAAGGCGGTGTACGCGAGCCTTCGGCGCCAAAGAACAGCAACCCCAACCCCACCAGGATGCCATGCAATGCCACCGAGACAATCAGCAAGATCAGCACCGACGCATCGGCCAGCGGACGAAATGCCAGCCGATACAGCAACGGCCCCAGTGGAGTAATCAGCACGAGCGTAACCAGGGCCTGGGCTGCCATGGAGACAGGCTTCCAGCCCAACACCAGAACACACGCAAGCGCAGGCAAACCCACACACCAGAACAACGCCGCAGGCCAATTGACCGCTGCGCCACTCTTCCAGCGCCACGCTTCCACCACCAATACGGCAGTTGCCAGCGCCAGCAACAGCCACAGGGTGGCGGGGGCACGCCCCGCCTGTAGCATGGCCATCGTCAATGCACCAAAGGCCACAAACTCACCCTGCGGAATGAAAATCACGCGGGTGACAGAAAACACCAGCACCAACGCCAGCGCCATCAATCCATAAATGGCGCCATTGACGATGCCGTCCTGCCCCAGCAGCAAGGCAATCTGGAAATCCATGTTCGACTTTCTGTGAAGTGCCCGGCGCAGCTAGGCACACCTGCGACCTGGCCAGCAGGCAACGCAGGTGATGCCCTATACACCGGGCGGGTCAGTCTCAGGGCTGGTATTTCCAGGCGCCGTTTTCGATCTTCACCATCACGCGGGCGCGCTGATCAAGGCCCAGATGGTCATTGGCAGACATACTGAAAATGCCGTGCGCACCCGGAACTTCCTTGAGTTGCTCGAGTGCATCACGCAGGGCGGCACGGAACTCGGGCGTACCGGGCTGTGCTTTCTTCAGGGCCGCAGGAACAGCAGCGGACATCAGTACGCCAGCGTCCCAGCCATGGGCGCCAAAAGTAGAAACACTGCCTTTGCCATAGGCCGCTTCATAAGCGGTCACGTAGGCACTGGCCGATTTGCGCACCGGATGGGTGGCAGGCAACTGCATAGCCACCAGCACCGGGCCTGCGGGCAGGAAAGTGCCCTCCACATCCTTGCCCCCCACACGCAGGAAGTCAGCGTTCGCCACCCCGTGGGTCTGATAGAACTTGCCGGCGTAGCCCCGCTCCTTGAGCGTTTTTTGTGGCAAGGCAGCTGGGGTGCCCGAACCCGCAATCAGCACAGCATCGGGCTTGGCTGAGACCATCTTCAGGGCCTGCCCGGTCACGGAAGTATCGGTGCGGTTGTAGCGCTCATTGGCTACGATTTGCAGATTCTTGAGGGCCGCAGCCTTGCTGAATTCCTGGTACCAGCCTTCGCCATAGGCATCAGAGAAACCAATGAAAGCCACCGTTTTCACGCCCGAAGCAGCCATGTGCTCCACAATGGCCAAAGACATCATGATGTCGTTTTGCGGCGTCTTGAAAACCCATTTTTTCTTGTCATCCATGGGCTCAACAATGCGTGCCGAGGCGGCCATGGAAATCATCGGCGTCTTGGCTTCCGATACCACATCGATCATGGCCAGCGAGTTGGGCGTGGTACTGGAGCCCAGAATCACGTCCACCTTGCTCTCACTGATGAGTTTTCGCGTGTTCCCCACCGCTGCGGTAGTATCAGAGGCATCGTCCAGTACGATGTAATTGACCTTCTGCCCGGCAATGGTGCGGGGCATCAAGGCAATGGTGTTTTTCTCTGGGATGCCCAGCGAGGCGGCAGGGCCTGTGGCCGACACGGTAACGCCTACTGTGATGTCTGCCAAGGCGGTGCCGCTGGCAGCCAGCAGGGCCGCGGCCAACAGGGCGATGGGGGTCAGGCTTTTTTTCATGGTTTGTCTCCTTGAGGATGGTTTTATAGAAAAGTCAACGCGGCGAAAAAAGCAGCGTGAATGGGTGCTCCCCTGCACCCGCGCACATCGTAGTCAATGTGCAGTGATGTTGCCCCTGTTTTGCACAGGTCTGGACGCTATCTGAAAAAATACCGCGAAAGTCCCTGGTGCCAGCAGCAGGCTATTGCAGACCTGATGATGCATCCGGACTACCAAAGATTAATCTCTCAATCACGGCTGCGTCGGTAGTCAAGGTTTCGCCAGACGAAGGCGCGCTGGGCAATCCCACTGCTACAGCAGAACAACGAATTTTCTGGCGCAGCCACCACCCGCAGATGTCTTGCGCTGACGACACAGAATGCCGAACGGAAGCATCGGCACCGTACATGCCCGACTCCGTTCTCAATGCCTGCCAAATAGGCAACGATGGCAGAGATCAAGCCCTATGCATCTACGGCAATACGTTGCTTGCGCCTTTTGACGTCCTTGCCTGCGTCAGAACAGCGCTATCACCTTACCTTGGACAGCAGCGCCACTGGCAACCGCCGGTTGTGAGAAATGTTCTGCTAACTTATCAGCACTTGGCTGCATTGTTTCAAACAGCTTCTCAAATCCCGGCGCCGTTCATGCAGGTGGTGGATCAGCGCTCGTCAAAACTGATGGTGAGTTGCTCGCTGGTAGGGCGGGCTTGGCAGCTCAACACAAAGCCTTGGGCGATTTCATCAGCTTCTAGGGTGTAGTTTTTGTCCATCGTGACCGAACCACACAACACCTTGGCACGGCAGGTGCAGCACACACCGGCCTTGCACGAGAACGATAGATCCAGACCAGCGTCCAGCCCCACGTCCAGCACCCGCTCGGTGGAAGCCATCGTCATGTGGTGCTCTGTGCCATCCACCACGATCGTCAGTTGTACGGTGCGCGCTGCCGACGCCTTGGGCGCATCAATGCTCACCACTTGGGCACCGGCAGGGGCACCGGCGCTAAAGCGCTCGCTGTAAACGCGGTTGGCGGGCACGCCTGCATCAACCAATGCTTTTTCTACCGCATCCATCATCGGCTCGGGGCCACAGATAAACACTTCGTCCATGCTCTTGACGGGCAAGAAGGTGTCAATCAGGGCGCGCACCTTGTCGCCATTGATCAAGCCTTGCAGCAAGTCCACTTCTTGGGCTTGGCTGGACAAAATGTGGATCATGGTGAAGCGGCCAGCGAACCGATCCTTCAGGTCTTGCAACGCTTCGTTGAACATGACGGTTGCCATGTTCCGATTGCCATATACCAGCGTGAACTTGGACTCTGGTTGCTCTTCCAGCGTGGTGGCGGCAATCGACAGAACCGGGGTAATACCCGAACCACCGGCGAAACCCACGCGGTGCAGAGCACGCTGCTTTTTCACCACAAATCGACCATCGGGAGGCATCACGCTCAGCGCATCACCGGCCTTGACAGCAGTGGTGGCCCAATTGGAAAACAAGCCATTTTCTACCGCACGGATACCCACTTCAATTTCGCCTTGCCGGGTCAGACGGCTGCGAGGACTGCTAATGGAGTAGTTGCGGCGCACGTCTTGGCCGTTGATGGTGGCGCGCAGCGTCAGAAACTGGCCTGGCTCAAAGGCGAAGGCTTCGCGCAGGTTGGCCGGAATGTCAAAAGTGATGGCCACCGCGCCAGCCGCTTCCGGGCTGACGCGCTTGACTTTGAGTTCATGGAAATGGGGGGCAGACATGCTGGCGTTTCCGGTAATGGCGTTGATAACGCCGTCAATACGGCTTAAAGTAATCGAAAGGTTCCTGGCAATCCAGGCATTTGTAGAGCGCCTTGCACGCCGTGGAGCCAAAATGCGAGGATTCGACGGTATGGCTGGAGCCGCAGTGCGGGCAAGGTACCGCCGGTTCTGGCTCAGCGGCACCGCGCACAAAGCGCAGTACGCTCTCACCGGCCTCACGGCCTTTGGCACAGTGTTGGCCAGGGGGCGCGATGCCGTAGGCACGCAACTTTTCTTTGGCAATATCGGTCATCCAGTCGGTAGTCCAAGCCGGGGCCAATTGCGTGACCACCTTGGCCTGCAAGCCAACGGCTTGCAGGGTGGTGTACACATCATCCTCAATCTGGCCCATCGCTGGACAACCGCTGTAGGTGGGGGTGATGACCACCTCCAACCCGTCGGCGCCCTGGCGCACATCGCGCAGAATGCCCAGTTCGCGCAACGAGACCACCGGGATTTCCGGATCGGCCAAGGCTTCCAGGGCAGCCCAGGCTGCCTGTATGGCGTCCGCAGGAGCGACAACGGTATTCATGGTGCTTACCAAGTAGCGTTGGGGTGAGCGCGGGCCAGACTTTGCATCTCGGTAAGCAAAAAGCCCAGATGCTCAGAATGCAAACCGTGTTTGCCTTGGGTGATATAGCCTTCGAACTGGGGGCGCACCAGGGTGGCCTCAGCCAGTGCGTCGTCCACCAACGCATCCCACTGTGCGCGCAGGCTGGCCACGCTCACGCCCACACCGGCGGCCACGGCAGCGCTTTCAATGTTGCTGTCCGTCCAGAACTCTTCGGTGTAAGGCATCAGGTGGTTCAGCGACGCTTGCACGCGGGCGTGTGACTCATCCGTACCATCGCCCAGACGGATCAGCCAGTCGCGCGAGTGACGCAGGTGGTAGCGCACCTCTTTGAGCGATTTGGCAGCAATAGCAGCCAGTTGCTCATCTTTGGACTGCTGCAAGGCCTCCCAGACCAGCACCATCAAGGCGCTGTAGAGGAAGTTGCGCACGATGGTGGTGCCATAGTCCATATCAGACTTGGCATAACCCACCAAGGCGCTGCGGTGCGGCAGTTCCAGCAAGGTGTAGTTGCGAAAATCGGGGACATCGCGGAAGTAGGCCAGCTTGTCTTCGGTGGCATCGCCACCCAAGGCCACAGCGGCTTGCTGGTACAGCAGACGAGCCTGACCAATCAAATCAAGGCTGACGTTGGCCAGCGCAATGTCTTCTTCGATCACGGGGCCGTGGCCACACCATTCGGCGTTGCGCTGGCCCAGCACCACGGCATTGTCTGCCAGGTGCAACAGGTAGTTGGCGGTTGCGCTCATGATTACATGTGCCCCACTTCTTCGGGAATTTCGTAGAAGGTGGGGTGACGGTAGATTTTGTCTGCCGCTGGATCGAACAACTCGCCCTTGTCATCAGGATTGCTGGCGGTGATTTGCGCCGAAGGAATCACCCAGATGCTCACGCCTTCCTGGCGACGGGTGTACACGTCGCGAGCCATTTGCAGCGCGTGCTGCGCATCCGAGGCGTGCAGGCTACCGCAGTGCTTGTGATCCAAGCCTTGCTTGCTGCGAACAAAAACTTCCCACAGGGGCCAATCTTTCAGTGCAGGGGTGCTCATGCTGCTTCCTTCATTGCGCGTTGTTGCTGTTTACGGGCGTGGGCCTGGGCTGCATCACGCACCCATTGGCCGTCGTTGTGCGCTTTCACGCGGGTCGAGAGACGCTCTTTGTTGCACGGGCCGTGTCCGTTCACCGTGGTCCAAAACTCATCCCAATCGATCTGGCCGTGGTCGTAATGACCACGTTCTTCGTTCCACTTCAGGTCGGGGTCAGGCAACGTGATGCCCAACACCTTGGCCTGCGGCACGGTGGCATCAATGAACTTCTGGCGCAGGTCGTCGTTGGAGACGCGCTTGATGCCCCAGCGCATCCCTTGGGCGCTGTGCGGACTGTCGGTATCGGGTGGACCAAACATGGCCAGGCACTTCCACCACCAGCGGTTGACGGCGTCTTGCACCATCGCTTTTTGCTCGTCCGTTCCACGCATCATCACCAGCAGGGCTTCATAGCCTTGGCGCTGGTGAAAAGACTCTTCCTTGCAAACGCGGATCATGGCGCGGGCATAAGGGCCGTAAGAGCAGCGGCACAATGGCACCTGGTTCATGATGGCAGCGCCATCAACCAGCCAACCGATCACGCCGATGTCGGCCCAGTTGAGCGTGGGGTAGTTGAAGATGGAGCTGTACTTGGCTTTGCCGCTGTGTAAGGCTTCAAGCATCTGGTCACGGCTGGTACCCAACGTTTCGGCAGCGCTGTACAGATACAGACCATGGCCGCCTTCATCTTGCACCTTGGCAATCAGAATGGCTTTGCGCTTCAAGCTGGGGGCGCGGCTGATCCAGTTGCCTTCGGGCAGCATGCCCACGATTTCGCTGTGGGCGTGCTGGCTGATCTGGCGCACCAGCGTTTTGCGGTAAGCGTCAGGCATCCAATCTTGTGGCTCAATGCGGCCATCGGCATCGATGCGGGCATCGAACTTCGCCATCAACTCTGGCGGTTCGACAGCCGCCACGGCCTTGATGTGTTTTTGGCCGGTGTCATCCGGCACACTGAACGATTGCGTGTACATGGCGATTACTCCTTGAAGGTTGAGGCCAATACGGTGGAGGGAAAAATCAGAGCAACCAGGCCGGTGTGCGCTTTTCCAAGAAAGCGCTGATGCCATCCTTGGCTTCGCTGGTGGCCCGTTGGCGGGCAATGCGCTGGGCAGTTTCTTCGCTGATGGCAGCATCAATCGGACACCCATCGACAGCGGCAATCAGGTGTTTGGCGGACTGTTGCGCCAGTGGCGCACCGCTCATCAGTAGTCCAACCAGTTGTGCGATAGTGGCATCCAGCTGGTCACGCTCGCACACCTCCGTCACCAAACCCATCGCTAGCGCCCGCTGTGCTGAAAAACGCTCGCCACTTTGGAAGTAGCGCAGCGCATGGCGCGGCCCAATGGCACGCAGTACATAGGGACTGATAACCGCCGGAATGATGCCGAACTTGACTTCAGAGGTCGCAAACTGGGCATCCACGCTAGCTACAGCCATGTCGCAAGCCGCAGCCAAGCCGGTACCGCCGCCTAAAGCGGCCCCTTGTACGCGGGCTACGGTGGGCTTGGACATGTCCGACAGAGCGCGCAGCATGTGGGCAAACTTGCGCGCATCGGCACGGTTTTCTTCCTCGGTAAAGACCGAGGCCCGCTTCATCCAGTTCAGATCGGCTCCGGCAGAGAAATGCTTGCCACGGCCAGCCAACACCACCACCCGCACCGAAGCATCGGCATCCAGTTCGGCGCAGGCTGCGCCCAAATCGGCAATCAGTTGCTCATCAAAGGCGTTGAACACGTCGGGACGATCCATCCAGATCGTGGCAACACGGTCTTGGCGCTCAATGCTCAGGGTGGAATACATGGTGCAAGGTGCTCACAGTCAGGGGTTTATTGCTGCAACAGATGCCATTTGCTGTCTTTGACTTCCAACATACGGAAGGCGGACAGGTTCAGCCCCATGTGGTCAGTGGCAGACATGTTGAAGGTGCCGCTGGTAGCGACAAAGCCTTTGGTGGCTTCGAGGGCATCGCGCACCTTGGCTTTGTCGGTGCCGTTGGCACGCTTCATGGCATCGACGGTCAGCATCAAAGCGTCGTAGGCATAGCCACCAAAAGTAGACACTTCGGACTTGTAGCGTGTCTTGTAAGCCAGGTCGTAAGCGGCGACCACGGCTTTTTGCGGGTCGTTGGCAGGCAGTTGCTCAGGAATCAACTGGGCTGGCGATGGCAAGCGCACGCCTTCAGCCGCTGAACCAGCCAGTTTCAGGAACTCGTCCGAGGCCACACCATGGGATTGGTACAGCGGCAGCGCCATACCCAACTGCTTGTAGTTTTTGGTGACGATAGCCGGGCCTTGGCCCAAACCAAAGACAAACACGGCTTGCACACCGGCGGTATTTTTGATCTTGGTGAGCTGGGGGCTCATGTCGGTATCTTTGGGGCCATAGGTTTCATTAGCCACCAACGTGATGCCGTATTTGGCAGCCACAGCTTCGGTTTCTTTTTTACCCGACTGGCCAAAACCTGAAGTTTCTGACAGCAACGCCACCTTGGTCAGGTTGCGCTTTTTCATGTCCTCAAACACTTTTTCGGCGGCCATGCGGTCGGTGTGCGGGGTTTTGAAAACCCACTTCTTCACCGGCTCAATCACCACCACGGCACCCGCCAGCGAGATAAAGGGCACTTCAGCTTTGGTAACCAACGGCACCATCGACATGGTGGCGCCCGTGGTGGTGCCACCAATGATCACATCCACGTTGTCGTTGTCGATCAGGCGCTTGGTAAAGCCGTTGGCCTTGTTCGCGTCGCTGCCATCGTCGTAATGCACCAGCTCCAGCTTGCGGCCCAGTACACCGCCCTTGGTGTTGAGGTCTTCCACATACATTTGCAAGGTTTTCAGCTCGGGATCGCCCAGGAAAGCGGCTGGGCCCGTCACTGACAGCACGGCACCGATCTTGATCGGATCGGCTGCCATCGCAACCACAGCGCCCAGTGCCAAAGCGGTACCGACGGCAATTTGCTTGAGTTGAAATTTCATTGTTTTGTCTCCTGATGAATAGGTTTTGTGGGTGTTTCAGACGCGTTCGATCACCATGGCAATGCCTTGGCCCACGCCAATACACATGGTGCACAGCGCGTAGCGACCGCCCCGGCGGGCCAATTCATAGCTGGCGGTAGTCACCAGACGGGCACCGCTCATGCCCAGCGGATGGCCTATGGCAATCGCACCCCCGTTGGGATTGACATGGGCCGCGTCGTCGGGCAGACCCAAATCACGCAACACCGCCAGACCCTGGGCCGCAAAGGCTTCGTTGAGCTCGATCACGTCCATCTGTGCCAGCGTCAGGCCCGTTTGCGCCAACACCTTGCGCACAGCCGGAGCCGGGCCAAAACCCATGATGCGCGGGGCCAAACCAGCAGTGGCCATACCGACGACGCGCGCACGCGGGATCAGGTCGTAACGCTTGGCGGCCTCTTCAGAAGCCAGCAGCAAGGCGCAAGCACCATCGTTGACCCCCGAGGCATTGCCTGCCGTAACGCTCAAATCGGGGCCATTGACGCCCTTGAGCTTGGCCAGCATTTCCAGCGTGGTTTCAGGGCGTGGATGCTCATCGGTGGTGACGATGATCGGATCGCCCTTTTTGCGCGGGATGGTCACAGGCACCAGCTCGTCGGCAAAACGGCCAGCGGCATGGGCAGCCGCCCAGCGCTGTTGTGAGCGCAGTGCAAAAGCATCTTGGTCAGCGCGACCGATCTGGAACTCTTCGGCCACGTTGTCTGCCGTTTGCGGCATGGAGTGGGTGTCGTAGAGCTTCTTCATCAACGGGTTGACGAAGCGCCAGCCGATGGTGGTGTCATACACCGCATTGGTACGGCTAAAGGCACTGTCGGCCTTGGGCATGACAAATGGAGCGCGGCTCATGCTTTCCACGCCACCCGCCAGCATCAGACTGGCTTCTCCGGTCTTGATGGAGCGCGCTGCCAGGCCAATCGCATCCATGCCCGAACCACACAGGCGGTTGACAGTAGTGCCAGGCACTTGTACCGGCAAGCCAGCCAACAAACCGGACATGCGCGCCACGTTGCGGTTGTCTTCACCCGCTTGGTTGGCGCAGCCGTAAATGATGTCTTCCACCGCCGCCCAGTCCACCTGGGGGTTGCGCTCCATCAGTGCCTTGAGTGGCACGGCCCCCAGGTCATCTGCACGCACCGAGGACAAAGCACCGCCGTAGCGACCAACAGGGGTGCGAACAGCGTCGCAAATATAGGCTTGTGTCATGCGAATCTCGGGTTAGTTTTGCTTGGGGCGATCATCGAAAATGCGGCGCGCCTTGCCAGTCAAAGTGCGTGGCAGGGTATGGGCCTCAAAGACGGTGACTTTGGTGGAAATACCCACAATGGTCTTGATGTGGTGTTGCAACTCTTTGGTCAGCTGTTGCACTTCAGCCTGGCTGAGCTGACCGCTCAGGTTCTGCTGCAATTCGCAGCGGATTTCCACGTTGTCGAGGTGACCGTCGCGGCTGAGATGGATCTGGTAGTTACCCGACAGGCGCTTGTCACGCAGAATTTGCTCTTCTACTTGGGTCGGAAAAACGTTCACACCACGCACAATGAGCATGTCGTCCGAGCGGCCAGTGATCTTGCCCATGCGGCGGAACGAGCGCGATGTGGGTGGCAACAGGCGGGTCAGGTCACGGGTGCGATAACGAATGACCGGGAAAGCTTCTTTGGTCAACGAGGTGAACACCAGTTCGCCCAACTCGCCATCGGGCAGCACTTCGCCGGTGTCGGGGTTGATGATTTCGGGGTAGAAGTGGTCTTCCCAAATCACTGGCCCATCTTTGGTTTCGATGCACTCGCAGGCCACGCCAGGGCCCATGACTTCAGTCAGGCCGTAGATGTCGATGGCATCAATGCCCAATTTCTTCTCGATCTCAGCGCGCATGCCTTCGCCCCAAGGCTCGGCACCAAAAATACCGACTTTGAGTGAAATCTCGTCTGGCGTGATGCCTTGGCGCTCGAACTCTTCGGCAATCACCAGTGAATACGACGGCGTGACCATGATGGCATCGGGTTTGAAGTCCATGATTTGCTGGACTTGCTTTTCTGTCTGGCCACCCGACATCGGCACTGCTGTGCAACCCAGGCGCTCAATGCCAAAGTGCGCGCCCAAACCACCGGTAAACATTCCGTAACCGTAAGAGTTCTGCACCATGTCACCAGGTCGCACACCGGCAGCGCGGAGTGAACGAGCCACCAAATCTGCCCAGTTGTCGGCGTCTTGTTTGGTGTAGCCCACCACAATCGATTTGCCCGTGGTACCGCTGGAAGCATGCAGACGCACCACGTTCTGGCGCGGCACAGCAAACAGACCAAAAGGGTAGTTGTCGCGCAAATCCAGCTTGGTCATGAAGGGGAACTTGGCCAGATCAGCCAACGCCTTCAGATCGTCGGGATGCACGCCTTTGGCAATGCACTTCTCACGGTAGGGGGCCACGTTGTCGTAGGTGTGGCGCACCGACCATTTCAGGCGTTCGAGTTGCAGTGCGGCAATTTCATCGCGGCTGGCAGTCTCGATGGGTTCCAAATCGCCCGGAGCGGGTTGCTTGACGGTCATGGATTGGTCTCCTTCATCCAGGATTTTTATGAAAGGGGAAAAGCAGGACGGCGCTGGCGCTCAGGCCTGCATAGCAAAACTGGCTGTTACTTCACCCTTGATGCGATAGCTCTTGCCCCGAAACAGCGCTACGGTCTTGCCACCGACCACGCTCACCGTGACGTCATAAACCCCGGTGCGACCGGCTGCCGAACGCTCGACGGCCACAGCTTCGAGCACATCACCCTCACGCCCCGGCGCGAGAAAGTCGATATGGCAGGCCGAAGCTACGGTGCTCAGGTTGTAGCTGTTGCATGCGTAAGCAAAGGCGGTATCAGCCAGCGAAAAAATCATGCCGCCGTGGCAAGTTTGGTGACCATTGACCATGTCAGGACGGACCACCATGCGCAACGTGGCATGACCCGGCGCCACCGAAAGACGCTCCATGCCCAGAGCGTGGGCAGCACGGTCGCGCTGCCACATGGCATCGCTGGCGGCATCGGCCAGCGCTTGCGGGCTGAGGGTAGAGGTATCGACTTCAGACATGGGAAATACTTCTCGCATCAACAGCAGGTTGGATCAGCGGCGGGACGGTACATTGGGCGCAGAGCGGACTCATGCACCCGTAAAGCGCGGAGGGCGCTTTTCCAGGAAGGCAGATACACCTTCCACGTAATCGCTGCTGCGGCCCAGTTCACGCATGTACAGGCCCTCCAGCGTGAGCTGTTGCTCCAGCGTATTGCTGCGCCCGGCCTGCATGGCTTGGCGGGTACGCACCAGCGCCTTGGTGGGCATGGTGGCCAGTTGCTCGGCCAGTTGTTGCACGGCATCTGCAAAGACATCCTCGGCCACAGCGTCCCAAATCAGGCCCCATTCGGCAGCTTTGGCGGCAGGCAGCTTGTTGCCTGTCATCGCCAGGCCCAAAGCACGGGCCTGACCCAGGCGCTGCGGCACCAGCCAAGAGCAGGCGGTATCGGGGATCAGACCAATCTTGGCAAACGGCAGCATGAAAGAGGCTGCTTGGCAGGCAACCACCATGTCGCAGGCCAGCGCCAAGCTGGCACCTGCACCAGCAGCGACACCATTGACGGCGGCTACGGTGGGCACGCGCAGATTGGCCAGGCGCATCACCAGTGGCTTGTAGTGGCGCTCCACCACATCGCCCAGATCGGGCGGGGTCTCGCCAGGCACAAAGCGGACTTCGGCATCGGCCAAATCTTGGCCAGCACAAAAGCCCCGGCCAGCGCCGGTCAGCACCAGTACGCGCACCGCCAGGTTGGTTTGGATGCTGTCCAGCGCATCGCGCAACTCAGCGTGCATGTCCGCATTGAAGCTGTTCATTTTGTCCGGACGGTTCAGCGTCAAGCGGGCTATGCCGCTGTCGCTGACCTCGAACAGAATATGTTGATAAGCCATTGCGCTACCACTCCTCAAACGTGGTAGCGGCGTTGCACCACCCGGAAACGGTTAGCGACAAAAGCGGAATCTGCATACGAAGCATTGGCTGCCGGATTGCCGCCTGTGCCGTGGTAATCAGAAAAAGCGCTGGACTGGTTCACAAACACGCCGCCAGTCAGGTTGATGGACAACGCCACCTTGCCGCGCCAAGTGGCTTCGGTCATGGCATCAATCACTTCTTGGCGGGTGGAATACAGACCCACCGTCAAAGCGCCATGCTCGCGCACCACGCGCTCAGACAAAGCAATACCCGCAGCGGTATCGGCCACCTTGACGACAAAGCTGATAGGGCCAAAGCGCTCTTCCATGTAGGCTGCCTCGTCGGCCGCATCACAAGCCAGCAGCACAGGGGTACGCACCTGAGCAACGGGGAAGTCGGGAT
>ERZ724525.209-NODE-209-length-31373-cov-7.039338_pt1 | contig 31373 bp, 25 predicted proteins | sample MGYA00376058_ERZ724525 | MGnify/ENA primary metagenome ERZ724525 (study PRJEB28724, sample SAMN07190888) | wastewater metagenome | isolation source: influent of sewage treatment plant in Hong Hong | place: USA: Christiansburg, Virginia | collected 2016-03-01 ... | reverse complement strand
GTGGAGCGTGGGCGCTTCACTGGGCCCTTGACGGCGGCTTTGCGCCTGGCCACAACGTCGCGATATCCCATGCCTGTTTTTGCGACTTCGAGGATGAGTTCGAGAGTAGCCTCATCTCCCTCGACGTCCCAGAATTCACGGAGCGCATTGAGCATCTTGTGATTTAGCAGCTCCGGGTTCTCGGCTACGGCGTGTATGACTCTGTTGGACAGCCCGGCCAACGACAGTGTTCGACTGACGTGGTCCTCGCCAAGGCCAAGAGATTTGGCCAATGCTGCTTGAGTCTGATAAACCTTTTTTGCTAGCAGCTCCTTCCATTTGATCGCGTCATCCAGAGGAGTCTGTTCGCGTCGTTCAACATTGGCCGCGCGAGCTTCCTCGTAGAGCTCTCTGTCGCTTGCCGGACGGGGCCGAATCTCGATGCGTAACGTTGCTAGACCCGCGGCGCGAGCGCCGCGCAATCGCGTTTCACCTTCGATAAGGGTGATGCTCCCTTGGTCGTCAATGTAGCCTGTAGCGGAAATGCGCTGTCCTGAGGTCGACAGCGAAATAGCCATGTTGTCCACGGCAGTGGTCGTGTAGACGGCTCGGGGATTAAATGGATTTGACTTGATGAGGCCGACAGGGACGTCATAGACGTTTCCTACTTGGTAGTCTGAAGGGGCCGCAGTCCGATCTTGGCTCGAACCAACTCCTGGGGAGATATGCACAGCGCGCGTGTCTGCTAGTCCTATCTCGGATGGAGCCATGCGCGGATCACCCACGATGGGAATGTTTGCTGAGACTGATTCGACGGCAGCGACGCGGTCAGCGGAGACTGCTCGTTTTTTGAAACCGGTGGCCATGTTTATTGCTCCTCACCATTGATGCGGCTTAGGATCTCGTCGTAAACCGCTTGCATCTCATCCACCGCCTTTTGTGAGCGTTCGCGGCCTTTCAGCTCATGCACTGCGCGACCGCTTTTGCCGGTGGCCAGCCAAGAGGCTCGGTGAGCAATTTGAGATTTGAATACTGAGATACCTTCGCTTGCGAGGAATTCGCGCAGTTCTGCTGTGGCCTTGGCGCCTTCGATCGGTGAAACGCGAGTAAGAACGACGTGTGCTGGAATTTCGCCGGACTCGTGGCGAGGCCCCATCTCCTTCAGAGTGTCGAAGACATTCAAAGTCGATTCAACTTCCTGCTGGTCAGCTCCACATGGAACTAAAACGATGTCGCTGAGCAATGCACACTCGAGCATGGTTCTGTAGTTTTGAGCACCGATATCGACCACGACCAATGTGTATTTTTTCGAGAGATTTGCGAGTTCACGTGCTGGGTTCGGTGGCAAAGCGAGTACGGGAATTGATGGCGTGACGCCTTCATCGTTACGAATTTTCGACCAGCTCATCGCCGATCCTTGCTTATCCGTATCCAAGAGAACTACATCCACGCCATTTGCCACTGCCAAAGCTGCGATATGTGTTGCAAGTCTGGTCTTCGCGACGCCACCCTTTTCCGCTCCGATGGTGATAACCATATCAAATGTCTTTCATAAGGCAAGAATATATTGCGCTATTTTCGTTGAAAACACAATGCCTCGTCAATGTTAAAAGCTAGTTCTACGAAATGATTGCTATAAAGCGCATCGCGGACAGTGATCTGCTCCCCAACAATCGACAGCCGTAATCTTGGCTCGCGCCAACTTGGTTGATGTAGCCCAGCTTGAGAGTCGAAGTCATGTGGGTTGGCTCGAGCCAAGACGCTTGTCGCAGCGCTATACCAATGTGAATTCAATAACTGGCTTGGTAGGTGCCGGTGCCTGGGGGTGGCTTCGTGCTCAGGGGGTTATCTGCTTATAAGTGGAGTTTTCGGTATTCGCTGAGTAGCTCGACGTTTGAAAGGTTGGCGCGAGCCAACTTTCCGTTGTTGAGTTTGGATGGCAGTTGTCTATTTTGTGTCGGATGTGTGTTTTACGGTCTTTCATAAATGCCGTAAGAGTAAGTTCGCACTGGAGAGGCGTTGGGTTTATGGATGACTCAAGTGTTCTGAAAGGATGTTTGATTCGTGCCGTCTTCGTTAGATGGCGGCTGTGGCCGCAACAAGGAGGAATCTGTGTGGGTGCGGTGTTGGGAGTTTGGAATGAATCAGGTTCGTTTTGCATGAGTCTTGAGTGCTTTGCGAACTCTATTCCAGAATTAAAATTTTCCCGCGGATGTGGTGTCATTCACGCGGAATTCCGGTGCATCAAAATGCTGTGATGATCGCTTATAAGAGGGGTATTTTTCCAAGTCACATGGAGATTTCCGTTTAGTTTCTGGATCGAATGTGTTAGACGCCAGGTCGTTCCGGAAGTGACTTTGGTGTTTTTTCAGAAAGAATCTAGAAAACGTTGGGGGTCGTCAAATTCACTTAAAAGCAGCAGAGATGGTTTGGATCTGACGCTCCAATGGAGCCTTGGCGTAGATGTTCATCGTCGTGCTGATATTGGCGTGACCTAGCTGAGCTTGAACTACTTCCATGGGGACATCTCGTTCGATAGCGCGAGTTGCAAAGGTATGTCGCAGCCAGTGTGCCGATGCGCCTGTGAGTGACTGGCGTTCGGCAGAGGGGAGGGGGGATGCGTTGATCGCTTTCTTTAACCAGGTGCGTACGGTGAGGTACAGGGCCTGGTAGCCAATGGATTCCATAGGATCTTTGGCGCTAGCCAGTAACGGAGCCTTCACAGGAGTTTCCTGCAGGCTGCCGATACCGCGGGCCTCCAAATAATCCTCCAGTGCCACTAAGGCAGAAGGGGGGATGGCTACGACGCGCGGCGTGCCTCCTTTGCCCATCACCTGCAGCACATAACCTCCGCTGACATAGCGCAGATCGCCCAACTTGGCTGCCAACAATTCAGAGGCGCGCAGTCCAACACCCGACAAGAATCCGACAATGAAACGCATCCGCGCGCGGGAAGGGGAGGGGGGTTGCGCATCAATGAAGCGTTGGATTTCAGTCTGGGCGTCCTCGGAGAAGGCGCGAGTGTCCACGCTGTTGACCGCGGTCTTCTTCATGGATGTGCGGGTCTTGATCAGTGGCCATGGGTTCTGAACGATGTAGTCGGCCAGCTTCAAGTAGGCGAAGAGGGCGCCCACGATGTTGAGCAGGTGGTGTCGGCTCGATTGCGAAAGCTGTCCACGAAATGGTGCCCAACCGGGTTGACCTGGGCTGGCGCGCTCACGCGATATCCAGTGGGCTGGAATGTTCTCCGTGAAGGTCCGGAACGCCAAGCAGTCCTCTACCTTGACGTCCGCAAACGTGATGCCCTCGCGCTCACGCTGTAGCCAGAGCATGAAGACACGTGCCTCCCGCCAGAAACTCTTGACTGTGGCGGCAGAGCCTGCATGGGTCTGGATCCAGGTGCGCATGGCCTGCAGGTCGTTGGAGGCATTGAGCATGGAACCCGACCCCGACAGAGGTGGGTCCTTTGCCGGAGTCTGGAGAGACTCTTGAAAAGAGTCCCTAGGGAGCCATTCAAGCTCAAGCGGACGGTCGACCAGGGCAAGGGAGGGGAGGGCGAAGTGGCGCCTCAGGGGTGGGGTTGCTGCCGGTATGAGTGTGTGGAGGTGCGCTGCAATGCGCTGAGCTTTGCTTTTGCCCACACCCGGTAGGTCGCGATACCAGCACCCGCCGGCAGCAATGGCTTGAGCCATTTCGCCCAAGTTGACAAGTCCTGCGCCGATGAGCTTGGTTGCGGTGCGGTCATCGAACCAGCCGCTAACCATATCCTGTGTTTTCGGCTGCTCTGCGTTGCTGGTTTCCAGAACACGCAGCAACTCCAGCTGTCTCCTGCGCAACCGGTCGCGCCGTTCGGTCTTCATTTCGGTCGGGAAAGCCGCCCCATAGAGCTCCAACTGCTCGGACTCGCTCCAGCCATCCAGATCCCGTTCAGCGATGAAATCTTCCAGGCTGGGCCGCATGTTGGTGTCCTGGACCCGAATCTGTACACCTATCAGACGCCACGCCGAATTTCCTCGACGTCGAGCGAGGGCGCGAATCTGATCTACGGTCTGCCGGTGGGCTGTGATGGCCTCGTTGCCGTGCTCGATGCCTAGGTAGCGCTGTGCGCTCTCGTTGAGATCAATCCCTTCGGCCACCGCGCGCAGATGCGCGAAATGATGTGGTCCTAGCCGGTGTATGAAACGCACGCTCGTCTGGGTCCGGCGGCGTCGCAAGTCCTTGATTGGCTTGGGTTTTTGGTCCGGACTGATGGCATGTGCGATTTTTGTCACCTATTTTTATGCTTAAGATAATGTAGCATTATCTTAAGCATAGAAAGTAGATGGATGTGAGAAGGGCGTCGAAGTTGGGAGGAATACATGCAGGCCGACATTGGCGAAGTCCTGTGGCTGCATCACGTCGTTAGTTGCTACTACGCTAAACGCAGAAAGCGAAGACCGGCTCCAGCGCCATCCGCTGAAGGGAAAACGTCAAGGCTGGTGAAGGGAAAATGTCAAGCCACGCAGCCGGGCGGATAGATTCAACGCATTCGCAGGACCGCATTGGCTAACTAGAGCGATTGCTCGCTCCAGCTCTTACCTTGCGAGTTTTCACTTTGGGCCCCACTGGATCGCTAGTCGGGATCGTCGGCAATCGATCGCGAAGTTCGTTGAGGACGGCGAACATTTCCGTGCTGCGCTGCTCAAGTTCTGATTGCAAGTCCTTCGTCTCGTGCCTGGAGGCTTGCAGATCTTTGACCAGACCTGCTTTCTCTGCCTGCAGTGTCGCCACGACGGCCTCCAGCTCCCGAGCCTTCTCCAGCGAAGCCGACAAGAACTTTGCAGATTCCCGGGTTTCGCTCTCCAATTTGAGCGCCAACCGCTTCGATTCTTGGCGCACACGATCCACCTCTGCATTAAGTCTGCGCTCCTGAGCCTGAGCGCGCTCCTCCAGACGCGTGCGTTCTGCGTGGTGGTTAACCTCCATTTCCTCCTGGCGCCGACGTTCTGCATCCGCTGCCAGGCGAAGTTGCTTGCTCTCTGCGCGTGACGCAGCCAGCATTTCCTGGCTCCCGGCAAGTTGTTGCTGCAACTCCTGAACCAGACGGCCCATTTCGGCGATCTGCGCATCCCTGGCCTGCATAGCCAGCTCATAGCCTTCGCTGCGGTCGGCTAGGCGCTGTGTTTCCTGTGCCAGGACGTCCTGCGCCTGACGTAGCGCCTCAGCTTGCTTGTTCAATTCTCTGCGCGCTTCGGTGAATTGAGCCATCGCGCGCTCGTCAGCATGCTGGAGGGCCCTGCCCCAAATGGCTTTTGCAGCCCGGACAACCGGCGCGGGCAAGGGGACTTCGGCGCCGCCATCTTGCTCAACTGTATCTCCCGGTGACTGCAGCCGCTTGGCAAGTGACCCATACCAACCATCAAGCATCGGCCCCACAGTATTTGGGGAGCCACGGCCGAGATGTTGTCGCACTCGCTCTATCGTCGGCCGCTCCCCGAGTTTAAGAACGGCGTCGGCGGCTGCCCAGACCTCTTCCATTTGCACACCACGCGGACCTCGAACAATTTTTGACTGCATCGCCCTACTCCACTACATTTTTACCAACGATAATCGATGCTTATCGTGATCTATCAACTATATTTGTTGTAAACAATACATCATATGTAGTTTTTATCAAAATTTTGCCTTTACAACCTCGGTTTCAACCATGCGCCTGCCGTCTCTGAGAAATATCCCCTCGCTGGAGCCGTCCTCCCTGTCGCTTGTGACTGCGCAGGCCGTTGAAGAGTTGATGCGCGAGGGCGAGTCCTTGAACACGTTGGCCAGCTATCGCTCTGCGCTGCGCTATTGGGCTGCCTGGTTTGGCCTTCGGTACGGGCAAGGCATCACGCTACCGCTGCCTGCGAACGCCGTCCTGCAGTTCATCGTGGATCACGCACAGCGGACTACCACCGATGGCCTGGCTCACGAGCTACCGCCAGCAATTGACCAAGCGCTGGTGGATGCGGGATTCAAAGGCAAGCCAGGCCCAATGGCGCTCAATACCTTGATCCATCGGATTGCCGTGCTGTCCAAGGCGCATCAGCTCCGAGAGCTAAAAAATCCTTGCCAGGACCCCAAAGTCCGCGAGCTGCTGGCCAAGACTCGGCGGGCCTACGGCAAACGTGGCGCGCTTCCGCAGAAGAAAGATGCGCTGACCAAGGACCCATTGATGGCCATCCTCGACACCTGCGACGAATCACTCAAGGGCATCCGTGACCGCGCCCTCCTCCTCTTTGCCTGGGCATCGGGCGGGCGCCGCCGATCAGAAGTGACGGGGGCGACGATGAAGAATCTTCACCGGGTGGGGCCCAGCAGCTTCACCTACACCCTCGCCTATTCCAAAAGCAACCAGACTGCAGCGGATCGTCCGGAGAACGTGAAACCTCTGGCGGGCATTGCGGGCGAAGCGCTGCAGGCATGGTTAACAGCTTCGGGCATCGTGGACGGTGCAATATTCAGGCAAGTCAGGAAAGGCGGACACCTTGGAGAACCCCTCTCCCCTGCCGCCGTGCGAGATATTGTTCGCGAGCGCGCAAAACTTGCCGGGCTACCGGAGGTGTTTTCTGCGCACTCGCTGAGGTCAGGTTTTGTGACTGAAGCGGCAACCCAGAAGGTGCCATTGGCTGACACCATGGCGATGACGGGACATCGGAGCGTTGCCAGCGTTGTAGGGTACCACCGCCCTTCCAATGACAACCCAGCTGCGAAGCTGTTGTGACGAACGTTATCGGCAGCCCTTCATACGGCTGCTTTGCAGCGGTTGCAGTCATCCGAGTGTTGATGTCGAACGCGTACTATCGGCCAGGAGCAGCCGGTCATCGCCAAGGAAAGCGGACGGTCAACGTTGGAGATAACCGGACAACAATACGAGCGGCGGTTGCTGTTGTGGGTCCGTGTTGAATGACCTGTTAGGCCCCTCATTGCTGCGACCTGAAGAACACATCTGCTTCTCCGCATGCCTGAAACATCTCCATCAACGTTCGCTTCCACCATTCTGCGGCGCGCACGAAGTGTTCAGTATCTTCATCGCTGATTTCTAGTCCCTGCGCTGACTTTGGATGCGTGATGCGATCTCGAACTGCGATGGCCCGTTTCATTGACCCCCAGCCGCTACTACCAGTGTCTGGAGAGTAGATTGCACCATGGTTCTTAACGTAGCAGCGCACTGAGAACAGCAAATTCGGCAGCATCGGCTGATAGTTTTCCTTTGTCTCCGGTTCTCCCTTTGCGTTGAGTTGAAAACGTTCCTCGCGAAGGAGCGCCCTTTCTCCGTGGGTGAGAAGGTCTGTGCCTTCAAGGGACGCCCGGGTCACTTGGCGCAGTTGATACGCGATTCCTTCCACGAACGCGAAGTAGGTCCGAATCAGCGTGCGATGCGCAAACTGACAGGGATCTGTCCGTCCGGCGATGAGAGCCGCGTCGAGATCTTCGTTCAAAACCATGAACACTCGTTTGAGTTCGTCGACAGCGTCCAAGCGAATCACGTTAGGCCTCAGGTTTTGTTAAGGGGCGCTACCCCAATCGATTGATACCAATGCGCAATAGTCTCAGGCGAAAGCTTCTCCCAATCCATTTTTGAAGCTATTTCAACCTCGAACTTTTCTACCATCTCAATGCGTGTATCTAAGAGCTGAATGGCTACGCGGCACACTTCTTCACTTATCAAAGAAGAGGGGCTAGAGAACCCATCCCCTCTGGTGTAATCAGAATATAGAGACTTCATTTTTACCTCGTCTTGTAGAGAGGCGTAATCCCTATTTGTTTCTGTATTTATTAGTTTTTCGCTTACCTTATTAATAACATCGTACAAATCCTCTAGACTTAAAAGCACTTCTGTTTTGTTCTTATGCGATCTGAAGCGCTTCCAAAATCTCTTCCAATCTAACGAGCCGTGCAGTGCGGAAATTGACGAAGATACTATTAGAGAATATTTTCCAAGCTCCTCAGTGGAGATTTGAACAAGAAAAAAAGCGCTGGCAAAACTTCCATCTCTAAAGAGAATTCCCGCGTCGCGCCTAAGTCTCTTCGAGTTATCCAAAGCCTTTGTCCTCCCGGAATAAAGAACCTTTGGCGGAATGTCATTGTCCATACGTACCCTTAGCTTGATGTATCCTGAAAAACCTGCAAGACAAACTGGCCTGTGCGGGATATTCAGGCGCCTGTTCAAACATCCGGGTATGAAAATTCCGCAAAACCCGGCGAGCTTTAAGTCAGCAAACTATAGCGTGCCCATACGCCTAGCTAGGCCAGCCGACGTACGCTTTGGACTCCGACCAGTCGGTCTTGAATAACTGGCCGCTTTTGGGAAAAGATGTCCACTGTCGGCTCGGGGCCCTGAGCCGACGTTGGACAACACAACCCCAAAGCTGCCGTTCATACGCTACCCGCTACCTGACAGCCAAAATCGTTCTTTCTGAGTGTGCGGTCCCTGCCTGGTAGCGAGCTATAGTTTCCCCCGTCGGTGCCTGCCGGGTTTCGCGGACTTTTTAAACTTGGATGTTTAAACAGTCAATCTCCTGCAAACCCATGCTGCAAGCCACTTCCAGGAAAAACCAGTGTCCAGAATATCCCGCACGGTCCGGTTTACCCCGCAGGTTTTAAGGGTTCCATCACGTTATGTCTCACAGTGACGGCCTTGATGAGTTGTCCGCTGCATTGCACGCGACGGGCGTTGAGCATGCCCTGTACCACGACTGCATCTGGATTACCCTGCCTCAACTCCAGGGGCATGTGGAAATCAAGTCATGGAGCGATCAGGGCCGAACGGCACAACTATCTGTGAATCGCCAGTGGTTCTCGTTGGGCGCAAATGACGGGGACTTTGATGGCCCGCCAGAGGCAGTTATCGAGCGAGTTGCTGAGACGCTGTCGGAGCGCGGATTGTCACTAATGTCGACCGTGAAATGAGTGCTCCAGTGAGATGTAGCCTATCGCTCCAGCGGACGGCTTCGCCGACCGCTGAGCTTCGACGTTAGAGGACTTACGTCCATGTGCTGCTGCGCCCAAAACGAACACATCGAGTTTCTGCGGAAAGCTGTCCGCAAACGGATCAATGAGTCTCGCGCACTCAAAAAGTCTCTTGCCATAGTCGCGAAGCATGCTGACGGCGAGCACAAGTTGTATCGCTGTGGGTCTTGTGGCCAGTTCTGGCAGGGCAGTCGCGCATGGAACTGGGGAAACGACGAATACCTGTTCCGCGTTCCCGCGGTCGAAGTCTCGCATTGGCTGGAAGAGGTGTTTGTTCAACCCGACGAGCTACTCATATTCACGGAGGTCCTTTCGGACTTCCTGCGCCAGAACAACTTTGCAACGCGCGAGGCTGAGTGCAGTGTGTCGGGATGCAATCGGCCGTCGGTCTCTGGTACGTCAACTTGTCTGCGTCATCATCTTCAGGCGCTGCAAGCACAACATCAGCTGCCCGCAAACCCGAATGGTCGTTGGTTCGAACCGTATGCGCACGAGAACATCGTTCCAGCCCTCTAACCCATCCATCGAGCGGACATGCCCCGGCAAGCATGGGCCATGCCGCTCATGTCGAACGTTGAGCGTCCGCGAATACCTCCCACCACCGGCTGCTCCTGGCCGATAGTACCCATTCGCGCGAACGAAGCGAGCGTCAGCAAGCAGCCTGAAGCAGACATGGATACGGCATGACGGCTGGGATTACGCAGTTTTCCACTAAAAGCCAGCTCGCCAGAGTTAATGAATGAGAGTTAACGGATGTCATTTGGAACTCCGAGAGCAGCGCTCAACGCTTCATGGTTAGTCACTCACAATTAGGCGAAATATGGTGAATGCGAGTGGAAATGCTGCAACAAAAAATGGCAGCATGTAATCAGTGAATCTCGGGGTTTTCCACGCCACTACCAAATACGCCCTAATGAAGAGGCAAATCTTTATAAAAGAATTTTGAACGTCTAGTGATGATTTGGATGACATATCAGGGTCATCGCGTTGTTCATTGTATGCGTACAGCACCCAAATGTCAGGCAGTCTAAAGCCTATCCAATAACGAGTTCCATCGTCATAATCATCATCATACAAATCAAATCTAGCTAAAAGCCAAGCGCTCACTGCTTTCGAAATTCCTAGATCACTTTCTTCACCAAGGTATTGCCAATATCGAAGAAGAAAATAACCCCATAGCACCCACGCGCCATAAAACAAATTCACCGGCTCCTGGAATGTTATGCCAGCACCAAAAATTGAAGCGCTTCCTTGGAATGTGGCGCCCGCCAATTGCGCTGCTGTTAAACCAAGGCTTGTGATCAAAAGGTTTCGCCGTTGTCGTAAAAGGTCGGCCCCCATCGGGTCACGTTTATTCTGGCTCATTTTTAAAATTTAAAGATATGGGTTATTCAAGTTGATGACCGCCTATGCGCTCCTACGGCGCATCGCCAAGACGGTCAAGCCGATCCAAGGCATCTGTCAGGGCGTCTTCCCAATCGTCGAACTGGCGCTTAGGCTTCAATACCTCGGGAAACACCGCCTGCAGTACAAGCCGACATAGAAGCGAGAAGTAGTAGTCATAGTGAGGGTCGGTCAGCGCGAGCCGCTGAAGCATGTGCGCTACTCTGGGATGAAGCGCCGGACGTCCTTGGTTAACCGTGTTTGCGGAGCAACCGATGCAGGTTTTGCCGTAGCTGTTCCCCAGTGTCCGCGACCGGCATGCCCCAGATTTCCGCCAGAGGCTCGCGCACAGACCATGCGTCCCAAGGCTGGAGCGGCTTTCCTCCGACGCTCGTGAAGGGGCCATCGGTTTCAGGCAGCACCCGGTTCAAAGGCATTCGAGCGATCAGAGCCCGACCTTTATCACCCGCCAGCATCGCAGGACCAACGCTGAACCAGCACCCAATTCGAACGGCGTTCTCCAGCTCCGCCAGGCCACCGGAGAACCAGTGCAGCAGTGGGACGCCTGCGTGCTTCGTTGTAGCTAACAGCTCGATCACACGGCGTTCAGCCCCACGAGAGTGGATGCTCATCACCTTCCCTGGATGTCGACCGCATTCCGAGAGAGCGGCTCGAAAAATCGGTTCCTGAATGGACAGCGAGCCGCGAAACCGAGGCGAGCCGTCCATCCCAATCTCCCCGATGAAAGGAGCCTTTGCGATGCCTGCAAGTAGGTCGCCGAGTTCGCCCTGCTTGGCAACGGAAACCTCGGGGTGCAGGCCAAGCCCCACCTTGATGTTACGCAGCCCTGCAAACACCCGGGATGTGGCCCTGTAAGCGCGCGGGCTCGTCGTCACAACGAGCGTGAACTCATTTCTTCGGTTCACCTCCTGCGCAAGAGCGAGCCCATCCGGATAGAGGTCTAGGTGCGAATGAAGGTCAATCACAGGACACGCTGCTGTCGCATCAGCACGCCCAGCTCTGCCAGCCCTCGCTGCACCACGCCTTCGAACTCTCGCCGCCGGCTTGGCTCAGCAAACGCCAACTGGCCTGCGGTGAAAACACGCACTCCGTTCTGCTCGACTTTTAGAACCGCTGCGGCCACAGCACCGATATCGTTGGGGTCGTTGTCGAGCTGTGCGCCTCTGAGCATGGGATACACGTAGCTCGTGTCGTCCACGATGCCTGCGCGGATGAATGACGCGCGGCGGACCAAGCATGGAACACAACGGCCACAGTGTTTGTAGCCGTTGCGGACAAAGCGACCGCAGCTGGTCGCCTGGGATGCAACTTGGGCAAGCACGTCGGGCACCCTACATTCAGCCATCATCTCGCCCTTCGTCTTTGCTGCATACGGCAGACGAAGTACTGCGGGAATGCCAAGTGCGTCCCACAACTTCTGCAGGCGCGCCATGAACACCGGATGCGTGGTCTTCGTGCTCAAGCTGCCCACTCGCCCAGGATTGAGGGGCACGTTCAGGCTGATAAGGCCATTCTCGGGAACAAACACATCTACAGGCGTGGGAAGGTCGGGCCGCACCGTTGCAAGATGGTCAGCGGCGACAGCAGCGAAGGCAAAAAAGCCGATGGAACGCCCGCGTGTCGAACCTTCGATGTCCTCCACCTTCGGACGTATGTTTTGGTTCCACTGCAAATGCCGCTCGGTCCCGCCAAGCCCCGTCGCAAAGAGGCTCTGTGTCTCCTTGTCACCCTTTGCCGTTTGCGACACCAGCAGGGGCTGACGACCTTCCTCAATGAGGTTGAGTGCCCCGATCAGGCTGTCCAGGCCTCCTGAAAGCAAGCAGACGCAGTCGGCGTCAAACCTGACTGGCGCCTTTGGCCGCGGTGGTGGATAGCCTCCTTCGACAAAGGTCAGCACCCAGAAGTCGCCTGTCAGGAACCGCAGCGCGTGCTCAATATCCTTGGCAAGCGCTTGGTACGCCTCAGGCTCGTAGAGCACTACCTCCAGCTCTATCTGCCGGGTCCAACCGTCGGGACTCGGTGCACGCTCAAGGAGGTTGTCCGCCGCGTTGACCGCCAGCGCCAACGTTAGGAAATCCCAGCTGTTGGTACTTGGAGCAACGCCAGAGGCGATGATGTCCTTAATGAGCGCCGTTCCCACAGTGCTGACGTCGGCCAGCCCATCGTGTTCGTACATCGAGACGTACTCGACTCCAGCCTCTCTCTTCTTAGGGATGTGGTCTTTCGGACTGCAGAACACGCGCGTCATAGGCCGGCCTCGAAGAGTTCGAAGGTCATCTTCAGGGTCTCCTGAAAAATAGCATCAAGGTCTGAACGCGATGGATTCGGCTTCGAATCTCGGAGCAGGTCGAGGTGCGCGCCAATCTCTTGCTTGATGAAAATCCGCATGTCCTGCTCGCGCTGTACCGCTGTGACCGGGTCGACCTTCGCGCTTTCAAAGAGAGGGCCAAGGTCGTAGCAGAGCCTGTGCGTCACCTCAGACGCGAGGTAGCTTTTCATCAGTTCCCATATGTCGGACGTCTGCAGGTGCATGAGGTCGATGTCCGGGCTCTCGATGACGAGTTCGGTCAATGCTGACGCCATGGAATCACGAAGAGCCTCTTCATCGGCACTCCCACCTGGTGGCGAGAGCTCACGAACGATGGCATCCACCACCTCATCGGCCGTCGGATTTTTGCCCTGGAGGTCCTGTACCCACCGGCGAGCCTCAGCCGACGCACCTTGGCTGACAGCGTTGAGGAACGAGAAGAGTTCTGCCCCTCCACGCGTCGAAGCGCGCATTCGAGTCGATGCAGCGCTTGCCCCACCGCTGCCCTTGCGCGAGTAGTGGCCGATGGCGTCACGGAGGTGGTCGGTATACCCGCTCTTGATGAACTTCTTGAGCTCGCGACGGGCCTCCGAATAGCGCGCTGGCTGCGCGGCTCCTGAGGCACCCGTTGGCGGCACTGGCTCACCGTCTCCGACCGGGACCGTGCCGCTGCCGAGTCCGTCAAGGACATCGTCAATCCACGGGGGGTCAAGACTCACATTCGGGCCGGGGCCGCGGCTTGAAGTGGAGGTTCCCATCAATTTCCTGCCTTGGAGGATTTGAGGTAAGTCTTGACCTGCTCCGCAGACTCAGGGTCGTCACGCCAATCTGCGAGCAACAAGGCTGCCCACGGCTTGCTCTTCAGCTTGGGCAGGATTGCGTAGGGCCTGCTACCCGGCGGAATCTCTTCAAGCGCTTGAACAAACTGCTCTCCCAGCTCAGGATGCGCTTCGGTGCAATTGAGGCACCGAAGGAGGTCGACAGAGTTCCATTGGCCGTCCCGGGCCTTACGAATCACTCGGGTGAGGATGCGAGATACGTCTGCCTGGCCGAGGGCCATGAGCTGTGGCACTAGGACCCTGGAGACTTCCTTGGCTTCCATCGTTGCCTCAAGCAGGCGCTTGCCCTCCTCGGACAGTTCGTCGTACGCTGCCAGGCCCAGCGAACGGTCCCTGCTGAGATGCAGAAGTGCACGCAAGTCAGAGCCGCTGAGGCGCGGGCTTAGACGCACCCACTGTTTATAGAAGGGCGTGGACCAGGACGGGTGCGGAGTGATGTACTCTTCGTCAGCCTGAGCTGCGCGCTCCAGCGCTTCCAGGAACTCCGCCTTGCCATCAGGGTTTGAGGCGACAGCCTTCACGAAGAACTCGAAGGCCGCTGGCGATGCAACGCGTTCGAGCAACTGGACCTTCACAAGCTGCTCAATCGCGATAGGCATTTCCATGGCCTTTGCGATGGTCAACCGAATCATCAAGTTGTTCATGAATCGCTTGATGAGTCTAGGGTTGCCCGCTATGTCGCTTGCGCTGACCAGCAAAGGAGCAAGTTGGTCGGCTATGTCGAGCGCAGTGGCGATGCTCTTCGCTCCATCCCCGTACGCCTTGGTCAGATCCTCTCGCGTAATGCCCTTGCCCCAGGCCGTTTTCAACAGAGCGAGCAGTGCCGTTTGCCCTTGGGGTTGAAACTTCGGGGTCAGTTGCTGCTGCCTTACGGCGAGGTCGGCCATCATCAGCGCGAGGTAGACCTTTACCTCGTTGACGCCCAGCCGAGGAACCTTCAGCGGAATCTGTATGAGCTTGTCGAAGTAGCTCGTCACCAGGCCGCTTTCGATGTCCATGCCTGCAAAGTGCGCACGGACAGCGCCTCGAATCATGGCCTCGTCTGCAGCGATGACGAACGCAGTGTTCTTCACGTGCAGCAGCAGTCGCATCGCCTCCAGGGTCGCGATGGCCGTATGAGGAAGGCAACGGTCAAGGTCATCAACGAACACAACTAGAGTCACGCCCATGTCTGCGAGCAACTCCTCGAACGCCTTCCGGAGAGCTTGAATCTCCTTCGGCAACGAGTCGTCTTCCCGCTCCCCGACCAGCTCTTTTAACTCAGGCTTTAGCTCTGCGTATGCATCCTTGAGAGCGGCCAAGTTCTCTTCGCGCTTGGCTTCGTCGGAAAGCCCCTTTACCAAGCCTGTCGCTGCGCCAATGAAGGTACCGAGTGGCCCGCCGGCGATGGAGCCGATGCCGGCATGCGCCAGCACGGGCGCCGCCAAGCGTGCCAACTTCAGCAACCTGACGCGCTTAACGACAGCGACCGCTTTGTCGACGAAGCTCTCGCGCTTTTTCGCCTCCTCGAGCAGCCGGTCAGAGACGGCTTGCAAGAGCGCCTGCCTGGCGTCCTCGTACCCTTGATAAAGCCAGGCATTGAACTCCATCACGATGTACGGACTGGCAGCGGCGCCAGACGGCACGGCCTTCTCCAGGTCGACCTTGGTCAGTTTGACCAGCGTCGATTTCCCCGCACCCCAACCGCCCGAGACGCCAATGGTCAACGGAGTGCCGTCAGCTTGGCGAATGAGGTCCGCAGCAGCGCGCGCGACCACGCCAAAGTTGAGTAGGTCGACCTCTGCCTCGATGTCATGCCACATGTCAGCCTCCCCATCTAATTTGTAACTTTTGGCTCATCTTGCCATACGATGGCGTGGATTGGGCAGCTGCCGGTTTCAAAGACACTTTGAGAAGGTGAGCGATGGAACCGGAGATGGTTCATGGAGAGATGGGCTGCCGTCCCTCCGAATGTCAGTTGACGAACTTAGCAGTCGCTCGGACCATCTGCTGCGAATGACTGCGTCCAGCGCCTGGAACCGTCCTGCCCGTTAAGTGACTGTTCTGCAGCGGTTGCGGTCCGTCACTAACCCTCAGTCGACCGTCATGTCCTCGCCATTTGCGGGTATTGGCGGACGGCGGCTTAGTGGAGGCTTGCTCTGAATCAGCCCGCAGACCGAGAGGCAAGAGAGTCCATACCTATAGAAACCTTGAACGATCTGCGACTCGTCGACCGGCTTGTCCACGAAAACTGCGCCTTCACAAAGATCCTGAGGTCTGACTCCACTCGGACGAGAGAATGGCGTGCGTGGCACTGACCAATCGCGGACAATCCGTTCAATTGTTGAGTGCGCGAGTGGACTCGGTCTGCAAGTAACTAGCCCTGAGCGGCCCAGGACACCGCTCCGTCCGGCGTGACAAGACCGTTTGGCCCCTTGGGAGCGAGCTCGTGCACTCGGTAGTTGATGCCTGAGCTTCGGCACTTCCGAATCAGGAACTCCGCTTCAGCGCTGTCATGCGTTGAAAGGACGATCTGGTATCCGAGACTGAGGACCATTTGCCTGAGAAGATCCATGAATGCACTCGCATGGATGACGTCGTTGTGCTGAAGCGGATCGTCCAACAGGAGGCCACGCCAGCGGGACCATCCGAAAGACGTGCTCGCCGCGAACAGAGCGGCGACGCTGAGGGCGGAGAGTTGTCCCTCGCTGAAATAGAGGCTAGGGTTCATCTCCACATTCCGAGTCCTGCCGTCAAGATCACTCTGCACGATGGTCGGGCGCAGCTCTGACCGAGCAGCATGGTGCTCAGCCTTGTAGGTAACGGCCGTTTCGGACCCTGTCATCAGGGCGCGCGCGAATCTCTTTATGGTGGCGTTGAGAGGCACAAGCACTTCGCCGGCGTACGTTCGTGCCTGATCCTTCATCCGTACACCGTAGTCCTCCACCTTTTTCCTCGTGACCTTTGCGAGCTCGACGGACTGCTGAGCCTGATCCACACGCTGCACCAACTTCTGCAAGCTCTCGGCCTCCGAGCTTGCTTGGACGGACTTCATCCTGCCAACGACATCCTCCGTCAGCTTGCGCAACTGTTCGTCTTCAAGCCACTTTCGATAACCGGCGGTCAAGCGTTCGAGCGCTGCTGATACAGGGTTCAGCCGATCATCCCTGGCAGTCAAGCTTGCCCGCTGAGACGCGAGAAGGCCCTGTTCTGGTTCACCGCTGAGACCTGCGGCGATCCAACGCTGCCTTATCTCCTGCAGTTCACGAGTCAACCCTGCTAGCCTGGCGTTGGCCGTCGCAACCACTCCCGTTTCGCGAGCTTGAGCTGCTTGCGACGCATCGCGCGACGCCTGCGCCGCGGCGACAGCAGACGTGGCAGCAGCGAATTTCTCTCCAACATCACGTGCCATTTGTTCGCTGGCCGCGTGCATAGCTGGCAAGTCGACAATCAAGCCGTCAGCTTGCGTCCAAGTATCGGGATGCTGCAACAAGAATGAGCGACACGCCTGGATTTCATCGGAGGCAACGGAGAGGAGCTGCTGCGTCGAAGTACGCTTGAGGGTCTCCGCCTTTAGGGCAGCCTCTACTTCGCCAATTCTTGCGGAGATCGCCTGCGGCGTGTCTGATGTCGCAAGCTGCTCGTCGATCACCTTCAGGTCCGCCTCAAGCGTCTCGACGGCGCGATTGTCATAGCTACCATCAGCGGCACCTCCCGCCTCAACCAGCTGCTGGCGGAGTTCACTCTCCCGCGCGCGATGCTGAGTCAGTGTAGCTTCAAGCGCAGCGCACTCAACAAGGTCACGTTCGACAGCAGCGATTTGCCGTTGAAGTGCCTCCACTTCAAGGCGTGCTTCTGCAAGCGTTGAAGCAATACCTGAGGCAGATGTCGGACCCTCGGCAATCTGTCGCTGCACCAAACGAAGCAGCTCGCCCGGCTCAAATTCAGTTGCACAGACGGGGCAAGATGTATCGTCGTGACGGAGTCTATGGGCGATAGCTGTCACGGCCTCGACGACCGATCGTGCCCGGTCGTCATGCTGGCGAAGCGCGGAGGTGGCGTCAATCACGCGCTGACTTGATGTGGCCAGTTCCTCAGTCAGCTCGTCCCGTTTGTTGCGAAGGGCAACTTGGTCTCGTCCAGCGAACAGGAGCGAGACTCTCCCAATCTCTTCGAGAAGTGCAGCGAGAACCCTCGAAATCTGAGCGCGTTTGCGCGCTTGCTCTAGCTGATCCGCTCGCGTCCGCCGATCTGCCCGCACCGCAAGCGCAGCTGTCTGTTGCTCGCGCAACTTCTGCAGCTGCGCGGAGGCATCAGCTACTGCCAACTCTGCCGCGCTGGATTGCGCATCCAAAAGTGCTTGGCGCTCGACGGCATCATTCAGCTGCTTCACCGCAATGGCAATGCGACCCAGCACAACGAGGCGATTCCTAATATGACTCACCTCCAGGTCGCTGACCCGAACCGCTTCACCTGCTTCAAGCAACTTCGTTTCGTGGAATCGCAATTCGTCGCGCACGTTGATCAGACGCTCCTCGGTAGACTGAACCAACGCTTCAAGCGTTGACTTCTCCGACCGCCCCCCTTCGAATGCAGTCAAAGACCTTACCAGGTCATCAAGGGTTGCCGCTTCGGCATTTGACCGATCGAGTGCGGTGCGTAGCAGGGAAGAAACTGCCTCAAGGATTCCTTCTGGCGTCGCGCCAAGGACTTGTGCAGACTCCGCGGAGCGGTCGATGACAGCGCCGATTGTGGCGCTCAGACGGTGCGCTTGCTCTATGACTTCGCGTGGTGCCACGGCATGCTCAGACGAGGCAAGCTGAAGTGCGCGGTCACGTTCGCCGACGAGGTCGGTCCAGGAAGCCAGGTCAGCTTGCGCATTCTGCAGACTGGCAGTTCTCTCTTCGAGGGCTCTTGTGAACGCCCTTGTGACTCCCGGCCCGCTGATCCTCTGGCGAAGCGCATTGACGCGATCGACCCCAGCCGGGCCTTTCAGCGCTTCCCACTGGTCCGTCGGTTTCTTCAGAGAGAACCGTTGCGCCGAAGCCTGGCCAAAGAAATGCGTAATAGACAGATATCCATGCAGGTCGCCAATCTCCGCCCATTCCGGACGCTTCAGCAGTTCAATTATCTTCTTCTCTTCTGCATCGAAATCAGCACCTCTATCGATGACCGATCCGTCCGAAAAGTGCAGGCTGACGCGATGACTCTTCTTAGGAGCTCCTATCCTCGTCAGGGGGTCAGCTGTATTGCGTCGTCCATCCGAAGGGAAATCACTGAACCGGCCAACCTGGTTCGTCAACCCCCACTCGACCCCATCGAAAAAGCTGGTCTTGCCCAGGCCATTGCCGCCCGTGATGATCGTGATGCCAGGTCCGTCGGGAAACTCGAACGCATAGCTGTCGCCATATATTCGAAAGTTTGAGAACTCAACGCCTCGCAGGTAAAGATCGCTCATAGTTCCAACTCCCGCTCAAGATCTAACAGCTTCTCGACCAAACCCGTGTTGTCTAAATCTGGATCCTGAATCGCGTCCTCCCATCCGGTAGGCAAGGCGAAGCTCGCCATGCTGTCCAGACGTTCAGACCGTTTGACTGCAGGCCAAGGCCGCGCGACGAAGGTGCGTTCCATGAACTCCCGCGCGCTCTCGGCCGACGGTGCCTCATCGAAGAGCCATACCAGCTTGCGACACACTCGGTCGTCGCCCTCAATCTCCGTTGCAATCTGACGCCACTCTGGGTCACGGTAAGCGCCGGCAGGAGCGGCAAGGAAGAGATGAAGATTTGGAGCTGCACTTCCTAGCCAAGAGCGCGCTATGGTGGCTTGGTTCCTGTACCGCCGAAGCTGAGAGCCGACGCTCGGCCTGACCGGCGGGCCCGACAACACCCCGATCAAGACAGCGAATCCGTCCAGCGAAAGAGCCTCGACGGACTGGGGCAAATCGCTGTCCTGCCGCTGCATGGTGCGGCCAGAAATCGCGTCACTTAGAACTTCCGCATTGAAACGGTAGCCCTTCAGATCGGATGGGGCATCGGCGACTGTGGCGCCGATGGCAGCGGCCGCATCCCGAAGAAAAGGGACAAGATCGGATGCGTCATAGCTTGCCATCGTCGACCTCCTGAAGGGTTTGTCGAGCCGCGTCCGCGCGTCGTTGGAAGACGGCCTCGAAGAACTGCTGAACCGCCGTGCTTCCTTCTTCCATCGCGCTTAGGAACGCATCGTCGGCGCCAATCACGATAGGACGTTCGCTTAGGGAAGGTACGCCAACCTTTGGGGGATCTGTGGCCAGCTGATCCAGACGTACGTCGCCTTCCATCATCTGAACGGTCTCTCGCAGCTGGGAAAGCAACACTACGGTCGTCGTCCAGGTTTGCATACCAACTGTCCTTCCCCGCACAGTGCGCTTGTTGATCCATTCGACGCCACAAGCGTGGCCAGTCAGCGTGTCGATCGCAACATTCCCGGGGTGCTGAATTGCGGGTTCCACCGCGCGGCCAGAGCATGCCGCAAATGCCAGACCAAATATGGTAGGTAGAGTCAGATGCGGGGACACGGTCCGCAAACCTACTCCCACCAAGGATGTGTAGTCAGCCTCCATCTTGTCGCTCGCGTTAGCCAGAAGACGCAGGAACCGACGTCGTTTGCTGCAATCGTCTGACAGGGTGCCGTACCAGGCCTGCCACAGCTCCAGGAGCTGCTGGCGCAAGGCCTGCTCAATCGGCCAGCCGGTCGCCAAGGCTGGCGGACCAAGGATATCAAACAAGGCCCCGTGCAGCTCGCGCAAGGTCTCGGCATCAAGGCGATCGTTGATGGTCTCCGCAAGATCAGCAATTGGGATCTCCACCAGCGGTCCAAGCGCCGGTGGGTCTCGCCATTGTTCAACGGCGCATCGAAAATGCAGACCTGGGCCGGGGTGCGTCGGTTCTTGCCACAGGGCATCCAAGGCGGAGCGCCACCGAGCCACATCACGAACGAACAGAGTAACCCCCGGCCCATGCGCCCCAAGACGGGCGAAAGCATGCACAAGTCGACCGGCGTCGATGGCGCTAACGCTGCAATGCAGCGCAACGACAGAGTCGAGTGCCCAGCACACCGAGACCCCGTCGGGACCGATGCCGCCTGACCAAGCGACACGCCCTGCGGCTACGTAGGAGACGACCAGGTTGAGCGTCGCTGGACTAGTCTCTTCAAATGCGTGCGCCACGACTTCCGCTCCATTGGCGACGCGGAACGGCTCAAATAGAGCGCTCGCGGTCGCGGTAAGGGTTGGAGACTCTGGCCGTGTCGCGGAATGCAGCACCGCAGCCTTTGCGGCATACCCAGAAAGCAAGGATGCAAAAGGTGCCAAATTGGTCGGCGCATCCGGCCCTAGGCGCAGGACTCGTTTGAAAGGCTGAAACGGCACCTCTCCAGCTAGGGCAACCGGTCCGGCTTCTGGCGGGGGGCCGTCGAAGTCAATGCCAACCTTTACCGATATCGCGTTGTGTCCCATCGTCTGGTCAGCATCTAGAACCAGGAAGGTGGCGAAGCGGTTGTGGAGAGCGGTCGTCTTTCGCAGAAGCCGCGCCTCTCTCGTGTGAAGAACGACGCGAACGTTTCGCCGCAACCGATCGTTGATCTCTGCCCAGGCGGCAAGAGGCACAAGGGGCCGTACTCTCGCCCGATACTGTTCCAGCAGGTCAAGATCAGCACCGGCTGCCCAAGCCTCTTGTTCGATTGCCTGCAACTCGGTGATCGCCTCACCGAAATCTTGGTCGATGAGCAAGCGACAGATGTCCATGTGCTCGTGGCTGTCAAACGCCGCCATCAGGAAGTCGACCAATCCGCCGTCGCCGTTGCCCGATACGAAGATGGTCGGTTCCACGCCACCAGCAAGAAGCGGTGCCGCCAGCTCAGACGGCGACCAGTAGGAAGCGGTCTCGTTCCCCAAGAACCGCTCAAGGCCAAAGCCAACGGCGAGAATCACCGCGTCATAGATCCGCCTGATAGCTGTGCCACCTTGCGTGAGGACGCGCACCAAGCCTACGTCGAATGGCTTGAGCTCAACAACCTCATGCTCTGTGAAGAACTTCAGCGGAGACGCGGCAACCGTCTCCGTAAACTGACGAAGCAGTTCTTTCGCAACGGCACCTGCGGGCCCCGCCTGCCAGTCCATGATGGGCAGGCCTGCTTCTGACCTTGTAGCGCCATGCGCTGGCCAATCGTAGAAGTGCGGATGCAGGAAGCGTCCGCTACTCCGTTGCAGTTCAAGCACGCCAGACCGGCGCTCGAAGAGGTCAAGTTGCGCCAATTTTGGAGCGGCCTTCGCAAGCGCCACAGCGGCCGTCATCCCGGCGGCTCCGCCGCCAACGATGGCGATCCTCCCCCCCTCCCGCCGCACCATCTCTAGCGACAGCAGCGCGTCAACCAGATTGAGGGCGCGAACTTGTTGCGAGTAAACCGTTACGCGCTGCTCAAAACTGCCCAGGACGAACACTCGCTTCGTTCCCGGGACGAGGGTTGCGTCGACGATCTCCTGCGGTGTCATGGCCTCGGCCAGAGCGCGAAACCCCGTGTGCGAAGAAATGCTCCCACGTTCTCACTCCCGTTCATCTGTATCTTTATGTGTCGATCATAGCGTTGTCACACCGTCCGCCGGAACAGCGGCAGCCGCACCAGCGGCAGTTCCAGCGGCGCGCGGAAGGGTGGGTGGCACTTCAGGATCTCCACCATCAGATGGGCTCGCAGGCGCGGCAGGTCGTCGTTGCGCTTCTGATCCCGGCTGACGATGAAGAGCTGGGCTGAAACATCCACGAGATCGGCGGTCTGCAGTTCCTACCGGACAAGCACGTCGCAGCAGCTCATCAGGTGACCGACCGTTTTCCAGCGCCGAATCGGTGTAGGCGATGTCAGGTGTGGCGCGATTATTGCCGGCTGACACGCAATATGCGAATGGCTCCTACCAGCCTCAAGCTGCCCCGCCGCACCGACGGTTCAGCAGGGCGGATTCAACCGGTCGATGCAACACACTAACCACCGCGTAGGCGCAAGGAGTGTTGCAGATGAGACGACGACCAAGAATCTACTATTCAGATACCCAGAAGGCACTGATGTGGGAGCGCTGGAAGCGAGGCTGGACGCTGCAGGAGATCGGCAAGCTCTTCGATCGCGCCCACTCATCAATCCACCGAATACTCGCTGAAACAGGCGGATTTCGACCCGCACAGCGATCACGTGCAGCAATTGCACTGACGTTGGCCGAACGCGAGGAGATCTCGCGCGCGATGGTGTCAGGTGAATCGATTCGCTCCATCGCAACGCGGCTCGGGCGAGCATCATCGACCATCAGCCGAGAGATCAAGCGCAATGGCGGCTGTGATGGCTACCGTGCAAACCGGGCCGATGAAGCAGCCTGGGGTCGAGCGCGGCGCCCAAAGCGCTGCAAGCTCAGGCAGAACCGTGCATTGGCCCGAATCGTGGCCCACAAGCTGCGAATGCTGTGGTCGCCGGAGCAAATTGCAGATTGGCTCAAGCAAACTTATCCTTACGACGAGAGCCACCACGTGTCACACGAGACCATCTACCGCAGTCTGTTCATTCAAGCGCGCGACGCCTTGAAGAAGGAGCTGTTGGAGCACCTCAGGCGCACTCGCGGGATGCGCCGATCACGGCACTACACACAGAAGACGGCAATTCACGGAAAGATCGTTGACGCTGTTTCGATCAGCGAGCGCCCCGCTTGCGTCGAAGACCGTGCAGTGCCTGGTCACTGGGAAGGCGACTTAGTCTTTGGCAGTGGCAACAGCCAAATTGCGACGCTGGTTGAACGGCAGACGCGATACGTGATGCTGGTGAAGCTGGAAGGCAAAGACTCGCAGTCGGTCATCAAGAACGCGAGCGAACTACCGCTGGAGCTGTACAAGTCACTGACCTGGGACAGGGGCACGGAGATGCATGCTCACAAGCAATTCACGATGGCTACTGACATCCAGGTTTACTTCTGCGACCCGCAAAGCCCATGGCAACGGGGAAGCAACGAGAACACGAACGTCTTACTCAGGCTGTACATGCCCAAGGGCATGAATCTCTCGGGTCTCTCACAGCTTCAGCTCAACGCCATTGCGAGACAATTGAATGAGAGGCCGCGCAAGACGCTGGGCTTCCACACACCCGCTGAAATTTTCAGCGAATGTGTTGCATCTACCGGTTGAATCCGCCGGCCATGAGCCGCCATTCAATTTGGCACGAATGACTGTTCTCACGCTGCACGACTGCGCGGCACGATGGCTTAAGCCCCGAACGCTCCGTCTATCGTGTGCATTGCGCCAGTGACGAAGCCCGCCTCAGGACCTGCAAGCCAGGCTACCATCCCCGCTACCTCCTCCGCACGGCCATGGCGCTTGATTGCCATGAAGCTGTGCATCAAGTCTTTCATCGGACCGTTTGCCGGGTTTGCCTCGGTATCAATGGGGCCGGGCTGCACAATGTTGATGGTGATTCCGCGTGGCCCCAAATCGCGTGCAAGGCCTCGCGCCATCCCTTGCAAAGCAGACTTGCTGAGCGCGTAAGAGGCCATACCGGGAATTGGCATGCGGTCCCCATTCACCGAGCCGATCACGATGATCCGACCGCCTGATGGCATTTGGCGCGCGGCTTCGACCGAGGCGTGGTATGGCGACTGGACGTTGATACGGAATAGACGGTCGATGGCATCTGGGTCCTGATCCAGAGCGTCGCCGAAGATTGCGATGCCAGCATTGACCACCAGCACATCCAGAGGTCCGCTGTCGCGCACTCGGGCGATCACCGCGTCCCGGTCGGAACTGTCGGTCTGGAACGCTGAGGTGCCAGTTTCGCTAGCTAGGTCACGGGCGGCGTCGGGCGATCCAGAATAGGTGAAACTCACCTTGGCACCATCAGCGACAAAGCGCCGGACAATAGCTGCGCCGATTCCCCGGCTTCCGCCGAGCACCAGAACCGATTTTTCTTTAAACGAAGACATGGTCACTCCTATGAATAATGTAGTGCGTATTACATAATTACCCACACCCATCTGTCAAGGATTTTGTAATGATCACTACAGAAAATTCCAAGCCCCGTGGAAGGCCACGCCGTTTTGACGCGGTTGAAGCGCTAGCCGCCGCTCAAAAGCTGTTCCATGCAAAGGGGTATGACGCGGTGAGCGTGTCTGACTTAACAAAAACCTTGGGCATCAACCCGCCAAGCTTCTACGCCGCCTTCGGCAGCAAGGCCGCGCTTTACAGCTGCGTACTAGACAGGTATGCGGTCTCCGGGGCCATACCGTTGCAGGAAATACTGCGCGTTGACCGGCCGGTGGGTGAATCACTGGCTGCACTGCTGGTCGCGGCCGCACATGCCTATGCAAATCCCGAAGGTTCCGGCTGCATGGTGCTGGAAGGCACTCGCAGCAACGAAGCCGAGGCGCGCGAGGCCGCTTGTGTTTTTCACGTTGCTGCTCAGGATGCCATCCGCCGTTTCATTGCTGTGCGCCACCCCGACGAAGCGGACCGGCTGGCAGATTTCGTCAGCACCACTATGGCAGGCCTTTCTGCCAGCGCACGTCATGGTCACTCCTTGGAGCGTCTGGAAGCAACCGCCCGCCTTGCCGGGATGGCGCTTATGCAAGAAGTGTGACCTGACAGAACGCAGCTTGGCGTGTGCGTGCAGCAAGGATCCACTGATTTGAGGATCTGCGCTTCGCTTACCGCGCCCCCTGTCTAGACAACGGCGCTTTGTGTGCACAGATAGCCTCGGTACAACTGTGAGCGCAAAGCGCCAAAAGCGTTCTCGCTGAATTTCTGCAAACAGACTTAGAGGAAAGCTCAGTCGATACGACCAAACAGCGGCTCTTCGCCGTCGAACACGTACTATCGGCCAAAAGCATCCTCCCGCCCGCGCTTCAACGATGACCACCCAACTCCAACAAAAGATGTGCACAGGCCTAAGCGGCCCGAACTCGTAAATGCGCTGCTTCTCGGGGTCGGCTTCGGAGTAACCTTTACAGCCGCATAGGGCCCGAAGCAGCCGCTGGTGGCCTTTTCGACGCGCCCAGCATCGATTTCGGACCTTCGCCTATGTGTTGCAGTTCTTTTGGGGACTGAAAGGTTTCTGGGCGAGTTACCCGCTCACCTATCTATGTGCCCTGCTACTGCAGGCCACCTACTTCCATTGGGCCTGGCGCAGAGGCGCTACACGGCCGCAAGTTAAGGCAAGTAATGCGAAGGATGACGGGTTTCGGCTTACCGCACGTTGCGCGCCTTGCAGGCATTGCGCGATGCGATGCGTTAAGCGACCATGGGTGGCCTGTCAAACCGGAGCAAGATATGCGCTTGGAAGGGTCCTGTCATTGCCAGAAGATTAGGTTTACTGTCGAGGCTGCTCAGCCGGTCCCATTCATGCGGTGCTACTGCTCCATCTGCCGCAAAACAGCGGGCACCGGCGGCTACGCTATCAACCTCGGCGCAGACACCCATAGCATGCGAGTGGTTGGGAAGCGATACCTGCGCATTTACCAAGCGACTTTGCAGGATGAAGTGAGTTCTCGCGCAAATGTAAGTCAGGCGCGGCGTTATTTTTGTTCACTGTGCGGAAGCGCTCTATGGGTATGGGACCCACGTTGGCCCGACCTAGTGCACCCTCACGCAGGCGCTATCGACTCGCCACTACCACCAGCTCCAGAAAACGTGCACATCATGCTCGACTCAAAAGCACCATGGGTCGACGCCGAGGGTAGCTCAACTGATCCCCGCTTCGCCAAGTACCCGAGCATGTCCTTGGCTCAGTGGCACCATCATTGGCACCTGGACTCACCGGCGAAGACGCCGACAGATCAGGATGTCGATCAATAACGCGACTGCCCCCTGCGCGTGTGGAAAAGCATCGAGAAGCAGAGTGATCAAATCGCGCGGGCGCGGTCTATTTCGTGCAACGCTCGACAAGCTGGACGACCATTTGCTGCCGATTCGACGCGTCAGCCGCAAGACTCCCGACAGAGACTTCTACCCTCGCCCCACGAACGGCATCTTGGTCGCCATGACTGTATGGAATAGGACGTTCGCCTCCAGCGGCAGATTCGCCATGTAGAGAACCGACTGCGCTACAACTTCGACGTCCATCAAGGGCTCCACCGCAATTTCGCCGTGTGCTTGCGGGACACCTTTCGCCATGCGCGCAGCCAAGTCTGTCATCGCGTTGCCGATGTCGATCTGGCCAACCGCAATGTTGTAGGCACGACCGTCCAGCGCTGCCGTTTTGGTCAATCCCATCACTCCGTGCTTGGTGGCGGTGTAAGCGGCTGAGTTGGGTCTGGGCGCGTGCGCAGAAATCGAGCCGTTGTTGATGATGCGCCCACCTTGGGGACTCTGGTCGCGCATGACACGGAAGGCCTGCTGCAGGCAATAGAACATGCCATTCAGATTCACGTCCACAACATCGCGCCACTGCTGCGGCGTCCACTCCAGGAAGGAGCCCGGTGGGTTGCCACGCCCCGCGTTATTGAAAAGCAGGTCCACTCGTCCAAAGCGCGCAACTGCTTTTGCAAAGAGGCTTTCAACCGCAAAGGCATCTGCGACGTCAGTGGCAACGCAAAGGATCCGTTTCCCGGCGCCGAACGTAGAGTTCGCTTGTGCATGCACTTCATCCAAAAGTGCACCGCGGCGGCCAGCAAGTACAAGACGGTAGCCAGCGCCCGCCAAAGCGAGTGCGACCGCTTTTCCTACGCCAGACCCTGCGCCGGTGATTACTGCTACTTTGTCGTTGTTCATTGATGCTGAGGTATGAAATAAGGTGGGTAGCGACGGGAGTTCGCGTGATGCATGGTCTGGCAAACCGCGAGACCTTCCAACCAAGACATTTTCGCGCAACCAAATTTGGCGCTGGACGCTGTCTTCATAACTGCAACTACACGGGTACGAAGTCTACGCAGCGGGTTCAGATGGGGACACCACCGCAGCGTGGCAGGCGGTCCAGAACCAGAGTCCCGCCTTCTTTCGTGGGCTGCTCTTTAGTCGATAGGTGATCCGCACCTTGCCGAAATCGGGCGTGTCCACGACAGCTGTTAGCTCAGGCGCTTGCCGTCCTTGCCTGTAGGGATGTGCGTTTTTGAGTTCGGGGGCCGTTCCGGGCAGGTATCCCACAACCCTAAACAGAAACGGTCGTTCCCCTCGTAATTGCAAATGCTCAGCACAGCGCCAATGCTGAGCATTTCCCCGCCTCAGGGATGTCCGTTTACAACTATGATATCTGACGATGTCCGTACGACCGGCAGAAAGACCTTCTCATGCAAGCTCCACCTGATCGCGTTGAGGAAGCGGCCACTTTAAGTGCGTTGCTGGCATTGGATATTCTCGACACAGAACCGGAAATCGAATTCGATGCACTGGTCCGCGCGGCGTCGATAATTTGTGATGCCCCGATTTCGCTCATCACCCTGATCGATGCGGACCGACAATGGTTCAAGGCGAATGTTGGTCTGCCAAGCGTGTCAGAAACACCGCGCAACCTCTCATTTTGCGCATATGCCGTTTTAGAAGATGGATTGTTCGAGGTGAATGATGCGTCGAGCGATGCACGCTTTCAAGACAACCCATTGGTGACAGGCGAACCGGACATCAAGTTTTACGCTGGAGCGCCGCTGACTCTGCGTGGCGGGCGAAGGATCGGCACTCTATGCGTGTTCGACAGGAAGCCAAGGAAATTGACAACTCGCCAGCGCGAATCGCTTCTATTGCTGTCCAAAGCGGCAACTCAGGCTCTGGAGGGGCGTGCGGCCCTGCAAAAGCAAACTGAGACTTCACGTCTCAATGCGCGAGCAGCTTTCGTACTGACACGAACAGGAGAGCTAGCGGGCGTGGGCGGGTGGGAAGTAGACCTGAGCTCGGGAAAGATTCTTTGGTCCGAAGAGGTGTGTCGCATCCATGGATGTCCGATGGGGCACAGTCCAAGCCTTGACGAAGCTCTTGGCTTCTACACAGTGGAGTCGCGACCGCGAGTGCAAAAGGCTGTTGAACTGGCCATGGCAGGAGGTGCTGGTTTTGATCTCGAAATACAAATCACGCGAACGGATGGTCAACTACGATGGATTCGGACCGTCGGGAGTGTGGATTTCGTCGCTGATTCCCCTGTCCGACTTGTGGGAGCCATGCAAGACGTCACCGAGCGGCATCGCTTGTCGGTAGAGCTCGCGGAGCAACATGAACTGTTGAGAGTGACGCTTCAGTCCATCGGCGACGCAGTCATCACGACCGACACGGAAGGAAATATCACTTGGTTGAACCCGGTGGCCGAACGAATGACTGGATGGTTGGCGTCAGAGGCCATGGGAAGGCCGCTAGACCAAGTTTTCCACATCGTCGATAACACGACCAAGACACCTGCGGAAAATCCCATTCTTGCCTGCATCAAACACGACAAGGTGATGGGCCTTGCGGCAAACACGTTGCTCATCTCACGCAACGGTGAAGAATTTGGCGTTCAGGATTCGGCATCCCCCATCCGAAATGACCAAGGCGAGATGCTCGGTGCGGTTCTTGTCTTTCATGACGTGACAGAGCAGCGCCGGATTACCGGGGAGATGAGTTATCGCGCTAGGCACGATGCATTGACGGGCTTGGTCAACCGCCTTGAGTTTGAGACACAGTTGGACAGGCTTTTGGCAAAATCGCGGCAGAACGGCAGCGTCCATGCGCTCATGTACATCGACCTGGATCAATTCAAACTCGTGAATGATGCATGCGGGCATGCAGCAGGCGACCTGCTTTTGCAAAATGTTTCCCGTCTGCTTGAAGACGTTATCCGAGGCAGAGACACCCTTGGCCGGCTCGGCGGCGATGAGTTTGCTGTCCTATTAGAGCGGTGCACCACTGAACAGGCGCAACGCGTCGCACAGCAAATCTGCGATCGGATGGATGAATTTCGATTCGTTCACGATGGGAAACGCTTCCGGATCGGAACGAGTATTGGACTCGTGCCGGTCGATGCGCGATGGACTTCCACCAGTGCCATCATGCAGGCTGCCGACACGTCGTGCTATGCGGCGAAAGAAGCCGGCCGCAACCGAGTGCACGCTTGGTTCGATACCGACGCGGCGTTGCAGGCCCGAAGTGGTGACATGAAATGGGCGACGCGCCTGGAGCAGGCGTTGGACGAAAACCGTTTTGTGCTCTTCGCACAGCGCATTTTTCCGCTCACTGGCGACAAGTCCAAACTGTCAGCGGAGGTTTTGGTGAGGATGCTTGATACGGACGGCAGCTTGATTCCCCCAAGTGCATTCCTTCCTGCTGCTGAACGGTTCACGCTTTCCTCTCGTATTGACCAGTGGGTGCTGCGCCGGTCCATCGATGCCCTCAAAATGCAGCCGCATCTGGACCGCTTAGCCTGCCTCTCTATCAATCTCTCAGGTCAGTCGGTTGGTGACAGAGCATTTCACCGCAAGGCCTTGGCGATCCTCGAGGAGGCTGGGCCCGCAATCTGCGGAAAGGTGTTCTTCGAGATTACCGAAACGGCAGCCATTACCAATATGGCTGATGCGTCAAGATTCATTGAACTCGCTCATGGCCTGAATATCGGAATCGCGCTAGATGACTTCGGCGCTGGCGCGGCGTCGTTTGGGTACCTGAAATCACTCAAGGCCGACAAGCTGAAAATTGATGGGCAGTTCATTCGTGACGTCATCGTTGACCCGCTCGATAACGCGACGGTCCGCTGCTTTGTCGAAGTAGCGAAATTAGTCAACATGAAAACAGTGGCGGAATTCGTGGATAGTGCAGCGGTCCTGGAGAAAATCACAGAAATGGGCGTTGATTACGCTCAGGGTTATCACCTTCACCGTCCAGAACCAATTCAAAATGTGTTGAACATGGTTGAGCAACTGGCAACGTTGCCTGCAATTGGCAATGATTGTTGACGCACTGCAGCCCGATTTCTGGCCAAACGAGTGGCATTGCTGGGCCCGTTCCCCTGTGACTGCGACGACGTGGACGTGTTACAGAGAGAAGGACATAGGACGGAGGACCGCCTATTGCTGAGGGTGGTAATAGCCCATACAAGACAGGCGACGTAAACGCGCTCACGAGTCTCGCCACCCGGCCCACTCCCAGTTCCCCTCTCAACTCAAGGCAAAAAACGCGCGCCACTGCATTCGCGCCTTAAGGCAATGCGGAAAAACCCTGCGAACTTCCGCCGTAGGCGGGACGCTGCAGAGATATGCCCGTCTTTCAGCCATTGGCATCGTGAAATCGAATCATGCTTCGTGAACAAGACCCAAGTTTGAAAGGACGGTTCTAGGAACAGCTGTCAATTATTCTCAAAGCTTGATTGACTGCAACCGGCCATTATGTTGAGCTCAACATAATGGCCGGTTGCTGCCGGTCGAGGCAGCACCATGTCCTCGCAGTCACGACTCCAAAGGGGTCTCCCAGCAGCAGGTGCTTTAGCCGGACCGACGGTAGGTTTCAGGTTAACAGCCAACATGGGCGTCGCCTCCTTTTGCGAGGCACTGGTGTGTTACCAGACCAGAGAAGTACAGTGTCTACATATCGATTAATACTTTCAAACACCAGACTTTTAGACGCCTCCACAGGGGTCGCCCGACTGATACAGGGTCGCCCCGCAGTAATTTCGTAAGACCCGTTGCAATCGTTCAGATTCTTCCGAATGTGAGATAGCTCGTCGGTCTTCCGCCGAGAAGAAAGATCCCCGCCGCCGACGCCAGCTGACCTGGGATCTATGAGACCCAGAAGTTTAGTGCGAGTGCAAAGCTCCACGCCCCCCGCTTCCTTCAAGCTCTCGGGATACCTTCGTTGGCCCACACGGCCAACGACAGCCCTCCTTACCTCAGGGAAGGCCTCACGCACCCATTTGGTCAGCGTTCCACGACC